>ERZ791905.5-NODE-5-length-352457-cov-19.547046_pt1 | contig 352457 bp, 305 predicted proteins | sample MGYA00510147_ERZ791905 | MGnify/ENA primary metagenome ERZ791905 (study PRJEB30046, sample SAMN00792084) | human gut metagenome | study: EMG produced TPA metagenomics assembly of the A metagenome-wide association study of gut microbiota in type 2...
GGGTGTGCAGGTGGTCGATATTTGCAGATGGCTGCGATGCAGATAGATGAATTCCGGGTTATAGGTCTGTTAGAGTATTGATAAAAGAGATTATTCATGATACAATATCCGAAAAATCGGAAATAGAAAAGCAGAGGAAAGGGTATTGCACCATGAAGATATATGAGAAAATATTTGCAAGACTTGAAGAATTACATATGAGCCAGACGGAACTGTCCAGAAGAACCGGTATTGCGACCAGTACGATCAGTGACTGGCGAAAGAAACAGATTAATCCACAGGCGGATAAACTGGTGTCTATATGTAAGGCGCTGGATATGACGCTTGTGGAATTACTTTGTGACGAAGAATGATCAGTTACCTTGCACTTCTTGATGTCTGCAAGCAAATCAACGATAATGCCCGGTTCAAGAAACAGCAGCGGAATGTTTCCGTTATTCAGGATATTGATGGGAACAATATTGGGGATGATCTGCCAAGTGAGTATAGCGGATCAAAATATACACATAGTATCAAAGGAACAAATGCGAAAGCGAAAGCAAATGCTGTACAAGGAATTCCTGAAATGATAGAAATAGCAGTAGGAAAACATTTTCGGGAAAATAAGGAGAGCAAGCATTGGAGAAATGCAATGTATGGCTGGTATCGTTATGATTCAAGATTTGCAATTCCGGTATATAGAGATGATGAAGAGGTGGAGAGGTATAACATTTTTCATGCTTCGCTGATTGTAAGATATTCAGAGGATGGGAAACTGTATTTGTATGACGTAATAGACATAAAAAAAAGAAACGAGCAACCCGATTGAGCCGTAAGGCTGTACACGACAAAAAACCCATTCCTTTTTATGAATAGATGATACAATATAGTAGAAGAAATGTCAATCCGAATATTCGAAAATTAAAACGTTAGGATGGTATTTGTATATAATAAAAGTAGGGCTATGATTACTTGCTGTAATGACGGTACAAGACTTGTTATTTTTAAGATTGAGAGAATAGAAATTGATAAGTGATAAATCGCAATTGATGGAGGTAGTGTGAATTATGAAAAAGATTGTATGTGCAATGCTATGTATTCTGCTTGTATTTAGTTTGAGTGCTTGTGGCGGAAATGTTAATGAAGTAAATACGCATAATGTAGAATCTGAAATATATTCTGAAGAGGACATTGCAACTGCTATTGACACCATAAAAAAAGAGTTTAAGAGCAACTGGAATGGATGTACTCTTACAGAAATTTATTATGCAGGGGATGACAGTTCTAAAGACCATCAAGATTGGGCAGATAGGAACAATGCAGATGAAGTCATTGTTTTGCTATCTTCGTTCGATGTTGATTCATCTGGAGGAGATGGTTCTCTGAATCCAAATAGTACATACAATGATTGGAAGTGGATTTTAGTTAGAACAAATGGCGGACAATGGCAACATGTTGATCATGGATATTAAAATGAATTCCGGGAATTCCACTTCGCCCATAACAAGCCCATCAAACAATCCTTCAAAGAGATCAAGCTCTAAGGTAAGCCCCTGATTAAGCGGAATCTTATAGCGCGTTTTCGTAATCACATTGCCGTCTGCCTTGGCACAGAGTGTCCGGTAAGCAGCTTCGTCAATCGGAAGCTCAAATTCCTGTCGGGCTAACATACCACTACTTTTGACAGTCAGGACATATTGGTAATCAGAGACTGCAGATGCTGCGCCGTATAAGGTTTTCTTGCGTACCCGGATCACCGGATTGGTCGTCACATATGCCTGCTCAATGCCGTAATGTGGGTATGTGTCTAGCTGATCTGGCAGTTTATGAAATAAAAATTTACGTTCGATTTCCATATTTTGTTCCTCCGTGTCTGGAATATCTGTCAAGCGTTTTTGAAAAAGTCCTTGACGGCATAGTTTAAGTCTATGTTTGCAGATGGATTTCTCCTGCGAAAGCCAAAGGAGGACGAAATATGGCAAACAGAGAGTACAAAAGTGATGTGCACCGTGTATAATATCAATCCAGGGAATAATGAGGATTTGAAGAAGCGGAGCCAGACACTGCGGGAGTATATGATATTTGTTGGATATGTAAATGAGAATCTCGCAAAGGCAAAAAAGGGCGAGAAGGATTATGAGGTTGCAATCAGAGATGCGGTGAATCGCTGTATTGCAGAAGAATAAAACACTTGAACAGATTGCGGATGAACTCGAAGAATCTGTCAAAGATATCCAGCCAATTTACGATATCGTGAAGAAATATGCTCCAGAATATGATGTGGATGTAATTACCACAGAAGTACTGGAAACACGGGAAAATAAAAAAGCATAAAACTTTAAAAAGAGGTGAAGCGGATATGAAATTTATTCGAGGTATCTACTCAGTACAGTTGATGTAAACTGTTGGCAGATTGTGCTGAGGTGAAAATAAACTTGCTAGCAGTCGTTAACTGTACTGTCCAAATGATTGAAATACAATATTAAAGGAGTACAGTTATGCGCTATATAAAAGAAATTCTAAAGAATAACAAATTATGGGTATTGGCTTACATTGGACTAGGTATATTTAATGCATTTATGGCTAATTACAAAACGGACTATTTTCAGAAGGTTATTGACGGATTGGCGGCTGGAACACTTACATTTGCAGGAGTTATAACCTACGGTCTTATTTTGCTGGTAAATTATTGTATGAATTATCTGGATAATTATCCAGAAAAGAAATTGGAGTATGGTATTTATTTGGATTTTAAGCTTTTATCGCTTAGAAAAATAAGTACAATGGATTATACGGAATATCAGAAAATAGGTACTGGAAAACTTGTTCAAAGGATTGAGAATGGTTCATCCGCAGGCAGAAATGTGGTATTCAATTTCTGGTTACGTTTGATTCGTGATTTACTTCCTACTATTGTTTTTAGTGTATATTTTATTTGGAAGATTGATAAAAAAATTACTTACATATTGTTTGTAGGCTATATACTTATTTTTATAATAACCAATATTCTACTAAAGTTTCTATACAAAATAAAAGAAAAAATTTTGAACAGTGAGGAGCTATTCAATCATTTTCTGGTCAGGGGCTTTATGGAAATGCTGGTGTTCCGTATGAGCAAACAGTTTCCGAGTGAAATAAAGAAAACCCGTAGTGCAAAAGAGGATATTGTATCATCAAAAGTAAAAATGAATATGATTCATGAAGCTTTTTTTACAATATTTGCGCTACTTGTGGCAATGTTAGATATTGGTATTTTATTTTACGCATGGAAAACAAAAAATCTTACAGTGGGTTCTATAGTTGCACTCATTGCGCTGATTGAAAATGCTTACACGCCGATAGCTATTTTTAATGTACTTTATGTTCAATATAAATTGGACAAGGCATCCTATAAGAGATTTGAGGAATTTTTAGATTTAAAAGATGATAATCAATTAAGAAATGGTAACGCAATTCATACGGATATTGGTGAAATATCGATAAAAAACTTATCGTTCCAATATGAAGAACGGAAACTTATTGATGATTTGAGCCTGTTCATAAAAAAGGGGCAAAAAATAGCTTTTGTAGGAGAAAGTGGCTCTGGGAAATCCACTGTGATTAAGATATTACTGGGATTACTAAAATATAATCAGGGAGAAATCTACTTAGGAGATATGGAGTTAAGTGGAATTTGCCTTAATAATTTGTATGACAGAGTCAGCTACATATCGCAGGATGTTCCCGTTTTTGATGGAACAATAAAGGAAAATCTGGTATTTGAGAAGAACGTGTCAGAAGAACAAATGCTGGACGCATTGAGGGAAGTGCAACTATCTCATTTGATTGAGAATCTTGCGGAAGGTTTAGATACTGAAATCGGTGAGAAAGGTACTTGCTTATCAGGAGGAGAAAAACAAAGACTTGCATTCGCACGCTTGTGGTTTGAAAACCCTGAACTTGTCGTTTTGGATGAAGCAACATCTGCAATGGATAATTTAACCGAGGAAAATGTAATGAAATCGGTTATGAAAAAAATGAAAGATAAAACGGTCATTGCGATTGCGCATAGATTGAATTCCATTGCCGGTTTTGACAGAATTATTCTCTTTAGAGAAGGGAAGATTGTTGGACAAGGGACTTTTGAAGAACTATTACATACGGATTCTTATTTTAAGGAATTGTATAATGCGAATGTGCAATAATTGAACTTTTTACAGAACAATTAATATCCCCGGAGATAGGGTTAACCACCCAAAATCTCCGGGGATGTTTCGCTTGAAAATAACGTTAATTATGCAGAAAGTGACTGTATAAACTGTGCGATTTCTTCTTTGCGCATCACGCTCATCGTACTGTTGTGGAAATGCGTATCATACGTCACTTCTTTTTTCACTGCAAAAGAATCCGGTAAGGTGTAGTTCTTGGCTGTTTCTTCATCCGGGAATTCCACTTCGCCCATAACAAGCCCATCAAACAATCCTTCGAAGATATCAAGCTCTAAGGTAAGCCCCTGATTAAGCGGAATCTTATAGCGCGTTTTCGCAATCACATTGCCGTCTGCTTTGGCGCAGAGTGTCCGGTAAGCAGCTTCGTCAATCGGAAGCTCAAATTCCTGTCGGGCTAACATACCACTACTTTTGACAGTCAGGACATATTGGTAATCAGAGACTGCAGATGCTGCGCCGTATAAGGTTTTCTTGCGTACCCGGATCACCGGATTGGTCGTCACATATGCCTGCTCGATGCCGTAATGTGGATATGTGTCTAGCTGATCTGGCAGTTTATGAAATAAAAATTTGCGTTCGATTTCCATATTTTGTTCCTCCGTGTCTGGAATATCTTGAAGATTTCCACAAACTATTATATACTACATGTAATTATGGGATGGAATTGTATCATTTGCTGGATACAAATTCGTAAAACCATAACCGGTCAATAATTCCTTGTAAATTATAATGTATTTTATAATAGAAGGAAAGTGGAATTTTAGAAGATGAATATACATGTTTGCGGGTCGGAAATCAACCGGTTTCATGATGCGCAGGGCAAGGAGGATGCATATGAGTAAAGTAAATGTATATCTTGCAGATGGTTTTGAAGAGGTCGAAGGGCTGACCGTTGTAGATCTGCTGCGGCGCGCAGGCATCGAGACAGATATGGTATCCATTATGGGACGGAAAGAAATTACCGGTGCACGGAAGATTCCCGTGCTGGCAGATAAGCTCTTTGAAGAGCAGGACGATCCGGATGTGATCGTGCTTCCGGGCGGTATGCCGGGAACCCTGCACTTAAAGGCGCATGAAGGTCTGGCACATCTGATCCGGAAAGCAGACAAGGAAGGAAAATTGCTTGCAGCAATCTGTGCAGCACCAACCATCTATGGAGAGATGGGACTTCTCGAAGGAAAGAATGCAACCTGCTATCCGGGCATGGAGGACAAGCTGCTTGGTGCAAACTGGCAGGAGCAGCCGGTCGTTGTCGACGGAAACTTCGTGACAAGCCGGGGCGTTGGAACAGCGATTGCATTTGCACTCACATTGGTTACAATCCTGAAGGATGAAGAAACAGCGAAGTCTTTGGCGAATAGTATAGTTTATAAATGGTAATTCCAATCGGGAGGACGTTATGTACAGATTAACGATAAAGGATATATTGGAAGCAACAGGCGGCGTATTGCTGTGTGGCGATGAAAATACAGAGATCAAAGATGTCTGCATCAATTCCAAGGAGATCAAGCCGGGCGATTTGTTTGTCCCGATCATCGGGGAGCGGGTCGATGCGCATCGTTTTATCGAGAGCGCACTTCACACAGGTGCGGCAACCCTGACATCACAGCATACCGATATTGTTGTATCGGAGAAGCCGTTTGTCTACGTGAGTGATACAGAAAAGGCATTGCAGGATATCGGCGCTTATATACGCAGGAAGTTTAAGAAGCCGGTTATCGGTGTGACCGGAAGTGTTGGAAAGACGACAACGAGACAGATGATCGCAACCGTGCTTTCGGGATGCTTAAATGTCTACCAGACCGAGGGCAATCTGAATTCCCAGATCGGTGTGCCGCTGACCCTTCGACGGATTGACGAGAACGCAGAGGCAGCCGTGCTTGAAATGGGTATCAGCGAACCGGGACAGATGGAGATTCTGTCTGACATGGTGAAGCCGGATATCTGTGTCGTGACGATGATCGGTGTTGCGCATATCGAATTTATGAAGACGCGTGAGAATATCCGCAAAGAGAAGTTGTCGATTATCAATCATATGAGACCGGATGGTGTGCTGTTCCTAAATGGCGATGATGCACTGCTTGCAGAAGTGAAAGGTGATACCGGCGTCCGTACATTTACATACGGCACTGGTGCGGACTGCGATTACCGGGCGGAGAATCTGCATATGGAAGATTACCAGTATGTATATGATTTCGTGCATGGAGACACGCGTGTGCATGTGCGGCTCAACGCACTTGGCAAGCACAATGTCGGAAATTCACTGGTCGGTCTTGCGATCGCAGATTATATGGGATTGGATCTGGAGAAGGCAGCAGCCGGACTTTCCGAGTTCAAGGGGCTTCGCCAGAAGCTGATCCGTGTTCCGGGTAAATACACGATCATCGATGATACTTATAATGCAAGTCCGGATTCCATGAAGGCAAGTCTGGATGTGCTGGAGGATCTGGAGACAACCGGTAAGAAAATCGCGGTGCTTGGCGATATGTTCGAGCTTGGTGAAAATGCAGAGCAGTATCATTATGAAGTCGGAAAATACGTGGCGACGAAGAAAATCGATGAGCTGGTCGTAGTCGGGGATCTGGCACAGCATATCATGCAGGGCGTAAAGGACAGTAATTCTGATATCAACTGTTACAGCTTCAAGGACAATGGCGAGGTTGCTTTGTATCTGCTTTCTGTGATGCAGCCGGAAGATATCGTGCTGATCAAAGGCTCGAATGGTATGCATCTGGATGAAGTTGTAAATAATATGCTTGGATAATAAGATACATGAATTGTGACAGTGGCATGGCGATGAAACAATTTGTGTATCCGATGAGGTTCTATGGATGCATAGGACCTCATTTTCATGTGGAAAGATATGGAAATGCCTGTACATATGTTGATGTGTGAAACCATGGGACTATATATAGATAAGAGCGTGCGTATTGTGCGGCTACACTTGCACGAGCCAGTGGAATGTGAAAACACATATGAAATAATCCGGCGGCATGATAGGATGTAATTGTGAAAAATCTGTAAATTATGAAAATACAGGTTGACAGTCAGAATATGGTGTGCTATATTAACAATAACAAAAATGATAATCATTACTGATTTAGAAAATGTGGATCAATCAGTTCTTGCAAGTATCATTTTGTATAATTGCAGATATTATAGCAAAGTATATCATGTGTATAAACATGTGGAAGAATGAAAGGAGATTTATTATGAAATTTGTATGTACAGTATGTGGATATGTTTATGAAGGTGACGCAGCTCCGGCAGAGTGCCCAATCTGCCATGCTGGCGCAGATAAGTTCAAGAAAGTAGAAGACGGAGCGATGACACTGGCTGCAGAGCATGAGTTTGGCGTATATGCTTCTACTGTTAAGAACAACCCGGAAATCAGCGACGAGGATAAGAAGTTTATCTTCGATCAGCTTAAAGCAAACTTCAATGGTGAGTGCTCAGAGGTTGGTATGTACCTTTGCATGGCAAGAATCGCACATCGTGAAGGCTATCCGGAGATCGGTCTCTACTGGGAGAAGGCAGCTTACGAAGAAGCAGAGCATGCAGCAAAGTTTGCTGAGATGTTAGGTGAGGACTTAGAGCCAAACATGACAAGCTCTACCAAGAAGAACCTTGCTTGGAGAGTTGACTGCGAATATGGCGCAACAGCAGGAAAGGTTGACCTTGCAAAATGTGCAAAGAAGAATAATCTGGATGCAATCCATGACACAGTTCATGAGATGGCAAGAGACGAGGCAAGACATGGCAAAGCATTAGAAGGATTACTTAAGAGGTACTTTGGTTAAGCTACAAGCCATGCAAAACAGTAAAAATAACGCTCCGCAAGTATACTTGCAGGGGCGTTTATTTTTGCTGTTTTATACGGCGCCAGCCGTCCATGAAGCGCCCCGAAGGGGTGCGAATGGGGCATGGCTTGTAAGTAGCCATATATGCCATACTTAACCATATTGGGGGGAATTTTGCTGTTTTGAAAAACCTACCCAATTTCAATCAGAAAAATAAACTGCAATTGGGTAAAAAAGAAAAATAAGAAAAATCTCCCCAAGCATTTAGGCAAATATATGAAAAATGATTGGGTAAAATTTTCAAATAAGAGATTTTTCCCCAACGGCAACCGGAAACGACAAAACTGCTTGGGAAAAAAATAATGGATTTGAAAAAATCCCCCAATAGCATAACGAAAAACTGCGTGACGACAATCATCATGTATGTGATTGAAGAGAAAATAACAGAAGTATTAGAGAGAAATATCGGAAGTTGACGGAGTTGGAGAAAATCATCGGATTGTCAAATGGGAAAAAATGCGATAGAATATAGGACAATTTATGGAACCGAACGAAATCGGATGCAGATGGAGGCGACAGACGAAACAATGCGATTCCTTCAGAAACAATATAATAAAAAATGGATGCTTCCGTTGTTGACTTTTGTGGTCGGATGTTTGATTTTGACAGCATTTATACATCATTCTTATGATACAAACCGAAAACAGGTGCGGATGATTACGGAGCTGAATGCAAGCACCTATGCGGAACGATTACGCGACGATATGAACCGCGGAGTTGCTATTACCGATGCACTGAAAGCGATCATAATCAGCGGGAATGGGACAATTGACAATTTTGAAAAGGTATCTGAGAATCTGATGTCAGATTTTGTTCAAAGCATACAAATTGCACCGGATGGGGTTGTCACAGAGATTTACCCGGCGGAAGGAAATGAGGCAGGAAAGATAGACCTGCTTCATGATGAAAAACGTGGGGAAATCTGCCGCTATGGAAGAGATAACAATTGTGTAACGATGCAGGGACCATTTGATTTAAAGCAGGGAGGTCGTGGAATTGCAGTTCGCTATCCTGTCTATCTTGAGGCGGCGGATGGGAATCCTGTATTCTGGGGATTTACCATAGTGATTATTCGGGTTCCGGAAATTTTTGAAGAGTCGGTGCAGGCTCTTACGGAGTTTGGGTATGATTACTGCCTGACCAAGACGGTTTCTCCGCTTTCGGAAGAACGTGAGAGATTATCCTTCTCGAAAGAAGATTTGACAAATCCGGTTACATATACGTTTGAATTCGGCGGCTGTACATTTAATCTGGCAGTCACGCCAAAAGATGGATGGAAGCAAGGGAGGAAGATACTTCCGAATCTGGTTCTTGTATTCTTCATTGTATTATTTTTGACGGGATTGATGATTGTCATTCTTGTAATCGAATTCCATCGGGAGGTATTAAAGAAGATAGCAATCACGGATCCACTAACCGGACTTTTGAACCGGGATGGGTTTGATGAACAAATCAAAAGTGCAATACAGGATACCCCGGATGCGCATTGCGTGGGAATTCAGACAGACATTGATGACTTCAAATTTATCAATGATATGTATGGACACGAAGCAGGTGATACCGCGCTTCGGATACTTGCGCAGAGTATGCGGAATGCTTTTGAAAAGGATGCGATTCTATGCAGAAATGGTGGCGATGAATTCTCGGCGGTTCTGATAGGAATGACGGAGGCAGAAGCGAAGGAAAAAATCGAGAAATTCACTATGCAGCCTAGATATATCACACAGAATGGAGAGAAACGTCCATTTTATATTTCGCTTGGGTATGCAGAATATCCGAAGGATTGTGATGATGTATCGGAATTAATCCGCTGTGCGGATATGGCACTTTATGCGGTGAAATTACACGGAAAGCATAGCTGCTGTGCGTATGAGGGTAACTACAAAGTGCAGAATAGAAGCCAGTTGGGATTTGCACTTCAGGATGTGTCAAGAAATCTGCCGGGGGCATTTCTGATATACATTGCGGATAAAACGAATGACCGCATCTTATTTGCGAATCAGGAGTTGATAGAATTTGCGGGATGTAAGGATTTTGATGAGTTTCTTGCATATACGGATCAACGATTCCGAAATCTGATTCATCCGGAGGAGCAGGATGCGGTTGAGACGAGCATCTGGAAGCAGATTGATTCGGAAAAAAGTGGAAACAATGATTATGTCAAATTCCGTTTTGCGAAAAAAGACGGAACATATCGGCCGGTATTCGATCATGGAAGAATCGTGAAGAGCCGGTATTATGGAAATGTATTTTATGTGTTGATTATGGATTGTGCTCTGATTGATTCATATTATGACAAAATGTGATCGGCAGTGCCCATACATATCAATAAACAAAATAGAAAAGAGGCAACAACATGGGTAAAAAAGAAGAGAAAACAAATGTGATGCGTCTGCTCGATCAGGCGAAAATCGAATACAAGCATTACTGCTATGCAGGCACGGATGCGGTCGGCGGCATGGAGGTTGTCGAGGTACTGCACCAGGATCCGGATCAGGCATTTAAGACACTGGTCACAGTCGGCAAATCCGGCGAGCATTATGTGTTTGCGATTCCGGTCAATCAGGAGCTTGATTTGAAGAAAGCGGCAGAGGCTGCCGGCGAGAAATCCATCGCGATGATTAAGTCCAAGGAATTGCTGCCGTTAACCGGCTATATTCATGGCGGATGTTCACCACTTGGAATGAAGAAGCAGTTCCGTACATTCTTCCATCAGACCGCCAATGATTTTGAGACGATTATGTTCTCGGCAGGAAAGATCGGCTATCAGGTGGAGGTGAGTCCGGAAGCACTCCGGAAGATCCTGAAATATGAGACCTGTGATCTCGTAAAGGAATAAAAAAATCGTATAAATCCCTTTACATTTGCCGATAATTAGCTTATAATCGAGACAATTATAGGGAAAAAGCGTTGAAGGAGACTGCCGACAACAGGACATGACAGGGAATATGGTCACCGACTGAGAGCCATAACATGACACCATGTCTGGTGGAACACTACCGGAGCTGATAAGCTGAAGCCTACGTGGAGCTACATCCTAAGAGGTCTAGGTTTATCCGGAGCATTCACGTTACGAATGAAGAGAGGAATCCGTCTTATATATATTTATTACAGATGGTTTCAATGCGGGTGGTACCGCGGATGTAACACATGTACATTCGTCCCGAGGTCAAAGCACATTTGACTTCGGGATTTTTTAATGCAGAAAAGGAGATAGGAAAATGCAGGCAAACATTTACAGAGACATGACAATGGCGCAGGTATCAGAAGACCTTGTCGGAAAAGAAATCAGACTGGCAGGATGGGTAGAGAACATCCGTGACCACGGTGGTGTATCCTTCGTGGATTTACGCGACATGTATGGCGTGATGCAGGTCGTTATGCGTGATACAACGTTGCTCGATGGAATCACCAAGGAGCAGTGTATCTCCGTAGCAGGACTGGTACAGCATCGTGACGAGGAGACATACAATCCGAAGATTCCAACCGGAACAATCGAACTGGAAGCACATGAGGTAGATATCTTAGGAAAGGTGTACAAGCAGCTTCCGTTCGAGGTGACAACCTCCAAGGAAGTCCGTGAGGATGTCCGTCTGAAATATCGGTACTTAGACCTTCGTAACCGCAAGGTAAAGGAGAACATGATCTTCCGTTCCAACGTCATCTCATTCCTTCGTCAGAAGATGACAGAGATGGGATTCATGGAGATTCAGACACCAATCCTTTGCGCATCATCTCCGGAGGGTGCACGTGATTATATCGTGCCATCGAGAAGATACAAGGGTAAGTTCTATGCACTTCCACAGGCACCACAGCAGTACAAGCAGCTTTTGATGGTGTCCGGATTTGATAAATATTTCCAGATCGCACCTTGTTTTCGAGATGAGGATGCAAGAGCCGACCGTTCCCCAGGTGAGTTCTATCAGCTCGACTTCGAGATGAGCTTTGCAACACAGGAAGACGTATTCAAGGTTGGCGAGGAAGTGCTTACCGCAGCATTTAAGAAATTCGCTCCGAAGGGATACACCGTTACAGAAGCACCATACCCAATCATCAGCTACAAGGAAGCAATGCTGAAATATGGTACAGATAAGCCGGATCTTCGCAATCCACTTGAGATCATCGATGTGACAGAGTTCTTCCAGAGATGTACATTTGCACCATTCCACGGCAAGACCGTTCGTGCGATTGCAGTACAGAAGAAGCTTTCCAAGGGACAGCATGAGAAGATGCTGAAGTTCGCACAGTCTATCGGTATGGGCGGACTCGGATATCTCGAAGTATTGGAAGATGGTTCTTACAAGGGACCAATCGACAAGTTTATTCCGGATGATATGAAGCAGGAGTTGAAAGATCTTGCAGGCTTGAAGGAGCTTGATACGATTTTCTTCATCGCAGATACAGAGAAGCAGGCAGCTCTCTTCGCAGGACAGATTCGTACCGAGCTTGGTAACCGTCTTGATCTGCTTGAGAAGAATGCATATCGTTTCTGCTACATCAACGACTTCCCGATGTTCGAGTACAATGTGGAAGAGAAGAAGATTGGATTTACACACAACCCATTCTCTATGCCACAGGGCGGCTTAGAGGCATTAAATGAGAAAGACCCACTGGAGATTCTTGCATACCAGTACGATATCGTATGTAATGGCGTGGAGCTTTCATCCGGTGCCGTTCGTAATCATGACATGCAGATTATGGAGAAGGCATTTGAGATTGCCGGCTATGATAAGAGTGTTCTGGAGGAGAAGTTTGGAGCACTTTACAATGCATTCCAGTTTGGAGCACCACCACATGCAGGTATGGCTCCGGGTGTCGACCGTATGATCATGTTGCTTCGTAACGAGGAGAATATCCGAGAGGTTATTCCATTCCCTATGAGTGGAACCGCACAGGATCTCATGTGTGGCGCACCAAACGAAGTCACAGAGCAGCAGCTTCGTGAAGTTCATATCAAAGTACGCCAGTAGTATTTTTCAGCAAAGAGAAGGCAATTGTGATTTCATATGAATTGCTTGCGTTAACATGAATGATATGTTTGCGGAAATAATCATTAGAAGAGTAGTATATTGAGATGTTCGGATTTATTATTCTTAAGCAGACCGTTGAAGCACGTTGGTACTTAATAAGTGACAATTTATTGGCACGAATTTAGTACCACTACGTGCTGAACCGAGCGAGAGCGCGTCTGCGTAGAAAATAAATCCGAACATCTCAGAAACAATAATAGGTTTATTGATTATTTTCGCAAACTATAATATGTAGATTCGCAGGCATTATAGGAGGAAAAATATGACGATTACAGATGAAACAATTGATTATGTAGGTATTCTGGCGAAGCTCGAGCTTTCCGATGAGGAAAAAGAGCAGGCGAAGCAGGATATGTCGAATATGCTGGAATACGTCAGCAAATTAAATGAGCTCGACACCGATTCCGTGGAACCGATGAGCCATGCGTTTCCGGTCAGCAACGTATTCCGTGAGGATGTTGTGACAAATGGGGATGACAGAGACAATCTTCTGGCAAATGCACCGGAGCAAAAAGATGGCTGCTATAAAGTGCCAAAGACATTTGATTAGAGGAGGGCGGTATAGATGAGTAAAGATTTAATGAAATTAACCGCCGTTGAACTCGGCAAGAAAATTAAAGACAAAGAAGTGACCGTCGTAGAGGCAACGAAGGCTTGTCTGGAGCGAATCAAAGCACTCGACGAGACATATAACTGTTTCGTCACTGTGGATGAGGCAGGTGCACTGGCACAGGCGGAAGCGGTTCAGGCAAAGATTGACAGTGGAGAGCTTACCGGACCGCTGGCTGGTGTACCGGTTGCCATCAAGGATAACATGTGTATCAATGGTATGCTTACAAGCTGTTCTTCCAAGATTCTGAGTAATTTCGTTCCGACGTATACAGCAACTGCCGTTGAAAAACTGCAGGAGGCAGGTGCGGTTATCATCGGAAAGACAAACATGGATGAGTTCGCTATGGGTAGTACAACGGAGACTTCTTATTATGGTGTGACAAGAAATCCGTGGGATACAGACAAGGTACCGGGCGGTTCTTCCGGTGGTTCGGCAGCAGCCGTTGCAGCAGAGGAAATTCCATATGCACTTGGTTCCGATACAGGTGGAAGTATCCGTCAGCCGGCCGCATTTTGCGGTGTGACAGGTATCAAGCCGACATACGGAAGAGTGTCCCGTTATGGTTTGATCGCGTATGGTTCATCGCTTGATCAGATTGGACCACTCGCCAAGGATGTAACAGACTGTGCAACGATCCTTGAAGCAATCTGTAAGCATGATGACAAGGATTCCACTTCCTACGCACAGGCAGAGGATGATTTCACATCGGCATTAGTGGACGATGTAAAGGGTATGAAGATCGGTATTCCAAGAGATTATTTCGCAGAGGGTATCGATGAGGATGTCAAGACTGCCGTGCTTGCAGCCGCAAAGAAGCTTGAAGAAAAGGGTGCGATCGTGGAAGAGTTCGATCTTGGTATGGTAGAATATGCAATTCCTGCTTACTATATCATTGCATCCGCAGAAGCATCTTCGAACTTAGAGCGTTTCGATGGCGTCAAATATGGTTACCGTACCGCAGAGTACCGTGACCTTCACAATATGTATAAGAAGACCCGTTCCGAGGGCTTTGGTGCAGAGGTAAAGCGTCGTATCATGCTTGGTTCCTTCGTCCTTAGCTCCGGTTATTACGATGCATATTATGTAAAGGCACTGAAGACAAAGGCGCTGATCAAGAAAGCCTTTGACGATGCATTTGCAAAATACGATGTGATCTTAGGACCGGTTGCACCAACGACGGCATTGAAGATGGGCGAATCTTTAAGTGATCCGATCAAGATGTATCTGGGAGATATTTATACAGTATCTGTAAATCTTGCCGGTCTGCCGGGTATTTCCCTTCCATGCGGACAGGATAAGGATGGTATGCCGGTTGGCATGCAGCTGCTCGGACAGACATTTGACGAGAAATCAATCATCCGCGCAGCGTATGCATTTGAATGTACAAAGACTTATAAGCGTCCGGATGCTCTTGGCACCGTGGAAGCAGAAAGGGGGCTTGCATAATGAGTAAAACATATGAGACAGTCATCGGTCTGGAGGTTCACGTAGAGCTTGCCACGAAGACGAAGATTTTCTGTGGATGTTCGACTGCATTTGGCGGTGCACCGAATACACATACCTGTCCGGTTTGTACCGGTATGCCGGGATCCCTTCCGGTGCTCAATAAGGCGGTAGTTGAGAAAGCAGTTGCGGTTGGTCTTGCAACGAACTGTACAATCACACAGAACTGTAAGTTTGACCGTAAGAATTATTTCTATCCGGATAACCCGCAGAACTACCAGATTTCGCAGCTTTATTATCCGATCTGCCGGAATGGTAAGGTAGAGATCGAGGTTGACGGGAATAAGAAATATGTCCGTATTCATGAGATTCATATGGAGGAGGATGCAGGTAAGCTGGTACATGATCCGTATACAGACAGCTCGCTGGTTGATTACAATCGTTCGGGCGTGCCTCTGATTGAGATTGTATCCGAGCCGGATATGCGTTCCGCAGAGGAAGTCATTGCTTATCTTGAGAAATTAAGACTGATCATCCAGTACCTTGGTGCTTCGGATTGCAAGCTGAACGAAGGGTCCATGCGTGCCGATGTCAACCTGTCTGTCCGTGAAGTCGGTGCAGAGAAGTTCGGTACAAGAACCGAGATGAAGAACCTGAATTCCTTCAAGGCGATTGCGAGAGCCATCGAGAACGAGAAGGAGCGTCAGATCGATCTGATTGAATCCGGTGAGAAGGTCATCCAGGAGACAAGAAGATGGGATGATACAAAGGAATATTCCTATGCAATGCGTTCGAAAGAGGATGCACAGGATTACCGTTACTTCCCGGATCCGGATCTGGTTCCGGTTATGATCAGCGATGAATGGATGGAAGAGATTCGCAGCCGCCAGCCGGAGCTGCGTGACGAGAAGCGCATCCGTTACAAGGAAGAGTACGATATTCCGGATTATGATATTGACATTCTGACGAACTCCAAGAAGCTTGCAGATATCTTCGAGGAGGCGATTGCGCTTGGAGCAGCACCAAAGAAGGTATCGAACTGGCTGATGGTTGAGACAATGCGTCTGATGAAGGAAGCATCCATCGATGCCGATGACTTAAAATTCTCAGCAAAGAACCTTGCAGCTATCATCAAGATGGTCGATGACAAAGTCATCAATGGTACGGTTGCAAAGGAAGTGTTCGAGAAGGTATTTGCAGAGGATATCGATCCGGAAGCTTATGTCGAGGAACACGGCCTGAAGACTGTCAATGATGAGGGCGCGCTTCGTACTGTCATCTTAGATGTCATCGAGAAGAATCCGAAGTCTGTCGCAGATTTCAAGGGCGGTAAGGAGAAAGCAATCGGTGCACTTGTCGGACAGACGATGAAGGCAATGCAGGGGAAGGCGGATCCATCCGAGGTTAACCGTATTCTGCGCGAAGAATTAAGTAAATAATTTTGGCTTGCCGGTTTGTTGTACGGACGAACTCCAGGCTGTAAAGAAGTCCACCTCAAAAAATTCACGTTACAATTTTTGTGAGGTGGACTTTTTGCATCCCAGAGTTCTGGTAAAGGAAAAACGGAAAGCAAAAATATTTATGAAAATATTCTTCGCTTAAAACGGTTCGCCTTGTGTAATACAAGAAATTATAATAAAATTAAAGCATAAAGGTAAGCACTACGGAGAAGTAATATCTATATTTGAATAGATATTATTCGCTTAGTTTAGTCTGTAAATTAGGAGGCAAATATTTTGTATATGTATATCTGCGCCATATTTTGAAATATAAATATGTTTGTAACTTAGAAGTACTTGATGTTCTGTGAGCAAACAGCAATGTTTGAACACGATGTTCAAACAAGCCGCCGCTGAGCCATGGACGGCGAGCGGAGGGCGCATATGAACGAAGTTCATATTTAGGATGCGCCCGACAACCTGCCGCCGAGCGAAGCGAGGGGGCAATACCCGCAAGGCGGTTGCGTCCTATATCATTATGTGAATCAGAACATCTAGAACTTCTTAGTTACAATACATCTGATATTTCAAAATATGGCGTGGATATATTTAACAAAATATTTACCTCCGTATTCTCTTGATAAGCAAAAGGAAAAACACTATGAAAAAAGAAGGATATTACTCGACAGGCGAGTTTATGAAACAAGCGAATATTACGAAGAAAACCATCCGCTACTACGATGAGAAGAACATCCTGAAGCCATCCTTTGTCAGCGATTCCGGCGCGCGTTACTACACGGAGAAGGATCTCGCGAAGCTCCAGCAGATCCTCCTGTTAAAGTATCTTGGATTCTCGCTGGGAGATATCAAGGAGATGCAGGTGGACGATGCAGATAAGCATTTTATCGTCAACTCCCTGAACATCCAGCAGAAGCTGGTGGAAGACCGCATTGAACAGTTACAATTGGTCGCAAGCACGATTCGGGAGGCAACCGATGATCTGCAGGCAGACCGGGAAGTAGACTGGTCGAAGTTGTTCGAGTTGATTCAGGTGGCAGACCTGGAGAGCATCCTGAAGAAGCAGTACAAGGATGCTTCGAATATCATGGCGCGGATCAACCTGCACAAGCAGTATTCGGTCAATAAACAGGGCTGGTTCCCGTGGATCTATGAGCAGATGCAGGTAAAGCCGGGGCAGAAGATTCTGGAGCTTGGCTGCGGTGCCGGAGACCTCTGGGTGGAAAATGCAGAGAAGTTTCCAGAGGATATTTCAATTACAGTTACGGACATTTCCGATGGTATGCTGCGTGATGCAAGACGCGAAATCGGCAGGGAGGATGCAGTGTTTTCGTATGCGATCTGCGGTTGTGAGGCGATTCCGTTTGCAGACGAAACCTTTGATCTGGTCGTGGCGAACCATGTGCTCTTTTACTGCGATGACATCGGGCAGGCGTGCCGGGAGATCCAACGCGTGCTGAAACCGGGAGGTGTGCTTGTTGCGGGTACGTATGGCTCGGCGCATATGAAGGAAATCAGCCGGTTAGTCATGGAGTTTGATGACCGAATTGTGCTTGCGGCGGAGAATCTGTATGACCGGTTTGGCAAGGAGAATGGAACAGATATTCTTCAAAGTACATTTGAGCAGGTGGAGTGGCGGCAGTATGAAGATGCGATTGAGATTGACGATGCCGAACCGCTGATCTCATATGTTTTGTCGTGTCACGGAAATCAGAATCAGTATATTGCGCATAAATACAAGGAATTCCGGACATTTATGAAGAAGAAAATAGTGGATGGCTTTCACATTACAAAGGATGCAGGAATATTTCTTGTAAAAAAATGAAAAAAACACTTGACTATGCCCTAGGGGCACCCTGTATAATAAATACATAACAAACACATATTCGAATATACCGGATTGTGTTTCGACTCAAAAGCGCGAGACAAAATCAAGAAAATAAAGGAATGATTTAAGGAGGTAGAAAAGTGAGAACGTATTTAGTAACTGGTGGTGCCGGATTTATCGGTTCCAATTATATTCACTACATGTTTAAGAAGTATGATAACGAGATTCGCATTATCAACGTCGATGTGCTGACATATGCAGGCAATCTTGAGAATCTGAAGGATATCGAAGACCGAGAGAATTACACATTTGTAAAGGCAGATATCTGCGATAAGGAAGCAATCTCGAAGATTTTTGCTGAGAATGATATCGACCGCGTGGTACATTTCGCAGCGGAGTCTCATGTAGACAGAAGTATCAAGCATCCGGAAGTATTCGTACAGACGAATGTACTTGGTACCGCCGTTATGCTGAACTGCGCGAAGGCTGCATGGGAGCTGCCGGATGGCACATTCAAGGAAGGCAAGAAGTTCCTGCATGTATCGACCGATGAGGTGTACGGTTCCCTTCCGGACGATAAGAATGCATTTTTCTATGAGACATCACCATATGAACCACACAGCCCATATTCTGCAAGTAAGGCAAGCTCGGATATGCTTGTAAAGGCATATATGGACACTTATAAGTTCCCTGCAAATATCACGAACTGCAGTAACAATTATGGACCTTACCAGTTCCCGGAGAAGCTGATTCCTCTGATTATCAACAATGCATTGCAGGGCAAGAAGCTTCCGGTTTATGGTGATGGTAAGAATGTCCGTGACTGGTTGTTTGTTGAGGATCATGCCAAGGCAATCGATATGGTTCAGGAGCAGGGACGTCTGTTTGAGACATACAATGTCGGTGGACATAATGAGAAGCAGAATATTGAAATCATCAATATTATCATTGATACGCTGCAGGAGATGCTTCCGGCGGATGATCCAAGACGTGCACTTGTATCGAAGGATCTGATCACTTATGTAGAAGATCGTAAGGGACATGACCGAAGATATGCAATCGCACCGGACAAGATCAAGGCGGAAATCGGCTGGTATCCGGAGACCGATTTTGCAACTGGTATCAAGAAGACAATCGCATGGTTCTTCGAGCATGAGGACTGGATGAAGAACGTGACAAGTGGTGATTATCAGAAGTACTATGACGACATGTACGCAAATAAATAAGACGTGCGAAATCATCTATAATGCCGATGCGGGCACGTCGTATCGAATGCAAGGGGGCGGAAATTATGAAAAGACAAGCATGGAAGCGAATGCAGGCGTGGCTTCTTGTCGTTGCAATGCTCGTTTCTGTTGTAACAGGAATTGGCACTACGAAAACTGCGAAGGCAGCAACCAAGATGGGTGTTACCTATACCGTGCATGTACAGACCTATGGTGACCAGCAGGGATGGGTTCATGATGGTACGATGGCAGGAACGAAAGGACAGGCAAAACGTTTAGAGGAGATTCGCGTCAAACTGACCGGTGATGAATATTCCGGAAGCATCCAGTACAAGACACATATCCAGAGCTATGGCTGGCAGGATTGGTCATACAATGGAGAGAAAAGCGGCAGCCGTGGACAGGCAAAACGTCTGGAAGGCATTGAGATTCAGCTTACCGGCGAAGTGGCAAAACATTACGATGTTGTATATCGTGTGCATTGTCAGACCTATGGCTGGATGGACTGGGTGAAGAACGGTGTCATGGCTGGAACGAGCGGACAGGCAAAACGATTAGAGGGCATCGAGATTAAACTGGTTCCGAAGAGTCAGATTGTAGATATGGGTGTGCAGTATCGTGTGCATTGCCAGACACATGGCTGGATGAGCTGGCTTACGGATGGGAAGACGAGCGGCACGACCGGCGAAGGAAAACGTCTGGAAGCAATCGAAGTAAAATTGACCGGAAACCGGTATTATGGCGGCATCTCATATCGGACACATGTGCAGACGTATGGCTGGGAGACAAAGATGGTCAGTAATGGTGCCATGTCTGGAACGAGTGGGCAGGCGAAACGTTTAGAGGCAATCGAACTGGAATTATATGGAGAGGTTGCATATTATTATGATGTATACTATCGGGTTCACGCACAGAGCTATGGCTGGCTTGGATGGGCGAAGAATGGTGAGACTGCCGGAACAAGCGGCATGGCAAAACGTTTAGAGGCAATCCAGATTAAGCTTGTGCCAAAGAACAGTGATACCAGTCAGTTTGAGGATGGAAAGAAAGCCTATATCAAAGGGACGCCAACTGCGAACTACTCAACACAGGCACAGGAAGTTCTGGCACAGTGTAATGCACAGCGGCAGGCAAATGGTATTGCGGCACTTTCCTTAGATCCAGAGCTTACAAAAGCAGCCAATATCCGGGCGCAGGAGATTGCAACCTTGTTTTCCCATACACGTCCAGATGGAAGAAAATGTTTTACCGTGTTAGATCAGATCGGGTATTCCTATTGGTCGGCGGGAGAGAATATTGCGGCGGGATACGGAAATTCTTCTGCTGTAATGAATGGTTGGATGAATTCGCCGGGACATCGGAGCAACATCCTCAATGCCGGTTTTAAGAGACTGGGTGTTGGTTATGTGTATATTCCGAATTCAGAATATGGATATTACTGGGTACAGATTTTCTCGAATTAGAATTTAGAATCAGAATTAAAAAGAGAGTCCAAATCGTTGAGATATGGACTCTCTTTTTTTCGTTGTATTAAAGTGTATAGCCGTTTTTCTCCAGCAATGCGCGGGCAGTATCGACGGAATCAACTCCTGTGCTGTTCTTGACTGGCGCAAATTCATGCTCGCGGTCGACCTCGAAGATCAGACAGTCGTCCATCTCGTGGATCAGATCGAGAGCCAATGTCTCAAATTTAAATGCATTTGGCTCTGCCGGGGTAACCGGATTACCGGATTCGTCCACGTAAGGAACCTTTTTCTTTACTATATGCAACGGCATGGATTTATCCAAAGTTTCCTTCAATTTCTGGATTGGGAACAGATAGTTCAGGATAGCTCCAAATCCGTAGGCAAGACTGCCATCTGGCAGACGCTTGTTCAACATATCATCAGTCATTTCGTAATACTCGATAATATGTGGCTTGCCATCTTCCTTGCACATGACACCAACTTTTTCTTCCGGACACGCTTTGCGGACAACCTTTGCTCCACTCATCTTTCCACTGTCGATGGTTGCACCTAAGAATACCGGATCGGCAATCCGCTGCAATACATTGTCCACAGAAAATACATTGATCCATTCCAGATTGGATTCAAAAATTCCTTCCAGAAGTCCAGCTTTGTGCATAGAAGAGAACCAACCGCCGTTTCCGTTTGGAGACAGGGCAAGCTCGTATTTGGATTTCAACAGAATCTTTCCGTTAAAGTCCGTAGCCGGGTTCAATTCCTGTACAAAGAAATGTACATAAGCTGGGTTATAACCAAAATAATCATGTGCTTCAAAGAAAGTCACAGTATCCTGATAGTTAATGTTGCTCGTCATAATATAAAGCGGAATCCATGCATCTGCAGCACGCACGATGTCTAACGTGTGCTCAATCAAAAGCTGGAAGATGTAGAGTTCCTTTGTAATACCAACATTGAAACAGCCCTTTGGTTTGTCGAAACCAAGACGAGTGCCCTGTCCTCCGGCGAGAAGCAAAAGGCAAAGCTTTCCTTCCTTGATTGCCTGCAAGCCGATAGAACGATAACGTTCTGAATCTGCCTGGATCTTATCCAGATGCAGTGCATCGATCTCCTCAATCATGGTATCTTCTTTTTTCTTGTCGTTGTGAAATGCCTGTTCAAATCCCCAGTCAACTGCATCGATCTGTGAAAATAAGATTTGCTTTTCATCATCATTTAACTGGTCGAGAAAGCGTAATAGATGTACCTGTTGCTTCCCCTCCAATAAGTTCTTTCGTTCCTTAAAATTCATATATTCAAATAAATTCCTTCCATAATATAGTAGTCAAAATTTAATTTAGTATAGCATAGGCATACTTTGTTTACAACAGTCAAAATATGAAAGTTTTTTGAAAAATTAGCAAATAAGGAAAAAGAATATTGTAATTTTATGAAGAATCATGTATGATAGGTAAATAGTTTGGTTTAGAAAAAACACAAAGATGGAAGGATAAGAATATGAGCAGGAAAAAGGCAGGCATGAGTGCAAATGCCAAATGGGGAATTGCATTTCTGATTGAAATCGTTGTTATGTTTTTTATGGTTGTCGGATATTTATTCTTTTATGCAAATCGAAAATTAGACAACATTAACCGCCCGACAAATTGGGATGACAGTAAAGAAAATTTGGATATTAATGAAGATGCGAATGAGGCACAGAAGGGATATCGGACAATTGCATTGTTTGGTATCGACTCTAGAAGCACAACTTCCATGGCGGAAGGAAACCGAAGTGACTCTATCATTATCGCAAGTATTAACAATGATACAAAGGAAGTAAAGCTTGCTTCAGTATATCGTGATTCCCTGCTTCAGGTAGATTATGATGGCGGTATCACGACGAAGATTACACATGCATATGCATATGGTGGTCCAGAGATGGCAGTCCGTGCATTGAATGCAAACCTGGATTTAGAGATTACAGATTTCGTAACGGTTAACTTTACAGCGTTGGCACAGGCGATTGATGATCTGGGTGGAATTACGATCGATGTCCGTGAAGCAGAGCTTGAGATGCTGAATGCATGTATTACAGAGCAGATTGGTATTTCCGGCGAATATTCTGATGGTGTATTTTCAGCAGGTACACAGTTGCTGAATGGTACACAGGCAACTGGCTGGGCACGTATCCGTAGTACAGATCAGGGAGATATCACCCGTACAGAGAGACAGAGAACCGTTATTGCGAAGATGATTCAGAAGGCAAAGAGTTCCGATTTGTCAACCATCAATGATATTATTGATGATGTATTCCCAAACATTTATACAAGCTTGACAAAGAAAGAGCTGATGAGTCTTGCAAAGGATATGTTTGATTATAACCTTGGAGATACAATCGGATTCCCGATGGCATATGCACCAGTCACAACAGATGCAAAGGGTGCCGTACTTGTTCCTGCAGATCTGACAACGAATGTATCCGCATTGCATGAGTTCCTGTTCGGAACACAGGATTACACGCCGACCTCTAAAGTACAAGGCATTAGTTCTTCCCTTCAGAGTGAGACGGGAGTTGGAGCACAGGAGATTGATTTGAATATCTTCAATCCGCCGACCGAATAAAGTTATTATTTTGAAACGTATTATATATAGAAGAAACGCATTTTTTACAGAATACTGTGAGGGATGCGTTTCTTTTTTGTATAAGTGATTATTCAGAAGTGCATGTATTCTGAAATGATAGTGAAAAAACTTTGTGAAAATATGGATTTGCTTGTTATTTTCCACAAAAATACAAAAAATGGTTTACATTTCGAATAAAGTGTTGTATTATAGGCGCATGAGTTGAGAAAACAAAGTGAAAAATGTGTTTTACTTGATTTTCGCCAGCACAAGATTTTTTCGAGAAAGGAAAGACAAGCATGACGCAGATAAGAGATGAAAGAGCGCATATCGCAGAACAGGGCATGTATGATAGCAGCTTTGAACATGATAACTGCGGTATTGGTGCAGTAGTAAACATTAAGGGTATTAAGACACACAAGACAGTCAGCGATGCACTTCGGATTGTGGAGAATCTGGAACATCGTGCCGGTAAGGATGCAGAAGGAAAGACCGGTGACGGTGTTGGTATATTGCTTCAGATCTCACACAAGTTCTTCAAGAAGGCAGCAAAGGAGCTTGGCGTGGAGCTTGGAGAGGAACGTGATTATGGTATTGGTATGTTCTTCTTCCCACAGAATGAGCTTCAGCGTAAGCAGGCAATGAAGATGTTCGAGATCATCGTGGAGAAGGAAGGACTGGAATTCCTCTGCTGGAGAAAAGTTCCGACGAATCCGGGAATCCTTGGACATAAGGCTGTCGCTGTTATGCCATATATTATGCAGGCATTTGTGAAGCGTCCAAAGAACGTGGAGCGTGGACTTGATTTTGACCGGAAGCTGTTCGTAGTACGCCGAGTATTTGAGCAGTCAAATGAGGATACGTATGTTCCATCTCTTTCAAGTCGTACGATCGTATATAAAGGAATGTTTCTGGTAGGCGAGCTTCGCTTGTTCTATCAGGATCTGCAGGATGAGGATTATGAGTCAGCCATTGGTCTGGTACATTCCAGATTCTCAACGAACACAACACCGAGCTGGCTGCGTGCGCATCCATATCGTTTCCTTGTTCACAATGGTGAGATCAATACAATCCGTGGTAACGAAGACCGTATGATTGCCCGTGAGGAGACAATGGATTCCGAGTATTTCAAAGGAGAGTTCCACAAGATTACACCAGTACTTGATCCGGATGGTTCCGATTCTGCAAGACTGGACAATGCGCTGGAGTTCTTCGTTATGAACGGAATGCCGCTTCCACTTGCAGTTATGATCCTGATTCCGGAGCCTTGGGATTCCAATAAATATATGCCGAAGGCAAAGCGTGATTTCTATCAGTATTACGCAACGATGATGGAGCCTTGGGATGGACCAGCATCCATGCTCTTTACCGATGGCGATTACATGGGAGCCGTGCTTGACCGTAACGGACTTCGTCCTTCCCGTTATTATATTACCGATGATGATTATCTGATTCTTTCTTCCGAGGTCGGTGTTTTGGATATTGAGCCGGAACATGTAGTGATGAAGGATCGTTTACGTCCGGGTAAGATGCTTCTCGTCGATACGAAGGCAGGAAAGCTGATCTCGGATGATGAGCTGAAAAATCAGTATGCAAATGCACAGCCATATGGTGAATGGCTCGACAGCAATCTGACATATCTGACCGATATTCCAATTCCAAATGAGCGTGTGCCGGAGCTTTCCAACGAGGAGAGAAGCCGTCTGCAGAAAGCATTTGGTTATACCTACGAGGAGTTTAAGACAGCAATTCTTCCAATGGCACAGAATGGAGCAGAGGCGATCGCAGCAATGGGTGATGATACCCCGCTTGCGGTGCTTTCCAACCAAAAGCTTCCGTTGTTTAACTATTTCCATCAGTTGTTTGCGCAGGTAACGAACCCGCCAATCGATGCGATCCGTGAGGAGATCGTCACATCGACGACGGTTTACCTTGGACGTGATGGTAATATCCTCGAAGAGAAACCGGAGAACTGCCGCGTGCTTCGCATCAACAATCCGATTCTGACGAATACGGATATGTTGAAGATCAAGAATCTGAATACAGAGAACTTGAAGGCAGCCGTTGTGCCAATTACTTATTATAAGAATACATCCTTAGAGAAGGCAATCGACCGTATCTTCGTCGAGGCAGATAAGTTCTTCCGTGATGGAGCCAATATCCTGATCTTATCGGATCGTGGTGTCGATGAGAACCACGTAGCGATTCCGTCTCTGCTTGCGGTATCTGCGATGCAGCAGCATCTGGTCCGCACGAAGAAGCGTACTTCGGTAGCTTTGGTCATCGAGAGTGCAGAGCCACGTGAGGTACATCATTTTGCAACGTTGCTTGGTTATGGTGCTTGTGCAATCAACCCATATCTGGCAATCGATACGATCAAGGACATGGTTGATACGCATTTCCTGAACAAGGATTTCTATGCGGCAGTCAATGATTACAACAGCGCAGTCCTGCATGGTATCGTAAAGATCGCATCGAAGATGGGTATTTCTACGGTGCAGTCTTATCAGGGGTCACAGATCTTCGAGGCAGTCGGACTGTCCGAGGAATTTGTAAAGAAATATTTCACGAACACGGTAAGCCGTGTCGGTGGTATCGGAATTAAAGATATCCAGCGCCATGTGGAGGAACTGCATAATTCTGCATTTGATCCACTTGGATTGTATACGAACCTGAGTCTGGAGAGTATCGGAAGCCACAAGATGCGAAGCGGGAAAGAGGAGCATCTGTATAATCCGAACACGATTCATCTTCTGCAGCAGGCAACATGGACAGACAACTATGATCTGTTCAAACAGTATTCTGCAGCGATTGATGATGAAGAAAAAGCGTTCCATCTGCGTGGACTGATGGAGTTTAATTATCCGGAAAATGGTGGAATCCCGATCGATCAGGTAGAGCCGGTTGATTCCATTGTAAAGAGATTTAAAACAGGTGCCATGTCTTATGGATCCATTTCGCAGGAGGCACATGAGTGTATGGCAATCGCCATGAACCGTCTCGGCGGCAAGTCCAATTCCGGTGAGGGTGGCGAGAGCTTGGAACGTATGCGTGGAAGCAAGGACGGCGTGAATCGTTGTTCTGCGATTAAACAGGTTGCTTCCGGTCGATTCGGTGTTACATCCGAATATCTGACAAGTGCGAAAGAGATTCAGATTAAGATGGCACAGGGTGCGAAGCCGGGTGAAGGTGGACATCTGCCGGGCGGAAAGGTATATCCTTGGATCGCCAAGACCAGACATTCAACGCCGGGCGTAGGTCTGATCTCACCACCGCCACATCACGATATCTATTCGATCGAGGATCTGGCACAGTTGATCTATGATTGTAAAAATGCAAATACAGATGCACGTATCTCCGTAAAGCTTGTATCCGAAGCTGGTGTCGGCACGATTGCTGCTGGTGTTGCAAAGGCGGGCGCACAGGTTATTCTGATCTCCGGTTATGATGGTGGTACGGGCGCTGCTCCGGCAAATTCCATCCATCATGCAGGACTTCCTTGGGAGCTTGGTCTGGCTGAGACACACCAGACGCTTATTATGAACGATCTTCGTAACAAGGTAATTCTTGAGACCGATGGTAAGCTGATGACCGGCCGTGATATTGCAATCGCGGCAATCCTTGGTGCGGAGGAGTTCGGATTTGCGACAGCACCGCTTGTAACAATGGGCTGTGTCATGATGCGTGTATGTAATCTGGATACCTGTCCGGTCGGCGTGGCTACACAGAACCCGGAGCTTCGCAAACGGTTCAAGGGTAAGCCGGAATATGTCATGAATTTCATGCGGTTTGCAGCACAGGAGCTTCGTGAATATATGGCAAAGCTTGGCGTGCGTACGGTGGATGAGCTGGTAGGAAGAACAGACCTGATCAAGGCCGGCAAGATGGCTGAGGAATATAATGTTGATCTGTCCCGTATCATAGACAATCCGTTTGCGAATGATGCACAGAGTAAGATCAGCTATGCAAATAAGAATCCTTATAACTTCGAACTTGAGAAGACGGTCGATGAGACGGTTCTTATGAAGAAGCTTGGACCTGCGCTTGAGAAGAAGCAGAAGAAGACCATCGAGATCGATGTATCGAATATCAATCGTTCACTCGGTACGATCTTTGGTTCTGAGATTACGAAGAAATATGGAACAACTCTGGATGAGGATACATTTGTTGTCAAATGCCACGGCAGCGGTGGACAGAGTTTCGGTGCATTTATCCCGAAGGGACTCACACTGGAACTGGTTGGCGACAGCAACGATTATATCGGTAAGGGACTTTCCGGTGGTAAGATCATCGTCTACCCGCAGGATGGTATCCGCTATGATGCATCCGAGAATATCATCGTCGGAAATGTTGCGCTCTATGGAGCAACTTCCGGTAAGGCATTCATCAACGGTGTTGCCGGTGAGCGTTTTGCTGTTCGTAACTCCGGTGCAACGGCAGTTGTGGAGGGCGTCGGCGAGCATGGCTGCGAGTACATGACAGGTGGCCGTGTCGTGATCCTTGGACCAACCGGCAAGAACTTCGCGGCTGGTATGAGCGGCGGTATCGCATATGTACTTGATATGGACAGCGACCTTTACATGAAGCTCAACAAGCAGATGGTCGAGGTTGAGTCTGTCGTTGATAAATACGATGTTATGGAATTAAAGGACATGATCGTGGAGCATGTTCAGTGTACGAATTCCAAGCGCGGCAAGGAAGTACTCGAGCATTTCGAGGAGTACCTGCCGAAATTTAAGAAGATTATCCCACATGATTACAAGAAGATGATGTCGACGATCGGTCAGATGGAGGTCAAGGGACTTTCCAGCGAGCAGGCGTTGATCGAAGCATTCTATGCAATCAAGAATCATTAAGAGAGAGGAGCGTATGACTTATGGGAAAAAGTACAGGATTTATGGAGTATGAAAGACAGACCAGCAAGGAAGTACCACCTCTTGAGCGCATAAAGAATTTTAACGAGTTTCACGAGCCGCTTTCAATGGAAGAACAGCGCAAACAGGCGGCACGTTGTATGGACTGTGGTGTGCCGTTTTGCCAGTATGGCAAGATGATTGCCGGTATGGCGTCCGGTTGTCCGCTGAATAACCTCGTGCCGGAGTGGAATGATAATGTGTATACAGGAAATATGGAGATGGCGTATAAGCGTCTCTCCAAGACGAATAACTTCCCGGAATTTACAAGCCGTGTCTGCCCGGCACTCTGCGAGGCAGCATGTACCTGTAATATCAACGGAGATCCAGTCTGCACGAAGGAAAATGAGCGGAGCATTATCGAAAATGCTTACGAGAAGGGCTATGTGAACTGTGAGCCGCCAAAAGTACGGAGTGGAAAGCGTGTTGCCATCGTTGGTTCGGGTCCATCCGGTCTTGCAGCCGCCGATCAGTTGAACCGCAGAGGACATCAGGTAACGGTATTTGAGCGTAGTGACCGTCTCGGTGGACTTCTGATGTATGGTATTCCGAACATGAAGCTGGAGAAGCAGATTATCGACCGTAAGATCGATTGTCTGAAGAAGACGGGCATCGAGTTCGTGACCGGAACAGAAATTGCAAATGGAAAGAACAACCAGAATCCGGCAGTTGCCAAGGGTGATGAGATGGCAGGTTATCTGACCGATGCCAAGGTGAAGAACATAAAGGCGGAGAAGCTGTTGGAGGAATACGATGCCGTTGTCCTTGCGTGTGGTGCATCGAATCCGCGTGATATCAAGGTAACCGGGCGTGATGCAAAGGGAATCTATTTCGCAGTTGACTTCTTAAAGACAACAACGAGAAGTCTGCTCAATTCAAATTTTGCAGATGGAAAATATGTCAGTGCCAAGGGTAAAAAGGTGCTTGTCATCGGTGGTGGTGATACTGGAAATGACTGTGTCGGAACATCCATCCGCCAGGGTGCGGTTGCTGTGACACAGCTGGAGATGATGCCGAAGCTTCCAGAGACACGTGCAGCAAATAACCCATGGCCAGAGTGGCCGAGAGTCCTGAAGACGGATTACGGTCAGCAGGAGGCAATCGCGAAGTTTGGACACGATCCACGTATCTATGAGACAACCGTAAAAGAGATCGTGAAGAACAAGGATGGTCAGGTCTGTGCAGCAAAATGTGTGAAGCTTGCATGGGAGAAGGATCCAGAGACTGGACGTATGAACATGAAGGAAATCCCGGACAGCGAGTACACGATCGAGTGTGATCTGATTTTGATTGCAGCCGGATTCCTCGGTACACAGAAATATGTGGCAGATGCGTTCGGTGTGAAGCTGAATGCGCGCACGAATGTGGAGACAGCTCCGGGCGAGCACAAGACGAATGTGGACAAGGTGTACACATGTGGCGATATGCACCGTGGACAGTCGCTGGTTGTATGGGCGATCCGCGAGGGACGTGACGCAGCGAAGGAAGTTGACACATTCCTCAACGGCTACTCAAATGATTTCTAGAGGCATGTTTGCCAACCTATGAAAATTTAATAAGAATTGCACACAGTAATATAAAGCCATCTACAGACGCGCTTTCGCTCACTTCCGCACATAACAGACACTAAGCTCTGGAGAAACAATTTTTCAAATTGTCCCTCCAATCGCTAAGTGCTGATGTGCTCTAATGGTCTGTTGATGGCTTATATTATGTGTGCAATTCATATTATCGTATCGAAGATTGGCAAACATGCATGAACACATTCTCATTTATGATTGTGCGGACACGCCAATTCCATTTTAATGTATTGAACTTCGGGTTTTACTTCCCATAAACCTTCGTCAGATGCGAAACATCCAAATAGTCCGCGATACCGTCCGCGTAGTCCGTTGGAACTTCCCCGGCGACGAGCGGTTTCAAATACGCAATCATTTCTGCGGTCACGTCGTGGTGGTCAGGCGTGATCCAGGAGACAGGCACTTCCTTTGCCTGATTTGCAACTTCACTGACCGGAGTATTGGAAAGCTCGTAGGTGTATGGAGCATTCGACAGACGATGCAGACTTACCATCTGTGCGCTTTCTCCATTCTTGGCAAGGACAACTGCATGTTTGCCAGAGAGGAAAGATTCTGTTAAGTCTGTCATGCTTGCCATATGTCCGGCACAACGCTGCAGAACATTGACTTCGACGGAACGAACCTTGATGCCGAGCTTTTCCTTTACAAGGTATTCCAGTGTCTTTCCGGCACCGCTCAACTGTGCATGTCCGAACTTGTCAGCGGCAGCATTGGTAGCAGAGATGTAGTTGCCGTCCTTGTCGCGGATACCTTCAGAGACAGCGACGATGACATTCTTGTATTTCTTTACCATTTCCTTTAAGTCTGTGATGAACTGCTCCTTGTCGAAGGCAACCTCCGGCAGGTAGATCAGATGTGGTGCAAGGCTGAATTCATTTCTTGCAAGCACAGAAGCAGCAGTCAACCAGCCGGCATCCCGTCCCATGATCTCGATGATATTGACACTTTCCAGATCGTAAATATAGGTGTCATAGGCAATCTCACGGATGGAACTTGCAATGTATTTGGCAGCAGAGCCAAAGCCTGGTGTATGGTCTGTCATGATCAGATCGTTGTCGATCGTCTTTGGCACACCGATGATGCGGATATCATTGCCGATGGAAGCCGCGTAAGCAGAGAGCTTGGCAACCGTATCCATGGAATCGTTTCCGCCGATATAGAAGAATGCACCGATGTTCATTTCCTCAAAGATGGAGAAGATTTCTTCGTACATAGAAACGTCGTCCTTCATATCTGGCAGCTTGAACCGGCAGGAACCGAGGTACATGGCTGGTGTACGTGCAAGCTTCTGGATGAATGCGTCATCCTTGTCTGACAAATCCAGAAAATGTTTCTTCAGCACGCCCTGAATTCCGTGAATCGCACCATAAATTTTATCATATATTCCAAAATCTCTGGCAGCGGCAACAACGCCGGCAAGAGATGCATTGATAGCGGCTGTTGGTCCGCCAGACTGTGCAACGATACAGTTTTTACTCATGATAACTCCTTATTCTACTTTAAATATAATCATTTGGTATCAGACGTAAAGAATGATTTCGATTATAGTTGATTTACGCCATACAAAATTATATTAGCATATTCATACAGGGATAGCAAACCTAAAATCCGCGAATCTATGCATCGTCGAAAAGTGATAAAAAATTCTAAAAAAAACGCGAAATCCAAAAAATTTTATATAATATTCAAAAATTTTCAATTTCAATCAAATCTGATCTTATGTATTATAATGACATAAACAAAAGAAGAGAACTTCAAAAAAAGAAGTTACCCCCCTCTCCCCCCTTTTTATGTGACAAAGCTGCGTGATCCATTCTCTCCCCTCTTTTTGGATTTCGCAGCTTTGTGTATAGTTAGACATAATTCGGGATGGGGTGGAAAGCATTTGCCCAATGTGGTATATATATGGTAGAATATGAGATGTTGGAGAATTCCAGCGGATATACGGATAAATATAAAATATGTAAAAGCATTACATATAAAGAAGGAATTAAGAAAGGTGGTACGCAGGCTATGAAGATTTTAGTAACAGGTGGCGCCGGATATATCGGAAGCCATACATGTGTGGAGTTGCTTGAGGCAGGCTATGATGTTGTGATCGTCGATAACCTTTACAATGCAAGCGAGAAGGCAGTTGACCGGATCGGACAGATCACAGGCAAGACGCCGACATTTTATGAGGCAGATATCCGGGATTATGAGAAAATGACAGAGATATTTGCTAAGGAACAGCCAGATACCGTGATTCATTTCGCAGGACTGAAGGCAGTTGGTGAATCTGTGCGGAAACCACTGGAATATTATGAGAATAACATCGCAGGTACATTGAATCTGTGCAAGGTTATGCGTGAGAATGGCTGTAAGAATATTATCTTCTCATCTTCTGCAACTGTGTACGGCAATCCAGCCTTTATCCCTATCACAGAGGAATGTCCAAAGGGCGTTTGTACAAACCCTTATGGCTGGACAAAGCATATGTTAGAGCAGATCCTGACAGATATCCAGTTTGCAGATCCAGAATGGAATGTGATCCTGCTTCGTTACTTCAACCCAATTGGTGCACATAAGAGTGGTCTGATCGGAGAAGATCCAAAGGGTATCCCGAACAACCTGCTTCCATATGTAGCACAGGTAGCAATCGGCAAGCTTCCTTGCGTGGGTGTGTTTGGCAATGATTACGATACACCGGATGGTACAGGTGTCCGTGATTATATCCATGTTGTTGATCTTGCGAAGGGACATGTGGCAGCGATCAATAAGATCAAGGAGAATCCGGGCGTCAAGATTTATAACCTTGGAACAGGAAAGGGATACAGCGTACTTGATGTGATCCATGCGTTTGGCAAGGCGTGCGGCAAGGAGATCCCATATGAGATTAAGCCTCGTCGTGCTGGTGATATTGCAACTTGCTATTCCGATGCAAGCCTTGCAAAGAAGGAGCTTGGATGGGAAGCACAGTATGATATTGATGAGATGTGTGCAGATTCATGGAAGTGGCAGTCTATGAATCCGGATGGCTATAATACACCAGAAAAGTAAAAATTTACTAAAAATATTAAAAAGTAGGAAAGCAACCGTGTTAAGCGGTTGCTTTTTTTGCCTATTCGCGGTACAATTCGTATAATTGTGTGAAAAAATAAGGATTGAATGCCGATATTATAAGTTGGGTTTACTTATATATCGGAGGAATTTGAATGAGAAATAGAACAAACGATAAGAATTAGGGCTTTACATTGAACGCAAAGAACTGTCTGACTGCAGCACAGACAGAGTTCATAGAGTTGTATGCGAAAAATGATACAACAATTATTGGATCCGAAACAAAATAAATTTACTGTAAATGGCGAGCAGATTGATATGCAGTTTTACTTTGTAGCAGCACCAGATAGTAATATGAGTAATAATTGGAATATATTGAAAGATTATTTAAATGTCATGCAATAGTAAAATGAGGGAGATATAGATGGCAGATTTTGCGAAAGAAAATCAATTTACACCCGATCAGCAGGCAGAGATTGATGCAGGCATCAAGGACAACATTGATGTGTCCATCTATGCAAAGCCGGAATTTCTTGCAATTCAGATGCATGAGATTCGGATTGGCCTTGTGGAACAGATACCGGTCTCTTATTATGCGGACAGCCGGTATGATTGGTTTCAGATGGAAGAAATCCGTAAGGAACTGGAGATGTCTCTGGATGTCAGTAAATACGCAGATCCAAATATCTCCTTTGATAGGATGCGTCAGATTCGCAAGGGGCTGGAAGCAGGCATTGATTTATCGGATAAAAAGAATATGGCTGCGGGGGTTCTGCAGCAGTTAAGAAAGGCGACACTGGAGCATATCGATTTATCTGTATATATCAATAACGGGTTTGATGAAGACCAACTGCATCAGATCCGGTTGGCAAAGAAAAATGGTGTAGATATTGATTCCTATGTGATACCGGATTTCCGGGGAATCTCGATTCGTGAGATTCGATTAGGATTGGAGCATCATATTGATGTGTCTGTGTATGCGAGCAGAGAATACACGTGGCAGCAGATGCGTGAGATCCGGTTAGGACTGGAAAAACATTTGGATGTAGAACAATATAAGAATGTGTTATATTCATGGCAGCAGATGCGGGAAATCCGGTATGGACTCGAAGAAGGCATGGACGTCAGCTATTACCGTAGCTTTATGTACACGACAAAGCTGATGCGGCAGCGCAGACTGGATTTGCTGGAAAAGACGAAAATGCCGATCCAGAATGGAGAAGCAGTGAAGAAACGATTTTCCTGTTTTGATATGTTGCTTAATCAGAGTGGTATGGAGGCAATCGTCATACTTCCAAATCCGGGAGTTCCGATAGCGCAGGATGAGGTGCTTTCGGCGATTAAGGAGGCAGATATCAAAAAAGGTGTTGACTATGCAGTTGTCAAAGCAATCTGCGATGGTACGACAAGTGGCGATATCGTAACACTGGCAAAAGGCGTGATGCCACAGGCAGGCGCAGATGGCTGGTATGAATTCTTCTTTGATACGAATGTAAAATCCAATCCGGCTTTGATGGAAGATGGTTCCGTGGATTATCAGAATGCAAAATGGTTTGAACTGGTGAAGAAAGGGCAGACGGTTGCTGTCTACCATGAAGCACAGGAGGGAACACCGGGTTATACAATTATGGGAGAATCCCTTGCGACAAAGAAGGGTAAGGAGAAGCCAATCCTGACAGGAAGTGGTTTCCAGATATTGGAAGATAAGAAGACATATATTGCGATGGAAAATGGAAAGATTGAGCTGAAAGATAACCGGCTTGTGATCTCCAGCTTATTAGTGTTAGATGATGTGACATGTGCAACCGGAAATGTTGATTTTGATGGTTCCATCTATGTACGTGGCAATGTTGGACAGGGTGTGAGTATCCATGCGACAAGAGATGTGCTGGTAGATGGATATGCCGAATCTTCGGTAATCGAGGCTGGTGGCGATATCATATTGAAAAAGGGTAACAATGCATCCGGACGCGGTTTCCTGCGGGCAAATGGCGATGTGATGGGCATGTTTTTCGAGTCCGCACGCGTATGGGCAGGTGGAAAGGTCGGTGCGAATTATTGTCTGCGGAGTGAGATTCATGCAGGTACCCGGATCGAGATATCAGGACGAAATGGTGTACTTGCTGGAGGACTGGCGCAGGCGCAGAATCTGATACAGGCAACTAACATCGGAAATGAGGCGAGTCTTGCTACACGGCTTGTGCTTGGAAATAAGGACAAAAATGTGCAGATGCAGGTAGACCTGCAGGGTAGGGAGAAAAAGGTTTCACAAGAACTTCGATTATTGCTGAATGCATATCAGGAGTTCCGGAAGAAGTTTGAACCTGTGATACGAAATGTACATCCGACCTATTTAAAACTGGAGGATGCAATTTATACAAAGAAAACAGAATTGGAGGAATTAAAGAAGAGGAAAGACGCAGTGGAGAAAGAACAAAAGAAACAAAAATCTGCGAAGGTAGTCGTTACCGGGAATTTGTATTCCGGTGTCAGCGTGGAGATTAATGGTGTGATTTGGCGTTCAGAACCAATGCGGAACGTGTATCTGGTGAGTAGAGGAAATCGTATCGGATCGTTACGGAATGTGTAAACGAAGGAGAAGCAAATGAGAAATAAAATTTTGATAGTGGATGATGTTGATATAAACCGCGAGATACTGCGTTCAATCCTGGAAGATGAATATACGATTCTGGAAGCTGAAAATGGAAAACAGGCACTTGAGATTGTAGATCAGGAAGCAAAAAATATGGCTGCAATTCTGTTGGATCTGGTCATGCCGGAGATGGATGGGACGCAGGTGCTGGAAGAGTTGAACCGACGCGGGGTGATCGGAAAGGTTCCGGTTCTGGTTATCAGTGGAGATCATACGGTGGAGGTACAGAAGAAGTGCTTTGAACTTGGAATTTCCGATTTTATTGCGAAGCCATTTAACAATGCGGTTATTAAGCAGAGAGTTAAAAATACAGCCGAATTTTTTGATTATAAATTAAAGCTGGAAGACAAGGTGGCTGAGCAGACGAACGTATTGCGGAAAGCATATCGCACCTTGCAGATCCAGGCAGAGCATCTGAAGAAGAAGAACCAGCAGATCATTGAAATGCTTGGTACGGTTGTCGAGTATCGAAGCACAGAAAGTGGAGAGCATATCCAGCGAGTAAAGGGCTACACCCGGATTCTTGCAGAGGCAGTAATGGAGGATTATCCAGAATACGAACTGACAAAGGAGAAGATTGATATCATTGAGTCTGTCAGCGCTTTGCATGATATTGGAAAGATTGCGATTCCAGACCGTATTTTATTGAAGCCGGGCAGACTGACAGCAGAAGAGTTTGAATATATGAAGTCCCATACGATCCGTGGATGTGAACTACTTGATTCTATCAAGGAGGATTGGAACGATGACACGATGAAATATGCGTATGAGATCTGCCGCCATCATCATGAGCGTTATGATGGTAAGGGATATCCAGATGGTTTAGTTGGTGATGAGATTCCAATCTGCGCCCAGCTTGTATCAGTTGCGGATGTATACGATGCACTTGTCAATGAGCGGTGCTACAAGGATGCGTTTTCAAAGGAAGATGCATATCGGATGATTATCACCGGAGAATGTGGTGTATTTTCACCGAAGCTGATGGAGTCGTTTAGAAAGGTACGTCCAGCATTCGAAAAACTTGCCAATAAGAGTTTCCGAAAATAAGAGCATACTTGATAAAAACAAGTAAAATAGCATAAAACACAGAAAAAGAGAAGTGAAAATGCGTTTTCACTTCTCTTTTTCTAGTACAACTTAAAAACATGTGGAGATTTTACAATCTCACTTTATTATATTAAATAAAAGCTGCATATGTGCTTGATAATCATAAGTAAAACGATTAATTTGCTTGATATAAATATAAATATTGATATTTTGACTGGAAAAAACTGTTTGACAAATTAATTTTATTAAGTATAATGACAACATGTTGAGTAAGGAAAGCTAGCGGACTTAACAAAAAGAAAGAAACAAAAAGAGGAGGAAATGATTATGACAGAAGAAATTATGAATGCGATTTCAAGTGAAGTCTACGGCGTCTGGTTCTTGATCGGTGCGGCACTGGTGTTCTGGATGCAGGCAGGTTTCGCGATGGTGGAGGCAGGATTTACCAGAGCGAAAAATACTGGTAACATCATCATGAAGAACCTGATGGACTTCTGTATCGGTACCGTGATGTTTATCCTGATCGGTTTCGGTTTGTTCTTAGGTGAGGATGTGGCAGGTATCGTTGGTAAGCCTGGATTTGATATCTTCACAAATTATGCAAATTTTGATTGGTCAAACTTCGTATTTAACTTAGTGTTCTGTGCTACGACAGCAACGATCGTATCCGGAGCGATGGCAGAGAGAACAAAGTTCTTATCCTACTGTGTATATTCCGCAGTAATCTCCGCAGTCATATATCCGATTGAAGCACACTGGACATGGGGCGGCGGCTGGTTGTCTAAGATGGGCTTCCACGATTTCGCCGGTTCCAACTGTATCCACATGGTTGGTGGTATTTGTGCCCTGATCGGTGCAGCAATCCTTGGACCACGTATTGGTAAGTTCAAGAAGCAGAAGGATGGAAGCATCAAGGTTGGCGCATTCCCAGGACATAACTTGGCACTTGGTGCACTTGGTGTATTTATCCTGTGGCTTGGCTGGTATGGATTTAATGGTGCAGCCGCAACATCAGTTCCGCAGCTTGGTGCGATATTCACAACAACAACGATTGCTCCTTCCGTTGCAACAGTCGTATGTATGATCTTTACATGGATCCGTTATGGTAAGCCGGATGTATCTATGTGTCTGAATGCATCTCTGGCAGGTCTGGTAGCGATCACAGCACCATGTGATGTTGCAGATGCGACTGGCGCAATTGTCATCGGTGCGGTATCCGGTGTACTCGTAGTATTTGGTGTATGGCTGCTTGATAACAAACTCCGTGTCGATGATCCGGTTGGTGCCGTAGCCGTTCACATGATGAATGGTATCTGGGGTACGATCGCAGTTGGACTTTTCGCAACAGACAGTACACCTACCTATTCTCTTGCAGATGCAAATGGTGACAAATTACTTGGCCTTTTCTATGGTGGTGGATTCAAGCTCCTTGGTATTCAGTTGACAGGTATGCTTGCAACAGCCGCATGGACAGCAGTTACAATTACAATCACATTCCTTTTAATCAAGAAAATCTTCGGCCTGCGTGTATCCGCTGAGGAGGAAATCACAGGTCTGGATGCAACCGAGCATGGACTTGAGACAGCTTATGCAGGATTCATGACATATGGCGATCACATCAGCAGCGATGGCACGACAACGGTATCAACTCCTGCGATTCCGGAGAATGCAGTCCCTGAGGATGAGGCAGTTCCGGTTCAGGTTATGAGTGGTGGCACAGGTGTTGCTTCGGATGTCAAGCTTACAAAGATTTCTATCATATGTAAGCAGAATAAGTTTGAGGATCTGAAGAATGCTTTGAATGATGCCGGTGTAACAGGTATCACAGTCACACAGGTACTTGGATGTGGTGCCCAGAAGGGTCAGACGAAGTACTATCGTGGTGTTAAGATGGATATGACATTGCTTCCGAAGGTAAAGGTGGAAGTCGTTGTCAGCAAGGTTCCGGTTGCTACCGTTGTAAAGGCAGCAAAGAAAGCACTTTATACTGGTAGCATCGGTGATGGTAAGATCTTCGTCTATGGTGTCGAAAATGTAATCAAGGTTCGTACCGGAGAAGAAGGCTACGATGCTTTGCAGGGAGAAAACTAAATCATTTCCTTACATATAAAGAAAGGCGTCTTGCATGTGATGTGCAAGGCGCCTTTTGCTATAAGGTTTCACCGGATACAAGATGATTCAGGAAACATGAACCCTTTGCTGAATCCACGCATTGTAGATTTTGAATGGCTTTTCGAACAGTGGCTGTGCAAGTATGATCACGAGAATTATCGCGATGATAAGCCATAAAATATTTGCCCATCCATGAAAATGCTGATACAGGAACGGATATGTCTCCACGTATTCCAGATAGAAGAGAACCGGACGATGGAAGAAATAAATCGACATGGATTCTTTTCCGAGAGCATCTAAATGGAATATCTTATGCCTTGGGATGATACTTAAAATACATACACCAATAATAAATGTGATCATATATGCGGATAGCCGGAATAAAATACCGACCTCACCAGCATCGTCCAACAGGGCTTCATATGAACTTCTGCCGGTGAAGAAGCGGCGGAAGATGTAAAAACTGTCAATATTTAAACGGCAAATAATAAAAAATGCAAGGACGGTCACCGGTGCAAGAATCTGCATAACCGGACGGTGAAGCTGGTATTCTAATTTGTTCACATTGCACATCCACCCGAGCACAAACCATGGGAAGAATACAAGACACCGGGAAAAAGCAAATACATCCCCGATTCCGTTGTCATAGCCAGCCAGAAGTGCAGCCAAAACTGCGATGGCTAAGATTTTGCGCTTATCGACATGGCGAAGCAGATAGGCACATGTATAGAATACACACATGGCGAAAAGGTACCACGGAACGCCGTCGGTTTTCACAAGTGAAAATGTAAGTCCGGGACTGGTCAGCCGTTGGAATGGAAAGATCAGCAGCTTCAACAGGACATACAGACCTGCAAAATTCGCAAGTTTTTTGCAGAAGCGTTCCTTTGTTTTGATTGCATGCTCGCACATAAGACCACTTGCAAACACAAATAAAGGCATGTGAAAGCTGTAAATAAATAAAAATAAAGATTTGCACATATTGGAATGGTAGTCAATTCCGCTCTCTAAAAAATGCCCGGCGACAACACAGATAATCAAAAATCCTTTTACATTGTCCAGCCAGATGTTCCGTTTTTGCGTAGACATAGAAAGAACTCCTTTTCTTATAATAAATAATATGCTATAAAAGCCGTCGTTTATAGTAGTCTTGTCGGGGACAAAAGTCAATAGAAATTCATTGTGCAAAATGTCCTCTTTTTTTCTTGAAAGCGCAAATCCATTGGTAAATACTTAAGAAAATGCTAAAAAGCCTTGCAAATTCAAGGAAAGTGGCGTAATATCATGTCAACAAATGAAATAAAAGACAACATAGTGATACTGAAAAATATACATACAAATTTTACGGAGGAATGGATTATGGCAGTAAAGAAAGCAACAGTTGATGCAACTATGGCAAAGGTAGAAGCAGCAAAGGCAGCAGCACCTGCAAAGGAAGAAGCAAAGAAGGCAGCAGCTCCAGCAAAGAAAGCAGCACCTGCAAAGGTAGCAGCTCCAGCTAAGAAGGAAGAGCCAGCAAAGAAAGCAGCAGCTCCAGCTAAGAAAGCAGAGCCAGCAAAGAAGGCAGCAGCTCCAGCTAAGAAAGCACCTGCAAAGAAAGCAGCTCCAGCTAAGGCAACCGCTCCTAAGGCAGTAAAGCTTTTTGTTGAGTATCAGGGTGGTCAGGTTTCCACACAAGATATCGCAGCAAAGGCAGCAGAGGCAAGTGGAAAGAAAACAATTAAGGAGTTGAACGTATACTATCAGCCAGAGACAAATATGGTATACTATACAGCAGATGGAACAGAGGGTTCTTTCTCATTATAATTTGTATTCCCAAAACCTTTCATAAAAAAGAAGCACTCGATGAAATTGATCGAGTGCTTCTTTTTTATCAAGACGAAGGGTGTTAAATTCCCTTCGCTTTTGCAGTGCAGGCTTTCATGGCGTCCATGACAGCCCCGCGGAATCCTTTTTCTTCTAAGACACGAACCGCTTCGATAGTGGTTCCGGCAGGAGAGCATACCATATCTTTGAGTTCTGCAGGGTGCTTTCCAGTCTCTAAAACCATCTTTGCACTTCCGAGTACCGCCTGGGCTGCGAATTTATATGCCTGTGCCCGTGGCATACCATCGGCTACTGCTGCATCAGCCATCGCTTCGATAAACAGAAATACATAAGCTGGCGAACTGCCGCTGACAGAGACAACAGCATCCATCAGGGATTCAGGGATTGCCTCGGCAAGTCCAAAGCTACTCAGTAATTTCAATACATATGCAAATTCATCTTCTGTGACAAGGTTGTTCTTGCAGACACCTGTGATGCCTTCTCCGACAAGGGCTGGTGTATTTGGCATGGTACGAACGATCTTTACATCACCAAGCCGCTCTCCAAGCCAAGCCAGTGTCTTGCCCGGTGCGATTGTAACGATGATCTGCCCGGCAGGGAGCGTTGGTTGGATCTCTGCGATCACCGTCTCGTAATACTGAGGTTTTACGGATAAGAATAATACGTCTGCCTGTGTGGATACTTCCGTATTCGATGCAGTTGTACAGATACTAAGGGTTTCCTTTGCTTTCTCACGTGCAGCTTCCGATGCATCTGCTGCGATGATTTCCGAAGCATCGATTCCAGCGTGTGCCTTCAATCCGCCGATAATGGCGCTTGCCATATTTCCACAACCAATAAATCCAACTTTGTATTTCATGCTTGTTCATCCTTTCTGTTTTGTCTATCTGATTATTCAAAAGCCATGCGTGCCTGTAATCCAAAATCCGGTCGGTCGGTGATGATACCATCGACACCTTTGCGGATCAGTTTGCTCATTTTTGCAATATCGTTGACCGTCCATGCATAAACTTCTTTGCGATGCAGATGCATGCGCAGGAGAAATTCCCGTGTCACGAACTGGAAATGCGGTGAGATAAAATCTGCCTTGCATACATGTAACCGGTGAAGCGGAAAATATTCGTTTAACCGGTGGATAATCGTGTTACGTGGTGTCCCAATCAGCAGCCCCGCTTTGATGTTCGGATCGATCTCCTTGATACGAAGTACCGAACGGTCAATAAATGACTTCATCATATAATCGGAGTAATCATAATAGCGTTCCACCAGATCAATGATTTTCTGTTCATATCCAGTTTCTTTTAACTCGATATCCAGCTTGATTTTTCCGCGGCACAGCTCCAATACTTCCTGTAAAAGCGGAACCCGGTAACCGTGTGTGCCGGTGATTCTACAGATTTCGTCATAGGTAAGTTGGCGGATATCCGTGCCGTTTAAATCTGGATTGTGAAATGCAATCAACTGATGATCCTTCGTTCGACGGATATCAAACTCTGCAAAATCTGCCTGCAGATTGATCGCAATCTGAAACGCCTCCAATGTGTTTTCGTGGGTGGCGAGTGCCGAAGCACCCCGATGTGCGATGATCGCAGTCATCATAGAGCATCATCTCCGCGCTCTCCGGTACGAATACGTACAGCATCTTCTATATTATATACAAAAATCTTACCATCCCCATAACTTCCGGTTGGAATACGTTCTGTAACCATGGCGATCAACTTCTCGCATACATCATCGGAGACAACGGTCTCAACCTTCAGTTTCGGGAGAAGATTGACGAAATAATCGCCGTTATGGTGCTGGGACTTATATCCCTTCTGGTTACCGTAGCCCATGATATTGCTGACCATAGCTCCGGTTGTGCTGCATTCATCCAAAATCTCTTTCATGTCATCCAGCTTCTCAGGTCGGATGATCACTTCCACTTTTTTCATCTTGATACCTCCTGATCCTGTCGTTTAAATATTGGTACCACGTAATTCGATGATCGGTGCGCCCTTGCCATTGATGTAATCGCCGGTGATGGTGACACGACCGATGTTATCGTCGCGCGGAATCTCATACATAATATCCATCATGAATTTCTCGATGATCGCACGGAGTGCGCGGGCACCTGTCTTTTTCTCCATCGCTTTTTCTGCGATTGCTTCATAGGCACTGTCATCGAATTCCAGATCTACCTCATCCAATGCAAGCAGCTTCTTGTACTGCTTGAGGATTGCATTTTTTGGCTCCTTTAAGATCTTAATGTACATGTCCTTGTCCAGCGAATCCAGAGTGAAAAGCACTGGGAGACGACCAAGGAACTCTGGAATCATACCGAATTCACGCAGATCTTCCGTTGTTACTTCCTTGATCAGGTTATCGTTCTTGTCATATTTATCCTTCAGGTCTGCGGCAAAGCCCATAGAAGACTGTTTGTTCAGACGCTGCTTGATGATGTCCTCGATATCCGGGAATGCACCACCGCAGATAAATAAGATATTCCGTGTATTCATCGTTGTCATCGGCGTCATGGCATTCTTGCTACCGGAACCGACAGGTACCTCAACCTCGGCACCTTCTAAGATCTTCAGAAGTCCCTGCTGTACAGACTCTCCACTGACATCACGGCTGCGCGTCTCTTTCTTCTTCGCAATCTTATCGATCTCATCGATAAAGACGATTCCACGCTCAGCTTTTTCAACATCATTGTCCGCAACGGCAAGAAGTTTGGAGAGAATGCTTTCTACATCATCGCCAATATAACCAGCCTCAGTCAGCGTGGTCGCATCGGTGATTGCGAGTGGCACCTGCAGAATCTTGGCAATCGTCTGAACCAGATAGGTTTTACCACAGCCGGTAGGCCCGAGCATGAGCATGTTGGATTTTTCAATCTCAATGTCATCCATTGTGTCTGTGATCACACGCTTGTAATGGTTGTAGACGGCAACGGACATGGCACGCTTTGCGTATTCCTGTCCGACGACATATTCGTCAAGCATTGCCTTGATCTTATGTGGGGCTGGAACATCTGCCATTGTGAGTGGCTTTTGTTCCTTTTCTTCCTTCTGTTTTTTCTTCTTTTTGACCTTCTGGGAAGTCGGGATATCATCAAATGGCATGAACTGCGACATGTTGATATTCGGCATCTTGGAGAGGTCTAAAAACTGCATCGCTCCGTTGTTGAAGGAGTCGAAACTTTTCTGCATACAGTCGTTGCAGATATACATATTTCCCGGCATCCGGATAAATGGACCGGCCTCGGATTCCGGTCTGCGACAGAGATAGCAATACTTTTCGTACTCATCATCGTCGTTGTTATTCTGATTATTTCCGTTGTTGTCTGGCATAATTTCCTCCTTATGTATGCGCATAAAAATGCACCCTTATTATAGCACGGAAATATACATATGACTATGGAATATTTATGCAGACAGCGATATAATGAAGAAATGAAAGTGAATACAGAAATACAATAAGGAAACGAAAAAATCAAATATAGCTATATGGTCTGGAGGAATGAAATATGAAGAAACGAATTACTGAATATCTGGCATATATTGATGCGCTGTTAGAAAAAGAGGATGTCGACTGGGAACATGAGAAGGAAAAGCATCTTGTACAGATCGCGTTTTTTGCACATGAGCGGCAGGTACACCTTATTGTCATGGCACTGTTTGCATTGGCAACTGTGATTTCAATCTTGTATTTGAATTTTAGCGGCTCACTGATCATCGTTGCGCTTGTGTTTGCGCTTTTGGTGCTGCTGATTCCTTATGTGATGCATTATTACCTATTAGAAAACAGTGTACAGAAAATGTACGAACAATATGACCGGATGATGAATAAGATCGAGCCATCCTTTCAGGTGAAACCGGACGATAAAAAATAAAACAAGGTTCCGTTTGCGGTATGAAAACTATACCACAGGCGGAACCTTTTTCTTTGTTATTATCGCTTACTCTGATTTCCATCTACGGCATCTTCCACGCCGTCCACAGCATCCTTGACACCATTTCCGACACCTTCGGCAGCATCCTTGACGCCTTCGCCAACGCCTTCTGCAGCGTCCTTGACACCTTCGCCGACACCGTCCGCGGCATCTTTGATTCCATTTCCAACGCCATTGGAATTTATTGCATTTCCGCCAGTTGCGTTATTATTTTCGGTTGTCATCTGTGTCTGTTCCGAAGTGGTTGCATTATCCTTGCTCGTCTCATCCATACCACATCCACACATACAGATAGAAAGCATCATAGCAGTTGCTGCAATGGCAGCGGTTGTTTTAAATTTCTTCATAATAAAACACTCCTTATCTAGTTTTCATTCTATAAAAATAGTATGAACCTAAATAAGGAGATTATTTTACCAATTTCCGGTAATTTTTGAAATTCAATCCGACGGTGTCAGACAGGTGCAGTCATCGGGATCGGTACAGCTTTCGCAGTTTCGCTTCTGGTCAAGCGGATTGCAAAGCTCCAATGGCTTGATGTTCCGGTCTAAGAGGCTTCCGCTTACAAAGCTCATGCAGACAGACTCCTCCGGACTTGCAAGCGTGCCCTTGGATACGAGCGCTTTTCCGTTGTGAGGGATCCGGTATTGGTTGTAGTAGATGGATTTCACGATCAGGGTAAGTCCTACCGTCATTTCCGCATTTGCAATATCGAAGTTTAATACTTTGGACATTGCCATCAGATTCAGCCCCTGCGAAACCGTTCCGTTCGTGGAGAGGAAACCGATAAAATTCAGGTTTGGTGTCGCTGCTGTTGTATCGGTATAGGTGACTCCATATGGTGCGAACAACTGCATCGTTACGGAAGTTGGATTGGTATCTTCATCGTATTCCGGATCGGTTGTTGCGGAAGGGAGATAGACAACACCTGTGACAGGGAGGGTTGCAAGCAGCCGTTTGCAGCAGTCATAGACATAGATGACAAAATCCACAGTCAGGTTTGTGAGTGTCAGCTCGTAGCAGTTTGGACGTCCGGCAATCGGCTTGATTGTTACGGAAGGTGCTGCCCCTGTTGCAAAGGTGATGTTTGTAACCTCTGCCCGGATATATGCTGCTGTTGGATAATCTGCAAGCAGGGTTGCAAGCGGAATTGTCCGGCATACATTGATGCCAATCTCGTCGTAGATAACAGGAACAAGTACCGTGAGCAGCTTTGGGTCACCACATTGAGGTGTGACACATACATCGGTACAGTTATCTGTTAAGCTGCATGTGCAGGAATCGGTGTTGTTAGCAACTGCATTACTTAAGACTTTCTTGTTACAGCCACAGCATTTAGACATGTTCGTTTCCTTTCAAATATGCTTACAATAATATATTCAGAATATGCATTTTTGTTCGATTCCGGCAATATATTTGTAAAAGAAAGAATTGGGAGGAAAACGTGGAAGCGGTTTATAGATGGAAAGGAGATAAACGGATTTTACTTTATGAGGAGGGAAATCAGATCTTAGCACAGGTGATTGGGACGGGCAGGACAGTGCAATGGGGCAGTTTATGCCGGGATTATCATTCCTGTGGTGTAAGTCTGTTCTGGGAGGATGAAATCTATGTGGCATATGTCAACACAGAAAATGTTTTAATGTGGGATAAGCTTTTTGCGGAAGGACGACTGGTACTCGTGAAGGGTGACGACTGGGGGAGTATCTCTACGGTTCGGATCGCACCAGTCGCAGGAGAACGGACACAGCTTTATGTATGGTATCGCATGGCAGATCCGGGAAATGGCACGGATAGTCTGTATGTGATAAATCCACTGGGAGAGAGGAAGGTTCAGAGATTGGTATATGGTACAGAGAGGATTGAACGATATGAGATTTTACAGCACGGGGAAGTCAGTTATCTTCTATATAAATTAGCAACGGAAGCCAAACCGCGGATATATGCCGTGGATGTATCACGACTAGGAGACATAAGTCTGTCGGAATATATATTATGTAAAGAACAGACAATGCAAGAACTTGAAAAACGATGTAAAGAAAATGATAAGAATTATAATGAAGCAATTCGAAAGACGCAGGAGGATTATGAGTCACGGTTGAAATCAACAGTAAAAAATATGGAGCAGCGGTATAAACAGCAATATGACGAGCTGGCAAAACTGACACAGGGTATGCAGGAGGAAGGCCGTAAGTGGCGGGAATTATATTACAAAAGTGTTACAAAAGATTAACAAAAAATAAAATTTACTTGACATAACTCATAGAATTTTATAATATAAAAATTGCAACCTTTTTTTCGGGAATGTCCCAAGGCTGCAAATGGTAATTTGTATTACATAGGTAATGTACCACAATATATAGAGAATGTAAAGGAAAATTTTATGGAAGACAAGAAAAAAACTTTAACTGAATATGAGAAAGAAATTTCCGAAGCACAAGAGATGGAAGAGGCAAACACACACAAACGAAAGGTACGGAGCTTTAAGCGGATGTTGATGGTAACATTTCTGGTCGTATGTGCGATCCCGATTACGTTGTGTATGTTCCTGATGGTGAAGATGAACCGGCTCGATCACCGGATAGAGAATCTGGTTGACCGGGTGGAGGAAGGAAAGAATCTGGTCAGTACAAACATCGGACTGATCGATGAATCGACGGAGACGATGACGAGTGAGCAGATGGCGTATGGAGATCTTGGAAAGGGTTCGGAAGGTGTGCACGTAGCTCTGACAGACAATGGCGATGGTTCAAACAAAACCACGGACGATGCAGAGGCGACGACGGAAGCAGCCAGTGATGTACCGGAACAGACGTACTACAATGGACAGAAAGTATACTTGACTTTCGATGATGGACCAAGTACATACACCGGAGAACTCTTGGATGTGTTGAAGGAAAACAATGTGAAGGCAACATTCTTTGTTGTTTACAATGATGATAAGGAAGCACAGCAGTATTACAAGCGGATCGTTGACGAAGGACATTCGATCGGAATGCATTCTTACAGTCATGTGTACGATCAGGTATATGCAAGTCAGGAAAGCTTCGAGGAAGACGTGACGAAGATTCACGATTACATACAGGAACAGACAGGTGTGGATACGCATCTGTACCGCTTCCCGGGTGGAAGTTCGAACCAGGTAAGTAAGGTAGATATTCAGGATCTGATCGGATATCTGCATGACGAGGGTATCGTTTATTATGACTGGAATTCCCTGTCAGGTGATGCAGTGGATGCATCTTTGACACCAAGTGAGTTAAATGATAATATACTTGGGTATGTACATGCCAATGCCGGCGATTCCGTGATTTTGATGCATGATCTGCAGAACAATCATGCAACGATCGAAGCACTTCCGGCATTGATTCAGACTTTGAAGGATGAAGGATATGAGATTTGTCCGATTGATGATTCTACAAAGCCAGTGCAGCATGTAGAATATAAGGGAGACAAATAATTGAACTACTTAGAAGCACAAAATTACATTGAAGAAAAAAGCAGGCTGGGCATTGTACCTGGCCTGACACAGGTAAAGGAGCTCTTACGGAGACTCGGCAATCCACAGGATGCGTGCAGGACACTGCACATCGCCGGGACAAACGGGAAGGGCTCTATTTTTGCGTTTGTACAGGAAAACCTGCTTGCTGCAGGGTATCATGTGGGACGATATATTTCCCCGACAATTCTGACGTATCTGGAACGGTACCAGCTTGACAGACGCTATATGACAGAGGATGAATTTGCGGTGTTGCTCACAGAGGTTGCAGCGGTGATCGAGACAATGGAGACGGATGGGTTTGCCAGTCCCACTGTATTCGAGATTGAGACGGCGGTTGCGTTTCTGTATTTTGCGAGAAACCACGTTGACTATGTATTGCTCGAATGTGGCATGGGTGGAAGCCAAGATGCGACGAATGTGCTTGCAAAACCGGAAATCTGCGTGTTCGCACAGATCAGCATGGATCATATGCAGTTCTTAGGCGATACTCTGACGAAGATTGCAACAGAGAAAGCAGGTATCATCAAGCCGTATACAACTGTGATCTCCGCACCGCAGGTGCCAGAAGTATCGAAAGTATTACGGGAGATATGCGAAGTACAACATGCTTCTTATATAGAAGTGAATCCATCAGACTGGGAAGTTGTGCAGATGAATCTGGATGGCACTGAGGTGGTGGATTGTGGAACGAATCCAGATGAATCCAATATGGATGCGGATATGGATCAACGGCAACAACCATATCATATCCCGCTTTTAGGAGAGCATCAGATTGCGAATGCACAGACAGCAATCACGGTGCTGCGTACACTATATATAGAAGAAACAGCCATTCATAAGGGAATCGCACAGACGGTATGGCTGGGGCGTATGACGAAGGTGGCGGAGCATCCGTATATCTATGTGGATGGTGCGCACAATGTAGCAGCGTGGGAATATTTGCGTACATCGGTGGAAAAATATTTTACAAACCGCAGGGTAATCTATATAATAGGAGTACTGAAAGATAAGGAATACGAGAAGATGGTGGAGATTCTGGCACCGACGATGGCAGCGGCAGTTGTGATCACACCAGATACACCGCGCGGCCTGCCGAAAGAGATTCTGGCACCGTTGATACAGGCGCAGGGCGTACCGGTCCTGCTTGCGGATACGAGCGCGGAAGCACTGCAAAAGGCAAGAGAACAGGCGGGAGAAACGGGTGTCATTCTCGTGAGTGGTTCGTTATCTTTTCTGGCAGAGTATCTGCAATTAGAAAGCGGAGATGAAAACAATGGAGCGAGTAGATAAAATTCTCGCGCATCCGGAATTTCAGGTGTATATGCGTCGGATCAGGGAGCAGGAACGCACGCGTGTGTTCTGCCTGCATGGAATCGAGCATAGTCTGGATGTGGCAAGAATCGGATATATAAAGAATCTGGAACAGGGACTTTCCTTCCGGCAGGATGTGATCTATGCAATGGCATTGCTGCACGATATCGGAAGATGTGAGGAGTATGCTTCCGGGAAATCCCATCATGAGGCGGGAGCCGAGCTGGCACGACCTATCCTTCTGGCATGTGGATATACAGAGCATGAATGTGCTGAAATCTGTGATGCAATCGGCAGACATAAGGCACCGAGTGAGCAGGCAAGATCGCTTGCAACATTGCTGTATGATGCGGATAAGCAGTCTAGAAACTGTTTTGACTGCCCCGTGCAGGAACAGTGTTACTGGTCAGAGGAAAAGAAGAACCATACAATTCGATATTAAGTTTCATATACAAGAAGAATGCAGTCGGGAAAAAAACGGCTGCTTTTTTGTTTATGACGGGTGTAAAGAAATTGACAAAAAACAAAGCTTGATAAAAACAACTGTAAATTGATTTACACAAAGGAAACACAAGCAAAAATAAAATTCAACTTGATAAAGCTGCGCAACAACATAAAAATAATAAGAAAACCTCTCTATTTTTCTAAAAATAAAAAATGAACTCCCCAAAACTTTAAATAAATTAGGAAATCCCTTATCTGTGTTGACAAAATAACGTTACAGGCACATAATACAGCCAAGTCAAAGGTAAGGACTTAAGAAAATTAAGAAAAATGTGAGAAGAAAGAGAGGATGATGTTTATGAAGAAAAGAAAATTAATCAGCATGGTGCTTGCAGCAACATTGGCATTGACATCTCTTACCGGTTGTGGAAAGAAGGATTCATCCAGTGATGACAGTGTATTAAGAGTCGGAATGGAATGTGCATATGCTCCATTCAACTGGTCACAGGAAACGGATGAGCTTGCAAATGGTGAAAAGGCAGTTCCAATCTACGGAACAAACATGTATGCATATGGATATGACGTAATTGTAGCAGAGAAGCTTGCAAAGCAGATGGGTAAGACATTGGAAATCCACAAGGTAGAATGGGATTCCATCGGAATGTCACTCGATGCTGGCGATTACGATGTGATCATCGCAGGTATGGGTCGTACGAAGGAACGTGAGGCATCTTATTCATTTACAGATCCTTACTATTATAGAACAAACTGCTTAGTTGTTAAGAAAGGTTCTGGATTGGAAGGAATCAAGGGCTTATCTGAATTGGCAGGAAAGAATGTAACACTTACGACACAGCTTGGTACCGGATGGGTAAACCTGCTTGATCAGGTACCGGATGCAACACTTGGTGCAAATTATGAGACAACGGCTGAATGCTTTATGGCGATCTCAAATGGAACGGCTGATGTGTGTGTCATTGATGCACCGACAGCAGAATCTGCAGCGATGACAAACGATGATCTGGCAATTATCTATCTGGATGACAATGACAAGTTCGTGGGCGATGAGGAAATGACAAATGTATGTATCGCAACAAGAAAAGATGATACCGCCCGTCGGGATGAGATTCAGAAGGCGATGGATGCCATCGGATGGAATGACAAGGCTGAGATGGATAAGACAATGGAAGAGGCAGTCAGCTTACAGCCAGCAGCTAATTAGATTATGATCCCCCCGCAGCCTTTCATGATTTCAGGCTGCGGAGGAATTATAAAAAACGTGTAGGACAGGAGGAAATCATATGGGTGCTATTCTAAGTATATCATCCCCGAACAATATCTTTGAATGGATGGCATTTCTTGCCGAAAAGTATTCGAGCATGTTCTTGCAGGGAACATGGATTACCCTGTATGTATCTGTGATCGGTACGATCGTGGGTTTCATACTTGGTTATATCGTAGGTATTGTCGGAGATATCAAAATTCACAAAGAAGATAATCCGATCAAAAAGGGAATTATCAAATTCTTCAAATTTATCTGTTTCTTATATGTAGAGTTGTTCCGAGGAACACCAATGATCGTACAGGCGATGATCGTATACTTCGGTCTCCGTCAGGGCGGTGTGAACATCAACCCGATCATTGCAGGTATTCTCGTAACTGTATTAAATACAGGTGCGTATATGTCAGAAACCGTACGTGCAGGTATCAAATCCATTGATGCCGGACAGCGTGAAGGTGCTCTGGCAATGGGAATGTCGCCGATGCAGGCAATGTTCTATGTAATCCTTCCACAGGCATTCAAGAACATTATCCCAGAGATGGCGAACACATTCCTGACGAACCTGAAGATGACATCTGTGTTGAATGTAATCGGTATTCAGGAGTTGTTCATGCAGGCAAAAACGGTCGGTGGTACATATTACAAGTATTTTGAATCGTATCTTGTAATCGCACTAATCTATCTGGTGCTTTGTGTGGCATTTAACCGGTTGTTCTTATTTATCGAGAAAAAGATGGCAGGCAAAAAAGATTATGTGCTTGCTGTGGAATATATGGAAGACAAACAGTAGGAGGGTGAGCTTATGAGTAAAAACAATGAAGAAAGTATTATTGAAGTAAAAGACTTAAGCAAATCCTTCGGTGATCATGAGGTTTTGCGGAAGATTGATTTTGAAGTGAAGAAGGGCGAGGTGATCTGTATCCTTGGTTCGTCCGGTTCCGGTAAGTCAACCTTGCTCCGGTGCGTGAACAAGCTGGAGACACAGACGAGTGGACAGGTGTTGTACCATGGTAAGGAGATCCGGAATGTCCAGAAGGAGATTAATGAGTTTCGTTCCAGAGTTGGCATGGTGTTCCAGTCCTTCAACTTATTTAACAATATGACGGTGCTGGAAAACTGTATGGAGGGCGCCAGAAAGGTCCTGCATGTATCCAAGGAAGAGGCGTTCGATCGTGCAATCAAGCATTTGAAAGAGGTTGGCATGGCACCATACATTAACGCCAGACCGGAGCAGTTATCCGGTGGACAGAAGCAGCGTGTGGCAATCGCCAGAGGGCTCTGTATGAATCCGGAGGTGCTGCTGTTCGATGAGCCAACATCCGCGCTCGATCCGGAGATGGTCGGTGAAGTATTAAATGTAATGAAGGAGCTTGCAAGCTCCGGACTCACGATGTTGATCGTGACACATGAGATGGATTTCGCCAAGAATGTATCGTCCCGTGTGTTGTTCATGGATAAGGGCTATGTTGTGGAGGATGCACCACCAGAGGAGTTCTTCACGAATCCAAAGAACGATCGAAGCAGAGAGTTCTTAAGCAGATTCATTGCATAGCAACCTTGCTTGAAAATGGTTTCAAAAAGTGTAGATAGATTGTGAGGGAAAAATATGGAAAATTATGTTGTTACTTTTGCAAGAGGCTTTGGTACCGGCGGAAAGGAAATCGCATCGAAGCTTGCGAAGGAGCTTGGCATCCATTGCTACGAAAATCGAATCCTGACACTGGCATCCCAGATGAGCGGACTCGATGAGAAGTTATTTCAGGAGGTCAACGAGAAGGTTCGTTCCAATGGCGGTTTTTCCAGCTTTTTAAAAGGCTTGCCACGGGCGAAAAGCTATATCAGCCGGAATGAGAAATTCGTGTCCGATGATAAGCTGTTTGAGTATCAGAAGCAGATCATTGAGAACTTAGCGGATACCGAATCGTGTGTCATCGTTGGAAAATGTGCCGATTACATCCTGCGGGGCAGACCGAATATTGTAAGCATCTACATAGAGGCACCACGTGATTTCTGTGTGAAGCGGACGATGGAGCATATGGGCGTGACCGAGGATGTTGCGACAGCGACAATCGTGCATACGGATAAGTTCCGTGCCGATTATTACAAGTATTATACACATGGAAATTACTGGACGAATCCGGTCAACTACGATCTGACGATCAATAGTGAGAAGGTCGGGATCGAGGACAGCGTGAAGCTGATCAAGGATTACATGAAGATCAAAGGAATTATAAAGTAACTAAAACATTTTATATATTTAGGAGGCGTTTATTATGAAATTAAAGGATCTTGGATTAACAAAGCAGGACATCAAGGATAAGGTAAGCAAGTACATGATCGATACATACGAGCGTTTTGATTTCTTGGCAGAGACAGCCGAGGGCATGTACATGTACGATGAAAAAGGAACTCCATATCTGGATTTCTATGCAGGTATCGCGGTAAATAATGCAGGAAGCAGAAACCCGAAGGTTGTTGCAGCCGTCAAGGATCAGGTCGATGATATCATGCATACATTCAACTATCCGTACACGATTCCGCAGGCATTGCTGGCTGAGAAGGTCTGTACAACCATCGGCATGGATAAGATCTTCTACCAGAACTCCGGTACAGAAGCAAACGAAGCCATGATCAAGATGGCAAGAAAATACGGTATCGAGCATTACGGACCAAACCGTTATCATATCGTAACTGCGAAGATGGGCTTCCACGGCAGAACATTTGGTGCGATGTCTGCGACAGGTCAGCCGGGCAATGGCTGTCAGGTAGGATTTGGACCGATGACATATGGTTTCTCTTATGCGCCATACAACAATCTTCAGGCGTTCAAGGATGCTTGTACCGAGAATACGATTGCAATCATGATCGAGCCGATTCAGGGTGAAGGTGGTGTCCATCCTGCAACCTACGAGTTTATGACAGGACTTCGTAAGTTCTGTGATGAGAACAATATGCTGCTCCTGATTGATGAGGTACAGACCGGATGGTGCAGAACCGGTCAGCCGATGTGCTACATGAACTATGGCATTAAGCCGGATATTGTCTCTATGGCGAAGGGACTTGGTGGCGGTATGCCGATCGGTGCCATCTGTGCAACTGCTGAAGTTGCAACCGCATTTACACCGGGTTCCCATGGTACAACATTCGGCGGACATCCGGTCAGCTGTGCAGCCGCTTATGCGGAAGTAAACGAGCTTCTTGACCGCGACCTTGCAGGCAATGCAAAAGAGGTTGGTGCATATTTCATGGATAAGCTAAAGAATCTTCCACATGTAAAGGAAGTCCGTGGTATGGGACTGATGATCGGTGTGGAGTTTGATGATACGATCGGGGCGGTTGATGTAAAGCATGGTGCATTCGACAGAAAGCTTCTGATCACAGCCATCGGTGGACACACGATCCGTATGGTTCCACCACTGATCGCTAGTAGAGAAGATTGTGACAAGGCATATGCAATTCTGGAAGAGACAGTGAAGGCACTTTCAAAATAAAGGTAAGGTGAATTAGATTGCAGAATTTTAATTTTTCGGTGCCGCAGGATATTATTGTCGGCGCAGGTTCTATTAAGAAATTAGGTAAATGCGCGAAGTCGCTGCAGGGAAAACATGCGCTTATTATTTCCGGCCCCCATCTGAATAAGATGGGATTGGTGGATGTATGTAAACAGTCTCTGGCAGAGGTTGGGATTCCGGCGGATGCATTTACCGAGACAGAGGGAAATCCTTCGGTTGAGACAGTTGAAAAGGCTGCAAAGCTGTACAAGGAATGCGGTGCGGACTTTATCGTGGCATTCGGCGGCGGTTCTCCAATGGATGTGGCAAAGGCAGTCGGAGTTGTTGCCAGATACGGCGGAAGCATCACAGAATACGAGGGTGGCGGCAAAGTGCCGGGACCGATCGTTCCGCAGATTGCGATTCCAACGACCGCGGGTACCGGTTCTGAGGTGACTGCATTTTCCGTTATCACCGATCATAGCCGGAATTATAAGCTGACGGTATTCAGCTATGAACTGATTCCGAAGTATGCGATTTTGGATCCGGATTTAATTGCAACAGCACCGGCTTCGGTCGCTGCGGCGTGTGGCATGGACGCGTTTATCCATGCGTGTGAGTCGTATATCTCGACGGATGCTTCGCCATTTTCGGAGGCAATGTCCGAGAAGGCAATGGAATTGATCGGTCGTTCGATTCGAGCTTATGTGGCAAATCGTACGGATGTCGATGCAGCCAGCGATATGCTGGTCGGTTCGCTCTTTGCAGGCATTGCATTTTCCTGGGCGAGACTTGGCAACGTACATGCAATGAGTCATCCGGTCAGTGCGTATTTTGATGTACCGCATGGCGTGGCAAATGCCGTTCTGCTTCCGACGATTCTTGATTACAACAAGCTTGCGGACAAAGGAAAATACAAGAAGATTTATGAATATGTGAGTGAGACACACAGAAGCGATGAGAGCTTCACACCGGATATGCTGGTGGATGCAATCAGAGCGTTGAATGATAGTCTTTCGATTCCTGCAACCCTCGCAGAAGTAGGTGTGACGGAAGACAAGATCGATGTCATGGCAGACGATGCCATGAAGAGCGGAAACATCATGGTGAACCCACGTCGCTCTACGAAGAAGGATATCGTAGCCCTTTACAAAAAGGCTATGTAATATCAAACCTGTCTACACGGAAAAAGGTTGTCGCTTGTCGGCAGCCTTTTTCTATTGAGAATATTATTTGCAAAACAACCCTCAGAGATAATGATTTGCATGGAAAAATATACTATTCGGAATCATATGCGATGTATGGAATCTAAACGATTCTAAAAATTGTTAATAAAAAAATATAGATAAACCGGTGGCAGTTTTATGATAAAAATGTTAAAATAATAATAATTATGGACAAGAATGAAAATGAGGGCTTATAAATTATGAAAAAACAGGTTATAACGATTGGAAAACGTGACTTTGAAATTGGAAAACGTCCTTATGTGATGGGAATCCTGAATGTGACACCGGATTCCTTTTCGGATGGCGGAAAGTACGGAGATCTGGATGCGGCGTTGAAGCATACAGAAGAAATGATCAAGGAAGGTGCCGATATCATTGATGTTGGCGGAGAGTCGACTCGGCCGGGACATGTGAAGATTTCGGTTGCGGAAGAGATTGAACGTACCTGCTTCGTGATTGAGGCAATCAAGGAACGGTTTGAGATTCCGGTTTCGTTAGATACGTACAAATATCAGGTGGCTCAGGCGGGAATTCTGGCTGGTGCCGATCTGATCAACGATATATGGGGATTTAAATGGGACGATGAGATGGCACCGCTTTGCGCGAAATACCAGATTCCGGTCTGCCTGATGCACAACCGGAAGGAAGCGGTATACAATGATTTTATTGCGGATGTGATCGCAGACATGAAGGAGTGCGTACAGATTGCGCGCGCATCAGGACTTGCCGACGATAAGATCATCTTAGATCCGGGGATTGGATTCGCAAAGACTACGGAAGAGAACTTAAAGTTTATGAACCATCTGGAGGATCTGGTTGCACTCGGATATCCGGTACTGCTTGGAACTTCGAGAAAATCCATGATTGGAAATACACTGAATCTGCCGGTTGACGAGCGAGAGGAAGGAACAATGGCAACTTCTGTCTTAGGACTGGTGAAGGGGTGCAGCTTCTTCCGTGTACATGATGTGAAGAAAAATGTGCGTGCGCTTGCGATGACAGATGCAATGCTCAAGGCATAAGATGGCAGGCGTGTGTCATAACGCTGTCAGGGCATTTGCTATGGAATAGGAGACGGAAAAGGACAGAAAAGAAATGGATAAAATATGGATTAAAGATTTAGAGATATTTGCATATCACGGTGTCCTTGCAGAAGAAAAAAGAAATGGACAGAAATTCTATGTAACTGTATCTATGGATGTGGATCTGCATGCGGCAGGCATGACAGATGATCTGGACAAAACGGTCAATTATGCAGAAGTATGTGAACTGATCCGGCGGACGATGCAGGAGGAAAGCTATGATCTGATTGAGGCAGCAGCGGAGAATGTTGCAGATGCGATTTTGCTTGCCTATCCACAGATAAAGATGGTTCATGTGATTGTAAGCAAGCCGGGGGCTCCTATTCCGATGGACTTTGATACGGTCTGCGTGGATATTACAAGAGGCAGACATATTGCGTATCTGGGTATCGGTTCCAATCTCGGAGATAAGGAGGCATACCTTGACTATGCGGTCGATCAGCTGAACAAAGATGAGTATATTCAGGTGACAAAGGTTTCTTCCTATATAATAACAGAACCATATGGCGATGTGGAACAGGATGATTTCTTAAATGGTTGTCTGGAGATTGAGACAATCTATTCTCCACAGGATCTGCTGGCTGTTATCAACGATATTGAACAGGGTGCCGGCAGAAAGCGGCTGATCCACTGGGGCCCAAGAACTTTGGACATTGACATTTTGCTCTATGATCAGGAAATGATCATGGAAGACACGCTGAAGGTGCCGCATGTGGAGATGGCAAAGCGCGCGTTCGTGCTTGAACCACTTGCCGAAATCGCACCATATGCCTACCATCCGGGCTACCATAAGACGATCATCGAACTACTGGAAATATTACAAAACAAAAAAGATTAAACTACAATATAAGAAAAACTATATTCAAGGGAGCGGCAAATGACATGCGTATGCCATTTGCATTGTAACCGGAAGTATATAAATGAGCAGATAATTATCCGATACAATCGATGTGTAGAAATCATGCGGGACACTGGTATTTATCCTAACGCAGACCATTGGAGCACATCAGCACTTAGCGAGTAACGCATTCATTCGCAGAATGATGTGTTAGGAGCTTAGTGTCTGCTATGTGCGGAAGTGAGCGAGAGCGCGTCTGCGTATGGATAATAGCAGTGTTCTGCATGAGACATACAGGAAATGTCGGATAATTATCTGCGGATGAAATAGGGAGGTAAAAACTATGGCATACAAAATGTTTGCCGCCATCTACGTGGGAAGCAGCGAGATATCCATGAAGATCTTCCAGGTAAATGGTAGAAAAACGTTTCGTCAGATTGACAGTGTCAGCCGGATACTGGAGCTTGGGCGGGACACCTATCGCGAAGGAAAACTGAGCCGGGAGTCGATCAAAATGATTTGCGAAGAACTCGAAGGCTTAAAACATAAAATGGAAGAATACAAGATCACAGAATACCGTGCCTATGCGACGAGTGCGGTACGTGAGGCAGATAACATGGATCTGGTGCTGGATGTGATCGAGCATACCACAGGTATCCGTGTACAGGTTCTGAGTAACTCGGAACAGCGTTATATCAGCTTCAAGGGACTGGTTGCGAAGTATTCGGATTTCCATCAGGTTGTCAGCAAGAACACAGCGTTCGTCGATGTCGGTGCTGGAAGCGTGCAGATTTCCCTGTTTGATAAGAACAATCTGGTTGTCACAGAGAATATCCCGATTGGTGCGGTGCGTGTTCGTGATTATCTGGCACTCATCGGGCACAAGTCCGGAAGACTCGATGAGATCATGGCAGACTATGTAGATAATGATATTGTATCGTTCCGAAATATTTATCTGAAGGATAAAGAAATCAAGAACATTATCGCTGTTGGTGAGGTCGTAAGCTCCCTGAAGAAGATCGTGCCGGAACTTTCCATCAAGGATGTGATCACGCGGGCGCAGTTTGATGCGATGTACAAGCGTGTTATCAGTATGCCGGCGCAGGAGCTCGCGGAAAAATACGGTATTCCATACGAGCGTGCGACGCTGATGTTACCGAACATCACAATCTACCAGTCGTTCCTGAACAACTGTAAGGCAGAGGAAATGTATGTGCCGGATGTGGATTTCTGCGAGTGTATCGTGGCAAATTACATGGACGAAGGAAGCCGTGTCGTGTTCAATCACAATTTTGAGGAAGATATTCTTGCAACGGCGAATAACATTGCGAAGCGGTATCGCTGCAACCGGAATCATGTGGAGCAGACCGCATATTTTGCACTGAAGATCTTCGATGTGGTTCGTAAGCCGTTTGGATTGGATAAGATGCAGCGTCTGCAGCTTCAGATTGCGGCACTTCTGCATGAATGTGGTAATTTCATCAATCTGCATGATGGAGCGAGAAATTCCTATTATATAGTAGCAAATACTGAGATCCTTGGACTTTCGCACAAAGAGCGTATGGAAGTGGCAAATGTAGTCAAGTACAACCCACTGTATCTTCCATCGAAGGATAAGATATCAGCAGAACTTGATGGCTGTGATTATATTGTGATCGCGAAGCTTGCAGCAATCTTACGAATTGCGAATATTCTCGATAAGAGCCATATGCAGAAGATCGAAGATATTTCCGTGACATTGAAAGACGGAAAGCTGATTATTCTGGCAAAGACATACGAAGATATCTCACTGGAGGCGGGACTTTTTGAAGCACGTGCAGATTTCTTTGAGCAGATCTATGGAATCAGACCGGTACTTCGGGTGAAAAGGAGTGTGTAAGGAATGGACAAAAAATTATTGGAAAAACCGGAAAATTATTATAACCGTGAGATGAGCTGGTTACAGTTTAATTACAGAATCTTAAATGAGGCGAAGGATAAGTCAATTCCACTGTTTGAACGCCTGAATTTCCTGAGTATCACAGAATCAAATCTGTCTGAGTTCTTCATGGTGCGTGTAGCATCTCTGATCGATCTGGTACACGCAGATGTAAAGAAGAAGGACATTGCAGGATTGACGCCGCAGGGGCAGCTCGATCTGATTATTCCTGAGACGAAGAACATGATTGCGAGCCAGTACAGCACACTGAACCGCCAGATTCTTCCTGCAATGGAAGAAAATGGTCTGAAGCTTGTTAAGCATTATGAGGACTTAAACGAGAAGCAGAGCAAGTTCGTAGATAAATATTTTGAGAAGGAAGTGTATCCGGTACTTACGCCGATGGCAGTTGATTCTTCGAGACCATTTCCACTGATCAGCAACAAGACTTTAAATATTGGTGCACTGATCCGTGATAAGAAGAAGGATGTTATTGACATTGCAACCGTACAGGTACCATCCGTGTTGCCACGTGTGGTTGAGATTCCGGGCGAGGACGGATGCAGAGAGATCATTCTGCTCGAGCAGATCATTGAGAAGAACTTGAATCAGCTCTTCTTAAATTACGAGATCATTTGCGCGTATCCATACAGAATTATGCGAAATGCAGACCTTGCAATCGACGAGGACGATGCGTCCGATCTGTTGAAGGAGATCGAAAAGCAGATTAAGAAGCGTGCGTGGGGCGAGGTTATCCGGCTCGATGTGGAAGCAGAGATGGATAAGCGTCTGCTGAAAGAATTGAAGAAACAGTTAAATGTCAACAGCGATTATGTCTATTCGGTAAATGGACCACTTGATCTTACGTTCCTTGGAAAGGTACGTGGACTCGATGGCTTTGATCATTTGAAGAATAAGAAATACATCCCACAGCCGGTGAAGGGATTGGATCTCGATGCGAATATCTTCGACCAGATCAAGAAGAAGGATATCCTGTTACACCATCCGTATGATGAGTTTACACCGGTCATTGAGTTCATCAAACAGGCGGCAATTGATCCGGATGTACTTGCGATTAAGCAGACGTTGTACCGTGTCAGTGGCAATTCTCCAATCATTGCAGCACTTGCACTTGCAGCGGAAAATGGCAAGCAGGTAACGGTACTTGTTGAGTTAAAAGCACGATTTGATGAAGAAAATAATATAAATTGGGCAAAAAAACTGGAAAAAGCGGGTTGCCATGTTATTTATGGTCTGGTAGGATTAAAGACGCATTCCAAAATTGCACTCGTTGTCAGACGGGAAGAAGATGGCATCAAGCGATATGTTCATCTTGGAACTGGTAACTATAATGATGTGACAGCAAAGTTATATACAGATATGGGTATGCTGACTGCATCGGATGCGATAGGGGAGGATGCAACCGCAGTCTTTAATATGTTGTCGGGTTATTCCGAGCCGCCAGCATGGAATAAACTGCTTGTAGCTCCGATCTGGATGAAGGATCGATTCCTTGCACTGATCGACCGGGAGGCAGAGAATGCACGTATGGGTAAGAGTGCTAAGATCATTGCCAAGATGAATTCCCTGTGTGATCCGACGATTATCCGTGCACTGTATGAGGCGAGCAATGCGGGCGTGAAAATCGAACTGATCGTACGTGGTATCTGCTGTCTGAAGACAGGGATTCCGGGACTTTCCGAGAACATCACGGTGCGTTCCATTGTAGGTAACTTCCTGGAGCATGCGAGAATCTTTTATTTCTATAATGATGGATTCGAAGATGTATATATGGGCAGTGCCGACTGGATGCCTAGAAATCTGGACAAACGAGTGGAGATTACATTCCCGGTTGAGGATGAAGACCTCAAAAAACGGGTGATTGAGATTTTGGAGATTCAGCTTTCCGATACATTGAAAGCACATATTATGCAGCCGGATGGCTCATATGCAAAACAGGATCTGAGGGGGCGTGAAAAGTTGGAGGCGCAAAATTATTTCTGCAAACAGGCGATGGGTTCCTTGAAAGAGGACGACAAAAAGAAAGTATCCCGTATCTTCATTCCGCGCATGAAGATCGGTGATTAATAAAAACAATAGAGAGGAGACTTAAAAAAGTGGAAAAGTTTTTTAAGATCAAAGAGAGAGGATCAACGCTTAAGACTGAGATCTTCGCAGGTATCACAACCTTCTTCGCAATGGCTTACATTATCTTTGTAAACCCGAATCAGGTTGCTGCAGAGGGCGCAAATGGATGGCTTGTCGGATTAGGAGCTGATCCGGGAACTATGGGACAGATTTGGAATTCTGTATACATCGCATCTATCATCGTAGCGATCATCGGTACGTTGTTGATGGCATTTGTTGCAGATATGCCGTTTGCACAGGCGTGTGGAATGGGACTCAATTCCTTCTTCTGTACAATCTTCGTAGCTGGCTCTTTCTTCGCTGGCGAGGATGTTAAGACAGGCTATCAGGCAGGTCTTGTTATCGTATTTTTGTCAGGTATTGTATTCCTGCTTCTTTCCGTAACCGGACTTCGTAAGTACATTGCAGTATCTATGCCGGAGTGCCTGAAGAAAGCAATTCCTGCAGGTATCGGTCTGTTCATCGCAATGATCGGTTTCAAGAATGCAGGTATCATCGAGGACAACCAGTACACATTTGTACAGTTCTACGATTTCCATGGCAGAATCAAGCAGATCGGTACAGAGGTTGACGGCGTGATGGTAACAGGTCTGGATGTATGGCATCAGATTGTACCGGTTGTCGTCGCTTTGCTCGGTGTGCTTATCATTGCAATCCTTGCGAAGAAGGGAATTAAGTCAAACGTGATTATTGGAATCCTTGCATCAGCAGTACTTTATTATCTGTTTATGTGGGAGGTACCTTCTTTTGATATGAGCAATATTTCCCAGTCTTTCAAGGATTTTGCAAAAGTAGGTTTCTTAGGCGTATTTAATGGTGACGCATGGGATGCCGCATTTAACAGTTCGTATGTCGGCGGTGTATTCTCCGGAATTATGCTGATCGTAGCATTCTGTCTCGTAGACATGTTCGATACGATCGGAACCATCTATGGTACAGCCGCATCTGCAAACATGATGGATGAGAATGGTGATCCGATCAGCATGAATGAGTGTATGCTCTGTGACTCAATCGGTACAGTATCCGGTGCTCTGCTCGGTACATCTACATGTACAACATTCGTAGAGTCTGCATCTGGTGTTGGTGCCGGTGGTAGAACAGGATTTACAAGTATTATAACAGCACTTTGCTTCGTATTCTGTTTGTTCTTAAGCCCGCTTGCAAGCGTGATCCCAAGCTGTGCAACTGCACCGGCTCTGATCTATGTAGGTGTTCTTATGGCCAGAAACTTTGCAAAGGTAGATATGGACGATATGCTTTCAGCAGTTCCTGCGTTCCTTGCATTGATCATGATGCCTTTGACATATTCTATCTCAAATGGTATCGGTATCGGTGCAATCGCTTATGTTGTAATCGCTCTGTTCACAGGCAATTACAAGAAGAAGGATATCGTAATTACAGTTATCGCTGCATTGTTTGTATGTAAGTTTATCTTCGTCACGATGTAGCCGGATTGTAAAGCAAATAATATGGAAACAAAAGAGGATCGTACTTGCGGGGTGCGGTCCTTTTTTATTGTATACGGACCGCCACTATACAATGTTCACAATCCAAATTGTGCAAAATGACGAATAACAGGAAGAAAACAGATTAAAATATTGGATAGTATTGCTTGTTGACTAATTTGCTATATGTGTTATACTTCAACTAGAACAGAAAGAGAGATACAGATCCGGAAGGGAGTTGAGAAGTATGGATGCTGAAAAGTTTACAAAGAAGTCATTAGAGGTAATAGAAAGTTGTGAGAAGCTTGCGTATGAGTATAACAATCAGGAACTGACGCAGGCGCATTTAATGTATGCACTTGTGACGGTGGAAGACAGTCTGATTGCGAAGCTGCTTACGAATATGGGAATCAATATGGATGCGTTTACCGGCGAATGTGAGAAACTGGTTGCAAACCGGCCGAAGGTATCGGGCGGACAGTTGTTTACAAGTCCGGAATTTTCCAAGGCATTGATTCAGGCAGAAAAAGAAGCAAAACAGATGGGTGATGACTACATTTCTGTCGAGCACATTTTCTTGGGTCTGCTTGAGAAGGCAGATAAGGATATCAAGCGAGTGATAAATGCGTATGGTATCACAAGAGGTAAATTCCTTGAGGTGCTGGCGAATATCCGTGGCAACCGGAAGGTAGAAAGTGATAATCCAGAGGATACTTACGATGCATTGAATAAATATGGATACAACCTGGTAGAGCGGGCGCGGGAGCAGAAGCTGGATCCGGTCATCGGTCGTGACAATGAGATCCGAAATATTATCCGAATCCTGTCCCGTAAGACAAAGAACAATCCGGTCTTAATCGGTGAACCGGGTGTTGGTAAGACTGCCGCAATCGAAGGACTGGCACAGCGTATCGTGCGTGGCGATGTGCCGGATTCGCTGAAGGATAAAGATATTTTCGCATTGGATATGGGTGCACTGTTAGCGGGTGCCAAGTATCGTGGTGAGTTCGAGGAGCGTCTGAAGGCAGTCCTTGATGAAGTGAAGAATTCCGAAGGTCATCTGATCTTATTTATCGATGAGATTCATACAATCGTCGGAGCTGGTAAGACCGAGGGCTCTATGGATGCGGGCAATATGCTGAAGCCTATGCTTGCGCGTGGTGAGCTGCACTGTATCGGTGCGACAACGCTGGATGAATATCGGAAATACATTGAGAAGGATGCGGCATTGGAACGTCGTTTCCAGCCGGTTATGGTAAATGAGCCGACCGTGGAAGATACGATTTCCATCCTGCGAGGTATCAAGAACCGTTACGAAGTGTTCCACGGTGTCAAGATCAGCGATGGTGCATTGGTCAGTGCGGCAACACTTTCAAATCGTTATATCACAGATCGTTTCCTGCCGGATAAGGCAATCGACCTGGTTGATGAAGCATGTGCGATGATTAAGACAGAACTTGATTCGATGCCTGCCGAATTGGATGAGATTTCCAGAAAGATCATGCAGCGGGAAATTGAGGAAGCAGCACTTAAGAATGAAACAGATCATCTGAGTCAGGATCGTCTGGAGGTACTCCGGAAGGAATTGGAGGAACTGCGGGAACAGTCCAAACAGATGAAGGCAACATGGGAACACGAGAAGCAGGATGTTGAACGTGTACGGAAGCTTAGAGAAGAGTTAGAAGATGTGAATAACCAGATTCAGGTTGCACAGCGCGAGTATAATCTGGAGAAGGCAGCAGAACTGCAATATGGTAAGCTGCCGCAGATCAAGCAGGAGTTGGAGCGTCTGGAAGCGCAGGTCAGTGAGAAGGACAGAAGCCTGGTGCATGAGTGTGTTACAGAGGAAGAGATTGCGAAGATTGTTGCAAAGTGGACAGGAATTCCGGTTGCAAAGCTGACGGAGAGTGAGCGTAACAAGACCTTGCACCTTGGCGATGAGTTGCACAAACGTGTTGTTGGACAGGATGTGGCAGTGCAGTTAGTCAGCGATTCCATCATTCGTTCGAAGGCAGGTATCAAGGATCCGACAAAGCCGATTGGATCATTCTTATTCCTTGGACCAACTGGTGTAGGTAAGACAGAACTTGCGAAGTCGCTTGCTGCTGCATTGTTTGATAATGAAGCAAACATGGTGCGTATCGATATGAGTGAGTACATGGAGAAGCACAGTGTGGCACGACTGATCGGAGCGCCTCCGGGATATGTTGGATACGATGAAGGCGGACAGCTCACAGAGGCAGTCAGACGGAAGCCATATTCTGTTGTCCTTTTTGATGAGGTAGAAAAGGCACATCCGGATGTATTCAATGTACTGTTACAGGTGCTTGATGATGGACGTATCACAGACTCGAAGGGCAAGACCGTCGATTTCAAGAATACGATTCTGATCATGACATCCAACATTGGCTCCGAGTATCTGCTTGAAGGTATTGATGAGAATGGTGAGATCAAGCCAGAGGCATCGGCACAGGTTATGGCAGGCTTGAAGAATCATTTCCGTCCGGAGTTTTTGAACCGTCTGGATGAGATTATCATGTTCAAGCCGCTTGACAAGGCGTCTATCAGTGGTATTGTCAACCTGTTGCTTGCAGATCTGAATAAGCGGATTGCAGATAAGGAGCTGACACTGAAGCTTACCGATGCAGCGATGGATCATGTCATTGAAGCCGGTTACGATCCGCATTACGGAGCGCGACCGCTCAAGCGTTATCTGCAGAAGAATGTGGAGACACTGGTTGCGAAGAGCATCCTGTCAAATGAGCTTCGTGCAGGCGATACGATCACACTTGATTATGATGGTAACGCATTGTATATCAAGAAGTAAGTTATATAAAATTGAAATACCGTCAATATGGGAGCAATCCTGTATTGACGGTATTTTTTCGCCCGATTATGTGGGAGCATGATTTCATACAGCGATTCTGCCTGAGTATCAGATTGTGCGCATAGTTGCTCGGTGTCAATATTGGAGCAAATGTCAGTATTTGACATATTGCTCCTAAAAGGTTGTTCAGCCTACAAAAAAATGGTAAAATAAGCAAGGCAAAAGTGATGGGAGTTGCACATGAACGATGTTTGTGGAAAACTCTGCGAAAGGAGACAAAACTATGTGGGCAAACGAAAGCGTATTTTATCAGATTTATCCGCTTGGCTTCTGTGGCGCACCATTTGAAAACGATGGAAAATTGGTGTCACGAATCAAGAAGGTGGAGGACTGGATTCCTCACATCCAGAAGCTTGGCGCAAACGCAATATATTTTTCACCGGTATTCGAGAGCGATACACACGGCTACAATACGAGAGATTATACGAAGATCGACTGCCGTCTTGGCACGAACGAGGATTTCAAGGAGGTTGTCGATAAGCTGCATGCAGCAGGAATCAAGGTTGTCTTGGATGGTGTATTTAACCATGTGGGACGCGGCTTCTGGGCATTTCAGGATGTATTGAAAAACCGTTGGGATTCCCCGTACAAAGACTGGTTCCATATCAGCTTCGATGGCAATTCCAACTATAACGATGGACTCTGGTATGAGGGCTGGGAAGGAAACTTTGACCTTGTCAAATTAAACCTTCGGAACGAGAAAGTGATCCAGCACATCTTGTCCTGTGTTAAGGGCTGGATCGATGAGTTCGATATCGACGGTCTCCGTCTGGATGTGGCATATTGCTTAGACCACGATTTTATCCGCAGACTGCGCGCACACTGTGACGGACTGAAGCAGGATTTCTTCTTATTAGGAGAATTGCTGCACGGCGATTACAATGTATTTGTAAATGATGGCATGCTGCACAGTGCGACAAACTATATGTGCTATAAGGGACTTTACTCAAGCTTCAACTGCATGAACATGTTCGAGATCATTCACAGTCTCCTGCAGCAGTTTGGACCAGAAGAATGGACGCGATACAAAGGAAAGCATTTCCTGTCCTTCGTCGATAATCATGATGTGACAAGAGTCGCAAGCATCCTGACGAATAAGAACCATCTGCCGCTTATTTATGCACTTGCGTTTGGTATGCCGGGTATCCCTTGTGTATACTATGGAAGCGAGTGGGGCGCAGAAGGCAGAAAAGAAGAGGGCGATCCGTCCTTGAGATTGAGCTATGAGAAGCCGGAATGGAACGAACTGACTGACTGGATCAGCAAGCTCGCGGAAGCGAAGAAGCACAGCGAAGCATTGAACTACGGTGGATTCCGTTCGGTTGTACTTACGAATCATCAGTGTATCTTCGAACGTCGTTCGGAGCATGAGCGTGTGCTTGTGGCAATCAATGCAAGCGACCAGCCGTACACGGCGCATTTTGATGCCGGATGCGGAACCGCACAGGATCTGATTACCGGACAGCCACACGACTTCGGTGGTGGCTCTGAACTTCCTCCATATTCCGCAGCATTCTGGAAGATGGAGCACTAATCATCAACAAATAAAAAGTCTCGCATAAACTATACAGAAAGTGTATGTTTGCGAGGCTTTTTTATGGCAGTGAAAATCGTAATCGACGCCGGACATGGCGGATATGACGCCGGTGCTACGTATAATGGAAGAAGAGAGAAGGACGATACGCTGGCACTGGCACTTGCGGTCGGTGAGATATTGGAGGCACAGGGATACGATGTTGTCTACACACGGACGGACGATGTCTACGATTCGCCAGTGCAGAAAGCGCGGATTGGAAATGAAAGCGGTGCAGATTTCTTTGTATCGATTCACCGGAATTCCTCCCCGACACCAAACCAGTACAATGGCGTGCAGACACTGATCTATAACAACGCCGGACTCAAGGCAACAATGGCGGAAAATGTGAACAAAGAATTGGAACAGGTCGGCTACCGGAATATCAACGTGGTGGAGCGACCGGATCTTGCGGTACTCCGGCGGACGAGAATGCCTGCAATCCTGGTAGAAGCAGGATTTATCAACAGCGATGTGGACAACAATCTTTTCGATACGAAATTCTCTGAGACAGCAGAGGCAATTGCGCGCGGCATCGATGAGACAATCCGAGATGCCGGATATACGGTTGCGCAGGGAGATATGCGAAGCGATGTTGCACAGGTAAGTGCTCCTGTATCAGAGGAAATGTATATCGCTAAGTCAGAGAACGATGCATCCGGTACGCAGATGGTAAATGAATATTATGGAATTTCACGGACGATTCCAGTATTTGCAGAAGAAACGTCGCAGGAACCAACCGGCTATCAGATACTGGTTGGCATCTACCGGGCGTTTGGAACTGCATCGTATCAGGCAAATCGGTTTATCAATGCAGGATACGACGCAATGGTATATGAGGATGAAGGGCTGTATCAGGTGCGTGTCGGAAATTATGATACGATCGAAGATGCAATTATTGCACAGCGGGAATTGCGCGATCGTGGATATGATACGCTGATTGTGCGGAAAATGTAAATAAAAGTGAAAATGGGTATTGACAACTATAGGTTTACGTGATAAAGTAGCAAACGATGAACTGCCGTAGACAGTAGGTGCCGCGAGGCATAAGCAGGAAAACGCCTACCGAGGAAGAATCGTGATGAACGAATTTTAACTCTCATACTGCGGTGTGGGAGTTTTTCTTTTAAGTGCAGTTTCCGTTAATATTATAAGGAGGTGCAAGACTTTGGCTAAGATCGAGTTAAAACAGCCTGTCGTTGAGGAAATCAAAGAGAATATTAAGGACGCTAAGTCAGTAGTATTGGTTGATTACCGTGGACTTACAGTTGATCAGGATACACAGCTTCGTAAGTCAATGAGAGAGGCAGATGTCATTTACAAGGTATACAAGAATACCATGGTAAAGCTTGCTATTGCTGGTACAGAGTTCGAGTCTTTGAAGGACGAGCTCGAAGGACCTACAGCCGTTGTTATCTCTAAGACAGATGCAACAGCTCCTGCAAGATTGGCAGCTAATTTCGCTAAGGCGAACCCAGCGCTTGAACTTAAGAGTGGTGTTGTTGAGGGTACTCATTACGACACAGACGGCATTAAGAAAATCGCTACAATTCCTTCCAGAGACGAACTTATCTCTAAGTTCCTTGGAAGCATCCAGTCACCAATTACAAACTTTGCTCGTGTTATTAAGCAGATCGCTGAGAGCAAGGAAGCTTAATTGGAATCGTTGAGATTGGAAATTACAAAACAAATTTAAATTTATAATGGAGGATTATTATTATGACAACTCAGGAAATTATTGAAGTTATCAAAGGTTTATCAGTATTAGAGTTAAATGACCTTGTAAAGGCATGTGAGGAAGAGTTCGGCGTATCTGCAGCAGCAGGCGTTGTAGTTGCAGCAGCAGGTGCAGACGGTGCTGGCGCAGCTGAGGAGAAGGATTCCTTCGACGTAGAGCTTACAGAAGTAGGTCCTAACAAGGTTAAGGTTATCAAGGTTGTTCGTGACTGTACAGGTCTTGGACTTAAGGAAGCTAAGGACGTTGTTGATGGAGCTCCTAAGGTTCTTAAGGAAGGTGCTTCTAAGGAAGAGGCTAACGAGATCAAGGAGAAGCTTGAGGCTGAAGGCGCTAAGGTTACTCTTAAGTAATTTCGACTTAAACATTAAATGTCCGGTTTGGCAGATGCCAAGCCGGATTTTTTATCTAAGAAATGATACAAAGAAATCTTTTTTATTTTTCTGCAATTTTTTTCAAAAAGTGTGTTGACACAAATTTCCAACCATGATAGTATAGTAAAATGTCATTACTATGGATATGTGTGCTATAAATTCGGATAGTAAAGAAAAAACCAAATAAATTCAAGGGGTGAATGCGTCGATGAAAAAGTACAGAATGCGTCCTGTGAAATCGGGAAGAGGTATGCGAATGAGTTTTTCAACTGAGAAGAGAGTTTTGGACATGCCAAACCTCATCGAAGTGCAGAAGAATTCATATCAGTGGTTCCTTGACGAAGGTTTGAGAGAAGTGTTTAAGGATATTTCTCCAATCGTCGATTACACAGGCAATTTGAGTTTGGAACTGGTTGATTATCAGTTGTGTAAGGAAGACATCAAGTATTCTATTGAAGAATGCAAGGAACGTGATGCAACTTATGCAGCTCCAATCAAGGTCAATGTGCATCTTCGTAATGAAGAAACAGGTGAAATTGCACAGCATGATATCTTCATGGGTGATCTTCCACTTATGACAGAGACAGGTACATTCGTAATCAATGGTGCAGAGCGAGTTATCGTCAGCCAGTTGGTTCGTTCTCCTGGTATCTACTATGCAATCGATCACGATAAATTTGGTAAGACCTTGTACTCATCTACAGTGATTCCAAACCGTGGTGCATGGCTGGAGTATGAGACGGATTCCAATGATGTATTTTACGTACATGTTGATAGAAATAGAAAGGTGCCAATCACAGTTTTGATTCGTGCACTTGGCTTTGGAACAAACCAGGAGATCATTGATCTGTTTGGTGAGGAGCCAAAGATTATGGCGAGCTTGGAGAAGGATGTTTCAAACAGTTTTGAGACAGGTGTCATCGAGCTTTATAAGCGACTTCGTCCGGGCGAACCAGAGGAAGTAGAAAATGCGACAAATCTCTTCATGGGTATGTTCTTCGATGCAAGAAGATATGATCTGGCGAAGGTTGGTCGTTATAAGTATAATAAGAAGCTTGCATTAAAGAATCGTATTGCAGGTCATGTTCTGGCAGAGGATGTCATTGATCCAAGTACTGGTGAAGTTTTGTTTGCAGCAGGTACCACTCTTACAAGAGAGGATGCAACTGCAATCCAGAACGCAGCAGTTCCTTTTGTGTACATTCAGACGGAAGAGAAGAATGTAAAGGTACTGTCAAACCTGATGGTAGATCTTTCTGAATATGTAGGTTTCGATCCGAAGGAAGTTGGCATACATGAAGCAGTTTATTATCCGGTATTAGAGAAACTCTTACAGGAGTACGATGACGAGGACGAGTTAAAGGCAGCCATCGAGGCAAATGTAAGCGAGCTTGTACCAAAGCATATTACAAAGGAAGATATCATTGCTTCCATTAACTATAACATTCATCTGGAGTATGGCATTGGTAACGACGATGATATCGACCACCTGGGCAACCGTCGTATCCGTGCAGTCGGTGAATTGCTCCAGAACCAGTACAGAATCGGTCTTTCACGTATGGAGAGAGTCGTTCGTGAGCGAATGACAACGCAGGATAAGGATACTGTTACCCCGCAGTCTCTGATCAACATCAAGCCTGTTACAGCAGCCGTGAAGGAGTTCTTCGGAAGTTCCCAGTTGTCACAGTTTATGGATCAGAACAACCCACTTTCTGAGCTGACACATAAGAGACGTCTGTCAGCCCTTGGTCCGGGTGGTTTGTCAAGAGATCGTGCCGGATTCGAGGTTCGAGATGTACACTACACACATTATGGTAGAATGTGTCCAATCGAGACACCTGAAGGTCCGAATATCGGTTTGATCAACTCCCTTGCTACGTATGCAAGAATCAATGAGTATGGTTTCGTTGAGGCACCATACAGAAAGCTGGATAAGTCAGATCCTGCCAATCCGGTTGTTACAGATGAAGTTGTATATCTGACAGCGGACGAAGAGGATAATTATATTGTTGCACAGGCGAATGAGCCATTGGATGAGGACGGTCACTTCAAGAAGAACAACGTATCTGGTCGTTTCAGAGAAGAGACATCCGAGTTCCCGAAGGCAAACGTTGACCTGATGGACGTATCACCAAAGATGGTATTCTCTGTTGCTACATCCATGATTCCTTTCCTGGAGAACGATGATGCGAACCGTGCCCTCATGGGATCCAACATGCAGCGTCAGGCAGTGCCACTTCTTCGTACAGAAGCTCCGGTTGTTGGAACAGGTATGGAAGCAAAGGCAGCTGTTGACTCAGGTGTATGTATTGTTGCAAAGCACGATGGTGTTGTTGAGATGTCATCCAGCGAAAAGATCATTGTCAAGTGCGACGATGGTACATTGGATGAGTACCATGTAATCAAGTTCGCCCGAAGCAACCAGGGTAACTGTATGAACCAGCGCCCGATCGTGAAGAAGGGTGATCGTGTAACAAAGGGAATGGTAATCGCAGATGGTGCATCTACATCAAACGGTGAGATTGCACTTGGTAAGAACCCATTGATCGGATTCATGACATGGGAAGGTTACAACTACGAGGATGCCGTTCTTCTGAGTGAGAGACTGGTAAAGGAAGATGTGTATACATCTGTTCATATTGAAGAGTACGAGACAGAAGCAAGAGATACAAAGCTCGGACCAGAAGAGATCACAAAGGAAGTTTCTGGAAACGGTGATAATGCCCTGAAGGATCTGGACGAGAACGGTGTTATCCGTATCGGTGCGGAAGTTCGTGCCGGTGATATCTTAGTTGGTAAGGTAACTCCAAAGGGAGAGACTGAGGCAACAGCCGAGGAGAGACTGCTTCGTGCAATCTTCGGAGAGAAAGCAAAAGAGACAAGAGATACATCACTGAAGGTGCCACATGGTGCTTACGGTGTTGTTATGGATACAAAGATCTTTACGAGAGAAAATGGCGATGAATTGCCACCAGGAGTTAACAAGTCTGTTCGTGTATACATTGCACAGAAGAGAAAAATCTCCGTTGGTGATAAGATGGCTGGTCGTCATGGTAACAAGGGTGTTATCTCGCGTATCCTTCCAGTTGAGGATATGCCATTCCTGCCAAATGGTCGTCCACTTGATATCGTGTTGAACCCATTGGGCGTACCTTCCCGTATGAATATCGGACAGGTGCTTGAGATTCACCTTAGCCTTGCTGCAAAGGTACTTGGATTTAACGTATCTACACCAGTCTTCGATGGTGCAAACGAGCATGATATCATGGATGCTCTGGAGATGGCAAATGATTATGCAAACTCCGATTGGGAGACATTCTATGAGAAGTATAAAGATGATACAGAGAAGGAAGTTATGGATTATCTGTATGAGCACCGTGACCACCGTGAAGAGTGGAAGGGTGTTCCAATCAACCGTACAGGTAAGGTAAAGGTACGTGATGGTAGAACCGGTGAGGAATTTGATTCACCAGTTACAATTGGATTCATGCATTACCTGAAACTGCATCATCTGGTTGATGATAAGATTCATGCACGTTCGACAGGTCCTTACGGAATGGTTACACAGCAGCCACTTGGTGGTAAGGCACAGTTCGGTGGACAGCGTTTTGGTGAGATGGAGGTTTGGGCTCTTGAGGCTTACGGTGCATCTCATACATTGCAGGAGATCCTGACTGTGAAGTCCGATGATGTAACAGGACGTCTGAAGACTTACGAAGCAATCATCAAGGGTGAAAATATCCCGGCTCCTGGTATTCCAGAATCCTTCAAGGTATTGCTTAAGGAGTTCCAGTCACTTGGTCTGGATGTCGGAGTTCTCGATGAGAACGGTGAAGAGGTAGAACTCGGAGAGTCTATGGATACCGGAAATGAGAACGTGAAGAAGTACATGGGTGAAGATCCAGACGACTTCAATGAGGATCTTGGAGAGAACGGATACAGCGGAATTAACGAAGATAACGAATTAGAGTCTTTGAATGATGATTATCTGGACGATGATTTCGACGGTAATTTCGATGATGAATTTTAAGGAAGGAGATTTGTAAGAGATGTTAGCGATGAATAACGAGAAAAATCAAGAGCAGCCTATAAATTTTGATGCCATCAAAATTGGACTTGCATCTCCTGAAAAGATAAGAGAATGGTCTCATGGCGAGGTTACAAAGCCAGAGACAATCAATTATAGAACTTTGAAGCCAGAAAAAGATGGTCTTTTCTGTGAGAGAATCTTTGGACCAAGCAAGGACTGGGAATGTCATTGTGGTAAGTACAAGAAGATTCGTTTTAAGGGCGTTGTCTGTGACCGTTGTGGTGTAGAGGTTACAAAAGCTTCCGTACGTCGTGAGCGTATGGGACATATCGAGCTTGCTGCACCAGTGTCACATATCTGGTACTTCAAGGGTATTCCAAGCCGTATCGGATTGATGCTTGACATTTCTCCAAAGCTTTTGGAGAAGGTACTGTACTTTGCATCTTACATTGTAATTGATCCGGGAGAGACGAATCTGGAATACAGACAGGTGCTCTCTGAGGCAGAATACAGAAAGGCAGAAGAGGACTTCGGCGGAAAGTTCCGTGTTGGAATGGGTGCCGAGGCAATTAAGGAACTTCTTCAGGCAGTTGATCTGGACAAAGAGGCTGAGACTTTGACAGAGGAGCTGCAGACAGCAACCGGACAGAAGCGTGCACGTGTCATTAAGCGTCTGGAGGTTGTAGAAGCATTCCGTAACTCACATAATAAGCCTGAGTGGATGATTCTGGATGTAATTCCAGTTATCCCACCAGATATCCGTCCAATGGTACAGTTGGATGGTGGTAGATTCGCAACTTCCGATCTGAATGATCTGTATCGTCGAATCATCAACCGTAACAACCGTTTGAAGAGACTGTTGGATCTGAAGGCACCTGACATCATTGTTCGTAATGAGAAGCGTATGCTGCAGGAAGCCGTTGATGCATTGATTGATAATGGTAGAAGAGGACGTGCGGTAACTGGTCCTGGTAACCGTGCATTGAAGTCTCTTTCTGATATGTTAAAGGGTAAGCAGGGACGTTTCCGTCAGAACCTTCTTGGTAAGCGTGTTGACTATTCCGGACGTTCCGTTATCGTAGTTGGTCCGGAGCTGAAGATTTATCAGTGTGGACTTCCAAAGGAAATGGCAATCGAGCTGTTCAAGCCTTTCGTAATGAAAGAATTGACAGCACGTGGTATTGCTACAAACGTAAAGGCAGCAAAGAAGAAGGTTGAGTCTTTGGAGCCAGAAGTATGGGATGTATTGGAGGATGTAATCAAAGAGCATCCAGTTATGCTGAACCGTGCCCCGACGCTTCACAGACTTGGTATTCAGGCATTTGAGCCAATCCTGGTAGAAGGTAAGGCAATCAAGCTTCATCCATTGGTATGTACCGCGTTCAACGCCGACTTCGATGGAGACCAGATGGCTGTGCACCTTCCACTTTCTGTAGAGGCACAGTCTGAGTGTAGATTCCTGCTTCTGTCACCAAACAACTTGTTGAAGCCTTCTGATGGTGGTCCGGTAGCCGTTCCTTCTCAGGATATGGTACTTGGTATTTACTATCTAACTATGGAGCGCTATGCAAGTATTTCTGACGAAGAAGCTGCAAATGTAGAAATCAAGAAAGAATATCTTGCTGACGACGAGAAGGGCAATCTGGAGCAGTTGCATACAGATTGTTATGCAGGCGAGTTAGATGCAGATGATTATATCAGAGTTCGTGTCGTTGCAAAGAAGACAAAGGCAGAGACATTCTACAAGAATATTGTAGGAACAGTCAGAAACTTCATGAAGCCGAAGTTCAGCAGCGAGAACCTTGCAATGCTCGCATATGAGAACAAAGAGATTACATTACATCAGAAGATCGAAGTTGTTCGTACTGTTACGACTCCAGATGGCGAGAAGCATACAGGATTCGTTGAGTGTACACTGGGACGTCTGATCTTTAACGAGATTATTCCACAGGATCTTGGATTCGTAGACAGAACAAATCCAGATAATATCCTGGAGCCAGAAATCAACTTCCATGTTGATAAGAAGCAGTTGAAGAAGATCCTTGACAAGTGTATCAATACACACGGTGTTACAAAGACCGCAGAGGTATTGGACGATATCAAGGCAATGGGTTATAAGTACTCAACAAGAGGTGCGATTTCAGTATCTATTTCTGATATGACAGTGCCTGCATCTAAGAAGGATATTCTGGAGCATGCACAGGAAATCGTAGATAAAGAGAATATGCTGTTCGGTCGTGGATATCTGACCGACGAAGAGCGTTATCATGCCGTTGTCAAGACATGGCAGGATGCTGATGACAAGCTTACAAAGGCTCTGTTGGATGGACTTGACAAGTATAACAACATCTACATGATGGCAGATTCCGGTGCCCGTGGTAGTGATAAGCAGATCAAGCAGCTGGCTGGTATGCGTGGACTGATGGCAGATACATCAGGACGTACCATCGAGCTCCCAATCAAGTCAAACTTCCGTGAAGGTCTTGACGTATTGGAGTACTTCATCTCTGCGCATGGTGCTCGTAAGGGACTTTCTGATACAGCCCTTCGTACAGCCGATTCTGGATACCTGACACGTCGTCTGGTAGATGTATCGCAGGATCTGATCATCCGTGATGTTGATTGTAGCGTAGATCGTGAAGAGAAGCCAGGCATGTATGTCGAAGTATTTATGGAAGGTGATCGTGTAGTCGAGAGCCTGAAAGATCGTATCACAGGTCGTTACGCAGCGGAAAGCATTTACGATAAAGATGGTAACATGCTTGTAAAGGTAAATCATATGATCACTCCAAAGCGTGCAGAGAACGTTTTGAAGAATGGTGTAGATAAGGATGGTGTTCCATTTACACTCGAAGGTGAGTCAGAACCAAGAAGAGATGCAAAGATCAAGATTCGTACGATCCTCACATGTCGTTCACACCTTGGCGTATGTTCAAAGTGCTACGGTTCAAACATGGCAACCGGACAGGCGGTTCAGGTTGGTGAGGCAGTCGGAATCATCGCTGCGCAGTCAATCGGTGAGCCTGGTACACAGCTTACAATGAGAACATTCCATACAGGTGGTGTGGCCGGTGGAGATATTACACAGGGTCTTCCTAGAGTTGAGGAGTTGTTCGAGGCAAGAAAGCCAAAGGGACTTGCAATCATCACAGAACTTGGTGGTGTGGTTGAGATCCGTGAGACAAAGAGAAAGCGTGAAGTAGTCATTACAAATCAGGAGACAGGTGAAGCAAAGGCTTACCTTATTCCTTATGGCTCACGTTTGAAGGTACAGGATGGACAGGTACTTGAAGCCGGTGATGAGCTGACAGAGGGTTCTGTAAATCCACATGATATCCTGAAGATCAAGGGTGTACGTGCTGTACAGGATTACATGATCCAGGAAGTACAGAAGGTATACCGTCTGCAGGGTGTTGAGATCAACGATAAGCATATCGAGGTTATCGTTCGTCAGATGCTGAAGAAGATTCGTGTTGAGGAAAGCGGAGATAGCGATTACTTACCAGGAATCAACGTAGATGCACTTGAGTTCACAGAGCTCAACGAGAAGCTGGAAGCAGAAGGCAAGGAACCAGCAAAGGGAACGCAGATTATGCTTGGTATTACCAAGGCTTCTCTTGCTACAAATTCCTTCTTGTCAGCAGCATCCTTCCAGGAGACAACCAAGGTATTGACCGATGCCGCTATCAAGGGCAAGGTTGATCCGTTGATCGGTCTGAAGGAGAACGTCCTGATTGGTAAGCTGATTCCTGCTGGTACAGGTATGAAGCGTTATCGTAATGTGAAGCTTGACACAGGCGATGGAAACATCGATATGTCAGAGGTAACAGGCGAAGAGACAGGTGATTTCGAGGAAGCAGATGCAACCGTAGAAGAAACTGTTAACACAGAAGAGTAATAAAATAAACACACATGGTTGGTGACAGCCATGTGTGTTTTCTTATAAATGACTTTATATTCTAAAAAAATGAAATTTTTTCTTATATTTTGCGGGTTTCCCTGTTGACATCCGACGATTTGAATAATATAATAGTCAAGCATGCGTTTAAGGCATGTGATTTGTGTGTATACTTGTGTATGCATGGTGTAAAATATTTTGAATGGAGGTGAAAACATGCCAACTTTTAACCAGTTAGTTAGAAAGGGAAGACAGACTGTAGAGAAGAAGTCTACTGCACCAGCGCTCTTAAGAAGTTACAACTCACTTAAGAAAAAGCCTACTGATACAGCTTCACCACAGAAGAGAGGTGTTTGTACAGCAGTTAAGACAGCTACTCCTAAGAAGCCTAACTCAGCTCTTAGAAAGATCGCCAGAGTTCGTTTGTCAAACGGAATCGAGGTTACATCTTACATCCCAGGAGAAGGTCACAACCTTCAGGAGCACAGCGTTGTTCTGATCCGTGGTGGTAGAGTAAAGGACTTACCTGGTACAAGATACCATATCATCAGAGGTACTCTTGATACAGCAGGTGTTGCTAAGAGACGTCAGGCACGTTCTAAGTACGGTGCTAAGAGACCGAAGGATGCAAAATAAATCGGTAGATTAGTATTGTAACAGTTCGTATTTCAAGAACTAAAAAGTGCGAAAGTGGGTTATGTTTTCCGTATTATATATTTATAGAAGGAAAGATAGCAATTTCCGCACGAACACATTTCCACAATACTCAAGTACAGCAGGTAACGGTTTGCTGTATCTCTATTGAGGGGAATGTGAGTACCGTTGAATTAATTCGGATTGAAAGATCCAAAAATAATTAAGGAGGGAAGAACCGTGCCACGTAAAGGACATATTGCAAAAAGAGACGTATTAGCGGATCCAATTTACAACAATAAGATCGTTACAAAGCTTATCAACAACATCATGCTTGATGGTAAGAAGGGTGTTGCTCAGAAGATCGTTTACGGTGCTTTTGATCGTATCGCAAACGAGACTGGTAAGGAGGCTTTAGAGGTTTTCGATGCTGCTATGAATAATATCATGCCATCACTCGAAGTTAAGGCCAGACGTATCGGTGGTGCAACATACCAGGTTCCAATCGAAGTAAGACCTGACAGAAGACAGGCTTTAGCGCTTCGTTGGTTGACAACTTACTCACGTGCAAGAAGTGAGAAGACTATGGAAGAAAGACTTGCAAAAGAGCTTATGGATGCAGCAAACAATACAGGCGCATCTGTTAAGAGAAAAGAAGACATGCACAAGATGGCAGAGGCAAACAAGGCATTTGCTCATTACAGATTCTAGTTTTCGGGTGCATATATACTAAAATAAGGAGGAAAAAACCTTGGCTGGAAGAGAATATCCACTTGATAGAACAAGAAACATCGGTATCATGGCACATATTGATGCTGGTAAGACAACTCTTACAGAGAGAATTCTTTACTATACTGGTGTAAACTATAAGATTGGTGAGACTCATGATGGCGCTTCTACCATGGACTGGATGGAGCAGGAGAAAGAGCGTGGTATCACAATCACGTCTGCTGCTACAACATGTCACTGGACATTAGAGGATCATCATAAGAAGAAGCCAGGTGCTTTAGAGCATCGTATCAATATCATCGATACTCCGGGACACGTAGACTTTACTGTTGAGGTAGAGCGTTCACTTCGTGTATTGGACGGAGCTGTTGGTGTATTTGATGCAAAGGCTGGTGTTGAGCCACAGTCAGAGAACGTATGGCGTCAGGCTGACACATACAATGTTCCACGTATGGCATTCATCAATAAGATGGATAAAATGGGTGCAGACTTTTTCATGTCTGTACAGACAATCATTGACCGTCTTGGCAAGAATGCAATTCCTGTACAGATTCCAATCGGACAGGAAGATGATTTCATCGGACTGATCGATCTGTTCGAGATGGATGCATACTATTATAAGAACGATGAGGGTACAGATATCGAGATTACAGATATCCCTGCAGATTTGAAAGAGCTTGCTGATAAGTGGCATGAGAATCTGGTAGAGAAGTGTTGTGAGCTTGATGATGACCTTATGATGCAGTATCTTGAGGGTGAGGAGCCATCTATCGCTGATATGAAGGCTGCACTCCGTAAGGGTACAATCGCAAACGAGGCAGTTCCTGTATTCTGTGGTTCTGCTTACAAGAACAAGGGTGTTCAGAAGATGCTCGATGGCGTTATCGAGTACATGCCTGCTCCTACGGATATCCCTGATATCACAGGTACAGACGAAGATGGTAACGAGGTAACTCGTCCTTCATCTGATGAAGCTCCATTTGCAGCACTTGCATTTAAGATTATGACAGATCCTTTCGTAGGAAAGTTGGCATTCTTCAGAGTATATTCCGGTACATTGAACTCAGGTTCTTATGTACTGAACGCAACAAAGGGTAAGAAGGAGCGTGTAGGACGTATCGTTCAGATGCATGCAAATTCCCGTACAGAGATCGACAAGGTTTACTCTGGTGATATCGCTGCAGCAGTTGGATTCAAGGTTACAACAACCGGTGATACAATCTGTGACGAGCAGCATCCAGTAATCCTTGAGTCTATGGAATTCCCTGAGCCAGTTATTGAGCTTGCTATCGAGCCAAAGACAAAGAATGATCAGGGTAAGATGGGTGAAGCTTTGGCAAAGCTTGCTGAAGAAGATCCTACATTCCGTGCACATACAGATTCAGAGACAGGTCAGACAATCATCGCAGGTATGGGCGAGCTTCACTTGGAAGTTATCGTTGATCGTCTTCTCCGTGAGTTCAAGGTTGAGGCAAACGTTGGTGCACCTCAGGTTGCTTACAAGGAGACATTTACTAAGGCTGTTGATGTAGATAGCAAGTACGCTAAGCAGTCTGGTGGTCGTGGTCAGTATGGTCACTGTAAGGTTAAGTTCGAGCCTATGGATCCAAACGGTGAAGAGCAGTTTATTTTCGAGTCAACTGTTGTCGGTGGTGCTATTCCTAAGGAATACATCCCAGCTGTTGGTGAAGGTATCGAGGAAGCAGCAAAGGCTGGTATCCTTGGCGGATATCCGGTACTTGGTGTTAAGGCAAACGTTTATGATGGTTCTTACCATGAAGTCGATTCTTCAGAGATGGCATTCCACATCGCTGGTTCTATGGCATTCAAGGATGCTATGGCAAAGGGTGGAGCAGTGCTTCTTGAGCCTATCATGAAGGTTGAGGTTACAATGCCTGAGGAGTACCTCGGTGATGTAATCGGTAGCTTGAATGCAAAGCGTGGACAGATCCAGAGTATGGACGATATCGGTGGTGGAAAGATTGTTAAGGCATTGGTTCCACTTGCTGAGATGTTCGGTTACTCTACAGAGCTTCGTTCTTCTACACAGGGTCGTGGTAACTACTCTATGTTCTTCGAGAAGTATGAGCAGTGTCCAAAGAACATTCAGGAGAAGGTTCTTGCAAACAAGAACTCTTAATTCTGCAAAGTATATATTTGTAGGACAATTTTAAAAAATTGCTTGAAAATATCGCTATATTTTAATATAATGATTTTTAGCCGAGTAAACGCCCGGAAAGGGCAAATAAATTGCCCGGAGGGGCTATATTAAGGAGGAAATTATAATGGCAAAGGAAAAGTTTAACAGATCAAAGCCACATTGTAACATTGGTACAATCGGACACGTTGACCACGGTAAAACTACTTTAACAGCTGCAATTACAAAGGTATTGGCTGCTAGAGTTGCTGGTAACACAGCTACAGATTTCGAGAACATCGATAAGGCTCCAGAAGAGAGAGAAAGAGGTATCACTATCTCTACAGCTCACGTTGAGTACGAGACAGAGAAGAGACATTACGCACACGTTGACTGTCCGGGTCATGCTGACTATGTAAAGAACATGATCACTGGTGCTGCACAGATGGATGGTGCTATCCTCGTTGTTGCTGCAACTGATGGTGTTATGGCTCAGACAAAGGAGCACATCCTTCTTTCTCGTCAGGTAGGTGTACCTTACATCGTAGTATTCCTGAACAAGTGTGATATGGTTGACGATGAGGAACTTCTTGAGCTCGTAGAGATGGAAGTTACAGAGCAGCTTGAAGAGTATGGTTTCAATGACTGCCCAATCATCAAGGGTTCTGCTCTTAAGGCTCTTGAAGATCCAATGGGTCCTTGGGGCGACAAGATCATGGAGCTTATGGATACAATTGATTCATACATTCCAGATCCACAGAGAGCTACAGATAAGGACTTCATCATGCCTGTAGAGGACGTATTCACAATCACAGGTCGTGGTACTGTTGCAACTGGTAGAGTTGAGGCTGGTGTTATTCATCTTAACGACGAAGTTGAAATCGTTGGTATCAAGCCAGAGAAGCAGAAGACAACTGTAACAGGTATCGAGATGTTCCGTAAGCTCCTTGACGAAGGTCAGGCTGGTGATAACATCGGTGCTCTTCTTCGTGGTATCAAGAGAGAGGATATCGTACGTGGACAGGTTCTTTGTAAGCCAGGTTCAATCACATGTCATACAAAGTTCACAGCTCAGGTTTACGTTCTGACAAAGGACGAGGGTGGTCGTCATACACCATTCTTCAACAACTATCGTCCACAGTTCTACTTCAGAACAACTGATGTAACTGGTGTATGTAACCTTCCAGCTGGTACAGAGATGTGCATGCCTGGTGATAACGTAGAGATGACAATCGAGCTCATCCACCCAATCGCTATGAGCCAGGGTCTTACATTCGCTATCCGTGAGGGTGGTAGAACTGTAGGTTCAGGACGTGTTGCTACAATTATTGAGTAATACTGCAACGACTTTGAGTCGAGCGTATATTTGATAAAATAATAAAGCCGAGAGTATGCTTGCATACTCTTGGCTTTTATTTTTTATCTGCATAGACATTCGACGAATGTCTATGCGCTTGTGATTGCGAAGCAATCGCAAGAGATATACGTGAGTTCTGGATATAGGGCGTGAGCCCGCGAGACAAACACGCGAAGCGTGGTTGTCATGCACGGCGGATTGTATATGCTTTACTATTGAGCAGTTTTGGGTAAAAAATTGTAAATAGGAAAAATCCCCCAATTAAATAGAAAAAAACAGAAAAACGAATGGGGACAATGATTTGAATTTGCAAAAATCACCCAATGACGGTAAAATATACAAGGAAAGAATTGGGGGAAGATGTTGAAATCTCCCCCAATTACCCAATTCCGGTCAACACAGCGGAACAAATAGGAGGTGTCAGGCAGCATGAGCAAGGCAACGACAAAGTTTGCAATCGCATTTGCGTTTAAGGAGTTATTATTAGAAAAATCGATTGATAAAATAACAATCAATGACATTACGGAAAAGTGTGGGATAAACCGGCAGACTTTTTATTATCATTTTCATGATATATATGAGTTGATTGAATGGATTTGCGAAACAGATGCAGATCATGTACTGAAACAGAATAAAACATATGATACATGGCAGGAAGGATTTCTGGCAATATTTCATCTGCTGAAAAAGGACGAGCCTTTTGTTGTCAACATCTATCATAATGCTCCGCGAGGATATATTTACCGCTATTTGTATAAAGTGACATATCAGCTGATATATGATGTACTCGAAGAAAAAGCGGCAGGTATGGTCGTGCGGGAAGAGGATAAAGCATTCATTGCGGATTTTTACAAATATGGATTTGTTGGTCTGGTGTTAGAATGGATTGACAAGGGAATGAAGGAGGATCCGAAACAGATCATAGAAAGATTGAATGCATTGATTCAGGGATCTTTCGCACATGCATTGAATAATGCAAAACTGAACAAGAGCTGATTACGACAAATCTGCTGGTTTGTCGTATATGGATGCAATGTAAGAGGATTGTCGCTTTCTATGACAGTTCTCTTTTTTTGTGCATAGTAGGAAGAAGATTTTGTGGATATACTGTGTATATGGAAACAAAGAAAAATGTCACAGTTTAAACAAAAAAGGAGTGTGTTTATTATGTATTATTCAGCAGGAACTTATGAAGCATTTGCAAGACCGGAAAAACCGGAGGGCGCTGACCGGAAATCAGCATATATCATTGGAACAGGATTAGCGGGGCTTTCTGCCGCTTTTTATCTGGTGAGAGATGGGCAGGTAAAGGGAGAGCGTATTCATCTCCTTGAGAAGCTGGATCTTGCCGGAGGCAGCTGTGATGGAAGAAAGGATGTCCGAAAAGGCTTCTACATGCGTGGCGGAAGAGAAATGGACAACCATTTTGAATGTATGTGGGATATGTTCCGGGATGTTCCTTCGATAGAGACACCGGGCGTCTCTGTTCTGGATGAGTATTATTGGTTAAACAAGCATGATCCGAATTACTCCCTTTGCAGGGCTTCGGAGAAATGCGGACAGGATGCACATACAGATAAGAAATTTACACTTGATAAGGATTCGGCCCTGGCATTGTCAAAGTTGTTTATGACACCGGAAAAAGATTTGGAGGATAAGAAAATCAGTGAGATATTGCCGGATTCCTTCTGGGACACAAATTTCTGGTTGTACTGGCAGACCATGTTTGCATTCCAGAGATGGTCATCTGCATTGGAAATGAAACGGTATTTGTGCAGATACTGCCATCATATTGATGGACTTCCGGATTTTTCTGCACTCCGCTTTACCAAATACAATCAATACGAGAGCATGATTCTTCCGCTTGTAAAATATCTCGAAAGTCACGGTGTGTCGGTCGAGTATGGCATGGATGTCAAAAATGTTGTCATCAAAGATGAAAATGGTAAAAAAACTGCCACACAGATTGTATATGAGAAGGATGGAAAACCGGGTACAATTGATTTGATCGAGGATGATCTGGTCTTTATAACAAATGGATGCTGTACAGATACTTCCTGCTATGGAGATCAGAATACAGCGCCGGATTTGAGCCGGATTAAAAACGGTGCAGGCGAATCTTGGGATTTGTGGAAGAATATTGCTGCACAGGCAAAGAATGGTGAGTATGGTAATCCGGATAAATTCTGCGACGATTTTGAAGCAACAAACTGGATGAGCGCAACTGTAGAAACCTCGGATGAAGAGATTATCCAGAAGATTATCAGCATTTGCAAGCGTGATCCGAGAGAAGGAAAGGTAACAACCGGAGGAATTGTGACAGTGAAGGATAGTACCGATAACTGGTATCTTTCGTGGACAATCAATCGCCAGCCGCAGTTTAAAGCGCAGGATAAAAATACGGTTTTGATCTGGGTATATGCACTTACAACGAATAAAGAAGGAAATTATGTGAAGAAGGCAATGCGGGATTGTACAGGTGAAGAAGTTTGCCGGGAGTGGCTGTATCACATTGGCGTGCCGACAGATCAGATTGACGATTGGGCAAAAAATCGCTGCAATACAACAACCTGCTTCATGCCATACATCAATGCGTTCTTCCAGCCAAGAAAAGAAAGCGATCGTCCGCTCGTTGTTCCGGAAGGCGCTGTTAATTTTGCATTCCTGGGACAGTTTGCAGAGACACCGAGAGATACTATTTTCACAACAGAATACTCCATCCGTACGGGTATGGAAGCAGTTTACACACTTATGAACGTAGATCGTGGTGTTCCGGAAGTGTGGGGTTCCAAGTACGATGTACGGGAATTGCTGCGGGCTGCATATTATGCAGTTGATAAAAAGCCGATTGATGAACTTCCGCTTTCTCTCAAAGAAAAGATTGTCTTAAAGAAAGTAATAAAAGCTGTGGAAGGAACCGATCTGGAGATTTTGCTAAAGGAAAGTGGATTGCTCCGGTAAGAGAGGTTATTCATCGATATGGATTTAAGCAAAATATCTCAGATGGTAATATAAGTAAGAGCAAGGAAAGAGGAAGCATGTGTGATGTTTCCTCTTTTTGTGCAATATGCCATTGATTCTGATTATTGTTTGAAGATTATAGTTGTTATGGTACAATATATTCGTAAATTTCTATTTAACATTGAAAGAGGGGGTGCAATAAGTAATGAATCAGGTAGAGGTTTTGGATAATGGTGTAGTATTGAATGGCAATTTGCTGACATTTCCACTTTCCTATGAAGATATACGTGCATTATTCGGTGAGGCTCGGATAAATGTTCAAAGTGATAATCATTGTGAATATTTCTATGATGAGCTGGGAATATCATTTGAGGGTGCAACTGCATATCTTCGGAACTTGAAAAAACAGAAGGCCTATATAGATGATGCCCATAATATCACATCTATGACGCTGTATGTTACAGGGAAAAACGTATTCGCAGAATCAAAGACAGAAAAACGGTATATTGGTGGACTAAAAGTCTTAAATCAAAATATGTCACGCGACAGATTATATCCATATATTCTAGGCTACGGCTATAATTCAGAAATTAAGGATGAGCAGGGGAATATGGTTCGGCAGATTCATATGGATATTGTTCTGAAAGTAGAAGATGAACGAAAGAGAAAAGATATTCCAGTCTATGATGGAGATCAAATTGTATTAGATGTATATATCGGATTCAGACCGGAACGTCCAAAGAGTGATGAGAACTATAATATCACTGTTCCTGATGAACCTTGTCTGATATTCGATACATTTAATTTTAAGCTCGCCGTAATACAGGAACTCATGTACAATCAGGAAGTCTTGAAGCCATATTTTGATATATACGATTATATGATTTTCAAAAAAGCACATTGGAATCTTGAAACAGATAAAAATGTACGCGCCGCGGTAAGCTTCTTTAAGGAATTACCGATTCCGGCAAGTCTTGCAGGGCTGGTCAAAGAAATTAATATGGATGGTTCCGACGAAATCTATATGCAGATTGCACCAGAGTGGGACGGAAGAGACGAAAGATTCGATTTCAGAAAAGTAACAAAATCGGAGATGGAGCAGTTCCCAAATCTGAAGAAAATGCTCATTTTCGGAAATGAACGTGACGCAGAAAGTCTTAGAAAAGTATGTGATCCGTTGGGGATTGAAGTGGATCCTATGGCGTGTACGTCTGTTTAGATTAGAAGAGATATATTTATATATTCTTGGCTTTTATTTATATTACTTGAATAAAAAAGGTTAACCAATCCCCATTCCAATCCGATAACATACATATAAAAGCTCAAAAGGAATTGAGTTCAAAAAACTTCAAGGATGAAGTAATAAGGTTTTCAGAGGTATAGAGGATTACTATACCTATTTCTGTATTATTTCTTTACCCTTGTAGTGGGCTTATTTCCTATGTGAAAATGCGTAATTTATAGTTGTGATAAAAAGATCGGAGCCTGTATCATGGAAACGCAGGTGAAACAGTATAAATCGGGAGGTGAGACGATGTATACAGGAACGATTCAAAGTCAGGTCAGTCTGCAAATGCTGGATCTGAAATGGCAGAAAAAGAAACAGGATATCAACAGTAAGAAGGATACAGAGGGTATGACGCAGGATGAGATCCTGTTGGACAGTTTAGAACGACAGGCGCAGACGGAGAGGGAGCGTTCTGCGACCAGTGAGCTGTATACGAAGTTGAAAACCGGCGGAACGCTGACGGAAGAGGAAATCGCATATCTGAAAGAACATGATCCGGAAGCACTTGCAGAATATGAGAAAGCACAGACGGAGAAGAAAGCGTATGAAAATGCACTGAAAAATTGCCGGACAAAGGAAGATGTACAGCGACTTAAATTGAATCGTATGGGAAGCTTTGCGGCACAGGCGAAGGAAATCGCAAGCAATCCATACATTCCAAAGGACAAGAAGGTAGTGCTTATGCAGCGGCTGAATAATGAGGTGTGCATGATCCGTGATGCACATCAGGCGTTTGAGAAGAGCCGGGCATATGAGGAGCTTCCGGAGGAACAAGAGCTGCGCAGGGAGGCGGCAGAGGAATCTGCAGAGAAAATGGAGCATCAAAAGGATACAGAGCAGGCAGAAACGACAGAAGATTCAAAAGTCGACAATAAAAATAAGGCAGATGCAGAGGCTGAGGAAGTGGATGAACCGCAATCTGATGTAAAATCGGAAATGTTTGGTGTATACGAAACGATAGAAATTGCAAATGTAGAATCACATGAAAAAATAAAACCGCCGGAATTGCAGAAGACAGCCGGTGATGCAAGCATGGCACGCAGGCAGCAGGAAGCTGCACAGACATTTACAGAGATAACAGAGGAAATCGAACGATTTCTGCGACGCAATCACAGTGGCAGAGGAAGCTTTACAGCACAGGTATGAGGAGAAACCGATATGAACGAAGTTCATATTTAGGATCGGTTCCGACGACCAGCCGCCGAACGGATGTGAGGGGGCATTACATATTACAGGAAGGGAGAGAAACAAATGGCAAATTTATATGGAGTATCAGCATATCAGCAGACGAACAGCACGTGGAACAACACCCGCACGAATAACACGAAGACAGACCGGAAGAATGCGGAGAAAACAGATGCACAGAAAACAGAGACAGACAGCGTGAAGACAACGACCTTCAACCCAGCCGATACGACAGGTTCGCTCGTCCCGACAACGAAGAGCGGATATGGGACGGTGATTGGAAATGTGGAGCTGTCTGACAAAGCGAAGGACTATTACAACAAACTGAAAGCCAAGTTTGGAAATATGGATTTTATACTTGTAAGCAAGGACATGAAATCGCAGGTGCAGGCAAATGCGGCGGCATATGGAAATGCGAGCAAGCAGGTTGTTCTGATCGACGATGAGAAAATTGAGAAGATGGCAACGGATGAGTCTTTTCGGAGAAAATATGAAGGAATCATTGCGATGTCACAGGCAAAGCTGCAGGAGGCAAAAAACAGTCTGACAAGCAGCGGCGCCAGCGTAAATAACTTCGGTATGTCTGTTGATGCAAATGGAAAGGCAACCTTCTTTGCAACTGTGGAAAAAGCGGCGAAAAAGAAGGCGGAAAAGAAAGCAGCAGAGAAGAAGGCTGCACAGAAGAAAGCGGAAAAGGCGAAAGATCAGAAGCTTGCTGAGAAAAAAACAGCAGAAAAGAAGGCCGATGAGAAGCGAGCGGAAGAATCCAAAAATGAGGAAACAACGATTGCAGATGAGAAGGAATACGTGCAGATCACAGCTGGTTCAATGGAAGAGCTGATCAACAAAGTTTCTTCTTATGCATATGATAACTCTGAGCGAAATGTACTCACAGAAAGCGAAAAGAGCGTTGGACAGAAATTTGATTTCCGGGGATAGAGGTGACAGGTATGAAGATTGAAGATGCAAGAGTGCGGTACAACGTACAGATCAAAACCTATTACTCGAAGCAGAAGGAATTGTATGCGCAGAAACAGAAACTCGAAGAGAAGATAAAGACGACCGAGAATGGCGCGGAAGTTTACAAGGATGAGTCGGCGATTCTGGAGTTGCAATACAACGCTGTCGATGAGAAGAGACAGGAATATCAGGATTACATGGACAAACTGATGGAACAGTGGCGCATGATCTCGGACAAGATAGCAAGCAAACAGCAGTCGGACGCTATGGCAGATCAGGCGAAAGAGATGAACAAGATCATGCTTGTTGCAAGGCGCATTATGCATGGGGACAAGGTTCCGGCGAAAGATGAGAAGAAGCTGATGGAATTTGATCCGAAGCTTTATATGATGGCAAAAAATGCAGCGGCGATGCTGGAGATACGAAAACGCAAAGAACACAAATCGCTGTGGGAGGATGAAGAAGAAAAGGAGCAGGTAAGCGCAACCGAAGAAGCAAATAATACGGAAGCATTTGCAGATGGACCGGAGGTTGTAGATGTAGAAACTACAATCAGCAATGCCACCGGGGAGATTGATACGTCCGGAGAATAAGAGATACATTTATGATGTCAGTGTAAGTAGTTACAGATATAGATGCAGAAAGGGCTTCCCCAAAAGTGGGAAGTCTTTTTTGTTGACAAGATCATATGACTATCGTAGTGTACATAAAAAGAAGCGTCCCCAAGGAGGAGTACAATGGGAAAACGATGGAGCAAATTGCAGAGCAGACTTTATAATCTGATGGATGAAAAAGCGGAATTTCAGATTCATTGCGCTTTGTATGAGATGAATTCAAATGATGGGTATCATGGGAATAAATTGCCGCGGTATTTTATAACGATAGGCAAGGATGTGGTGTTCGATTATCCGAAACAGTTTGATACGACGTTAAAATATGGGTGGAATTCATATCCGTGGGATTGCGTTAATCGGGGATGTTGTTTGATTTGACAAACTAATACTACAGCTGTAATATATAAATATTACAAATGTAGTATTAGGAGGAAAACAGATGAAAAAACAACGCTTGATAGCTATGGTGATAAGTATGATATTCCTTTTGACAGGGTGTTTGCACAACAACGGAAAGGGAAATATCAGAATTGAAAGCGAAGAGGAGCAGACTGGTATTTTAGATGAAGGGACTCTGGATCAGTGCTTGCGTGTCTATCAATCCATTTATGATGATGCCGGCAATGATATAACGGATGTTCAAAAACAAACGCAGGTTGTGCAGGGGATTGGCTCACTTGGATATGTTGCTATTGATGTGGAAAACAAAATCGATATGGCATGTGCAGAACAATTGCAGGCGTTTATTCAGAGTAAAAAACAGACAAAGGATGCAGACTGTATTATATTTCGTATTGCCGTGGATCAGAAGTTTTGGGTATATCGTCTTTTGTCACGTGGGGAAAAAGTGACTATTGAGCAACAGTGTATACAATATCATAATCAGCAAATGGAGATTTCAGATTTGCAGGAGTATGATGCAACGGAGTTTTGTTATACGCAGGAGGGATATTTATTTATAGAAGGGTATTGGGTTTCAAATCAGATGTCGGCGTTGCTTGCGGCACCGGAAGAGGAACATATTGCGTTTCGTGTGGAAGCATTAGATGCGGCGTATAAGGCAATGAATGAAGCTTATATAGAACCTATTTCGTATAGTTTGAATAATGTATTTCTTGTAGATTGGGACGCTGAACATTGGGGACAGCTGGATTTCTATGATATCTTTGTCAAATTTTATCAGGAATGTTATCAGAAAGAATGTCCATACAAAAGGAGCGAGGATTTGTCGGTTGGAATGGAATATCAGATTCCACAGGATGAATTCGAAAATGTAATAAGGAAACATTTTCCGATTGAGGTTGATACATTGCGCAAACTGCTTCGGTATAATTCGGACACACAAACATATCTTTTTCGACCACGGAGTATGGATGAGATAGATTATGCGGAAATTCCGTATTCCGAGGTTGTCGGTTGTGTGCAAAATGCAGACGGTTCAATGACACTTACAGTAAATGCGGTTTTTCCTTTGAAAAATACTTCCCGGTTATTTGCACATATGGTAACAGTAAAAAATGAAAATGGTACAATTCATTATTTGCAAAATCGCATAATAAATAATTCCGAGGGAGAACATTGGTGGCATAGTGATCGCTATACGGATGAGGAATGGCAGGAACGGTATGGGATTTCGGATGAAAACAATATATTTCCAAAGCCGGAAACAGAATTGCTGACGAATGAGGAAAAAGAGCAGATAGATGCATCAATCATGGAGCATGCAGAAAGCATCTGGGATGTGTATGAACACGTAGAACTTGAAGATGGATTATTTTATACATCGAATATAAAGAATTTTACGGACGAACAGAGAAGTGAGGTGGTAAGCAGACTGGCAAACTCTGGAGTCGTGGCGGTAACTGATGGCGAAGATATGAGAAATGGTGATTTGCTGGTCGCATTTTATGAGTCGGTTCAGGAGGGCGTAGATGCAGATGTAACTGTATATAGTGTGTTGGAGGATGGGCTGCTGACAGGAATTACATTTGTACATCGTAATGGGCAATTACAAACGTATTATGTTGGTATTCGACCAGATGAAAACAAGAGACCGTCGATGATCGGAAGAAATGCATATGATGTCAAATTTATCAATTATACAGAGAAGGGATATTTTATCTATGCTTACAAATATATTCCCGTACATGCGAGTCTGTGTAATTATTGGCGTGTAAAACCACTTTCCGATACGTGTAAGGCATTGACGGAGAAATATGTATCCGGTTTGGATTATCAAAAATACAATTTGCTTTTGATAGATTGGAACACAGAGACGGCAAGTGATATTCTGATGGATGGAATTTTTGAGGATTTATATCATATTGCATATGGCGAGCCATATAGAGAATCTACAGATTGCATTCCGGGCGACCTGTTTGAACGGATTATGACAACATATCTTCCGGTTACCATAGAACAGCTCCGAAATGCATATACCTATGATGCGGAAAAAGATGTGTATTATCAGGATATTGTGTACAATTATCCATATTCACCTTTTGGAGAAGTGGTTGATTATCAATATAATGCAGATGGAACTTTAAGCCTGTATGTAGATGGTGTCTGGCCAGATAAAAATTCTGATTGTGCATTTGTGAATAAACTGGTTGTACAGACTTTTTCGGATGGAACATTTCGAATCTTATCCAATCACGTAGAGGAAAAGGAGCTGGAGCTTCCTACGATTCGTCCCAGAGATGAAGCATCGATAGAATCGCCAATGTGAGTGTAGATGCGGTTTTACCGTTCGCGTAGTCAGAAGCCTGTATATTGGTTGCAAAGATGTAAGTGTTTGTATCCGAAATCACATATCCGATAAACCATCCGTTCGTATCTTTCTCATCTATCCGTCCGGTTCCGGTTTTTCCATATAGTTTTCCATGTGTAGATGAGGTTATGTAAAGGGAGTTCTTGACGGCATTCATCTGGTCGGTGGAAAAAGGAAGTTCGTTTTTATATAGTCTGGTCAGCAGGAGCACCTGCTCGACTGGAGAAATCTTCAGAGAAGTTTCCATTCCAAATATACTGGATGTATCTTTGGGTGACTGGTTTCCATATTGTAACAGGCGCAGATAATTGTTTTGCATTTCTGTACTGAGACTGGACAGGATTGTGTCGAAGTACCAGTTGACAGAATATTTCATTGCGGAGGAGAGTGTTTGATCCGCTTCCCAGTTGGAAAAAGGATATGACTCATGATTCCACTCTAATTTGGAATTATCAATCGTGATGATTTGCTGATCAAGACCGAACAGGGCACAGTACGGTTTATAGGTGGAATTTGGAGCAATACGTGTGACTGCCTGATCCAGATTGTATATGCTCCATGTGTCTTCGGCAATATCATACAAAACAAAACTTCCAGAGTACGACTGATACTGATTAGATAAATCAAGTGAAGTTATGGAGACCGATTTTGTATCCCACTGGTAATGGAGTGAGTCAGAAGCACGAACGGACAGCCAGGGAGTACCACACAGGATTACAAGAAGTGACAGCAGAAAGGATAAAATGCTGCGCAGTTTCTTCTGAATAGTCAGAGGCTGGTGCTGTTTGATGTTCAAAATCCGACGCTTCATCTGCTTGGCATTTTCACTCAAATTATTTAGCAGGGAAAGGGGCGTGTTAGTTTGCTTATCAACAAAATGGAGCAGGGTTACGCCATATGAAATCTGTTCGTTCGCACCAAGTGACCGTAAGACGGAGGTGTCACAAGCAAGTTCACGCTCCGTATAAAATTCCTTTGTGATAAGCCAAATGAGTGGATGAAACCAATATAAGATTCGTATGATATTCATACAGTAATTGAAAATGGCATCTTTATAATAACAGTGCATAAGCTCGTGCAATAATATATATCGGATTTCTTGTTCTTCAAAGTTGGAGATGCAGTGTAATGGCAGAAAGATGGCAGGACGTAGAATTCCTGTGGAGACAGGTGTGTCGATTATGGATGAAGAATACAGTGGGATGGATTTGCGAAGCTGTAATTCGGAAAGACATGTCATATAGATGGCGTGTATGCGTTTGTCCTGCATGAGGTTTGCTGTGCGGCGCATATGGTGCAGTAATACAAGGGAACGCACAAAAGAAAATAGCATAACGAACATGCCGATTCCCCAGATCACACAAAAAATGGTAGAAATATAGGCTGGAAACCGTGTACGCATGGAGATTGCGTAATCATAGATTTGATTTGTGGATGAGGATGTATATTCCGAAGTATTTGTGGTATGGACTGTGTGGCTAAAATGTGCAAGGGGGTGGAACAGATCCTGCATTTTCGTTGATAATGTAGAAAATGAAACTGGCAGAAACGGAACAAGCAGTGAAATCGTAAATGGAATCCAAAGATTAAACTGCATGCGGGGAGTGAGACAATGTTTAAATATTCTTTTCATACATAAAAGTATAAGAACGAAAAGACCGATTGTTATATTGCATAATACGAAGTGAATAAAAAAATTATCCATAGAGATTACTCCTTGTTTTCTTGTTCCAGTAGTGATTTCAGTTCATCGATTTCTGCTTTTGATAAATTTCGATGATCCAAAAAGGTTGAGACCATAGAGGAAAGATTCCCGTTGAAAAATTTGTCCAAGAAAGACTTGCTTTGCTGACTGACATAGTCCTCTTTCTTTAACAGTGGCGTATAGACAAAGACACGTCCCTGCTTCTCATAGGTAATAATATTTTTTGTTGCCAGCCGTTTAATTAAGGTCTGGATTGTACGTGGATTCCAGTTAGTTGTCTGCAATAGCTGTTCTGTAATCTCATTTGTGCTAATTGGATAATTATGCCATATTATTTGCATAACTTCGTATTCTGCTTCTGTAATCTGTGGCATTTTTTTCATGATAAAACTCCTAAATCCTACAAGTGTAATAATATCATTATTATAATGAAGAGGGGAAGTCTTGTCAATTTTTCTTTTATTTTATATACTTGAATGATCGGGAATGTAGCTTCTGTCACAAGGAGGAAAAGCAATGATTGAAATACACGAAGCGAAAGAGGCAGATGCAGCCGGGCTGCTTGCCATCTATGCACCATATGTGGAACATACTGCAATCACATTTGAATATGAAGTACCGACGCTGGAGGAATTTACCGATCGGATCCGGCAGACGAAAACAAAGTATCCATATCTTGTTGCCAAGCAGGATGGAAAGGTGCTTGGGTATGCGTATGCCGGACAGTTTCATGCTAGAGAAGCGTATGCGTGGGCAGTTGAGACGTCCATCTATGTAGATGAAAGCTACAAGCATACGGGAATCGGTGGGAAGTTGCATGCGGCACTGGAAAAAGCGTTGAAAGAACAGGGATTTTTGAATATGAACGCCTGTATCGCCTATGCGCCGAAGGAGGACGAATACCTGACGAACAATAGCGTGGAATTCCATGCGCATCTTGGCTATCGCATGGTCGGACAGTTCTATCAGTGCGGGTATAAGTTTGGACGCTGGTATGATATGGTCTGGATGGAGAAGCTGATCGGAGAGCATGGAGCGAATCCGAAAAGACCATTTTAATAAAATGTGAATTGACATAGCCGTACGGCTTATATTATACTAATAACAGTAAAATTAAGTCGAACGGCTTATTTTTATAAAAGAATTTTAAAATTATGCCGTACGGCAAAGAGGAATGATAAATATGAAGATAAGAAGTGTAGAAGAATTAGGCGAAGCGATTCGTACGCGAAGAAAAGAACTGCATTATACACAGGCGTTTCTTGCAGAATTTACGGGGTTCAGTGTCAGCTTTATTTCAGATGTTGAACGTGGGAAAGCGACGGCGGAGATAGGAAAGACATTACAGCTTCTGATGATATTGGGATTGGATCTGTCGGTGGAAAGGAGAGCATGAGTTGCGGAAATTAGAGGTATACATAGAAGAAGATGGGGATTTTGTGCTGGCTGGACAGATACAGGGTGAAACTTGGGAAGATGCAAGATTTATATATGAGAAGTCTTATCTGGAAAATCAAAGTCATCAACCGGTTTCAATTAGTTTGCCCTTTCAGGAAGATGCTTTTTCGCCCTTTGAGACACGATGCTATTTTGAAGGGTTACTGCCAGAAGGATATACGAGAAGGTGTGTGGCAGGATGGATGCATGTTGCAGAGGAAGATTATTTGTCTGTGCTTGCGGGACTTGGAAATGAGTGTCTGGGTGCTGTTCGGATTTGTGAGCCGGGTGCAGGTGGATGTAGTCCGTCGTATAAAAAAATATCAAGGGAAGAATTGCTGGAATTTGCCAAAGAAGGGGCTTCAAAATCAGCCCAGTTTCTGGCAAAGGCACATTTATCATTGACTGGTGCGTCCGGAAAAACAGGTTTATATTATGATAACAAAGATGGATGGTATATGCCGTTTGGGACGGCACCAAGTACACATATTGTAAAGCAAAGCCATGTTCGGCTGAGCGGAATCGTTGCAAATGAACAACTATGTCTGCGTACAGCAAAGATATTGGGAATAGATGTACCGGAAAGTTTCATTATATCAGTTGGAACAGGAGAGCATATATTGTTTGCGACAAAACGTTTTGACCGGCTGATGCAGGAAGATAGCCGGGTGATAGATGGTAAAAAAGTTCCGTTCCGGTTGCAACAGGAAGATTTTGCACAGGCACTCGGTGTTCCGGCTTCTCAGAAATATGAGAAGATAGGGGACTCGTATTTAAAGCGTGTGTTTACATTATTAAGGCAGTATTCAGACAATCCGGTGGAAGATCAATTGAAATTATGGGATATATGTATCTTTAATTATTTAATTGGGAACACGGACAATCATATTAAGAATATTGGATTACTGTATGGTAAGGATCGAAGGACAATCCGGCTTGCTCCGGCATATGACATTGTCTCAACGATGATTTACGAAGAGAGTACAGAACAAATGGCAATGGCAATTGATGGAGAACTGGATATTCGCAAGATTACAAAAGAATCATTTCGCGCAGAGGCAAGGCATATTGGACTCGGAGAGAGAATCGCAATGCGGAGGTTTGAACAAATGCAGAACTCTTTTGAACGTGCACTTGCACAGGCGAAGGAAGAAATACAGGATGCGGGATATCCGGGCGTTGAGGAAATCTATGAGAAGATTTTGAGGAAAAACCAACCAAATCACCACTTAAATCGTCAATAAGATGAAGGGCTATACAAAACTTATAGGCGAGAAAGGAAACATACATATGGAAAATATTCCGGATCAGGAAGAAGTCGAATATCCAATCAAAGAAGATCTCTGGAACACGGAGAGCAATATTGTACGCTACACAGTGAAAAATAATCTATATAAGCAGATTTTTTATGAGTTCCGTTTCTTAAGCGCAAATGGAGAATGGATGGATGATGACCGGGAGACGGAGACGACATGGTATCTGGATGCTGACGATGAAATGACGATATGCATGAACAATCCCGATCGCCTTATTGGGAGCACGGGAAGCTATGGGGAATATATCAACGATAATGTGTATGGCGTCTCCCATAATAATTCAATAAAAGAGATTTTAGATCCAACCATGAAGCAGTACGACACGCAGATTGTGATGAGAGATATAAATGATTAGAAAGGCGGCTCCGGCAACATCTGACGGTAAGAAAAGTTGTGCATTATCTCAAATCAATAATCTATTAAAAAACAAAAAAATGAATTTAATGCAATACCAAGATGAAATGCATCAATTTAACCTTGAATTTGTTTGACATACATTTGATGATTATGGTAAATTTACCATAAGTAACTAGAGTTTGTTGTAAGCGGGAGAGGTACAATCTATGGAGAAACGAATTCGGGCGTTAAAAGCGATTATATTAGTGGTTGTGATGGTTGTAGAATTGTTTGGCGTGGATGCCGTGCGTGTAGTTGCGGAAACAATTAATGTTACGGAGGATACGACAGTTTCAAAGGAAGACAATCGTGACTATGTTGTGACTGGTTGCACGCTGACTGTTTCATCTACCGGAAATATCACCGGAACGGTGTTTGGATCTGGTGGAACGATTGTCAATCAGGGATTCATCAGTAAAATTGACGGAAACATAAAAGTTGATAATCAGGCGGGAGCCAGCATCCAGGATCTTCAAAGTTCAGTCGACATTACAAATGCCGGATATATTACATCCGCGACATATAGTTCGACATATACTTTGACAAATAGTGGAACGATAGATACCCTGAATGTTCAAAATCCTGGATATTCTGGCAGCACTGCGACAGTCAACATGAATGCAGGAACGATTTCTTCTTTGAATGTAACAAATTATTCGGGGATGAATCCGGTCATTAACTATGCAGGAGGAACGATTACATCCCTGATTGCCGAAGGAACGAATGGTGCAGATCTTGTCGTATCCGGAAGCCATGAGATAAGTCAGCTAAAGGGCACCGTAAATGTATCGGGCAGCGGTATGCTTACGGTATCAGGGGCATTACAGCTGGAAAAAGGCTATACAGGAGAAAAACTGGGGGTTACAAAGGATACAGCTTTAACTGTAAAGGATGGTTATACTGTACAGGTAAATTATAAGGATCATGTGTACAGTATTTCGTCTGCAACAGAACAGAAAATAAACGGGAATATACATGCGATATTCCGTAGAAATGCATTTATAGAAAGCGCCGGCCCATGCAGGCTGCCGGCATCTCCGTTTACCCGTGTGGAGGCGGATGATAAAGCCTGTGCAAAGATATTTCTGTTCAGAGCAATCGATGTAATGCTCCATTTGGCAATCCAGGAAGCCAGATAGCCGATGCCCCAGCAGACAGAACGCGACAGAATGATTTTAAAACCGGTTTTTGCATCGCATAACCGGTTATTTTTCTGCATCAGGACAAGTAACAATGCAAGCGGAAAAAGGAGTGTAATTGTCTCGGTTGACAAGAAATCAAAATATGCGGTGATATTCCCGACAAGCAGGAAGAACAGCCCGGATACCTCCTGTTTCTTTTGGTAAGAGAATATCGTAAGGATGCTTGCAATAAACATGATCAGAAAGCACCAGATGTATTCGAGACTCATAGGTATAAACCAGAACGATACCGACAAAAGCGCAACGGACATAGCCAGGGCACAGAATATGTGTCCGGATTTCGTCAACTGCGTAAATAAAACAACAAATAGTATTGCCAGTGTAATGGCAAAAAAGATATAGATCTGCCGGATGTTTAATATCGTTAGCAATGGACGTATGAAAATAGTTGAACCATGCCAATACCGGAAATAATCGTAGGTAGGTGTTACGTTGGAGGTTACTGCTGTATAGAGATTCTCATTTTCATTATGCGTTTCTGTATAATAATAAGAAGCGGTAAGCGGCGAGGTAACCGGATGAGCCGAATCAAAGTGATATAGGATATTCAGAAGGATCGCATCCGCATAGTGGTCGATGTTAGAGGCAGGATCCTGTTTTACTACACGGTAAAAGACCGGCTTTTCCAGTAGATATTCCGCCGACTCCTGCGTGTGCTTCCGGATGGCAGAACGCGGAATCAGGGAAACAGCGGAAAGTAAAAAAACTTCCAGAAACGTGAGAACAAGAAAAGAAACGATTCCGATGAGAATCGTTTGGCTTCGTTTCCTGTTTGAATTCAAACTGCTGTTTTGCTTGAAAGAATGTTTCATATCGCCTCTCCGTGAACTTTGATCAGTATGTGTCAAACGGTTGTGATAGGTGCCGGTTAACGGTTGGGAAGATGTGTGGCAGGAAGCGCCTTGTTCAGGTCATCCACCGGCGTCAGAAGACAGGCACAAAACCCTTCGAGTGGCTGAAAACAGCGCACAAAAATCTCTTTGTTTATTTCCGGGCTATAATCGCGGATGTAACGGCTGCTGCCATTGACTGCGACATCGGTATATGCAACCAGCCATTTTTTGTCAGCATTTGGAAATACTGAGAAGAAAGAATGATTCATCATTTCTTCGATAGTTTTTCCTTCGATAACTGCCATCTCGTTGTTACAATAACGGAATACAAAATCAATCCCATGCCCGTCATTGTTAAATATAAGTTCAATAACACAGAAGGCAATCGGCATATTGTCCAGAATCGAAAAACGGTTTCGGATATCGACCACTGTCTCGATGCTGTCCGCAATGCTTTGGTGTAAGGTCGCATTCAGTTTTTTGTGGGCAGCGGCCGTGCGTTTCCTTCCCTGAAATTCGGCACCATCGAGCATATGATAGATGCCATCCGCAATATAATTAATCTGATTTTTGGCAACGACAATCCCTTTGTTTACACAGATAAAATCATGCAGTTCCAATGATTCAAAAAAGTCTTTGATTGTTATATAAGTAAGGAATGTCTGATTATCCATCGTGTGAATACACGTTTTACCATCAACACGTGTCAGATATTTGATATCTTCAATCTGAATATGGTTTTTCTTGAAATATTTTAATATTTTGCTGTCCATTGCAAAACTCCTCAAATTACTTTAATATCTATGATGTGAGTTTAGCAAAGAAAAATGTAGAAGTCAACGAAAGACCCATAAAACGATGGATTTCAAGAAATTTTGAAAAAACCCAACCGAAGGTGCGCATATAACGTCTATATAGTATAATAAGGAAGAAAGGAATAAACATATGGAACAAATTCAGAAATTGATAACCCGTGTTATAAACGGAGACACGCAGGCGTTTGAGGAGATTTATCAGGCAACATACCGGCAGGTGTATTATACGGCGTTCAGCTTTTTGAAGAACGAACAAAATACGCTGGATGTGATGCAGGATACATACATCACGGCACTCACGCATCTGCAACAGCTTGAAAACCCGGAGCGGATTGTGGCATGGTTAAACCAGATTGCCGTGAACAAATGCAAGGATTTTCTGATGAAGAAGATCCCGGAGCCGATAGAAGAAAACAGCATCGATACAGAATTGCTGGAGGAAAATGACAATTTCCTGCCGGAAAGCTATGTGCTGAATGCCGAAAAACGAAAGATCATTTTGACGATTATGCAGGAAGAACTGTCAGCAGTGCAGTACCAGACGATTATTTTATATTATTTTGACGGGATGAGCGTACCGGAGATTGCAGCATGCATGGAATGCCCGGAGGGGACAGTCAAATACCGGCTGTCAACTGCGCGGGGGAAAATCCGGAACGGTGTGCAGGATTATGAGGATACAAGCGGAATCAAGCTGTATTCCTCCGGCAGTGTTGCACTGCTTACTGCGATTTTTATAGCAGAGTCACAATCTTTGAATATTCCGAATGTAATAAGCAATATTTTTGCGGGAGCAGCGGGCATTGCCGGAACTGCAGCAGGAGCGAAGGCAGCGGGCATTGCTGGAACTGCAGCAGGAGCGAAAGCAGCGGGCATTGCCGGAACTGCAGCAGGAGCAAAGGCAGCGGGTGTAGCAGGAAAAGCAGGAATAAAAGGCCTCTTTCAGACGTTAAAGGCAAAGGTGATTGCAGGTGTGACAGCGGCTGCACTTGTTGCCGGAGGTGTGACAGCCGGTATCCTTACACACAACAAAAAACCGGATACAGGCAACCATTACCGTCCGGTAGAGATAACCGTCTGCGATGATGAGTATATAACATTGACAATCAAACGTGTATATGAACAGGGCTATGTTCCAAGCGAGGAAGAAATGCCGATGTATCAGTTGGATCCGGAAGCATGGACGGGGGAAGACTGTCTCATTTATTATACGGTGACAAATAAGACGGATAAACTGGTTTATTATGACCTGCAAATCCGGAGTGTAAACGATGAATGTATGGATTATGACTGGGAAGCAACAAACTGGTGGTACTTAGATCCGGGACGGGAAAATATGGAAATCTGTGCAAATAACTGCAATGGAATCATGCCATACAAGGCAGGCAGAGATCCGATGACCCGGGCAAAAATCGAGCTCGCGGTCTATACCGAAGGAGAACTGGCAGAGCCGATCCTGCAGGATCATAGCGTGCAGGAGATTGATTTTACAGAGGATAAAGAGACGCAGGCGAAGGCTTATACACGGACACCGGCGGAAACGGATCAGGTACTTGTTGACAACGACGAATTGCGTATTACTTATATAGGAGCCGAAGTGCATAATGCACCGGAGAGAAGCTCATTTAATGCTTATCCAATCTTTTATGTTGAAAATAAGACTGATCATGATCTGCTTGTGACAATGAATGGAACATATGCACATTATATAGGCGAATTTGCTTTGTTTGCGGGATGCAGCGGATATATGACAAGAACGAATATAAATGATTGGGATATATCGGATTCAGATGATACAGGAGCGGAGTATCAGGAATTTGCGCAAATGTATCAGGACAAGGCATCATTTGATGTAACGTTTGAAGTATATGATTATACGGCAAGTGGCATTGATTATATTGCTGGTGATATGTATTCTGCAAAGACAGGGCATACAGCTAATCTGCAGGATGCCTTAGCAGCTTCGAAAAAAGAATATCCGGCGAGCTTTGTGCTTGTGGATTATTCAACGCAGCAATAAAGCTACCGGAATAATGAAATAGGTGTAAAATGTCAATATGATGGTTTAAAACTGAGACGATAAACAAAATAAAACATTTTTTGAAAATTAAAGAAAAATGAGAGAGAAAATATGGACAAAAATCAAAAATAAGTGAACGGAAGAGTCAGCAGGAGAAAAAAACAGAAGGAAAATAAAAGAGAAGATGTAGAATTATCTCTTGCTATATTGTTGAAAAGTGTATAAAATACAAAATATCAAAATACTAAACCAAAAAGGATATATGGAAGATTATGAAGAAAGTAGTAAAATTCGGTGGTAGTTCATTGGCAAGTGCGGAACAGTTCAAGAAGGTTGGAGCAATCATTTCAGCCGATGAGAGTCGTGTCTATGTTGTTCCTTCTGCACCGGGAAAGAGATTTCCGGAAGATACGAAGGTAACAGATATGCTTCTCCATGTGTATGAGACAGCAAAAGCAGGAGAAGATATTACGGAAGAGATGAAGGCAATCAAGGCAAGATATGATGAGATTATCACAGGGCTTGCGCTGAAGGATTTCTCGCTGGATAAGGATTTTGAAGAAATCACAAAGAAGCTGATCGAGAATCCACAGGTTGATTATGCAGCGTCCAGAGGAGAATTTTTGAATGGTAAGATTATGGCTGCATATCTTGGTGTTGAATTTATTGATGCCGCAGAGGTGATCTTCTTCAATGCAGAAGGAAATCTCAACAGCTATAAGACAGAGAAGGTTCTTAGTGAGAGATTGTCAAAGGCACCACGTGCAGTTGTTCCCGGATTTTACGGACTTGGCAAAGATGGGAATGTCAAGACATTTTCCCGTGGCGGTTCGGATGTGACAGGATCTATCGTTGCACAGGCAAGTCAGGCAGATGTGTACGAGAACTGGACAGATGTGTCCGGTTTCCTTGTAGCTGATCCACGTATCGTTCCGAATCCAAAGCCGATTAAATATATTACTTACAGAGAGCTTCGTGAGCTTTCTTATATGGGAGCATCCGTCCTTCATGAAGATGCGATTTTCCCTGTCCGTAACTGTGGTATACCAATCAACATCCGTAATACAAATGCACCGGAAGATCCGGGTACATGGATTGTTGAGAGTACATGCCAGAAGCAGGATTATGTAGTGACAGGTATCGCAGGTAAGAAGGATTTCTGTACAATTTTTATCTCCAAGGCAATGATGAATTCCGAGATAGGATTTGGAAGAAAAGTACTTCAGGCTTTTGAAGAAAATGAGATTTCGTTTGAGCATATGCCATCCGGTATCGATACCATGACAATTGTTGTTCATGAGGATGAATTCATGCACAAGGAGCAGCGGGTGGTATCTGCAATCCATCGTCTCGCAAAACCGGATTCAGTTGAAATCGAGTCAGGACTTGCGCTGATCGCAGTCGTTGGACGAGGCATGAAGTCTGCAAGTGGTACTGCCGGTAAGTTATTCAGTGCACTTGCCAAGGATGGAATCAACATCAAGATGATCGATCAGGGGTCTTCTGAGCTGAATATTATTATCGGTGTTAAAAATAAAGACTTCGAGCCGGCAATCAGGGCAATTTATGATACATTTATTGTAGATAAAAAGAAGAACTAATTCTATAAATGCAATTGATTAGGCCGGCAGGCGGATGATATTGACAGTAAATCGGGCAGGAGGTATTCTGCCCGATTTTTTCATGGTTTCTGTCACGAGACAGCGTCGGATCGTGTAAACAGAGGAACATCCAGATATAGACGGTTCCTTTTATTTATGGTACAGTTTATACAGCATATAAATGGGGAGACAAAAGATATGACAGAGCTACAGCGAAGATTGTTTGAATTGCAGGATAAAAAGTATCAGGCGTTCCACTCAAAATTGATACCGAATATTGAACCGGCGCATGTGATCGGAATCCGGACACCGGTGTTGCGGAACTTTGCGAAGGCGTTTGCGAAAGAGGATGGTGCGGAAGTATTTCTGCAGGAGCTGCCACATACCTACTATGAAGAAAATAATCTGCACATGATGCTGATCGGTGGCATCAAGGACTATGCGCAGTGCTTATATGAGGTAAAGCGCATGCTGCCATATGTTGACAACTGGGCGACATGCGATTTCCCGGTTCCGAAATGTTTTGCGAAGCATAAGGAGGAACTGCTTCCGGAGATCCACACATTTCTTGCATCCGGGGAGACTTACACGATTCGCTATGGCATAGGACTTTTGATGCGGTTATACTTAGATGAGGATTTTAAGCCAGAATATCCGGTGATGGTTGCGTCGGTCACATCGGAGGAATATTATGTGAATATGATGATCGCGTGGTATTTTGCAACCGCACTTGCCAAGCAGTGGGAGATGTGTATCCCATATATCGAAGAGCGGAGATTATCACCGTGGGTGCACAGAAAGACGATTCAGAAGGCGGTGGAGAGCTACCGGATTACGGATGAGCAAAAGGTGTACTTGAAGACATTCCGGTAAGCGTGTACTATAATAAAAAGTATGGAGGCAGGGAAGATGCAGACAAGAGAAGAAGTCTTAGCGTTTGCGCTGTCCTTTCCGGACACATATCAGGACGCCCCGTTTCATGATGATAACTGGCAGTTGGTACGTGTGAAGGGCAGCAGGAAAGCGTTTATATGGACATATGAACGGAATGGATATATGAATCTGAATGTTAAGATAGACCCGGAGTGGCGTGATTACTGGCGGGATGCCTTCGAGTCGGTTCTACCGGGGTGGCATCAGAACCGGGAGCATTGGAACACGATTATCTTAGATGGAAGTGTCCCGGACGATGCAGTGCGGGAAATGATTGCAGAGAGTTACCGGCTTGTTACCGATAGCCCGTCGAAGCGGATCTATGAGGCAGTGAAGAAGATTCCGCGTGGAAAGGTAGCAACATACGGACAGGTCGCAGAGCTTGCCGGGGATAAGAAGATGGCGCGTGCAGTCGGAAATGCACTGCACAGGAATCCGGATCCGGAGCATATCCCATGTTATCGCGTGGTAAATGCGAAGGGCGAGCTTGCCGGAGCGTTCGCGTTTGGCGGTGCGAATGTACAGGAGCAACTGCTTGCGGCAGATGGAATTATGGTCGTGGACGGACGCGTGGATCTTGAAACGTATGGAATGAAACTACCGGAGAATTAAAGAATGAAGAATAGGGGGTTGAGGGGGCAATACCAGGAAAGGAGTGGAACAGTTTGAAGAATAAGATAAAGAAGATAGCAGTGGCGCTGTTGGCATTTACCGTCGGGTGCGTAAGTCTGACCGGCTGTAATGTGCGGCAGGATACGATCCGGTTCGGTGCGGCAGGCGTTGGTGGCGGATATTATGCGTTTGCGACGGCATATACACAGCTTGCAAATGCAGAGGATGCGGAAATGAAATTCAATATAAAATCAACGGCCGGTTCGATGGCGAACCTGCGGCTGCTGTCCGAGGGATATGTAGACGTGGCAATTGCGCAGGCCGATCTTGCCACAGCCGCGTATTATGGAACGGATGAAAAAGGGGAATCCTATCAGGGATACCGCGTACTGGCAGGCCTTTATACCGAGGCGTGCCAGATTGTTGTACGCAAGGATTCCGGAATCAAAAGCTTAGATGATCTGCAGGGAAAGACGGTAAGTATCGGTGAAGCAGAGTCCGGAACTGAGCGGAACGCATTGCAGATTTTACAGGTGAGTGGACTTGCTTCTCCGATTACAGAGACGGTCAACCTGACGTATATTGAGGCAGCAGAGAAGCTCAAAAGCGGCGAGATTGACGCGATGTTTTATACAGGCGGTGTGCAGACCAATGTGATTGCGGAGCTTGCAGATAGCTGTGAAATTGCGCTTATTCCGGTCGATGCGAAGACCGTGGATAAGCTGAAGCTTGCATATTCATCGTATGAAACGTGTGAGATTCCGGCGAACACTTACAATGGACAGACAGAGCAGGTGGCAACGGTCGGTGTCAAGGCGCTGTTGCTTGCGAGTGAGAAGATGTCTGATGAGACAGCCGAAAAACTTACAAGGCAGCTTTTTGCACATGCAACAGAGATTGAGTATGCAACTTCGTTAAAGGAAATCGCGGATGTAAATGCGGCTGTGGATGGTGTGCAGATTCCGTTCCATCCGGGGGCAAAAGCATATTATGCATCACAGGGCATCACGGTGGATGCAAAAGAAAATTAACAGATAGGAGAACCATTTTACATGGAAATACAAATTGATATGTATCAGACATTGGCACTTTCGGTCGTGGTGCTGATGCTTGGACAATTCTTGAAACAGAAAATAAATTTCCTGGAAAAGTTCTGTATCCCATCTCCGGTGGTCGGTGGTTTGATTTTTTCGGTACTGACTTGTGTTTTATATAGCACAGGGGTGGTGGAATTTACATTTGATGATACGCTTCGGGAAGTCTGTATGGTATTCTTCTTTACGTCGGTGGGATTCCAGGCGAATCTGAAGGTGCTAAAGAGTGGAGGAAAGGCACTTGCAATCTTCCTTGGATTAGTCATTGCCCTGATTTTCATGCAGAATTTACTGGCAGTCGGCGTGTCACATCTGATTGGGCTTGACTCGCTGGTCGGGCTTTGTACTGGATCTATTCCCATGGTTGGTGGACATGGAACAGCAGGCGCATTCGGTCCGGTGCTTGAGGATTTTAATGTACAGGGTGCAACGACAATCTGTACGGCAGCGGCAACCTTCGGTCTGGTGGCGGGAAGCCTGATCGGTGGACCGATCGGTAAACGTCTGATTGAGAAGAAGCATTTGCTTGATACAATCGTGACAGAGGATGACAGCCTGTTGATTGAGGAAGAAAAGAAGCATGAGAGACATTCGAATATGTATGCCGCAGCTGTGTTTCAGCTGATTCTGGCAGTCGGACTCGGTACGATTATTTCTGAGCTTCTGACGAAGACGGGACTTACATTTCCGATCTATATCGGAGCCATGATCGTCGCGGCGATCATTCGAAATGTCGGCGAGTATTCCGGAAAATTTGACATCTATATGGGTGAGATCAACAACCTTGGTGGTATCTGTCTGTCGCTTTTCCTTGGAATTGCGATGATCACATTGAAGCTGTGGCAGCTCGCGGAGCTTGCATTACCGCTTATGATCTTGCTCGGGGCACAGCTTCTGCTTATATTCCTGTACACATATTTTGTAGTATTCCGTGTGATGGGAAAGGATTACGACGCGGCAGTGCTTGCGGCCGGAACATGCGGATTCGGTATGGGTGCGACACCGAATGCTATGGCGAACATGCAGGTGCTTTGTGACCGCTATGCGCCATCGGTCAAGGCGTATCTGCTTGTACCGTTGATCGGAAGTTTGTTTGCAGACTTCATTAATAGTCTGGTGATTACGTTGTTCATCAATATTATATAGTGTAGTGAGACGAATATTTGGAATGAATCCTTATCTTGAAATGAAGATAAAGGTTGGAGGAATCGCATGAAGGACAAGAAAGAGAAGAAGGAAAAATCAAAGTTCAATCTTGCATTTGATAATCTGGCAATCCCGGAAGTGCATATCGGAGGAACTGTGCATGGTCAAGGAAATGTGGAACATAAGCATCCGGATGCGGACGGAGAGACGGAGGGTGAGGTTGTAACATTTGCGGATGTTGCAATTCCGGAGGTCCATATCACAAGATATAAAGAGCTTTCTGATATGATTCACAGTCTGCGCAAGAAGCTCCACGAGAATCCGGAGCCTTCCATGCAGGAAGAAAAGACCCGGCATATATTGCAGGAATTTATAAAACGTCATACAACGTTTGAGGTTGTAGATAAAGGCGTGTGGTTTTATGCCGTGAAGAAAGCGGAGAAAGAAAGCGGGAAAGCACCGATTGCGTTCCGGGCGGATATGGATGCGGTATGTGGAAAGGATGGAAAACCGGGACACTACTGCGGACATGATGGGCATAGCAGCATTCTGTGTGGCGTAGCGTTGTATCTTTCAAAGCGGGAAGAATTGCCAGATCGTGATGTGTATCTGATCTTCCAGCCGGGCGAGGAGATTGGCGCGGGCGCGAAGATCTGCAAGGAACTGCTGGCGGAAAAGCAGATTGGAGAGATCTATGGTTTGCACAATATTCCCGGCTATCCGAAGAATCAGGTATTGCTTCGCAAGGGAACATTTGCGTGTGCATCGACCGGACTTTCGATTTGCATGACCGGAACACCAAGCCATGCGGCATACCCGGAAGCTGGCAGGAATCCGGCTATGGCGTTTGCGCAATTCCTGGTGGTCATGAATCAAATGACTGCACAGACGAATGCAATGGGGTTATTTGTGTCAATGACCGTGATTGGGATAGAGCTTGGAAGCAGAAACTATGGTGTGTCTGCGTCAGAGGGCGAGCTGCGCCTGACTGTACGGGCAGGAAAACAGGAGGTGTTTGATCAATATCTTGAAAGCCTGAAACAGTATGCAAAAAGAGTTGCCGATGCAGAGGGTTTTCAGCTTCAGATAGAGGAAATCGAGCGGTTTCCTGCAACGGAGAATCACGATGCAAATGTAGATAAGCTGCGCGCGTGTGCAGAGAAATTACAATTTCCTGTGACAGAGCTTGCGCAGCCGATGCGCTGGTCGGAGGATTTTGGATATTATCTGCAGGAAGTACCGGGGGCATTCTTTGGTGTGGGCGATGGCGAAGATTATGCACAGCTTCATACAGCCGAGTATGAATTCCCGGATGAGATTATGAAGACCGCAGTTGCAATGCTTGTGGGACTGATATAGCGGGCAGTTAAAAATGAAGGTATAAAAGAAAGAAATTTACTTTGTATGACAAAACAGGCAAGTGATTGTCGAAGATAAATTCTAATGAAAGAAGAATAAAACCATGAATATCGAAGTAAGAGCATATACAGACGATGACATCGAGGCGATGGTGACGATCTGGAACCAGGTTGTTGCAGATGGCGTGGCATTTCCGCAGGAGGAATGCCTGACACCGGAGATGGGAACAGCATTTTTTGCGGAGCAGACATATTGCGGAGTCGCAGAGGATACGGACACAGGCAGAATCTATGGTATGTACATCCTGCATCCGAACAATGTTGGACGATGCGGACACATCTGCAATGCAAGCTATGCGGTCGACCGGGAATCGAGAGGATTGCATATCGGTGAGAAGCTCGTGTCTGACTGTCTGGTGCAGGGCAAGGCACATGGTTACCGCGTCTTACAGTTCAATGCGGTTGTCGCAAGTAATGTGCATGCACGACACCTGTATGAGCGGCTTGGATTTAAACAGCTTGGCACGATACCGGGTGGCTTCCGCATGAATGATGGGAGTTATGAGGATATCTGCCCATATTATCATGAGCTGTAAAATTGTTAAAAGCTTGTAAACTTGGTTGACGAACCCGGGAAAATGGGGTAGACTACACCACAGGTCGAGTAGAATCATGACGAAATATGGTTTAGGAAGATCTGGCAGTGATAAAGCTGCGAATAGAATAAAAAATTATGGAGGTGAGACTATGGACGGTTGCGATAGTACGAGTCGAGCGATATGCGGTGGAAGACATATGGATATACGAACGCAGTTGGGACATAGTCTCATTTTATAATAATATAGCTGCGTTTAGTTTCTTGTTGTCTGAACCACCGTACGCAAACGGTGGTATTTTTGTGCAATAAAATAGCAAAACTACCACAAACTGTAAAATTGAACAGACAGGAGGTAGAAGACAATGAAGAAATGGATGAAGAGAAAGAATTACACAGCACAGTCAAAGAAGCATTTGCGGGATAAGAATCTGCAGGAGGCAGCAAAGGTACTCTCCCTGATGGAAGTCGACGATGCGGTCGATGTCTTGGACGAGGTCGATGATGCAACGAAAAAGCAGGTTGTGGATATGCTCCCTGAGGATGCCGGAAATGATATCCAGATGATCCTCTCCTACGAGGAAGACGAGATGGGTAGTCGTATGACGACGAATTATATCGCCATCCGCAGAGGCATAGATATCCGGCAGGCAATGCGCGAGCTGGTTTCACAGGCAGGTGAAAATGATAATATCGGAACGGTCTATGTATTAGACGAATCCGATAAATACTATGGCGCGATTGACCTGAAGGATCTGATCGTCGCCAGAGAAAATGATACACTGGAATCTATCATCAATACGACGTATCCGTTCGTGACTGATCATGAGAAGATTGAAGATTGTATTGACGAACTGGTGGATTACGCAGAGGATTCCATTCCGGTTTTATCTGAGACAAAGGAATTACTCGGTGTTATCACCGCACAGGATGTCGTGGAGGCTGTCGATGATGAGATGAGCGAGGATTACGCAAAACTCGCTGGTTTGACAGACGAGGAGGATTTGAGAGAAACTACAAAGGAAAGCATGAAGAAACGATTGCCATGGCTGATCATCTTATTGTTCCTTGGCATGGGCGTGTCGTCCGTTGTAGGAGCTTTTGAAGCGGTTGTCGCTGTGCTTCCGATCGTGATGTGCTTCCAGTCGTTGATTCTGGACATGGCAGGGAATGTAGGAACACAGTCGCTGGCGGTTACGATTCGCGTATTGATGGATGAGAACCTGACTGGTAAGCAGAAGCTGCATCTCGTATGGAAGGAGATGAAGGTCGGTTTTGTAAATGGCTTGTTGCTCGGCGCTCTGGCATTTGTATTTATCGGCATCTACATCGCCTGCTTCAAGCACAATGCATGGCTGCATGCATTCCTGATTTCCGGTTGCGTAGGTGTATCACTGATGGTTGCCATGGTGATTTCGAGTCTGGTTGGAACCTTGATTCCGATTTTCTTCCACAAAATCAAGATTGATCCGGCAGTTGCATCCGGGCCACTGATTACAACGGTCAATGACCTTGTAGCAGTCGTAACGTACTATGGACTGGCATGGTTGTTCTTGATCCAGATCATGCAGATTGTTTCGTAGGAATGCGGTAAGAGAAATGGATTTAGGAGTTTATATGCTTTTATTACAAGACGTCAAATAGTCAAATAAATGAAAAAAGTAAAAAGCGAATTGCTTGAAAAATATTTTATGCATGTTAAAATATAGTTCGGTTATGAATTGTTTGATTGCGAACAATTCATAACCGAACTTTTTTATCTAATAAAATGAGGATGATAGGGATATCATTTGAAAATGAAATTAGAGACTATATAGATCTGTTATATGTAGATGAAACAGGCTGTATGGCGCGGACAATCTGTTACAATACAGAACATTGGAAAGATACTAATAAAAGGAGAAAATTCATGGACGATTGGAAGCATGATCATCTGGGAAACCAGATCATCATATTATCAAACCAGGTGAAACATTATCTGCATCAGGCAGCGGAAGTGGAAGGCATCAGCGGTTCTCAGAGCCGGATTCTGCATTACATTTCCGAATTCAGTAAGAAGACAGAAGTATATCAGAAGGATGTGGAAGAATTCTTCTATCTGCGCCGGTCTACCGTCACCCAGACGTTACAGGCGATGGAGAAGAACGGACTTATCAGGCGCTCCAGCGTTGCCAGAGATGCACGTTTGAAGAAACTGGAGCTGACCGAAGCAGGACAGGCACTTGAAGCAAAAATCCATACACGTGTGATGCAGATGGAACAGCGGCTGAGAGAAAGCTTAACAGAGGAAGAAATCACACAGTTTTTATCAATTACAGATAAGCTTGGAGCCGAATTGACAAGCCTTGGAGCACCGGAAATCAAGCAAGCCTGTAAGTAACCAGAAGGTCACTTGGCTTGCTTTCCTATGATTAAGAGAGTGAGCGACATGATGCAATTTGTAAATGTCCATATTCAATTCTGGAAATATAGATATGTTTGGAACTTAGAAGTACTTGATGTTCTGTAAGTAATCAGCAATGTTTGAACACGATGTTCAAACAAGCCGCCATTGAGCCACGGATGGCGAATTGGCGGCGGTTGCGTGCAGGAGTTCTGTGTGAATCAGAACATCTAGCACTTCTTAGTTTCAATACATCATATATTACCAGAATTGAATATAGACATATATACAAATGCATCATGGACGAAATTGAAGCATAAGAAAGGAGACAACATGTTAAAGACGTTAGGAAAACAAATCAAAGAATTCAAAGCCGCGTCCATCGCAACCCCACTGTTTATGCTGTTGGAAGTTCTGATGGAAACGCTCGTCCCATTCCTGATGGCATCCATCATTGACGATGGTGTCAACGTGCCGGGTGGTGACATCCATCATATCTGCGTAGTCGGTGCATGGATGATCGTGGCAGCGGCAGTCGGACTATTTGCGGGACTTATGGGAGGTCGTTACGGTGCGTATGCATCTGCCGGGTTCGCGAAGAATCTGCGGCAGGCGATGTATTACAATATCCAGACATTTTCATTTACAAACATTGACAAGTACAGTACCGCCGGACTGGTGACTCGTATGACGACCGATGTAACAAATGTGCAGAATTCCTATATGATGATCCTGCGTATGGGTATGCGTGCCCCGGCGAGCATGATCTGCGCGATGGCAGCTGCATTTTTAATCAATGCACGAATTGCAAGTATTTACCTGATTGCAGTTATTTTGCTTGGAATTGTGTTACAGTTCATTATCCGCAAGGCAAATAAATATTTCAATATTGTATTTGAAAAGTACGACGACTTAAATGCCAGCGTGCAGGAAAATGTATCTGCAATCCGAGTCGTTAAGGCATATGTCCGCGAGGAGTATGAGACAAATAAATTCGCACAGGCAAGCGCGAAGGTATACAACATGTTTGTGCGGGCAGAGAGCATCATCGCCTGCAATATGCCGGTTATGATGTTCACGGTATATAGCTGCATCCTGTTAATCAGCTGGGTCGGCGCACATATGATCGTGAGTGATACGCTTACCACAGGCAACCTGATGAGCCTGCTTGCATACTGCATGAATATCCTGATGAGCCTGATGATGCTTTCGATGGTATTCGTCATGATCAGTATGAGTATGGCGAGTGCGAGACGTATCGCAGAGGTTATCAACGAGGATACGACCCTGAAGAATCCGGAGCAGCCGGATATGGAAGTGACGGACGGAAGTGTGGAGTTTGATCATGTATATTTCCGTTACAAGGAGACGGCGAAAGATTTCGTATTAAAGGATATCAATGTAGCAATCAAATCAGGTGAGACGATTGGCATCATCGGCGGAACCGGTAGCGCGAAGACGAGCCTTGTCAGCCTGATCAGCCGTCTTTATGATGTGTCGAAGGGCAGCGTCAGGGTTGGCGGCAAGGATGTCAGGGATTACGACATGGAGACACTTAGAAATGAAGTTGCCGTTGTGCTGCAGAAGAATACATTGTTCAGTGGAACGATTTACGAGAATCTGCGATGGGGTGACAAGGATGCTACAGACGAGATGTGCAGACGTGCGTGTGAGCTTGCCTGCGCCGATGAATTCATCGAGAAGATGCCGGATGGCTACAACACATATATCGAGCAGGGTGGTTCGAATGTGTCTGGTGGACAAAAGCAGCGTCTGTGTATTGCACGTGCGCTCCTGAAGAATCCGAAGATTCTGATCTTAGATGATTCGACGAGTGCGGTTGATACGGCAACGGATGCGAAGATCCGCGTCGCATTTGCAACCGCGATTCCGAACACAACGAAGATCATCATTGCGCAGCGTATCTCCAGTGTGGAGCATGCCGACCGGATCATCGTGATGAACGAGGGTGAAATCAACGGTATTGGAACACATGAAGAGCTGCTTGCCGGAAATGATATTTACCGCGAGGTATATGAATCACAAAACGGTGGAGGCGCCAATGCTGATTTTGATGAGGGGGCGATACCCGAAGAAGCGCCTGTTGCGACGAAGGAGGTGAGCCAGTATGCGTAATCAAAGAGGAAAAGGACCGGAGAATCCGGGCAGACTTCTGAAGCGGTTGATGGGAATGCTGATGAAGCATTATGGCGCAGCAATTATTATCGTTGCAATCTGTATCATCATCAACGTTCTTGCAAACGTACAGGGAACGATGTTCATGCAGCGGTTGATCGACGACTATATCACACCGCTGTTAAAGAGTGAGACGAAGAATTACACACCATTGCTTGATGCGATCGGACGTGTTGCATGCTTCTATGGAATCGGAATTATTGCTTCGTATTCCTATAACCGGATCATGGTTAATGTCACACAGGGCATGCTGAAAACATTCCGTGATGCAATGTTCACGAAGATGGAGCAGCTTCCAATCAAATATTTCGACACCCATGCGCACGGCGATATCATGTCCATGTATACAAATGATACTGATACGCTGCGACAGATGATCAGCCAGTCAATGCCACAGCTTTTCAACAGTGCGATTACGATTATCAGTACGACCGTCTGTATGCTCATGCTGAACATTCCACTTACGGCACTGACATTTTTCATGGTTGGCATCATGCTGGTGCTGACAAGAAAAATCGGTGGTTTATCCGCGAAGCATTTCATTGCGCAGCAGAAGGATATTGGTACGGTCAATGGTTATATCGAAGAGATGATGCAGGGACAGCGTGTGGTTAAGGTGTTCTGCCACGAGGAAGAGAGCAAGGAAGCATTTGACAAGCTGAACGATGCTTTGTGCGAGAGCTCCTATAAGGCGAATAACTATTCGAATATTTTAGGACCGATCAATGCACAGCTTGGAAATATCAGCTATGTGCTCTGTGCGATCGTCGGTGGTATGCTGGCGATTGGAAATGTCGGCGGATTCACGCTGGGCGGACTGGCAAGCTTCCTGACATTCAACAAGAACTTCAACATGCCGATCAACCAGATCAGTATGCAGATCAATGCGATCGTGATGGCACTTGCCGGAGCGGAGCGAATCTTCAATCTGCTGGATGAGGAGCCGGAAGTGGACGAGGGCTATGTCGAGCTGGTCAATGCAAAGCGTGAAAATGGACAGCTTGTACCAAGTGAGAAGCGTACCGGACTCTGGGCGTGGGCGCACAAGCATACAAATGGTGATCCAACCACATATGTGGAGCTGAAAGGTGACGTCGTATTTGACGACGTGGACTTCGGATATACCGATGATAAGATTGTGCTGCACAATGTTTCGATGTTTGCACAGCCGGGACAGAAGCTTGCATTTGTAGGTTCGACCGGTGCCGGAAAGACGACGATCACGAATCTGATCAATCGGTTCTACGATATTCAGGATGGAAAGATTCGGTATGATGGCATTAATATCAACAAGATCAAGAAAGCAGATCTGCGAAGATCACTCGGTATCGTATTGCAGGATACACATCTGTTCAGTATGAGCGTGCGGGAGAATATCCGCTATGGACGGCTTGATGCGACAGACGAAGAAGTCGAGGCAGCCGCAAAGCTAGCAAATGCCGATGGATTTATCCGTCGTCTGCCACAGGGGTATGATACCGTTTTGACTGGCGACGGCGCAAACTTAAGTCAGGGACAGCGTCAGCTTCTTGCCATCGCGCGGGCAGCCATCGCCGATCCACCGGCGCTTATCTTAGATGAAGCGACAAGCTCGATCGATACACGAACCGAGCGCCTGGTACAGGATGGTATGGACAAGCTGATGCATGGAAGAACGACATTTGTAATCGCACATCGGTTGTCCACGATCCAAAACAGCGACTGTATCATGGTACTCGAACAGGGACGAATCATTGAACGTGGAACGCACGAAGAACTGCTTGAAAAGAAGGGCAGATATTACCAGTTGTATACCGGAAATGCAGTGCTGGCGTAGGAAAAATAGGGGGGATAGAAGATGCCATTTAAGATAGTCAGAAATGATATAACGAAGATGCGGTGCGATGCGATCGTGAATACTGCGAATACAAAGCCAATTATAGGAAGTGGCTGCGATTATGCGGTCTATAAAGCAGCGGGAAAGCGACGTTTGTCAGAATACCGGGAGAAAAATATCGGTGAGGTCCCGGAGGGAGACGTATTCCTGACACCGGGATTCCGGTTGCCGGCGCATTATATCATCCATGCGGTCAGTCCGCATTATATTGACGGGGCGCATGGCGAGGAAGAAAAGCTGCGGGACTGTTATCGGAAGAGTCTGTCGCTAGCGTGGAAACAGAGCTGCCGGTCCATTGCATTTCCTGTGATTTCAACCGGAAGCTTTGGCTATCCGAAGGAAGAAGGTATCCGCATTGCTGCGGATGAGATTCAGGCATTTTTGCAGAATCATGAGATGCTTATTTATCTTGTTGTATTTGATGCGCAGTCAGCACGATATGGAAAACGATTCGACAAAGACCTGCAGGCATATATTGACGAGAACTATGTCGGTGCAAAACATCATGAAGAATATAGCGTGCAGACGATGGCGCTACGGCGTGACCTGGACGATGCAATCTGTCAGCCAGGTGAGACGAAACAAGACGATGCACCCTGCCAGCCTGGTGAGGCGGAACTGGACGATGAATCGTTCTCGCCTTATGAAGACAATCTGTACGAGGACGATCTGTATGAGGAGGATTCCGACGAAGATTCCGAGGAAGAAAATGAGTTCACAGAACTGCATGAGAGCAAATTAGAAGAGCGCATGAAGCATCTGACGGATTCATTCTCGGAATATCTGCTCTATCTGATTGAAGAGAAAGGCATGACGAATGCGGATGTCTACAAGCGGGCACTCGTGGATAAGAAAACATTTTCGAAGATAAAAAATCATGCAGATTATCATCCGCAGAAGATGACTGCAATGTGTCTGTGCATGGGTGCAAAGCTCAATTTGGATGAGACGAGAGATCTGCTTGCGCGTGCAGGATATGCATTAAGCCCGTGCGATAAGACGGACATTATCTTCTCTTATTTCATAGAGAATCAAATCTACGATATGATCGAGTTGGATATCCAGTTAGAGGAGCATGGACTTTCGTGCCTGATATGATATATAAGGTCGCTTGTGTGGCGACCTTATTTTTTATGCTTTGTGATATGATTTCCTCAACAACAAACAAAGCAACTGATAAAAATGATTTGGCAGATATAAGCATATAGGATTGAATGCATGTATGCTGCATATCGAAAATATCAGAAGGATGAAATGGAGGTAATCATTATGAAGAATTTGACAGAGCTGGTATTTATTTTAGACAGAAGTGGATCGATGAGCGGGCTTGAGGCGGACACGATAGGCGGATTCAACAGTATGATCGAGAAGCAGAAGAAGGAAACAGGCGAAGCGCTTGTATCGGTCGTATTGTTTGATGACCAGACAGAGGTGATCTATGACCGGGCGGACATCAGGCAGATTCAGCCGATGACAGACGAGCAGTATTTTGTGCGGGGCTGTACGGCATTGCTAGATGCAATCGGTGGTGCAATCAGTCATATCAAGGATGTGCGCAAACGTATGCCGGAGTCGGAACGTCCGGAGAAGACGATCTTCATTATCACAACCGATGGTATGGAAAATGCAAGCCATAGATATAATTATGCGAAGATCAAGAAAATGATTGAGAAACGGCAGGCGAAAAACTGGGAATTTATCTTCCTTGGAGCAAACATCGATGCAGTCGCAGAAGCAGGACGCATGGGAATCAGAGCCGGTCGTGCCGTCAATTACCATTGTGATGCTGTCGGAACAGCACTCAATTACAAGGTCTTAAGTCAGACCGTAGCCATGATGCGTAGCTGCGAATCCGCACAGGATATGACAGATTTTCTAGATGAAGAGGATTGCTTCGAGGAGATTGAGGAGGATTATGCAAGGAGGAAATAGTTTGAAATGTCTATGAAAACACTTTCCGTTTTTATGTTTTATATGTTAGAATAAATAAAAAGATGGGGATGTGAGATTATTGATAATTTCTACTGATGTAGATTAAAGCGGTTTGCTAAAAGAAAAAATATCCATAGAAGCGATATCATGTAAGGGAGAGATTTGCATGGCAATATCATCTATCTGGTTGTTAAAGGGGTTCTGCAGAATAAGGCACAAATATAATGAAATGTTTGTGCTTTATTTTTAATATGATATTTTATATAAAAGCACCGCTTTATAAAAAAATATGTTGATTTAAAAAACTTATTGCGGTATATTATATCGTATAATAAAAAAACGGAGGAGAAACAAATGGGTAAAAATCAAAATTTTCAGGAATTTATTGGGGTATCACCACTTCAAAAGACTTTAAGAAACGAATTGATCCCAACAGAAACAACAAAAAAGAATATTACTCAGCTTGATCTTTTGACGGAGGATGAAATCCGTGCGCAAAATCGAGAGAAGCTGAAAGAGATGATGGATGACTACTACCGGGATGTGATTGATAGCACTTTGCATGCGGGTATAGCTGTTGATTGGAGCTATTTATTTTCGTGTATGCGAAATCATCTAAGGGAGAATTCCAAAGAGTCAAAGCGGGAATTGGAACGAACACAGGATTCTATTCGTTCACAAATCTATAATAAGTTTGCTGAACGAGCGGATTTTAAGGATATGTTTGGAGCATCGATAATAACAAAATTACTTCCGACATATATAAAACAGAATCCAGAATATTCCGAGCGGTATGACGAGAGCATGGAAATTTTGAAACTGTATGGAAAATTCACAACATCGTTGACCGATTACTTTGAGACAAGAAAGAATATCTTTTCTAAAGAGAAAATATCTTCTGCCGTTGGATATCGAATCGTAGAGGAAAATGCTGAGATCTTCTTGCAGAATCAGAATGCTTACGACAGAATCTGTAAGATAGCGGGACTGGATTTACATGGATTGGATAATGAAATAACAGCATATGTTGATGGAAAAACATTAAAAGAAGTATGTTCGGATGAAGGATTTGCAAAGGCTATTACACAAGAAGGGATTGATCGCTACAACGAGGCAATCGGTGCAGTAAATCAATATATGAATCTGTTATGCCAGAAGAATAAGGCATTAAAACCGGGACAATTTAAGATGAAGCGGTTACATAAACAGATTCTTTGCAAAGGAACAACCTCTTTCGATATTCCAAAGAAATTTGAAAATGATAAACAGGTGTATGACGCAGTTAATTCTTTTACAGAGATAGTAATGAAGAATAATGATTTGAAGCGACTGTTAAATATTACACAGAATGTAAATGATTATGACATGAATAAAATCTATGTAGCAGCCGATGCATATAGTACGATTTCACAGTTTATCAGTAAAAAATGGAATCTGATTGAAGAATGTTTGCTGGATTATTATAGCGATAATTTGCCGGGAAAAGGAAATGCGAAAGAAAACAAAGTTAAAAAGGCGGTAAAGGAAGAAACGTATCGCAGTGTTTCACAGTTGAATGAACTTATTGAGAAATATTATGTGGAAAAGACAGGACAGTCAGTATGGAAAGTGGAAAGTTATATTTCGAGGCTGGCAGAAACGATTACATTGGAATTGTGTCATGAGATAGAAAACGATGAGAAGCATAATCTGATTGAAGATGATGACAAGATATCCAAGATCAAGGAACTGTTGGATATGTACATGGATGCATTTCATATTATAAAAGTGTTCCGGGTGAATGAAGTATTGAATTTCGATGAAACCTTTTATTCGGAGATGGATGAGATTTATCAGGATATGCAGGAAATCGTTCCATTATACAATCATGTTCGAAACTATGTTACACAGAAACCATATAAACAGGAGAAATATCGTTTATATTTCAACACTCCAACATTGGCAAATGGCTGGTCCAAGAATAAGGAATATGATAACAACGCTATTATCTTAATGCGAGATGATAAATATTATTTAGGTATTCTGAATGCAAAAAAGAAACCATCGAAACAAACTATGGCGGGCAAAGAGGACTGTTTAGAACATGCGTATGCAAAGATGAATTATTATTTGTTGCCGGGTGCGAACAAGATGCTTCCAAAAGTATTTTTATCTAAGAAAGGAATACAGGACTATCACCCATCATCATATATTGTTGAAGGATATAATGAAAAGAAACATATTAAAGGTTCCAAGAATTTTGATATCCGGTTTTGTAGGGATTTGATTGACTACTTCAAGGAATGCATTAAAAAACATCCGGATTGGAATAAGTTTAACTTTGAATTTTCTGCGACAGAAACATATGAGGATATCAGTGTCTTTTATCGCGAAGTTGAAAAGCAAGGATATCGCGTAGAGTGGACGTATATCAATAGTGAAGATATTCAGAAACTGGAAGAAGATGGACAGTTGTTTTTATTTCAGATATATAACAAAGATTTTGCTGTGGGAAGTACAGGTAAACCAAATCTTCATACATTGTATCTGAAAAATCTGTTCAGCGAAGAAAATTTGCGGGACATTGTATTAAAACTAAATGGGGAAGCAGAAATATTCTTCCGTAAATCAAGTGTTCAAAAACCGGTGATTCATAAGTGCGGCAGTATTTTAGTCAATCGTACCTATGAGATTACCGAGAGTGGAACAACACGGGTACAATCAATTCCGGAAAGTGAATACATGGAATTATATCGCTACTTTAATAGTGAAAAGCAGATAGAATTATCAGATGAGGCAAAAAAATATTTGGACAAGGTGCAATGTAATAAGGCAAAGACAGATATTGTGAAAGACTACCGATACACCATGGACAAGTTTTTTATTCATCTTCCGATTACGATTAATTTTAAGGTTGATAAGGGTAACAATGTTAATGCCATTGCACAGCAATATATTGCAGAGCAGGAAGATTTGCATGTGATAGGAATCGATAGAGGAGAACGGAATCTGATTTACGTTTCTGTAATTGACATGTATGGCAGAATTTTAGAGCAGAAATCCTTTAACCTTGTGGAACAGGTATCGTCGCAGGGAACGAAGCGATATTACGATTACAAAGAAAAATTACAGAACCGGGAAGAGGAACGGGATAAAGCAAGAAAGAGTTGGAAGACAATCGGCAAGATTAAGGAATTAAAAGAGGGGTATCTGTCGTCAGTAATTCATGAGATTGCACAGATGGTCGTAAAGTATAACGCAATCATTGCAATGGAAGATTTGAATTATGGATTTAAGCGGGGAAGATTCAAAGTAGAGCGCCAGGTATATCAGAAATTTGAAACGATGTTGATCAGTAAGTTGAATTATCTGGCAGATAAATCTCAGGCTGTGGATGAACCGGGAGGTATATTACGGGGATATCAGATGACTTATGTGCCGGATAATATTAAGAATGTTGGAAGACAATGTGGAATAATCTTTTATGTGCCGGCAGCATATACCTCCAAGATTGATCCGACAACCGGATTTATCAATGCATTTAAGCGGGATGTGGTATCAACAAATGATGCAAAAGAGAATTTCTTGATGAAGTTTGATTCTATTCAGTACGATATAGAAAAAGGCTTATTTAAGTTTTCATTTGATTACAAAAATTTTGCCACACATAAACTTACACTTGCGAAGACAAAATGGGACGTATATACAAATGGAACTCGAATACAAAACATGAAAGTTGAAGGACATTGGCTTTCAATGGAAGTTGAACTTACAACGAAAATGAAAGAGTTGCTGGATGACTCGCATATTCCATATGAAGAAGGACAGAATATATTGGATGATTTGCGGGAGATGAAAGATATAACAACCATTGTGAATGGTATATTGGAAATCTTCTGGTTGACAGTCCAGCTTCGGAATAGCAGGATAGATAATCCGGATTACGATAGAATTATCTCACCGGTACTGAATAATGATGGAGAATTTTTTGATTCTGATGAATATAATTCATATATTGATGCGCAAAAGGCACCGTTACCGATAGATGCCGATGCAAATGGCGCATTTTGCATTGCATTAAAAGGAATGTATACTGCCAATCAGATCAAAGAAAACTGGGTTGAAGGGGAGAAACTTCCGGCGGATTGCTTGAAGATCGAACATGCGAGTTGGTTAGCATTTATGCAAGGAGAAAGGGGATAGTGGCTGTCAATCTGTGCTTGGACATAGATTACAATATTCGGTTTTTCAGATTGACAATAGTTCGAGAATCATTGATAATATTATACAGGATTTAAAAAATAATTTTGAAAAGAAATTCACACAGGAAGACAGTGTGATGATTTTTAAATTATCATCAAGTTGTGAGATTATCCGATTCGGTTATGCAAAGAATGATGAGAAAGACTTTTTCATTATCGAATAAGGGAAATTGCAAACCTTGGTCCTTATAAAAAATTATATTAAGATTATTCAATGATAATGTACAGAATAAACAAAATAATAATTAAAAATAAGGTATTTAATCAGAAAAAATTGTTGATATTAACAAAGTTGGGGTTGAATAACCTTAAATAATTTCTACTGTTGTAGATAAAGTGTTACCCGTGTTACCTTTTCGGCAGTTGAATAACCTTAAATAATTTCTACTGTTGTAGATCGCATAATATAATCTTCCGAACATTTTGTTGAATAACCTTAAATAATTTCTACTGTTGTAGATACGACCTTGGATTGTCTATTGCATCTGTTGAATAACCTTAAATAATTTCTACTGTTGTAGATATATCGCACTGATTCATGACAGCGGCGTTGAATAACCTTAAATAATTTCTACTGTTGTAGATTACGGCAGAGCCGGATGTTAGTAAATTGTTGAATAACATTAAATAATTTCTACTATGTAGATACCTATAGAAATATTCACCTACAGAATCGCATACATCCCCATCAACCCAGCCAGAAACACCACATTCACAACCGTAAACCACAGAAAATATTTCCCCTTTTTGCCCGGATATTCCCGGGCAATTTGCTTGTAGGAGATCAGGCTTGCCATCGAAGCAATGAGTGTGCCGAGCCCGCCGAGGTTTGTGCCGATGATAAGTGCTTTGTAATTTGTTGTAAATCCGGACAGCAAAAGGGCGGTTGGCACGTTGCTGATGATCTGGCTGGCACCGATTGCAATGTATGTTTCCCGTCCGGTAATGATGCTTTCAAGGAAGGATTGGAAAGCTGGCACGCGCTCCATATTTCCGATGAATACGAAAAATCCGATAAATGTGCCGAGCAGTGCGTAGTCCACGTGAAGCAGAGTTTTTCGTGACACAAGCAGGAACAGTACAAGAATAATCACGAACAGGATGCGGATGTCCAGAAGCTTTGCGACATTCAACAGGCACAGCACAAATGCGATGCTGTAAAGGATAATCTTTTTTTTCGGAAGTTTAACTGACTGATCGTTTCGGTCAATCACGATCGCATGCTGCTTGATGAAGAACATGGAGAGCAGGATTCCAAGCAACGAAGCAATCGTAAAGGGGAGCATAATTTCCACGAATGTACCGAGAGACATGCCGGATTTCGCATATAGATACAAGTTCTGTGGATTCCCCATCGGCATAAGCATACTTCCGAGGTTTGCAGCGATTGTCTGCATCACAACGACCGGGATGATCAGATGTTCCTTCTCCGACATGGAAAGCACAATGATTGCAAACGGCACAAAGGTGATCAGTGAGACATCGTTTGTGATAAACATGCTGAATACAAATGGAAGCAACACCAGTACTAGAAATAATTGTCTTGTTGTATGAACGTGTGCAAGCAGTGCATTTCCGATCGTGTGGAACAGACCGGTTTCCTTGAATCCAGCCATAACAGCCATTAGGCAGAACAGGAGTGTGATGGAATGCCAGTCGATGTAGGAGATGTATTTTCTGTCCGGGTGGACGAGGAACATGGAGAGGATGGCAAGTACGAGGCTTACCATCAGGACTGTTTCTCTTTTTATAAATGCAAGTATTTTCTTCATAATGTATCTCGATTCTGTAAAATTTTTTCCATTATATCACATGTCACTACACGATAACGTGATGACCTGCGCACGCATCAGCGAGATTCATTATAACATAAAAAAACACCTTGACACCACAAAATCCATTTGATAAAATAAACAATGCGGTGGCTGTGCTTGCACAAGCCGGCATATTGCGAAAACACACATGGAGCCGTTAGGCGACATGATATAATCCACACTTGGAAAAGAAAATAGAAGGTTACTATTGGAAACGCACATTCTCTTTGGAATGATAACGAACAACACTGTCTGTTAAAAATTATCATTTTAAGGAGGTTTTTTTATGCCAAAAACAAAGTTTCAAGAGGTTATTTTCACGATTATGATGGTGTTCGTCATGGTGTATGCGATGATCTGCTACAACATTGCACTGAACATCGGAGGGATGAGCAACGAAGTGTTCCTGTCCGCATTCCATGAGCTTGTCATCATGGGACCGATTGCATTTGTGCTTGATTTCTTTTTTGTCGGTACAATTGCGAAGAAGAAAGCGTTGAAGATCGTGAACCCGGAGAAGGAAAATCCGTTCCATCTGGTTCTTGCAATCTCATTTATTTCAGTCGCATTTATGTGTCCGCTTATGAGTCTGGCAGCAACCATTTTATTTAAGCATGCGGGAAATCAGTTTATTGCCGTCTGGTTACAGACATGTGCATTTAATTTCCCGATGGCACTGTGCTGGCAGATATTTTATGCGGGACCACTTGTACGTTTCCTGTTCCGCTTGATCTTCCGAGAGAAGCAGAAGCAGTAAAATATGCAGAAAGCATTTGAATAACGTGTTCTATTGGGGGATTTTCCGTATTTCAATATATTTACCCAATAATTTCTGTCCTTTTTTCAAAATCGTTTGGGGGAATATTGGTATATGTGCATTCTTTACCCAATTGGCTCCAATTTCCAGACTTGTGATTGGGGGATTTCTTGATAATGTGAAAAAATCCCCCAATTTGTTTCAGCATGGTTATCTGCAATTGGAGAATTTTTCTGGGAAATTGAAAATTCCCCCAACTTACCACCGCAAGCCTGTCAAACAGAGTAACAAAAATCTCTATGCTATCCCACAAAAATCCCTATGATTTCTTGTTGCAAAATCCCCTCTGCTCGTGCATAATAGAATACAAATAAATTCTCTTACAAAGAAAGAGAGGGAAAGAGGTAAAAACTATGGGTGACACAAATGATGGAGCAGTCAGAGATGCGAAAAAGCTTGGATTACCGAAGGTTTTGATTTTGGGATTACAGCATATGTTTGCAATGTTCGGTGCAACTATCTTAGTCCCAATTTTAGTGTCCGGGTATTTTGCAGATGCATGTGGGGAGCCATTGACGAGAGGTCTGACCGTATCAGTCACACTTTTCTGTGCAGGCTTTGGTACATTGCTTTTCCATGTATGTTCGAAGTTTAAAGTACCGGCGTTTCTTGGATCTTCGTTTGCATTCTTAGGTGGATTTTCAACCGTTGCCAAACTGGATACCGGTAAATTCGCCGATATGGCAGCAAATGACAAGGTAGCTTATGCCTGCGGTGGCGTGGTAGCAGCCGGTGCATTGTATCTGGTTATGGCTTTGATTATCAAGCTGGTTGGCGTAAACCGCGTGATGCGTTTCCTTCCACCGGTTGTAACCGGACCGATCATTATCTGTATCGGACTTTCGCTTGCACCATCCGCAATCTCAAATGCCAGCACAAACTGGTGGCTTGCGGTAATCGCGTTAGCGGTTATCATCATCTTCAATATCTGGGGGAAAGGCATGTTCAAGATCATCCCGATTTTGATGGGTGTTTTGATTTCTTACGTGGCAGCAGTGATCATGAATGCGGCAGGACTTACGAATCCGGATGGCAGTGCGATCATCGCATTTGAGTCGGTGAAATCCGCAAGCTTCTTCGGTGTACCACAGTTCCAGTTTGCAAAATTCGATCTCACATCGATTCTGGTTATGGCACCAATCGCAATCGCTGCGATGATGGAGCATGTGGGTGATATGTCAGCTATTTCTGCAACCGTTGGCAAGAACTTTATTCAGGACCCGGGTCTGCACCGTACATTAGTTGGTGATGGTCTTGCAACTGCATTTGCAGGAGCAATCGGCGGACCTGCAAACACAACATACGGTGAGAACACAGGTGTATTAGAGCTTTCCAAAGTATACGATCCGATGGTTGTCCGTCTGGCAGCCGTATTTGCAATCGTGCTGTCCTTCATTCCGAAGTTCGCAGCTGTCATTTCCACGATGCCATCAGCGATTATCGGCGGTGTATCCTTCATGTTATATGGTATGATTTCAGCCATCGGTGTGCGGAATGTCGTTGAGAATAAGGTAGATCTGACACGTTCCAGAAACCTGATTATTGCTGGTGTGATCTTCGTCTGTGGACTTGGTTTCTCAAACGGTATCACATTTACAATCGGGGAGACATCTATTACACTGACAGCACTTGCTATTGCAGCCATTGCAGGCATCCTGTTAAATGCGATTCTGCCTGGAAATGATTACCAGTTCGGTGTAAATCCGGATGGTGACCAGAGCCGTGGTGTCTTTGTAAAGTCTAAGGAATAAATATAATAACAAAAGCAAAAAACTAGAAAAAAGGAGATTACAAAATGGATTTTAAGAATGAGAAAAACATTACGATTTTTGAGCATCCGTTGATTCAGCATAAGATTTCGATTCTGCGTGACAAGAATACGGGAACCAATGAGTTCCGGAAGCTCGTAGAGGAGATTGCGATGCTTGAAGGATTTGAAGCACTTGGTGACCTGCCATTGCAGGATGTGGAGATTGAGACTCCAATCGAGAAATGTATGACTCCGATGATTTCCGGACGTAAGCTCGCTATCGTTCCGATACTTCGTGCTGGCCTTGGCATGGTGCCGGGCGTGCTTGCCCTCGTACCATCTGCAAAGGTTGGACACATCGGTATGTACCGGGATGAGGAGACGCGCATTCCACATGAGTATTACTGCAAGCTTCCGAATCCGATTGATGAGAGAATCATTGTCGTAACCGATCCGATGCTTGCCACCGGTGGCTCCGCCGTGGATGCGATCACACAGATTAAGGAACATGGTGGGAAGAAGATTAAGTTCATGTGTATCATTGCAGCACCGGAAGGTGTACAGAAGCTGCATGAGGCGCATCCGGATGTGCAGATCTATGTGGGTCATCTGGATCGCGAGTTGAATGAGAATGCCTACATCTGTCCTGGACTTGGCGATGCGGGCGACCGTATCTTCGGTACAAAATAACGGAAAAACTGACTATAAGGTCACATAAGGTCAGATATGTAAAAATAATTAAAAACAGTTCAAACTGACGTTGTTAAAAGCATGGAGACTGGGTATTTCAATATATCCAGTTTCTGTGCTTTAATTATATTCATAGTTTTCTTGTATGTACAATCTAAGATGTATATCTGCAAGAATATTAGAAAATTATGAAATAAAAGAACAATCAGGAGGAACAATGATGAGCGAGAACAGATATGAATTGAATAAGAACCTTGCACAGATGTTAAAGGGTGGCGTGATCATGGACGTTACAACACCGGAGCAGGCAAGAATTGCACAGGAGGCAGGTGCGTGTGCAGTTATGGCATTGGAGAGAATTCCGGCAGATATCCGTGCAGCCGGAGGTGTATCCCGTATGAGCGATCCGAAGATGATTAAGGGAATTCAGGAAGCCGTTACAATTCCGGTTATGGCAAAATGCCGTATCGGACATTTTGTAGAGGCACAGATCCTTGAAGCAATCGAGATTGACTATATCGATGAGAGTGAAGTTTTATCACCGGCCGATGATATTTACCATATTGACAAGACGAAGTTTAAGGTACCGTTTGTCTGTGGCGCACGTGATCTTGGCGAGGCACTTCGTCGTATTGAGGAAGGAGCATCTATGATCCGTACAAAGGGTGAGCCGGGAACCGGTGATGTTGTACAGGCCGTTCGTCATATGCGTGCGATGAACTCTGAGATCCGTCGTATCGTTGGTATGGCAGAGGATGAGATCTACGAAGCAGCAAAGCAGCTTCAGGTACCTGTTGAGCTTGTGCGTTACGTCCATGAGAATGGCAAGCTTCCAGTTGTAAACTTCGCAGCCGGTGGTGTTGCAACACCTGCTGACGCAGCACTTATGATGCAGCTTGGTGCAGAGGGTGTATTCGTTGGTTCTGGTATCTTCAAGTCTGGAAATCCTGCAAAGCGTGCAGCCGCTATCGTAAAGGCTGTTACAAACTATCAGGATGCAAAGCTGATTGCAGAGCTTTCAGAAGACCTTGGTGAGGCTATGGTCGGAATCAATGAGTCTGAGATTGAGATTCTTATGGCAGAAAGAGGAAAGTAAGATGAAGATAGGGATATTGGCATTGCAGGGTGCATTTGCAGAGCATGAAGCATCTCTGGACAAATTACATATTCCACACTTCGAGATCCGTCAGGCAGATGATCTGCAGGATGATATGGATGGATTAATCATTCCGGGCGGTGAAAGTACAGTTATGGGAAAGCTTCTGAAGGAGCTTTCCCTGTATGAGCCACTCAAGGCGAAGATCGAAGCAGGTTTGCCGGTATTCGGTACCTGTGCAGGTTTATTGCTTCTGGCAAAGGATATTGATGGAGAAGATGCACTTGGCTTCCGGACGATGAATATTATAGCCCGCAGAAATGCTTACGGTAGACAGCTAGGCAGCTTCTTCGCAGAAGAGGACTTCAAGGGAATCGGAACGGTCGGCATGACATTTATCCGTGCTCCGTATATTGAGAGCGTTGGTGATGGTGTCGATGTCTTAGCAACGTGCGATGGCAGAATCGTAGCTGCCCGTCAGGGGAACCAGCTTGTCACAGCATTCCACCCGGAACTGACCGAAGAAGTAAAAATTCATCAATATTTTGTGGATATGATTTCGGAAAACTAAGCAAAAGCACGAAAGAACCCTTTTTTCAAGGGTTCTTTTTTAATGCCATTTCTCTGATTGTATTTGCCCCTCACATCTAGTATAATTAAGTGATTTTGGATAAAAATCGGATTAAATATTACACAAGGGGGCAAATATGAGCAAAAGAGAAGACATTAAAAAAGTTCTGATTATCGGTTCCGGTCCAATCATTATCGGTCAGGCATGTGAGTTTGACTATTCCGGCACGCAGGCATGTAAAGCTTTAAGACAGCTCGGCTACGAGATTATTCTGGTGAATTCCAATCCTGCAACCATTATGACAGATCCGGGTATTGCGGATGTGACATATATTGAGCCGTTGAATGTGACAAGACTGGAGCAGATTATTGCCAAGGAACGTCCGGACGCGATATTACCGAACCTCGGTGGTCAGTCTGGTCTTAATTTGTGTTCCGAGCTTGCAGCTGCAGGCATACTTGACAAATATAACGTGGAAGTCATCGGCGTTCAGGTAGATGCGATCGAACGTGGTGAGGACCGAATTGAATTTAAGAAAACTATGAACAAACTGGGAATCGAGATGGCGCGCAGTGAAGTTGCCTATTCTGTAGAAGAAGCACTTGCGATTGCAGATAAGCTTGGTTACCCAGTTGTTTTGCGTCCGGCCTATACAATGGGCGGTGCCGGTGGCGGACTTGTCTACAATGTAGAAGAGTTGAAGACCGTCTGTGCAAGAGGTCTGCAGGCAAGTCTGGTAGGACAGGTACTCGTTGAGGAGTCAATCCTTGGCTGGGAAGAGCTGGAGCTTGAGGTTGTCCGTGATGCAAAGGGTAACATGATTACTGTCTGCTTCATTGAGAACATTGATCCACTCGGCGTACACACGGGAGATTCCTTCTGTTCTGCACCAATGCTTACAATCTCTGAGGAATGTCAGAAGCGTTTGCAGGAGCAGGCATATAAGATTGTAGACGAAGTACAGGTGATCGGTGGAACAAACGTACAGTTTGCACATGATCCGGTGACAGATCGAATCATTGTAATCGAGATCAACCCTAGAACTTCCCGTTCTTCTGCACTTGCTTCCAAAGCGACAGGATTCCCAATCGCGCTTGTATCAGCGATGCTTGCAGCCGGACTTACATTGGATGAGATTCCTTGCGGCGTGCATGGAACCCTCGACAAATATGTTCCGGGCGGCGATTATGTCGTAATCAAGTTTGCCAGATGGGCATTTGAGAAGTTCAAGGATGCGCAGGACAAGCTTGGTACACAGATGCGTGCTGTTGGTGAAGTTATGAGTATCGGTAAGACTTATAAGGAAGCATTCCAGAAGGCAATCCGAAGCTTGGAGATCGGTCGTTACGGACTTGGCTTTGCGAAGGATTTCCATGATAAGACAAAGGATGAGCTGCTTGCAATGCTGGTAGAGCCAACCAGTGAGAGACAGTTTATCATGTATGAGGCACTTCGTAAGGGCGCGACAGTTGAGGAGTTATACAACCTGACGAAGATCAAGCATTACTTCATTGAGCAGATGAAGGAGCTTGTAGAAGAGGAAGAAGCACTGCTTGCAAAGAAGGGTGAGACACTCGACAAGGATACAATGGAGCAGGCGAAGAAGGATGGTTTCTCAGACCGTTACTTAAGCAAGCTGCTTGAAGTTCCAGAGGACGATATCCGCAATACCCGCCTTGGCTACGGCATTACCGAGAGCTGGGAGCCGGTACATGTAAGTGGAACTGAAGACCGTTCTTATTACTATTCAACTTATAATGCACCAGACCACACAACAATTACGAACAACAAGAAGATCATGATCCTTGGCGGTGGTCCAAACCGTATCGGTCAGGGTATCGAGTTTGACTATTGTTGTGTACATGCAGCCCTTGCATTAAAGGAGCTTGGATTTGAGACAATCATCGTAAACTGTAACCCGGAGACGGTTTCGACAGATTACGATACATCTGATAAATTGTATTTTGAGCCATTGACACTCGAAGATGTACTTTCGATCTACGAGAAGGAGCAGCCGGTGGGCGTCATTGCACAGTTCGGTGGACAGACACCGCTGAATCTGGCAGCAGACTTGAAGAAGAACGGCGTGCGTATCCTTGGTACATCCCCAGAAGTTATCGATATGGCAGAGGATCGTGATCTCTTCCGTGCAATGATGGAGAAGCTTGACATCCCGATGCCAGAAGCTGGCATGGCAACGAATGTTGAGGAAGCACTTGCTGTTGCTGAGAAGATCGGTTATCCGGTTATGGTTCGTCCATCTTATGTCCTTGGCGGACGTGGTATGGAGGTTGTCAGCGAGCCGGAATCTCTGAAGAAATATATGGCAGCCGCTGTTGGTGTGACACCGGACCGTCCAATCCTGATCGACCGTTTCCTGCGCCATGCAACTGAGTGTGAGGCAGATGCGATCGCAGATGGCAAGCATGCATTTGTACCAGCTGTTATGGAGCATATCGAGCTTGCAGGTGTTCACTCCGGTGATTCAGCATGTATTCTTCCATCCAGAGGAATTCCGGAGAAGCTCGTGGAGACGATCAAAGATTACACAAGAAAGATCGCAGAGGAAATGGGTGTCTGTGGTTTGATGAATATGCAGTATGCAATCGAGAACGACAAGGTATATGTACTCGAAGCAAATCCGCGTGCATCCCGTACCGTACCATTGGTATCCAAGGTATGTGGCGTATCTATGGTGAAGATTGCAACACAGATTATGACAAGTGAGTTAACCGGCAAGCCATCTCCGCTTCCAGAGATGAAGGAAGTAAAGCCGAAGTATTACGGCGTGAAGGAAGCCGTATTCCCATTCAACATGTTCCAGGAGGTTGACCCGGTATTAGGACCTGAGATGCGTTCGACCGGCGAGGTACTTGGACTTTCCACGAATGTCGGCGAGGCATTCTACAAGGCACAGGAAGCAACCCAGACAAGACTTCCGAAGGAAGGCACGGTGCTTTTTTCTGTCAGCCGCAAGGATAAGCCAGAGGTTGTAGATATCGCAAAGACATTTGAGAAATGCGGATTCCACATCGTAGCTACTGGTACTACTTATGAACTGTTGATCGCAAATGGTATTAAGGCGGACCGTATCAACAAAATGCAGGAAGGCAGACCGAATATCGTGGATGCTGTGATGAATGGCAAGATCCAGCTCATCATCAACACACCGGCAACACAGGAAGAGAAGGTGTTTGATGACAGTTATGTCCGCAAGACCGCGATCCGTGCAAAGGTTCCATATATGACAACGATGGCAGCCGCACGTGCAACCGCAGAGGGTATCGAAGCAGTCTTAAAATATGGTGAGATCGGTGTTATGTCATTGCAGGAGATTCATAAGGCAATCCAATAATCGACAAAAAAATGCGGTAAAATTCAAATAAAAAATGTATACTTGTATACATGTAAAAAGGAGGGTGTAAATTTCCATTTACATCTTCCTTTTTTTGTAAGTGTGTATTATAATAGCACTTGGTCACTAAATATAGTATTAAAATAAAAAAGAAAATACTATATTTAGTGTTTGAGAAAGTATTATAAAAGGGAGTCAAATATAAATGGATGCAGTACACACAAATGTAATTAAGAGAAATGGCGAGGAAGTCTGCTTCAATCTTGACAAAATCGTGAATGCGATCACTGCCGCGAACAAAGAGGTAGACCGGTTGCATCAGTTGAACGATTATCAGGTGCAGGCAATCGCCGATAACATTGCGAAACAGATCGAGATCATGACACATGCGATTCACGTAGAAGATATTCAGGATATGGTGGAGACCGGAATTATGGAGATGCGTGGATACGAGGTTGCCCAGAAGTATGTGCGTTACCGGTATAAGCGTGAGCTTGCAAGAAAATCAAACACTACCGATAATGGAATTTTAGCATTGATCGATCATCTGAATGAGGAAGTTAATCAGGAGAATTCGAATAAGAATCCGGTTATTAATTCGACTCAGCGTGATTATATGGCAGGTGAGGTCAGTAAGGATTTAACGAAGCGTATGCTGCTTCCGGAAGAGATTGTGGAAGCACATGAACAGGGAATTATCCATTTCCATGATTCGGATTATTTCGCCCAAAGGGAACATAACTGCGACCTCGTGAATCTGGAGGATATGCTGCAGAACGGAACCGTCATCAGCGAGACGATGATTGAGAAGCCGCACAGCTTCTTCACTGCATGTAATGTCACAACACAGATCGTGGCGCAGGTTGCAAGTAACCAGTATGGCGGACAGTCCTTTACACTTTCCCATATCGCACCGTTTGTTGATGTGAGCCGGAAGAAGATCCGCGAGCAGGTAATCGAGGAGCGGAAGATGTGTGGCGAAGCACTTGACGAGGAAGTAATCAGCAAGATTACAGAGAGCCGTCTGCGTGCGGAGGTAAAAAGCGGAATCCAGACAATCCAGTACCAGCTTATTACCCTTATGACCTGTAACGGGCAGGCACCGTTCGTTACAATGTTCATGTATCTTGATGAAGTCCCGGAAGGTCAGACACGGGATGATTTGGCGATGATCATCGAGGAAGTGCTGCAACAGAGAATCCAGGGTGTCAAGAATGAGAAGGGTATCTGGATTACACCTGCATTTCCGAAGCTTATTTATGTGCTTGACAAAGATAATATTACCGAGGATTCCAAGTATTGGTATCTGACCGAGCTCGCTGCGAAATGTACCGCAAAGCGTATGGTGCCGGATTACATTTCTGCGAAGGTGATGCGTGAGCTGAAAAATGGCGATGTCTATCCGTGCATGGGCTGCCGGTCATTTCCGACATCCGAGGACAGCCAGAGAAATCCGGATGGCACAAGAAAATATTACGGACGATTCAATCAGGGTGTTGTCACAATCAACTTGGTTGATGTTGCATGTTCCGCAGAGGGACATATCGACCGGTTCTGGGAGATTCTTGAATCCCGTCTGGAGCTTTGTCACCGGGCACTTCGATGCAGACATGAGCGACTGCTTGGAACGGTATCCGATGTCGCTCCAATCCTGTGGCAGCATGGTGCACTCGCGAGACTCAAGAAGGGCGAAACCATTGATAAATTACTGTTCAATGGATATTCAACAATCTCACTTGGCTATGCAGGACTTTGCGAGATGTGCGTGCGTATGACAGGCAAGACACATACTTCACCAGAGGGCAAGAAGCTTGCACTCGAAGTAATGCAGAAATTAAACGACAAGTGTAAAGAGTGGAAGGAAGCAGAGAACATCAGCTATTCCGTTTATGGTACGCCGATGGAATCTACGACATACAAATTCGCCAAGTGCTTGCAGAAGCGGTTTGGAATTATCAAGGGTGTTACTGATAAAAACTACATTACGAACAGCTACCATATCCATGTAACCGAACCGGTCAATGCATTCGACAAGCTGAAATTCGAATCCGAGTTCCAGAAGCTTTCCCCGGGTGGTGCGATCAGTTACGTGGAAGTACCGAACCTGCAGGACAATGTGGAGGCGGTTATCTCCGTGATGAAATTCATCTATGATAACATTTTATATGCGGAGTTAAATACGAAGAGCGACTACTGCGAGATCTGCGGCTACGACGGTGAGATCAAGATCGTGACCGACGAGAACGGCAAGCTCGTCTGGGAGTGCCCGAACTGTGGCAACCGTGACCAGAACAACCTGTTTGTAGCTCGAAGAACCTGTGGCTACATCGGAACACAGTTCTGGAATCAGGGCCGGACGCAGGAGATCAAAGACCGCGTACTTCACCTGTAAAAGAATATGAATAAACAAAGGCAGGCGCAGACGATTTCTTATGTTCCTGCCTTGTTTTTTGCAAAATAGCTCTTGCCTAAGCATCGCCAAGGTGCTAGTATGTATGAGTAATTTTGTTTTACGAATAAAATGTATATAAGTTTGCGCATAATTACTAATTCTAAAGCAGACCGTTGAAGCACGCTGGCACTTAATGAGCGACAGCTTCAGCGTCGCGAATTTAGTACCACTGCGTGATGAAGTGAGCGGGAGCGCGTCTGCGTAGAAATAGTAATTATGTGCAAACTTTAGAGACACTATATGTAAAACAAGATGACTCATTAAAAAAGACAAAGGAGATAAGAACATGAAGCCGATCAAAGAAGGAAAAGTTCGCGAGATCTATGACAACGGAGACAGCCTGATCATGGTTGCAACAGACCGTATCAGCTGCTTTGATGTAATCCTGAACAATCAGGTAACAAAGAAGGGTACTGTACTGACACAGATGTCAAAATTCTGGTTTGATATGACAGAGGACATCCTTCCAAACCATATGATTTCCGTAGATGTAAAGGATATGCCAGAGTTCTTCCAGCAGCCACAGTTTGATGGAAACAGCATGCTCTGCCGGAAACTGAACATGCTTCCAATCGAGTGTATCGTAAGAGGCTATATCACAGGTAGTGGCTGGGCAAGCTACAAGGAAAATGGTACTGTCTGTGGCATCAAGCTTCCAGAAGGTTTGAAAGAGAGCGACAAGCTGCCTGAGCCAATTTACACACCATCTACCAAGGCTGAGATTGGCGATCATGACGAGAATATCTCTTATGAGCAGAGCGTAGCACATCTTGAGAAATATTTCCCAGGCAAGGGAGAAGAGTATGCAGCAAAGCTTCGCGATTATACAATTGCACTGTACAAGAAGTGTGCAGAGTATGCACTTTCCCGTGGTATCATCATTGCAGATACAAAGTTTGAGTTCGGTCTGGACGAGGACGGCAATATGGTACTCGGCGATGAGATGCTGACACCGGACAGCTCCAGATTCTGGCCAGCCGAAGGCTATGAGCCGGGACATGGTCAGCCATCCTTCGACAAGCAGTTTGCACGTGACTGGTTAAAGGCAAACGAAGGTCATAACTGGACATTGCCACAGGATATCGTAGATAAGACCATCGACAAATATCTGCAGGCATACAAGCTGTTGACAGGAAAAGATTTATAAGACAAAATGATGCGGCGGCAGGATGAACAGTCTTGCCGCTTTTTTCAGTATAATGCATAGAAATATGGTTGGTGAAGTTGTTCCATTAAAAATCAACCATAAAAATCGAAATCAGAAACGTATAATATATAGCAGGGGTTATGAGGGGACAGGTATATGACAGAACATGAATTTTATGCTGCCATAAAAGGTCTTGCAAAAGGAAATAAAGACATGCTCCGTGCCATCTACGACGCGTATGGGCGGCTCATCTATACGATTGTCTACGATGTCGTAAAGAACCGGGAGGACGCGGAAGATGTGACGTCGGAATTCTTTATCAAGCTGATCCGGGTAGCGGGTACCTATCAGAAGAAGACATCGCATCGGGCATGGTTGATCCAGATTGCAAGAAATATGGCAATCGATCTGCTGCGGAAGCGTGGGCATGAATATCTGTTGCACGAGACAGAAGATGCGCCACAGGATCAATTAGAAGAAGGCGGGACGGTGGAGACGGCATCTACCGTCGAAGAACATGTGGTATTGGCAGAGGATATGCGGCAGGCAATGCAGACGCTTTCCGACCGGGAACGGGAAGTGCTGGATTTGAAGCTGGTTGGAGATCTCAAATTCCGGGAGATCGCAAAGACTTTAGGACAGCCGCTTGGCACGGTGACGTGGCTGTACAATCAGGGAATCAAGAAATTAAGGAGGTGTCTGAGAGAGTATGGAACAACAGAATAAATTAACCGAAGAAGAAAAAGCATATCAGGCACTTCGCACACAGGATATGCAGGACATGCCGGATCTGTGGAGCCGGATCGATGCGGGTTTTGAGGAGGAAGTAACAAAGCAGAAAACAGCTCGGAAAAAGAGAAGAACCAGACAGTTTGTACTGGTGGCAGCAGCAATTCTGATCGTGATCATTGCGGTGCCGGTAGGTATCAGTTCGATGCGTAAATCAAATATGAAGGAAATGAAAACAGAAACGGCAGCAGATATGCATGTGACAGAGGCTGGCAAGGATGAAATGGCAGATGAGGCAGCGGCGGCAGATAGTGCACTGCCGAACATTGCAGATCAGACAGTGCAGGCAGACAGCGAAATTCAGGAAAGCGCAGATGCGAGCGTGAACCATATGGATGGCAATGGAGCGACGGAGGCACAGACGGATGCGGCGATAGCTGCAAATCAATCCGGAAACCAGGCTTCCGAAGAACGTAATGATGGAAATAATCAGATGAGCTATCAGACAATCACACAGGTGATTCTCACGCAGTATGATGCACAGGGAAAAATCGTTCAGCAGTTTGACAGCGAAGATACAGACGGTGCGATCGACAAGGTACAGTTTTTGCTAGAAACGTATCAGGTACTGGACTGGAAACCGGTGGATATGATAAAATCTGACATGCCATATTATCTGCTGGAACTGAAACTGCAGGATGGGTCGAGTGTTGCAAACGTCTATTATGAAGCAGAAAATACGGAAGGAAAGACCGTTGCAGATCTTATGACTGAATTACAGAAAATGAATGGAATAAAAAAATGATGAATTTCATGCAACCTTTTTACCGGATATAGAGTGTTATATATGGAGCAAAAGAGTTCCCGCCGGGTAAAACTATGTCTGGTGCGGGGAGATAATTAAGGAGGACAGAGAATGGACAACAATCAGAACCAACAACCAAATGGCTATGGAATGCCACAGCCGAATATGCAGGCAGGAATGCCGGGACAGACACCACAGCCTGGCTATGGTACACCGGGACAGACACCACAGCAGGGCTATGGAATGCCGGGGCAGGGAGTGCAGCCGGGCATGCAGGCAGGAATGCCGGGACAGACACCACAGCCTGGCTACGGTATGCCGGGACAGAACGTGCAACCAGGATACGGCATGCCACAGCAGCCAGCCGGTGGGAATCAGCCGCCAAAGAAAAAGAAAACCGGACTGATCGTCGGCTTGATCATTTTAGCGGTAGTATTGATCGGTGGCGGCATCTTCGCATTTATGAAGTTTGGCAAGAAGGATGGAAAAGGAAGCAGTAAGGATGCAGAAGCGGCAAAGCAGACAGTTGTGGATTTCTGCGAAGGTATGAAGAACCGGGATATGGATGCAATCGTAGATGCATATTATCCGGATCTCCAGTCCAGTGTAGCGGACAATTTCTACACATCGAATGGTGTATCATCCGAAGATGAATTCTGGAATCACTATGATACCGTATTTGGCGGATACTCATTTGCATATACAGCATCTGATGCAGAGAAGGTATCAGATTCCAAGAGACAGAGCACACTGGATATCGTCAATGCAGCATATAGTTTATCCCTGGATGCAGACACCATGTATGAAGTGGACACAGAGGAGACATACTCTGGTTCCAACGGGAAGATGGTACTTGCTGAGCAGATTTACCTGATTGAAGAAGATGGTAAGTGGTATGTGATCTACGCAGAGTCTACACAGAAGGAAAACACACTTGTAGCAGCTGCACCGGAAGAGACAGAGGAAGATACGGAAGAGACAACCGAGGCAGAGGAAGAGACGACCGAAGCAACAACCGAGAGCGCTGCAAGCACAACACCGGTAAATGCAGACGGCTTTGACTGGGAGAATATGCAGTTTACAATGCTTGGAAAACCTTATAACCTTGCAACACTTACCTATGACGATATCTTAGCAATGGGTTATTCCATTGAAGATGATTATCTCGAGGAGGAACTCGAAGATAATCAGTATTCGATGAGTGCCCGCGCAGAGGCCGCCGATGAGTCAGATATGTATATCCGTTTCAAGAACTTTACCGGAGGTGGGACAAAGAAGGTTCCGGATTGTGAGATTCTTGGAATCGAGCTTAGCCGTGATGATTTTGATAACAAGTATGATGCAGCACTTGGAAATGGCATCACATTTGGCATGACACCGGATGAGGTAAAGGCGGTCATGGGTGAGCCGACCGATAGTTATACGAGCGATACGAGTGATTACATGACACTGACATACGAAGAGAATGATGATGCATACGCAAGTAGCGTGGAATTCACATTCCAGGATGGTGTGCTCACGAAGTTCGATATGGAGAATTACAACTAAAATCGTTTCATGGAGGAATCAAGTTGGAAGACCATGCAGGGATTGCACAACTTGTTGAGATGTATGCATCGATGATTTACCGCATCGCATATACGCGCATGCAAAATGTTGCCGATGCAGAGGATATCACCCAGGAGGTTTTGCTCAAATATCTGAAAGCGGGCAAAACCTTCCGGGATGAAGAACATCGAAAGATGTGGCTGATCAGAGTGACAGTAAATACAATTAAATCAAGTTTGACAAGTGCATGGCGAAGACATACGGTTGCCTTAGATGATGTAACAGAACCTTCGTATGAAGCGTCCGATCTGCCGGTGTTGAAAGAAAAGGTAGAGAAGCTTCCGGAGCGATATCGACTGCCAATGTTTCTTTATTATTATGAAGAGCTATCGGTAAAGGAGATTGCACATGTGACAAAAAGTACGGAGGGAACAGTGAAGTCGCTTTTGAGCAGGGGGAGAAAGATGCTCAGGGACGAATTGAAGGAGGATGGCTATGTCTGAGAACATGAAGAAGATATATCAAGCGTATGCGGATTCGATTGCACCCGCACCGGACATGCAGGAACGCCTGAAAAGGCAGCTGCATGCGCAGATGCAGGAGGAACATCCCGGGAAACGAAGAACCGGAATGACGCATTTCAACCGGTGGCTGGCTGTAGCCTGTGTGCTGTTCCTTGTGAGTGGTGGCTGCCTGATCTATGCGGTAATGGGCACCTCCAGGCAGACAGGGAGGGCAGACGGCCGCTGGATGATCGGAGCTGACACAGGTGGAACGCGTCTGCTGGGAGAAAAGAATGTGGCAGATACGGATATCGAACGATATCCGGAGAAAGAAAAGCCATGGATTCTGCAGGAGATGCTGGAACTCGATTCTGTCATAGTGTTTTGCAGCACGGAAGATGGCAGTGGGGCAGGAAAGCAGATGCGCATGTCGGAGGATGAACTCCGGTCATTGTGTGAATCACTGCAGAGTGCAACAATCTGTGAGGATGTAACAGCCGGTGCAATAGCAAGCGAGTCAGCAGTCCGCTATCAGGTACTGATACAGTATAAGCCATTTATCAGTTTTACGGTTTATGACGGCACATATTTACAAATCGGGAACGGAACTACGATTTATAAAATAAAAAATTAAAAAGTACCATAAAAAAGGAATCCTCCTTCGTATCTTATATAGAGGCTTTTGAAAACAAAGATGTATATAAGATCGAAGGAGGATTTTTTATGAGAAAACGAATTTTAGCAATGGTGTTAAGCATCTGTATGGCGGTGGCTGTATGTGGATGCGGAAACAAAAAAGAAGCAGATGAAACGCAGACAGGAAGGACAGAAGCAACGGTTCCTTCCGGTGATGTGGCAGAGGAAGATAATGAAATGCAGGTGGATGGAATTATGCAGGAATCTGCAGCCAGTATGGCGTCAGCAGATTGCGAATCTGGTTTTTATGATGACTATCTGCAATGTCCGGATACGGAAGAATGGAATACAAACGAATATTCCTACACAGAGGAAAATCCATGGATGAATGTGCAGACATCACCGCTTTCGACCTTCGCCGCCGACGTGGATACAGCAAGCTATACACAGATCCGAAGTGCAATCGAGAATGGCTACGATATTGATCCGTCGATGGTGCGTATAGAGGAAATGCTTAATTATTTCCATTACGATTATCCGCTCTCGAAAGATGATGAGAAGTTTGCTGTGTACACAGAGTATATGGACTGCCCTTGGAACGAGGACACGAAGCTGGCACTTGTCTCTATGAATACACAGGCAATTGATTTTAAAAGTGCGCCTGCATCTAACCTTGTGTTCCTGATTGATGTGTCCGGGTCCATGTTTGACGATAACAAGCTTCCTCTTGTGCAGCAGTCGCTCACGATGCTGGCAGAAAATCTGACCGAGAAAGATCGCGTGTCGATTGTTACATATGCGGGTTCGGACGAAGTGGTTTTACAGGGCGTAAGTGGTGACAACTATCATGAAATCTCCGCAGCGATTGAAGGGCTTGAAGCCTATGGAAGCACGAATGGAAGTGCCGGAATCGAGACGGCGTATAATCTTGCACAGAAATACTTCATCAAGGGTGGAAATAACCGTGTGATTCTCTGCACCGATGGGGATCTGAACGTCGGACTGACCAGTGAAGGACAATTAGAGAAGCTGATCACGGAGAAGAAGGAAAGTGGAGTATTCTTAAGTACCTTCGGTGTCGGCTATGGCAATTACAAGGACAACAAGCTGGAGCTGCTGGCGGACAAAGGAAACGGAAACTACGCGTATATCGACTCGATGTTTGAGGCGAAGAAAGCGCTGGTCGACGAGCTTGGAGCCAATATGGTGACTGTGGCAAAGGATGTCAAATTACAGGTGGAATTCAACCCGGAGCAGGTGAAGGGCTACCGGTTGATCGGATATGAAAACCGTGTGATGGCGGCTGAGGATTTCGCGGATGACACAAAGGATGGCGGAGAGATGGGAGCCGGACACAGTGTGACCGCACTTTACGAGATCATTCCGGTGGATTCGGAGATGGAGCTTCCGAAGACAGACTTGAAATACGGTGAAACCGCACAGGTTCTAACCTGTGGAACCGAAGATTACACAGATGAATTATTTACCGTCAATATCCGCTACAAAGAGCCGGATGGCGAGGAGAGCAAACTGGAATCCTACCCATGCAAGACAGAAAACTACAACAAAGACGGCTCTGATAACCTGCGCTTTGCAGCCAGCGTCGCCGCCTTCGGAATGCTCTTAAAAGACAGCGAATATTCCGGCAGTGCAGACCTTGGCATGGTGTACACGCTTGCCAGTTATGCAGCCGGGACGGATGAATACAAGAAGGAATATCTAAGTTTGGTGAGAAACTATGGAGAGAAGCAGCCTGCGTCCGTCAAGAAATAACTTTACGTAATCCAAACCATTTGTTATAATACTTTAAAATGTTAAAGTATTGCGGAGGTAGAAACTCATGGGTATGAATGGAACTATGATGCAGTATTTTCAGTGGGATCTTCCTGCAGATGCATCCCTTTGGAAAGCACTGGCAGAGGATGCGGCAAAATTAAAGACCGCAGGGGTGACGGCAGTCTGGTTACCGCCGGCATATAAAGGCGCACAGGGAAAAGAAGATGTCGGGTACGGTGTCTATGACCTGTATGACCTGGGTGAGTTTAATCAGAAGGGATCCGTCCCGACAAAGTATGGTACGAAAGCAGAATACTTGGCAGCGATCAAAGCACTGCATGATAAGAAAATCCAGGTATATGCAGATATCGTATTGAATCATAGAATTGGTGCAGATGAGGTGGAGCAGGTATCTGCCGAAGAGTTCAATGCGAACAGCCGGAATCAGATGGTAGGCGATTCCAAGACGATTGGGGCGTGGACGAAGTTTACATTTCCGGGAAGAAAAGGAAAATATTCCGATTTTACATGGAACTGGACACATTTTGATGGCATCGACTGGGATCAGGACAGAGCAGTCAAATCCATCTTCAAGTTTGCGGGAAAAGACTGGGACAAGGAAGTGGATTCCGAGCTTGGAAACTATGATTATCTGATGGGTGCGGATCTGGATTTTAACAATCCGGAGGTAACGGAGGAGCTTACCCGCTGGGGCAAGTGGTATACCGAGCAGACCGGCATTGACGGATACCGGCTGGATGCAGTGAAGCATATCAACAAATATTTCTATAAGGACTGGCTGCGTGCCATGAAAGAAGACGTCGAAAAGGATTTGTTTGCAGTTGGCGAGTACTGGCACTGGGATGTCAATGTATTACAGGATTACATAAATGCGAACGAGAGCGAGTTAAGTCTCTTCGATGTGCCGCTTCATTTCAACTTCCATAATTGCTCGAAGGCACATGGCAATTACGATCTGCGCACGATCTTAGACGGTACGCTTACGAAGGTAAATCCGATGAAGGCAGTAACCTTTGTCGATAACCATGACAGCCAGCCGGGACAGTCATTAGAGTCGTGGGTAGAGGATTGGTTCAAGCCGATGGCATATGCGATCATCCTGCTTCGTCAGGAAGGCTATCCATGTGTATTCTATGGTGATTACAAGGGAATCCCGACGGCGAAGATCAAGTCAAAGAAGCGGGAGCTTGACAAGCTGATGAAGCTTCGTAAGAATCAGGCATATGGCGCACAGCACGATTATTTCGATGATCCAAACTGCATCGGATGGACACGCGAAGGCGATGAGGAACATAAGAATTCCGGTATGGCAGTTGTGATCTCCGATGGAACCGGTGGCACAAAGCATATGTATATCGGCAGGCAGTTCGCGGGATGTCATTTCGCGGATGCGATGGGAAATGCAAAATACAACATCAAGATTGACGAGGAAGGCTTCGGTGATTTCTATGTAAATCGTGATGCTGTGGCAGTCTGGGTGCACAAAGAGAATAAATAGGATAGCTCAATATGAGTAGGTGATGACATGGAAAAGACAATACGGACACAATTTGTAAAAGAATTTCTCGAAGCTGTACTCACGCTCGAATCAGTAGATGAATGTATGGATTTTTTTGAGGATGTCTGTACGGTGAAGGAAGTACAGTCGATTGCGCAGCGGTTTGCGGTTGCGAAGCTTCTGAAAGAAGGAAAGACTTATGCGGAGGTTGCGAACGAAACAGGTGCTTCGACCGCGACAATCAGCCGTGTAAACCGGTCCTTAAATTACGGAAATGCAAGCTACGATAAAGTATTTGCAAGACTCGAAGAGAAAAATAAGGCATAAAAAATGCTGTCTGGACACATAGCGGTTCAGACAGCATTTCTTTTTTAAACGTCTGCACAAGCTCTTCCGTACAGACTGATCATGTAGAGTCCGGAAAGACCGACCAAAGCATAGATGACACGTGTAAATGCGGTTGCATCGCCGAAGATTCCGGAGACAAGATTGAAGTCGAAGAAGCCAATCAGCCCCCAGTTGATTGCACCGATGATGGCGATTGTAAGAGCCACACAGTTTAATATTTTCATAACAAACCTCCATATACGTTAAAATACAGAAATACACTTTCTTACATCTATCATTTCCCACTCCTGCAAAAATATACATCCGATATCAAAAAAGTGTTTCAAAACCGCAATATTGTTGTTATAATGTTATGTGGTAAAAATATGTTCAAAAATAAAAAGCATACAGGGAAAGGCCACGAAAGTGGAAAGGTACAGTCATGGGCGGTTTTTTTGGAGTTGCGTCAAAAGAGGATTGTGTATTTGATTTGTTTTTTGGAACAGATTATCATTCCCATCTTGGAACGAGACGTGCAGGTATGGCGGTGTATAGTGAGGAACATGGATTTGAAAAAGCAATCCATAAGATTGACAATGCACCATTTCGGACAAAGTTTGATAAAGAAGCAAATACCATGAAAGGTAACTTTGGAATCGGATGTATCTCAGATTATGAGGCACAGCCGATCTTAGTGCGTTCGCATCACGGTACGTTTGCAATTACAACCGTTGGCAAGATCAACAATGCACAGGAAATCATTGATACGATTTTGCAGGGAAGAACACATTTCTTTGAGATGAGTAACGGTGAGATCAATGCGACAGAGCTTGTGGCTGCGATTATCGATCAGAAGGATAATTTCATCGATGGTATCCGCTATGCACAGGAGATTATCGAGGGCTCGATGTCCATGCTGATACTGACACCGAAGGGAGTTTACCTTGCAAGAGATAAATATGGCAGAACGCCGATCATCGTTGGTAAGAAGGATGGCGCATTCTGTGCAACCTTCGAGAGCTTTGCGTTCTTGAATCTCGGTTATTCGACTTACCGGGAGCTTGGACCGGGCGAGGTTGCCGTGATGACGAGCGATGCATTGAAGACTTTGGTTCTGCCGGGTAAAGAGATGAAGATCTGTACCTTCCTCTGGATCTACTATGGATATCCATCTTCGACTTACGAGGGTGTGAATGTCGAGGAGATGCGGTATCGCTGTGGGCAGCTTCTTGCAAGACGGGATAATGTCAAGCCGGATATCGTTGCGGGTGTTCCAGATTCCGGTACGGCACATGCAGTTGGATATGCAAATGAGTCTGGTATTCCATTTTCCAGACCATTTATCAAATACACGCCGACATGGCCACGTTCGTTCATGCCAACGATTCAGAGTAAGCGTAATCTGATCGCGAAGATGAAGCTGATCCCGATCGAGGAGCTGATCCGGGATAAGAGCCTGCTGCTGATCGATGATTCCATCGTGCGTGGTACACAGCTTCGCGAGACGACAGAATATTTGTTTGAGAGTGGTGCGAAGGAAGTGCATATTCGTCCGGCGTGCCCACCGCTTGTATACGGATGTAAATACTTAAACTTCTCCCGTTCAAACTCTGAGATGGAGCTGATCACAAGAAATGTTATCGCAGAGTTAGAGGGCGGGGATGTCAGCGATGAAGTCTTGCAGGAGTACGCAGATTACACATCTGAGAAATACCAGAAGATGGTTGATAAGATCTGCGAGAAGCTGAAATTTACATCACTCCGGTTCCACCGCTTAGATGATATGCTTGAGGCTGTTGGAATCGAGCCGGAGAAGCTTTGTACATATTGTTGGAATGGAAAGGAATAAGACGATGTTAGGTGATATCGAATCAAAACCATGGGATTACAGAACGCTGCCGAACAAGATGCTGGAGCTCGTCAAGAATGTGGGCGATATGCAGCAGGAAGGCACCGGGTATTTTACAGATAGTGAATCCGAGATGTTGACAATCCTGAATTACCTGAATTACGGGGAGAAAACGAATATCACGGATTCGATGATCGAACAGATTGATCTGGCGATCAAGACAATGGAAGGACGTAAGCTTGCAAATCGTGACGACGATAGTTTCATCAAGCTTGACTTCTAATGAGGACAGAGGAACAAGTGCTTATTGCCATGTTTGAGGCGCTCATCCCGTGGTATGAAGCACATAAACGTGAACTTCCGTGGAGACAGGATAAGGAGCCGTACCATGTGTGGCTGTCAGAGATCATGCTGCAGCAGACGCGTGTGGAGGCAGTCAAGGAATATTACCGGCGATTTCTTACGGCACTTCCGACGATCCCGGATCTGGCGGAGGCACCGGAGGAACAGATCTTAAAGCTCTGGGAAGGACTTGGATATTATAATCGTGTGCGCAACCTGCAGAAGGCGGCGCAGACGATCTGTGCGGAATACACGGGAGTATTTCCATCGGAATACGCACAGATCCGGAGTTTATCCGGTATTGGCGACTACACAGCAGGCGCAATCGCGTCGATCTGCTTTGATGCACCAACACCGGCGGTGGATGGAAATGTATTGCGCGTGTATAGCCGGCTTCTGGCGGATGACGCAAACATTGATCTGCAGACAACGAAGAAGCGCATCACGAGAAAACTGCAGGAGACGTATCCGCAGAAGAATCCGGGAATCGCGACGCAGGCACTGATGGAGCTTGGTGCGACTGTCTGTGTGCCAAATGGTGCACCGCGGTGCGATGTATGTCCGGTAGCGGAGATCTGTCAGGCACGAAAGCAGGACACATGGAGAAATCTGCCCGTCCGCAGTGAGAAGAAGAAACGAAAGATTGTGGATAAGACAGTATTTATCCTGCTTACGGAAGATACCGTGGCACTGCATAAGCGCAGCACAAGCGGACTTCTGGCAGGCATGTGGGAATTCCCGAATGTGGATGCAAAGCTTGACAAGCAGGCGGCGGTAACACAGGTAACCGGCTGGCAGGCAGAACCGTTGGATCTTCTGATGCAGACAAGCTACACACATATATTCAGCCATGTGGAATGGCATATGACAGCGTATTATATCCGATGTCGGAAAACAAATAAAAAATGGAAGTGGGTAACAAAGGAGAGTCTGGACGAGACGTATGCATTACCATCTGCGTTTCGCCCATTTCGGGAACAGATCGAGAACTTGTAGGTAAAATTAAAAATTAGGAGGAAACATCATGAACGGAGTGAATGATTTAGGATGTTTCCGACGACCTGCCGCCGAACGAATGTGAGGGGGCGATACATATTATAGCAGGAGGATTGCGAATGGAAAAAATCAGGAAGGTATGTGGCATGCTCAGTATCAAGAACTTTTTGCTCCTGACGGTTGCGGGAATCGTCAACGCATTTGGCGTTGTTATATTTTTAGCCCCCGTTAAACTGTATGATAGCGGTATCTCGGGAACTGCTATGCTGGTGTCCCAGCTCACACCGAAATGGATCAGTCTTTCCCTGGTTTTGATTCTCTTAAATATTCCAATCTTCTTACTTGGGTTAAAGCGCGAGGGCGTGGTATTCACAATCTACGCGATTTATGCGGTTTTGATCTATTCCATTGTTGCATGGATCATCACAGATATTCTGCCGGTGGATGTGACGATCGTATCTCCGCTTGCCGGAAGTGATTTGTTTCTGTGTGCAATCTTCGGAGGTATCATCTCCGGCTGCGGAAGCGGACTTGCGGTACGGTTTGGCGGTGCGATGGATGGTATCGACATCATAGGTGTTATGTTCGCGAAGAAGCTTGGGTTAAGTCTCGGTTCGTTCGTAATGGCATACAATGTAATCTTATATATCATATGTGGAATTGTGCTTGACAGCTGGATTCTGCCGCTTTATTCGGTTGTGACTTATGCGGCGGCATCCAAAACGATTGACTTCTTCGTGGAGGGCTTCGACCGTTCCAAGGCAGCCTTTATCGTGACAGAACATCCGAAGCATGTGTGCGAGGCACTTTCCGCCGCATTTGAAAACGGTATCACAACGATTGATGCGAAAGGATATTATTCGAATACCGACCGCACGCTGGTGTATTTCATTGTGAACCGGTTTCAGGTCGGCAAGATGCGGAATCTGGTACATAGCATTGATCCGTATGCGTATATCGCAATCAATGATGTGGCAGACATCTTCCCAGCGACAAACCTGAATGACCTGAAGGGTGAAACTAAATTGGAGGATACGGGAGATTCCGATGATGCAGAATAAGGGATCCCGTGAAAGAGATAGATGTAAAGGAGTAAAGTCAGCATATGTATTATGTACCGGAAGGAACAACCCGTTGTGGGTATTATGAATGTGAAAGCTGTGGAGAGAAATTCCTGTCTCTGCAGACGATGGAGCATATCAACTGTCCATACTGTGAGGCGGAATTTGATCCGGAGATCGGACCGGATGAGGCTATGCAGGTGGCTGAAGACACCGCAAAGCTGATACAGGTATTGGAGGGCGAGGATGTCGAGAAGATGGACGCATTACTCAGTCTTGCCATTACCGGTGGAAATTTCGAGTGGATATAATGCGTGTACAGATGAAGCAATCAGCCGGATTCGCAAGTGAATCAGCAGATTGGAAATGCACGTTCGGGAGGAGACATCTACATGATAGCAGTATTAGGACCGAAAGGGACATTTTGCGATAAGTCCTATGAAGAATATAATAAGAAATATGAGGCAGCACACGGGAAATCATTAGAACCGCTTTATTGTCCGACAATTGACGATGTGTTCGAACAGCTCTGTACGAACGAAGCGTGTGAGTATGCAGTTGTTCCGGTAGAAAATATGCTGGATGGCTATGTGCAGCGGACACTTGACCTGTTGCTGGAGAAAAACGTCTATATCGTCGATGAAAATCAGGTGGCAGTTCAGTTTTCGCTGCTTGCCAATACAGAGAAGATAGAAGATATCCAGAAGATCTATGTGCAGTTCAAGACGAACGGGCAGTGCAGACAGTTCCTGCATACCCTGCATGACGCAGAGATTGTAACGACGAACAGTAATATGGAATCTTATTACAAGATACAGGATGAACCAGGAACAGCGGCAATTGTACCACATCATGTGATACAGGCAGACGATGTGCGCGTGCTTGCAGAAGATGTGACAGATGCAAAGGGCAATCATACCCGTTTTATCATCCTGCGCAAGGGCGTGTTAGACGTGGAAAATCCGGATCTTGAAAAGCAGTTAGATGAGCTTGTAAGTAACGAGAAAGGGTTGGATGCAGATGCGGATGGCACAGAGAAAGCCGCGGAGCTTACACGGGAGAAAGTACGAATCCCGGTCTATATCATGCCTGCCACCGACCGGCCCGGAATCCTGTTCGATATCCTGCGCCGGTTCTATGACAAACGCATCAACTTGATCTCAATCATGTCCCGTCCGACAAAACAATCGATGGGAACCTACAACTTCTACATCGAGATCGACTGCCTGACCGAGCGGCTCGAAGTTGTTGTCGAGACACTGAGACAAATCCAAGTGTATAACGATATTAAGATACTTGGAGCATACAAGGAACATTAGATAAGCCAGGCATCATATAAGATGAGTGTTTATGGAATCATGGCAAACCTGATGAAATATGGCAGAGCTGCATCCACAGAACAGATTGTAAAGCAGACCGTTGAAGCACGCTGGTACTTAATGAGCGACTGTTTTTTGTCGCGAATTTAGTATCCACTGCGTGCTGAACCGAGCGAGAGCGCGTCTGCGTACAATTGTTCTGCGGATGCAGCTTCTCAGAAGAATAATCAGGTTTGCCATGATTCGGAAACAGAGTAAAAAGGAGGCGAGGCGTACCGGACATACGGTGCGGCAACGATGAATAAGGATTTAACAGTAGGGAAACCGGAGCGTGTATTGTGGAGGTATTGCATTCCGTTACTTGGAAGCGTCATTTTCCAGCAGCTTTACAACATTGCAGACAGTCTGGTCGCAGGAAAATATGTTGGTAAAAATGCACTTGCAGCCGTGGGAAATTCTTATGAGATTACATTGATTTATATGGCGTTTGCATTTGGCTGTAACATGGGGTGTTCCGTCATTGCGGCGCAGTTTTTCGGGGCGAAGAATTACCGGAAGATGAAGACGACCGTCTATACGACATTTATATATTCGGCAGTGCTGTGTCTGATTCTGACACTAACCGGACTTTTTGCAGGCGGCGCATTGCTGCATCTGATACACACGCCGGCAGATATATTTGCAGATTCCAAGCTGTATCTGGACGTGTATACCGGCGGACTTGTATTTTTGTTCTTCTATAACATTGCAACCGGTATATTCTCGGCGCTCGGAGATTCGAAAACACCGTTTATATTCTTAGCTTTTTCATCGGTATCGAACGTGTTTGTAGATATCCTGTTTGTAAAGAGCTTTCATATGGGCGTGGCAGGTGTCGCGTGGGCAACATTTATCTGCCAGGGCGTAAGCTGTATCCTGTCCGTGATCGTTGTGCTGCTCCGGCTGCGGAAGATCAAGGATGAACACGAAGGACATCAGAAGGTGTCGGTATTTTCAGGAGAGATCTTCGGCAAGATGCTGAAGATTGCGATACCAAGTACCCTGCAGCAGGGCTTCGTGTCGATCGGAAATATCATCATCCAGAGTATTATCAACAGCTTCGGCTCAGATGTGATCGCAGGATATGCGGCAGCCGTGAAGCTCAATAACATGGTCATCACGACATTTACGATGCTTGGAAACGGCGTCTCTAATTTTGCGGCACAGAATCTTGGCGCACAGAAGATTGAACGAATCAGCCAGGGCTGCAAGGCAGCACTGAAGCTGATCTTTCTTACCTGCGTGCCGGTTGTAATATTGTATCTTTTGTGCAGCGGCAGTCTGGTGCAGCTTTTCATGGATGAAAACAGTATCGAGGCGAAGAAGGTCGGTGTTGAATTCCTGCATATATTAGCACCATTTTATTTTGTAGTGTCGGTCAAGCTGATTACGGACGGTGTCCTGCGGGGCGTTGGAGCAATGAAGCAGTTTATGGTTACAACATTTCTGGATCTGTTCCTGCGCGTGATCCTAGCCGCACTTTTCTCAAGGGAATGGGGCAGCACCGGAATCTGGCTCGCATGGCCGGTCGGGTGGACGATCGGAACGACATTATCCGTGATTTTGTACCGGAGTACCGTTAAAAAACTAAAGAGCGCAAATATAAAGAATGAAATAGAAGCGAAAGAGGTGACAGAATGAACGATCAGGAACCAATCGGACAGGTAGCAAGCAGTAAGGAAGAGATTCTTGCGTCACTCAAGGAACATGGATATCGTCTGACAGAGCAGCGCAAGCTGATCGTCGACATTATTGCGAATGAAGAATATACCTGTTGTAAGGAAGTTTATTTTCTGGCGCATAAGCGAGACAACAGCATCGGTATTGCAACTGTGTACCGCATGATCAATACGCTGGAGGAAATCGGTGCGATCAGCCGGAAAAATATACAGAAGAATAATTGTAGTGGCAGATGCTGTGATATGAAGGGCGGCTGTACGGTCGTCACAGAGGAGAGCAAGCAGATTATTCTGACAGAGGAGGATATTCAGGAGGCTTTGAAGTATATCATGGAGAAAAACGGATATGCGAATGTGGATGAGATCAAAGCCGTTCTGGTGAACCAACAATGAGTAAACGAAAAAATTATGATGAGGGGACACATGGCAACCAGCTACGGGGCGTGCTGTGCGTGTTGGTCGGTGCGATCTCGTGGGGCTTTTCGGGTGCCTGCGGACAGTTTTTATTTTCGCACTACAACATCAACACGGCATGGCTTTCCTGTATGCGCATGCTTGTCACCGGTGTGATCCTCACAATTGCATATATTATACGCGAACGGAAAGCGGCATTTGATATATTCAAGTCCACCCGGGATTTCTTCGGGATTATCCTGTTTGCGATATTCGGTGTGGGCTTGTGTCAGTATGCATATCTGGAAGCCATTCATCATACGAATGCCGGGATTGCAACGGCATTGCAGTATCTGGCACCTGTAATGGTGCTGATTATTTCCTGTGTGCGCAGACTGCGTCCACCGAAGTTCCGGGAGATTGTAGCGGTGCTTCTGGCGGTCGGCGGTACATTTCTGATCGCAACGCATGGAAATATCCATCAGATGAGTATCTCGAAGGCAGGACTGAAATGGGGCTTGCTTGCGGCATTTGGATTCTGTATGTACACATTGCTTCCGGAGCGGATGCTCAAGAAATGGGGCAGTCAGCCGGTCGTTGGCTATGGCATGCTGATCTGTGGTGTGGTATATAGCTGTATCGTGAAGGTGTGGACGATTCCGGTGCATCTTGATTTTCATGGAGTATTAGCAGTTGCGGCGATGGTATTCATCGGAACCATGATGGCATTTTTGTTGTTCTTACAGGGCGTGCACGATATCGGACCGGTGCGTGCCAGCATGATTTCCAGTGTGGAACCGGTTTCAGCAACACTTTTTTCCGTGTTGTGGCTTGGAACGGTCATGACGACGATGGATCTGGTTGGTATGGCATGTATTTTAGTGATGGTAATTATATTGTCCGTGAAGGAGTAACAGAAGCGTATAGGAATTCCCGGAATGTATAGATAAAAAAACATTTACAATCACGCGGGGAATAGGGTATTATAAAATTAATGTATTGGTTCGGGATCTACGCATAGAGAGAAAGGGAAAAATATGATATATACAGTTACATTTAACCCGTCGCTGGATTATATTCTGGATTTGACGGAATTCGAACGCAACCAGGTGAATCGTACGACAGGTGAGAAGATTCTGCCGGGCGGCAAGGGCATCAACGTATCCATCGTACTGCAGAATCTCGGTATCGATAACCGGGCAATCTGCTTTACATCGGGATTTACCGGGGAAGCTTTGAAAGCGCTGTTGATGCAGCGTGATATGAACGCGGATTTTATTGATATTGCAAATGGACTGACGCGTATCAATGTCAAGATGCGCTGTGGCGATGAGACAGAGGTAAACGGACAGGGACCGGAGATCAAGAGCGAGGATATCGCAGAGCTCTATGAGAAGCTTGGATATCTGGATCAGGATGATTATCTGGTACTTGCAGGCAGCCTGCCAGACTGTATGTCCAAGACAACGTATATGGATATCATGCAGATGCTGCAATATAATAACAACAAGATTATCGTGGATGCGACCGGAGAACTGCTCACGAATGTTCTTCCGTATCACCCATTTTTGATTAAGCCAAACCGTACCGAGCTTGGAAACCTGTTCGGTGTGGAAGTAACAACGATGGATCAGGCAGAGATGTATGCGAAGCAGCTGCAGGAGCGTGGCGCGAGAAATGTGCTCGTCTCCATGTCGTATCAGGGTGCAGTCCTTGTGACAGAGGATGGCAGAGTGATTCGCGCAGCCGCACCGAAGGGACAGGTGAAGAACTCTGTCGGTGCCGGTGATTCGATGCTTGCCGGATTCCTGGCAGGTTATATCGAGCGTGACGATTATGAGTATGCGTTGAAGCTTGGTATCTGTGCCGGAAGTGCCAGTGCATTTTCCGAGGAGCTTGCAACGAAAGAAGAGATCGATACGCTGTTTCAGACGCAGATGGCGTAATAACAACACAGTATAAATGCATGTAGGACAGTTGATTTACAGTCAGCTGTCCTGTTTTTTATGCCGGTAATTTGGGCATATTACATGGTATGTGACTTTTGACGGAATTTGATTGGAAAATTGACTGAAAATTGGAGAAAAATGAAAGAAAATGATTGACAATGACGGAAAATGGCGTTATTATATAGAAAAGTTGAACGAAAATGAAACAAAATGAACGATTTTGACGGAAAGGAGAAACATGTTAGGAGAAGAAAGACAGCAGGCGATACTTGCAGCAGTAGAACAAAGACACAGCGTTTCCGTACAGGAACTGATGCAGCTTCTTGATATTTCCGAGTCCACGATCCGGCGGGATCTGAACGCACTGGATAAGGAAGGCAGACTGGTGAAGGTACATGGCGGTGCGATGGCAATCGGCGGAAGCTTCCATGTGAAGGACGATGCGGTGGAATACCGGAAGGAGATCAACCGGGAAGAAAAGATTGAGATTGCCAGATATGCGGCAGCATTGATCAAGGATCAGGATGTGGTGTATATGGATGCCGGAACGACAACCGAGCTGATGATTGACTATATCACAGCGAAGAATGTGATATTCGTCACAAACTCATTTGCACATGCAAAGCATTTGTCACAGAAAGGCTATACGACATATATCCTTGGCGGTGAGTTCAAGCCGGTCACAGAAGCGATCGTTGGAGAAGAAGCGATTATCTCTCTGGATAAATACAACTTCACGAAAGGCTTCTGGGGTGCGAACGGCGTGACAAAGGGCAACGGATTTACAACACCGGATGTCAAAGAAGCAATGGTGAAGAAGAAATCCATGCAGAAGACGAAAGAACGCTATGTGCTGTGCGACAGCAGCAAATTCGGTGAGATTTGTTCGATTAGTTTTGCGGAATTCAAGTCTGCAAGGATAATTACAACGAAGATTGAAAATAATGAGTACAGAGGAATGAAGAATATCACGGAGGTGAGCGTATGATTTACACTGTTTCATTTAATCCCTCTCTCGACTATGTGCAGGATCTGGATTGCGTGAATCTTGGATATGTCAACCGTACCAGTGGCGAGAAGATTCTGCCGGGTGGAAAAGGAATCAATGTATCTATGGTATTGAAGAATCTTGGATTCGAGAATCAGGCACTTGGATTTACGGCCGGATTTACCGGAGAGGTTTTGAAATCCATGTTGAAGGCAAAAGGTGTGGAAAGCGATTTTATTGAGTTAGATGCAGGCATGACACGGATCAATGTCAAGATTCGCGCGAAGGAGGAAACCGAAATCAATGGACAGGGACCGAAGATTTCCGCGGATGCATTGGAACAGCTATATCAGAAGTTAGAGACCTTGCAGGGGGGCGATATCCTTGTGCTGGCAGGTTCGATTCCGGAGAGCATGCCGCAGTCCGCCTATATGGATATCATGAAACGTCTGCAGGACAAGAAGTTGAAGATCGTCGTAGATGCGACAAGAGATCTTCTGGTGAATGTGCTTCCATATAAGCCGTTTATGATCAAACCGAATAATTTCGAACTCGGCGAGATCTTCGGTGTGGAGATCAAAGACAAAGACGATGTATGCAAATATGCGAAGAAGCTGCAGGAGCAGGGAGCCAGAAATGTGCTTGTATCCATGGCAGGGGATGGCGCGGTATTACTTGCGGAGGACGGAAGTGAGTACCGGGCAGAGGCTCCAAAGGGCACAGTGAAAAATTCCGTCGGTGCCGGAGATTCGATGGTCGCCGGATTTATTGCCGGATATCTGATTACAGATGGCGGAGCAGATGCTTATAGAAACGCATTTGAAATGGGTGTATGTACCGGAAGTGCGAGTGCATTTTCGGAAGAGCTAGCAACGAAGGAAGAAGTCGAAGGCTTGTACGTGAAGACCTTCGGCAAAAAATGATAAAGGAGGGGTTGCATATGCGAATTACAGACTTGTTAGACAAGAGGAGCATTTACCTTGGTGCGAAGGTAAGCTCGAAGGAAGAAACACTGGATCGTGCCGTAGCCTTGATGGCAGAGAGCGGAAAGATCGCAGATGTTGACACATACCGCAAGGGTGTGTATGCAAGAGAACAGGAAGGAACAACCGGAATTGGAGAAGGAATCGCGATTCCGCATTGTAAGTCGGCAGCCGTGAAGCAGGCAGGACTTGCAGCGATGGTGATTCCGGATGGTGTTGATTTCGATTCGTTGGATGGCGAGCCAGTACATCTGCTGTTCCTGATCGCAGCACCGGATACCGCAGACAATGTACATCTCGATGTACTGAGCAAATTATCCGTGCTTCTTATGGACGGGGATTTCACGAACGCATTGAAATCCGCGAAGACAGTAGATGAATTCTTAAGTATCATTGACAAGGCGGAAAATGGTGATGCCAAGCAGGAAGAGATTCCGACTATCTCAGAAGCAACAAAGAAGATTTTAGCAGTAACGGGATGCCCGACCGGAATCGCACATACTTATATGGCTGCCGAAGCATTGGAGAAGAAAGCAAAGGAGCTGGGCTACGCAATCAAGGTAGAAACCAGAGGTTCCGGCGGAGCCAAGAATGTATTGACTGCAGAAGAAATCAAAGAAGCAGATGCGATCATCGTAGCTGCAGATACGCAGGTGCCGATGGATCGTTTCCACGGCAAGAAGGTGATCATCTGCAAGGTGGCAGATGGTATCAATAAGGCAGAACAATTACTGACACGAGCAGCCGAAGGCAAAGCAGCTGTCTATGAAGCAGGCGGTGATGCAGCCGAAAGCAAAGAGACCGAGGGCAAAGAAAGTGTCGGACACCAGATTTATAAGCATCTGATGAACGGTGTATCGCATATGTTACCATTTGTCGTTGGCGGTGGTATTCTGATCGCGCTTGCATTCCTGATTGATGGATTGCTCGTTGACTTAAACCACGTTCCGCAGTATCTGATTGACAAGTATGGTTCTGTTGCGGATGTAAAGAGTAACTTCGGCACATTGACGCCGGTTGCTTATTTCTTGAAGGCTCAGGTTGGTGGCGTGGCATTTAGTTTTATGCTGCCGATTCTCGCCGGATTTATCGCAATGAGTATCGCGGACCGTCCGGGACTTGCACTTGGCTTCTTAGGTGGTGCCATTGCAGCAAATGGAAAGTCCGGATTCCTCGGCGCACTGGCTGCCGGATTTATAGCAGGCTATGTTGTATTGCTGCTGAAGAAGATTTTCTCGAAGCTTCCTTCTGCACTGGAAGGAATGGTGCCGATCCTGCTGATCCCGGTCTTTGGATTGCTGATTACCGGAGCAGGTATGGTGTATGTGATTGAACCGGTTGTCGGATTTATCAATACAGCTTTGAACAATGGCTTGAAGAACATGAGTGGCGCAAATATTATCCTGCTTGGAGCATTGCTTGGCGCGATGATGGCAGTCGATATGGGTGGCCCGGTCAACAAGGCAGCGTATGTATTCGGTACCGCGCAGATTGCAGCCGGAAATTATGATATCATGGCAGCGGTTATGATCGGAGGTATGGTTCCTCCAATCGCAATTGCAATCGCATCCTTATTGTTCAAGAACAAGTTTACAGAGCAGGAACGCAAGGCAGGTCCTACAAACTTCGTTATGGGACTTTCATTCATCACAGAGGGAGCAATTCCATTCGCCGCAGCCGATCCGTTACATGTCATTCCGGCATGTGTGGTTGGTGCAGGTGTCGCTGGTGGACTTTCCGCAGCGTTTAACTGTACACTGATGGCGCCTCACGGTGGAATCTTCGTATTCCCGGTTGTCGGACACGCCGCAATGTATCTTGTCGCACTGGTAGTCGGAAGTATCATTTCCGCACTCCTGCTCGGAGTATTAAAGAAGAAAGTAGCCGCATAATAGAAGGTCACACGACCGAAGGATTTTATACCATATAATTTTTATATAGGATTGTAAAATCCAATATTGTAGATAGAGTTGCGGGACACTACACAATTCTAAAGCAGACCATTGGAACACGCCGGCACTTAATGAACGGCAAACGTGTTTGACGTGAATTTAGTGTCCGCTGCGTGTGGAAGTGAGCGAGAGCGCGTCTGCGTAGAATGTGTAGTGTACGCAACTCGAAAAGAAAACATAGATGTTGGAATAACCATAAAAGAAAAGGAGAATAAAATTATGAGAGAGTTTAGTTATGTAATCACAGATGCACAGGGAATCCACGCAAGACCAGCCGGACAGCTTGTAAAGCTCGCAGCCGCTTATCCATGCAAGGTAACAATCGCAAAGGACGGAAGAAGCGTTGACGCAAAGCGTATCATGGGCGTTATGAGCCTTGGCGCAAAGCAGGGACAGGAAGTGATCTTGCAGGCAGACGGTGAACAGGAAGATGAGGCAATCGCAGCACTCTCCGCATTCATGAACGAGAATCTGTAATTGATGTACGAAGAAAGGGAAGGTCTTATACAGCCGGGTGAGAGTATGCAGGAATTAAAAGGAAAAAGTGTATTTGGCGGAATTGCAATCGGTCGGATCTCCGTATATAACAAGGATGAAAGTACTGTCAAACGTGTAAAGATCGAGGACACAGCCGCAGAAGTAAAGCGATTTGAAGAGGCAAAGGAAACCGCGAAGGAGCAGTTACAGGCACTCTACGAAAAAGCACTGGTGGAAGTCGGAGAAGTCAATGCGATGATATTTGATGTACATCAGATGATGTTGGATGATCTTGATTATGTGGAAGCAATCACACACATGATCGAGAATCAGGGAATCAATGCCGAGTATGCGGTTGCAACGACAGGTGATAATTTCTCGAACATGTTCGCGGCGATGGACGATGATTATATGAAAGCACGTGCCGCGGATGTAAAAGATATTTCCAATCGCGTTGTGAAGATTCTGCAGGGAAAGAAAGATAGTGTATTAGATGGTGACGAACCGGTGATTCTGCTGGCAGATGATCTGGCACCGAGTGAGACGGTGCAGCTTGACAAGTCGAAGGTGCTTGCGTTTGTGACAAGACATGGTTCAACGAATTCCCATACAGCGATTCTGGCGCGGACGATGAATATTCCGGCACTGATCGGTGTTAAATTCGAGGAAAATGTCGACGGCAAATTCGCAATTGTCGATGGTTACAATGGCAATGTCTATGTAGAGCCAACCGATGATGTTGTGAAAGAATACGAGAGTAAGAAGCAGGAAGCCGAAGAGAAGAAACGCTTGCTGCAGGAACTGAAGGGCAAGGAAAATATCACACTCGATGGAAAGAAAATCAAGCTGTACGCGAACATCGGTGGTGTTGCGGATGTGGCATCTGCCCTGCAGAATGATGCAGAGGGCATCGGACTTTTCCGAAGCGAGTTCCTGTATTTAGAGAGCAATACATTTCCAACAGAAGAAGAACAGTTTCAGGCATATAAAACAGTTGCGGAGAATATGGCAGGCAAGAAAGTCATTATCCGTACACTGGATATCGGTGCCGACAAACAGGTGGATTATTTCAATCTGGATAAGGAAGATAACCCGGCAATGGGCTATCGTGCAATCCGTATCTGCCTGACACAGCCGGAAATCTTCAAGACACAGCTTCGCGCGATCTTTCGTGCAAGCTATTATGGAAATATCGGTGTCATGTATCCGATGATCATTTCCGTGGCAGAGGTGCAGAAGATTCATGCAATCGTGGACGAAGTGAAAGCCGAGTTAGATGCACAGGGACTTCCGTATGGAGATGTCGAGCAGGGTATCATGATCGAGACACCGGCCGCAGTTATGATGAGTGCAGAGCTTGCGAAAGAAGTTGATTTCTTTAGTATCGGAACGAACGATCTGACACAGTATACGCTTGCAATCGACCGTCAGAATCCGAAGCTGGATGATTTTTATGATTCCCATCATCCTGCAATCTTACGCATGATTCAGATGGTAATCGAAAATGGACATAAGGAAGGCTGCTGGGTCGGAATCTGCGGCGAGCTTGGTGCCGATACAACTCTCACAGAAACCTTCCTGAAGATGGGAATTGATGAGCTTTCGGTATCGCCATCCATGATATTCCCGGTAAGGGATAAGATCCGCAGCACGGATACAACCAAATAAAAAGCAATTGTACATTTTAGGGCAATCAACGTAAGCTATATCTTTTGACGCAGAAGCTCATTGCCTGCAAATATTGATAAAATCGCAAGGTGTAAGGACGGATCCTTATATGCCTTGCGATTTTTCGTTTGTACAAGTGTAGGTATCTGTGGTAGAATGGGCGTGGCAATGTAAATGAATAAAGCGTGCGTAAACCATCACGCTTCGTGTCGCAACATTAAATATGACAAGAAGGTTATAACATGTCAGAAACAGACAAATTACAGGAAAAACAAAAACTCCCAATCGGATTTATGGATTCGGGGCTTGGCGGATTAAGCGTCCTGCGCGAAGCCATAAAATTGATGCCGAAGGAAGATTTTATATATTATGGAGATTCCCTGCATGCACCCTATGGTGTAAAGCCGCAGGCGGAAATCCGGGATTTGACATTTGCAGTGGTAGAAAAACTGCTGGATATGGGAATCAAAGGATTAGCAGTTGCCTGCAACACAGCGACAAGCGCAGCCGTACGTTTGCTGCGAAATACATATCCGGAGCTTCCAATCGTGGGAATCGAACCAGCCGTGAAACCAGCCGTGACGGAAAGTCATGGAGGCAGAATCTTAGTGATGGCAACCCCGATGACACTCAAACAGGAGAAGTTTCAGAACCTTTTGGCAAAGTATCGGGAGCAGGCAGATATCGTTCCAGTCCAGTGTGACGGATTGATGGAGTTCGTCGAGCATGGCGATCTGGATGGACAGGAATTGGACGATTATTTCGCAGAAAAGCTATCACCAGTCCTGACCGACGACACAGAATCCATCGTTCTTGGCTGTACGCACTATCCGTTCCTGAAAAAAGAACTCCGCCATTTCCTTGGGGACCGTGACATCCATCTGATCGATGGCAGCCTTGGAACCTCCCGCGAACTCATGCGCCGCCTCAAAGTACAAGGCCTGCTGCGCACTGACGACCACAAAGGCAAGGTGCGGATTATGAATTCATCCGGAAGGCAGGAACTAATAGACTTGAGTCTAAAGTTACTGAATTTGCCTGACTACGAATGAGATTATATAGGGATAAGGTCGTAGATATCCCATCAAAAATGTATATGGATTTGGACACGATTGCCAATTCTTAAGCAGACCGTTGAAGCACGCTGGTACTTAATGAACGGCAAACTTGTTTGTCGTGAATTTAGTACCACTGCGTGATGAACCGAGCGGAAGCGTGTCTGCGAAGAATGGCAATCGCGTCCAAATCTGGATAGATGATAGGAGCATTCAAAATGAACATCGTAACCGTCGATGAAATCACAAAAGCATATGGCGAGCGCAAGCTCTTTGATAAAGCGTCCTTCTTTTTACAGGAAGGCGAAAAAGCCGGAATCATCGGAATTAACGGCACAGGCAAATCCACCCTTCTGAAGATCATTGCAGGCATAGAGAAACCAGATTCTGGAAACGTGATACTGGCAAATCATTATACAGTACAATATCTGCCACAGACACCGGAATTTGAACCGACAGATACCGTGCTGCAGGCAGTGGTGCGGGGACATGCCACAGAGGAAAACCACTGGACGGTCGAGAGCGAAGCCAAAACGATGATGACGAAGCTTGGCATTACGGATTTTGAAGAGACATGCGGACACTTATCCGGTGGACAGCGCAAACGTCTGGCGCTCGTATCGGCATTACTAGCGAAAGCAGATATATTACTGTTGGACGAGCCGACCAACCATCTGGACAGTGAGATGTCAACCTGGTTAGAGGACGAACTGCGCGCATACAAAGGCTCGATCATTATGGTAACCCATGACCGATATTTCCTTGACAGCGTGGCGAACCGGATCATCGAAGTGGATAAAGGACAGATCTATTCGTATGCAACAAACTATTCCGGATTTTTGGAGGGAAAGACGCTCCGTGAGGATATCTTAGATGCACAGGAACGCAAACGGCAGTCGATTCTGCGTGTGGAGCTTGAATGGGTAAAGCGTGGAGCCAGAGCGCGTTCAACAAAACAGAAGGCAAGACTGGAACGCTACGAGGAGATGAAAGGCAAATCCGCACCAGTGAAGGATGCACAGGTAGAAATCGGTTCTGTTTCCTCACGTCTTGGACGGACAACGGTGGAGCTTGACCATATTGAAAAAAGTTTTGACGGAAAGACGATCATTCATGATTTTACATATCATTTCTTAAAGGATGACCGGATTGGAATCGTTGGTCGAAATGGCTGTGGCAAGAGTACGCTGCTTAAGATCATGCAGGGGATTTTAGAGCCAGACAGCGGAAGTGTTGTGATTGGTCCGACAGTGAAAATTGGCTATTTCGCACAGGAAATCCAGCTTGGCAAGGATATGGACCCGAACCAGCGTGTGATCGATTACATCCGCGATGTGGCGGAATATGTAGAGACAGACGAAGGAAAGATTACTGCGGCAAGACTGCTGGAGCGGTTCTTGTTCCGTGGCGAAGACCAGTATGGCCTGATCGGAAAATTATCGGGTGGTGAGCGCAGACGGTTGTATCTGTGCAAAGTTTTGATGTCTGCACCGAATGTTCTTATCTTAGATGAGCCGACGAATGATCTGGATATCACGACATTGACAATCTTGGAAGATTATCTGGATTCGTTCCAGGGGATCGTTGTTGCAGTCAGCCATGACCGCTATTTCTTAGATCGTGTAGTACGCCGCATCTTCGCATTCCGCCCGGACGGAACACTCTGGCAGAGCGAGGGTGGTTATACCGATTATGAGACACGGGTTCTGTATGAACAGCAGACAGCGGAGAAATCTGATGGAACGAAAATGGAAACTGCGGAACCGAAGACCGGCAAATCGGATAACCGGAAAGAAAAACCACGTACGAAGAAACTGAAGCTTTCGTATCAGGAACAGCGGGAATACGATACGATTGAAGACGATATTGCTGCATTGGAGCAGAAGCTTGAAGACAATAAGTCTGCAATGGAAAAAAATGCCAGTAATTCTGCCGAACTGCAACGACTCTATGAAGAGCAGGAGCAGCTCGAACAGACACTGGCAGAGAAGATGGACCGGTGGATGTATCTGGAAGATCTGGTTGCACAGATTGCTGCGCAATCATAGCTGTTACGATTCGTATTCTTCCAGATCCGGAGATTCACAACTTGTATGTAAATCCCGGTACTTCTTTGGCGTGAGTCCATATAACTCCTGGAAAGAGCTTGTAAAATGGCTCTGGGAGGAGAAGTTTAAGTATTCTGAAATTTCAGAGATGGAATAATTGCTATATTGCAGCAGATGTGCCGCAGTTTTCAAACGCTCGGTCTTGATGTAAGCGGAGATGGACACATCCATTTCCTTTTTGAACAAACGGGACAGATACGTCGGATTCATATTCAGGTATTCTGCGATGCTTTCTAAGCGAAGCTCCTGTTGCAGGTTTGCCTGAATATAGTCGACACATTTGACAATCTGCTTGGAATAGATACCTTTGCTGCGGTTGTCCTGCATTGCTTTTGTATAGCTCATGATCATTTCAGTCTGAATCTTGTCAACTTCTTCCTTTTTCTTGCACACGTCCATGCGCTGGATAAATATGTCGCTCATGCTGTAAGCAATCTCGCGTGGAAGACCATACTGTGCACAGAAGCGGCTTGTCATGGCTGCAAGGATTACAAAGTGATACTTGGCATTCTGTAATGGATCGGCAGATAACACACCATTTCTGTCATCACCGGTTGTGTAGCCTTTGTGTTCCTCGTATTCTTTATGACGGGCTTTTACCTCCTCCATGTTGCCATTGGCGATTGCTTTGTAGATGCCAAATTCTTTCTCGTAGTCCAGATGGCGGCTTTGCTCCTGTTGTTGTTGGAATAATTTCATGTTTACTTCTTTGTCAATATTCATAGATACTCCTTCTAAAAATCTGAATAATTTCTCTCTTTTTAAATTCTTTTATAGTATATCATAATAGTGCAAAAAAAGACATATATTTGATATAAAAAATCAAAAAAAATCTGTATTATACAAACATAGACTTCAAGAGATACATTTCTACAAAAGATAACTCGTGTAGAGACGAATCGACAAAAGAGGAAGGAAGTCTTATGAAATTGGTATAAAGCATGAGAATGCTTTATATATATAGAATCCCCCCAAGATTCATATTAGTGTCACAAGACACACATTTCTCCTTCGCGTTATTTGATAACGCAGCTGGCGGTCAACTATCCCCAAGTTGACCGCTTTTGCATTTTCAGGATTTCTTTTACTTACATTCGTTTGAGATTTCATCTGCGATTTTACTGATGATAGAGACAACACGATCCTGGTCGATGGTCGAATACTGCTCGTAGGCATGGTAACAGCCCTGTACTAAAATCGTGATAAGAATATTGGCGCGGAGATCGGTGCGGTATTTTGGACATTTCTCGTATAATGCATTTTTGAGGGAGGTTTCCAGTCCTTCGGTGAGTGCGCTGACACGAGAGCCGGAAAAGACAATCCGGAAATTATGCCCCTGATCGATCGCTTTCTGGAACAACTGCTTTGTGACCTCACCGGTATGGGTAAGGATATTTTCCGGGTAAGGGAGTTCCTTCAACATTTCCTGAATCATGGACTGTTCAATATGTTCGGACAGATCATACATATCCCGGTAGTGCAGATAGAAGGTCTGTTTGCTGATCTGGGCACATTCTGTCAGCTCCTTGACGGTAATTTTCTCCAAAGGATATTTCTCCCGAAGTTCGATGAATGCCTGAAAAATATTCTGTCTTGTTTTCTGTATGCGTAAATCCATATCCGGTTCCTCCAGTTGTATAATAGGCTTGCTTGACGATATAGAAAGATGCGTCAATTACTTTACTTAATTATAATATTATACAAAAGTAAAATTGGGTACGTCAAGATGAAAAATCGAAGATAAATCGAGGGAGAAAAAGGTTTTCATTTTTCATGAAATTTGGTATGATAAAAAGGATAAAATAATGGAGATACTATGCGATGACGAAGAAACAACGAGCCGCTATAATTATAGAGCGTTTGCGGGAAGCATACCCGGATGCCACATGTACTTTGGAGTATGATGAAGCGTGGAAGCTTCTGGTCGAGGTCCGGCTTGCTGCACAGTGTACGGATGCCAGAGTGAATATTGTCGTGCAGGATTTGTATGCGAAATATCCGACCGTGGCAGCACTTGCTGAGGCGAAGCCAGAGGATGTGGAGGCAATCGTGCGTCCGTGTGGACTTGGAAGAAGCAAGGCGAAGGATATCTGTGCCTGTATGAAAGTATTGCATGAGAAATATCAGGATAATGTCCCGGATGATTTCGATGCGTTACTGGCACTTCCGGGCGTTGGAAGAAAGAGTGCGAACCTGATCATGGGCGATGTGTTCGGTAAACCTGCGATCGTGACGGATACACATTGTATTCGTCTGGTGAACCGGATGGGACTTGTGGATGGCGAGAAGGATCCGAAGAAGGTCGAGATGGCATTGTGGAAGATCATCCCACCGGAAGAGGGCAGTGATTTATGTCACCGGTTGGTATATCATGGTAGAGATGTGTGCAGTGCGCGCACGAAGCCGCATTGTGATGTGTGCTGTCTGCAGGATATTTGTAAGAAATGTGGCGTTAAATAGACAGGAGGCTATACATGGCAGTCAAATATAGAGAGTTTAAATTTCATTCACATGCAGATAAGCTGGAGATTCATGCGATGACAGTTGCGCCGGAAGCAAAGATCATCGGTGTGGTGCAGATTCTGCATGGAATGTGTGAACACAAGGAACGGTATTATGATTTTATGAAGTATCTGGCAGAGAAAGGGTATCTGTGTGTGATCCATGACCATCGTGGACATGGCAGCAGCGTCGTGAGTGATGCAGATCTTGGATACTTCTACGATGCCGGATATGATGGACTGATTGAGGACGCGCATCAGGTGACCGAGATGATCAAGGAGAGTGTGGGGGATGTGCCATATATTCTGCTTGGACACAGTATGGGTTCTCTCGTAGCCCGCTGTTATCTGAAGCGGTATGACGATGAGATCGACAAGGCAGTGATCGTCGGAAGTCCTTCGATGCGGCATGGCATTGCACCGGGACTGCGGTTATTGAAGATTCTCCGTGGATGCAAGGGCAGGCGCAAGCACTCAAAGCTTATGGATCACATTATGATGAATTCGAGCTATGAGAGACGGTTTAAGAAGGAGAAATTACAGCATGCGTGGATCAATTCTGATCGCGATGCGGTAGAAAAATACAACAACGACCGGTATTGCAATTTCACATTTACATTAGACGGCTATGAGAATCTGGTCTATCTTCTGCAGGAGACATACAGTAAGGATGGCTGGCAGATGAAGCACAAGGATCTGCCGATCAAGTTCTTCTCCGGCAAGGATGATCCGTGTGCAATCAGTCCAAGTGATTTTGGAAAAGCAATTCATTTTATGAAGGATCTTGGATATACGGATGTCCGGGGCGCGATGTACAAGGGTATGCGTCATGAGATTTTGAATGAAAAAGGCAGAAAACGGGTATATCAAGACATATATGATTTTATAAAAAATTAAACGGTAAGAGTGGAACTATGAAAGTCAGAATGGCAGTTGAACAACCAAATAAGGACGCATTTATCGAGCAGGTGATGCGCAAATATCATTTTTCCACAGAAGAAAAAGAAGCGTTGCAGCAGGTATATGAGAAGGTTCGCACTTACATGGCACCGTATGCAATCTATCGGATCAACACACGGATGCGGGGCGTTCCGCTTCTCGATGCAGAACAGTCGGCGCTTGTGGCAATGACACTTGGCGAAGGTGTGGATCGTCTGCAGGAATATTATGAGCGGGAGCACGCGTTATCGGAAAGCTATATGGTGGAGTGTGTGGCAAATGAGCTGCTTTTGCAGATGTATGCGGATTTCAATCAGAGCTATCCGAAATTCCATCGCCGCTATGTGAAGCGGTATGTATTTGTCGGAGAGGAAATTCCGCTCGATGGCATGCAGAAGCTGCTTGCAGAGGTATATGGCAGACAGCCGGCAGATATCGGACAGGAAAATGATATTACGGCAAATGAATATGGCGTATTACAGCCGTCGAAAAGTGTGGTGTTTTTTGCATTGCTGTCTGACAATCCGGAACAGCATTGCCAGGGCATCTGTATGAACTGCGGGAATCTGGAATGTGAAAACCGTATGCAGGAAGCGCGGCAGATACAGGTGCGGACAGAACCGCAGGAGATGGCAGCTACCATGGAGCCGGAGCAGAAGTTAAATTACGGATATCAGAGAATTTTTGGACAAAAGTGAGGAACGGGTATTGGAGAGACAGGAGAAACGCTATATTATGGCGCTTGACGCCGGTACAACGAGCAACCGCTGTATCTTATTTGATAAGAGCGGGACGATCGTGAGTATGGCGCAGAAAGAATTTACACAGATATTTCCGCAGCCTGGCTGGGTGGAGCATGACGCAAATGAAATCTGGTCGACGCAGCTTGGTGTGGCGGTGGAAGCAATGTCTAAGATCAATGTGACGGCGGAGGATATTGCGGCAATCGGAATTACAAACCAGCGTGAGACAACGATTATCTGGGATAAGAAGACCGGACAGCCAATCTGTAATGCGATTGTTTGGCAATGTCGGAGAACCGCAGAATATTGTGAGAAATTGCTTGGTCAGACGATGAAGGATGAAGAAGGAAATGTGATTCCGGTTAAGGATGTGATCCAGAAAAAAACAGGTTTGATCGTAGATCCGTATTTCTCTGCGACAAAGGTAAAATGGGTGTTAGACCATGTGCCACAGGCGAGAAAACGGGCAGAAGCCGGGGAACTGTTATTTGGAACGGTTGAGACATGGCTCATCTGGAAGCTGACCGGCGGTACGGTACATGTGACGGATTATTCCAATGCATCGCGTACGATGATGTTCAATATCCATACACTTCAGTGGGATGCAGATATCTTAAAGCTGCTTGATATTCCGGAATGTATGTTGCCAAAGGTGCGTACGAACAGTGAGGTATATGGTTATACATGTACGAATCTGTTAGGCGACGAAATCCCGATCGCGGGTGCCGCAGGCGATCAGCAGGCAGCACTGTTTGGACAGAATTGTTTTCGGGCAGGTGACGCGAAGAATACATATGGAACCGGTTGTTTCCTTCTGATGAATACCGGTGAGACACCAATTCTTTCTAAGCATGGGCTTGTCACGACGATCGGCTGGGGAAGAGAAGGAAAGATCAATTATGCACTCGAAGGTTCGATTTTCGTTGCAGGTGCAGCGATACAGTGGCTGCGAGACGAGATGGAATTTATCCGGGATGCGGCACAGAGTGAGGAACTTGCCACGCAGGTGGATGATACGGCAGGGTGTTATGTCGTTCCGGCATTTACCGGGCTTGGTGCCCCATATTGGGACAGTTTTGCGCGAGGTACGATCGTGGGATTAACACGCGGTGTGAATAAAAAACATATCGTGCGTGCAACGCTTGATTCCATTGCCTATCAGGTTGCGGATGTGCTTGCGGCAATGAATCAGGATTCCGGGATTCACCTGCAATCGTTGAATGTGGATGGCGGTGCAAGTGCGAATAACTATCTGATGCAGACGCAGGCAGATATCATACAGGTTCCGGTCAGACGTCCGGTATGTGTGGAGTCGACGGCGCTCGGAGCGGCATATCTCGCCGGACTGGCTGTCTCGTACTGGAAGGATATGGATGAGATACGAAGTAACGCACAGATCGAGCGGATATTTGAACCACAGATTACAGAAGAAGAGAAGAATGTGCGTGTGCGAGGCTGGGAAAAGGCCGTGCGGACATCATTTGACTGGGCTAAAGGAGGACAGATATGAATCCAATGAATTTTATGAAAGCAAAGGGGCTGTTATCACAGTTTACGATGAATCATCCGAAGCTTCCTGCTTTTTTCAAGGCGGCATCGGCGCAGATCGGCGAGGGTTCGATCATCGAGATCAGTGTGACAACGGCAGAAGGGAAGAATCTCTGTACGAACATGAAGGTGAGACCGGAAGATATGCAGCTTGTTGAAGAGTTGAAGAATCTTTCAAAGTAATTGATTCTTGCTTTGAGGAACCGATGCAAATGTGGTAGAATTATAAGCAGGACAGGATATAAATACAAAACATAGGAGGAAAGCGCTTTATGGAAGAAAATATAAGAGAAGCGATGACGGCAGCGCATGATAATATGCAGGAGAAGATGCAGGAAAAAGTCGCTGAAGTAAAAAATACGCTGGATAGTCTGGAGGGAACGAGCCGGGCAAACCGGTTCACGGTAACCGGGTATACGATTTACAATGCAGTTTTGCTGGCGTGCTATCTTGTGGAGGTAATCAAGGGCAGCCGGACAGGCGGGTATTTCGCAATCTTTGCAGTCCTTTCCATCCTGCCGCTTGCAGCAATCTGGATCGTGTATAAGCGGAATCCGGCGAGTGAAAATCTGAAACGGATTTTGATTTATTCATATGCAGTATTTTACACCTTTACGATATTTACAACCGTGTCTCCGGTTGCATTTGTGTATGGTGCACTCGTTAGTTTGTTCGTCATTGTATATGGACAGAAACGATTGAGCTTTGGCGCAGCGGGAGGAATCTTCCTCCTTAACCTGATTCATGTGATTTATATGGCAGCAAATGGTATGATTACGCCGCAGGATCTTCCGAATGTTGAAATCCGGATCGGGTTTACATTGCTGTTCGCGTTGTTTATGGTGATGGCGACAAATGTTATTATCTCGAATAATGAAGCGAAGATGAAGGCTATCACACAGGAGAAGGAGTCTGTATCAGCAATGTTAGAGCAGATTCTGGAAATCTCTGAGAATATGATCGGAGATATTCTGGCAGTTTCGGAGAAGATGACAACATTGGAGGATTCGGTTACAAAGACAAAAGCTTCCATGGAAGAAGTAACGAATGGTACAAACGATACCGCGGATTCAGTACAGTCCCAGCTCCTTAAGACGGAGGAAATCCAGCAGGTAATCGAGCGTGTGGAGCATGTATCCGATACGATCGAGAGCGACATGGATGAGGCGAGCGAGGAGGTTGCACAGGGTAAGAATAAGATTGATGAACTGATCTCACAGGTGGAGACAAGCGATGAGGCGAGCAAGAAGGTGGCAACCGAGCTCGATAAGCTGACGGCATATGCAAGCCAGATGCAGGGAATCGTCGATATCATCGGGAACATCACCGATCAGACAAGCCTTCTTTCCTTAAATGCAAGTATCGAGGCAGCAAGAGTCGGCGAAGCAGGTAAGGGCTTTGCGGTTGTTGCATCTGAGATTTCTGCTCTTGCAGACCAGACCCAGGAAGCAACGGTCAATATCGCCGAACTGATTGGGAATATTTCTGAGGAGCTGACAGAGGTTGTAAATGTTGTCAGTTACCTGATTGATAACAATAAGTTACAGAGCATCGCAGCGACTGAGACTGCATCGAGCTTCGAGACGATTGCAAGCCGGACCCAGGATATCCATCAGTTGACAGAGGAGCTGACCGGACTGGTATCTTCTCTGGCACAGTCGAATGAGGCAATCGTGGATAGTATCCAGACAATCTCGGCAGCAACCGAGGAAGTGACAGCACATTCAAGCGTAACACTTGAGAGCAGTGAGGAGAACAGCTCGATTGTTGTAGAGGTTGGTGATATCGTCGGAGAATTGCAGGCACTTGCAGAACGTCTGAGTGCATTAAGCTAACATGGCTTTGACAAAGGAAAAATAACTGAAAAAAGGTTATTGACATTTTTTCTGAAGTAGAGTAGTATGAGTCTATCAAAAATGAATAGTGACACGAAACCAATGATGTGGAGATAACGTTACATCGTGCACGTACAGAGAATCCGGGAGGCTGAGAACCGGGTCGGACGCAGGGTAGCAAATGGACCACGGAGGGCATAGTCAAAGGAGCATCCGCTCTGAGTATTCTATGACGTTCGCATACGTTAGTTGCAGGGAATATGATAGTATTCTGAAAGAGCATGGGAGGAAACTCTCATGAAACAAGGTGGCACCGCGGGAATTCCGTCCTTGACAAAAGTATATTTTGTCAAGGACTTTTTTATTGCAATGAATAAATTATTGGAACCATGTCACGAAGAAAGGAGTTTGGAGATGATCAGGCCAACATTAGAAGAAGCGATGCAGTATCAGAAGGATTATAAGGTTGTTCCGGTGTTAAAGGAAATCTATTCCGATATCCGCACACCGATGCAGGTGCTGAAGATACTGAAAAAAGCAAGCAAGCATTGTTATATGTTAGAGAGTGTGGAGAATCAGGAAAACTGGGGACGCTATACATTCCTTGGTTACAAGCCAAAGCTTTGTGTGACATGTATGAACGGAAAGCTGAAAGTCACCGATGTGAACGGAACGGTTATCCGCGAGGTACTGGTACAGCATCCGGAAGCCTGTATCAATGAAATCTTGGCAGATTACAAAAGCCCGAAGATCGAAGGATTCCCGACATTCACCGGTGGACTGGTTGGGTATTTCGCATATGATTACATCAAATACAGTGAACCGAAGCTGAATCTGGATGCGGAAGATGAGGAAGGGTTTAATGATGTAGATCTGATGCTGTTCGATAAGGTGATTGCATTTGACAATGTGAAGCAGAAGCTGCTCATCATCGCGAATGCGAAGACGGATAACCTGACGGAGAATTACATCCATGCGGTGGAAGAAATATCCGAGATCATTGAACTGATCAAACATGGCGAGGAAGCAGAGATAGAACCGGCGAAGATGACATCCGAATACCGGAAGCTGTTCGATCAGGAAGCCTTCTGCAACATGGTGGAGAAAGCGAAGAATTATATCTACGAAGGAGATATCTTCCAGGTTGTATTATCGAACCGGCTGGAAGCGGATTTCTCCGGAAGCCTGCTGAATACTTACCGCGTACTCCGTACCATCAATCCATCACCGTATATGTTCTACTTTAGCGGCGACGACATCGAGGTAGCGGGGGCTTCTCCGGAGACCTTGGTGAAGTTGGAAAATGGTGTGTTACATACCTTTCCATTGGCGGGAACGAGACCGAGAGGAAAGACGAAGGAAGAAGATCTCAAAAACGAAGAGGAACTTTTAGCAGACGAGAAAGAGCGATCCGAACATAATATGCTCGTTGATCTCGGAAGAAATGATATCGGCAAGATCAGCAAGTTCGGAAGCGTGGAAGTGGAGAAATACATGAGCATCGAGCGGTATTCGCATGTGATGCATATCGGTTCTACGGTACGCGGGGAACTGCGGGACGACTGCTCCGTGACAGATGCGGTCGATGCAATCCTTCCGGCAGGAACCTTGTCTGGCGCACCGAAGATCCGTGCCTGTGAGATTATCAATGAACTCGAGAACAACAAACGCGGCATCTATGGTGGAGCAATCGGTTATATTGATTTTACCGGAAACTTAGATACCTGTATTGCGATCCGGATCGCATATAAGAAGAACGGAAAGGTATTCGTACGAAGCGGAGCCGGAATCGTGGCAGACAGTGTACCGGAGAACGAATATCAGGAATGTATCAACAAGGCAAAGGCTGTGATGAAAGCAATCGAGATCTCACAGGAAATGACAGACTAAGAAAGGAGATGGCAGCATGATATTACTGATTGATAATTACGATAGTTTTTCGTACAACTTGTATCAGCTTATCGGAATGATCCGACCGGACATCAGGGTTATAAGAAATGATGAGATGACGATTGCGGAGATCGAAGCACTGGCACCGGATCACATCATCGTATCACCGGGACCGGGCAGACCAAAGGAGGCCGGAATCTGTGAGGAAGTCATTGATTACTTCAAAGGGAAGATTCCAATCTTCGGGGTGTGTCTCGGACATCAGGCAATCTGCGAGACATTCGGCGGCGAGATCGGATATGCGAAGAAGCTGATGCACGGAAAGATGTCTATCGTTGATCTCGACACCGACAGCGCCATCTTCAAGGGGATGGAACCAAAATTACAGGCGGCCAGATATCATTCACTTGCCGCGGAGGAAGACAAGCTTCCGGCGGAGCTGAAGGTAATCGCCCGCTCGGAGGATGGCGAGATCATGGCAGTGGAGCACCGGAACTACCCGGTATACGGCGTACAGTTCCACCCGGAGTCAATCCTGACCCCCGATGGAAGGAAAATTATGGAGCAGTTTTTGGGTATGAAATAAGGAGGACAAAGCGATGATAAAAGAAGCGATCAGCAAAGCAATGAATAAAGAGAATCTGACAAGAGAGGAAGCCCTTCAGGTTATGAAGGAGATCATGAGCGGCGAGGCAGAACAGTCACAGGTCGCAGCATTTCTGGTAGCCCTGCATATGAAAGGGGAGACAGCCGAGGAGATTTCTGCCTGTGCCGAAGGTATGCGAAGCTTCGCAACGAAGCTCGACCGTGGCGATATGGATGTGATTGATATCGTCGGAACCGGTGGAGACCGTTCGAATACATTTAATATTTCGACTACTGCAGCAATCGTAACTGCAGCGGCAGGTGTGGCAGTTGCCAAGCACGGAAACCGAGCCGCTTCGAGCAAATGCGGAACCGCCGATTGCCTTGAGACACTCGGGGTGAATTTGATGCTTGAGCCTGAGAAGAATGCGAAGGTGCTGAAGGATACAAACCTGTGCTTCCTGTTCGCGCAGAAATATCATCCGGCAATGCGCTATGTCGGACCGGTAAGAAAGGCAATCGGTGTTCCGACTGTGTTTAATATTCTGGGACCACTGACAAATCCTGCTTATAATACATACCAGCTGCTCGGCGTGTACAGCGAGGAGCTGCTTGACACGGTAGCGAATGCGTTGAAGGATCTTGGCTTAAAACATGCGATGGTTGTCTATGGCAAGGATTGCTTAGATGAGATTTCCATGAGTGCGGATACTGAGGTTTGCGAGCTTGCCGATGGTAAAGTCACGAAGTACACGATCACGCCGGAACAGTTCGGATTCACACGATGCAGGAAGGAAGACTTGGTTGGAGGAACACCGGAAGAAAATGCAGCACTGGTGAAGGAAATCCTCGAAGGAAAGGTAACAGGTGCAAAGCTTGATGCCGTGCTGATTAACGCGGGTGCAGCCATCCATGTTGCGAAAAATGTGAGCATGGAGGAAGGTATCAAAGAGGCACGTGAGATGATCACAAGTGGCAAGGCGCTTGCAACTATGGAACAGTTTATCGCCGAAACAAATGCAGCATAAGGGAGTTAGAGCATGATATTAGATGAGATAGCAGAAAAGACACGGGCGCGTGTGGAAGAAGATAAAAAACAAATACCATTTTTCCATATGCGGAATGAAGCGGAGCGGCTGGCAGCGGAATTGCCGAAAGGAAACCGTCCGAAGTTATTTCCATTTTATCAGACTCTGAAGAGTCCGGGAATCTCGTTCATCTGTGAGGTGAAGAAGGCGTCTCCGTCGAAGGGTGTGATCACAGAGGAATTTCCGTATCTCGAGATCGCGAAGGAGTATGAGATAGCCGGCGCATCCGCAATCTCGTGCCTGACGGAACCGTATTTTTTTCAGGGAAAGGATGTGTACCTGAAAGAAATCACCGAGCATGTAAAGATTCCGGTATTGAGAAAAGATTTTACGGTTGATCCGTATATGATCTATCAGGCACGGACGCTTGGCGCATCGGCAATCCTGCTGATCTGTTCTCTTCTTTCCCAGTCGGAGTTAGAAGAGTATCAGGCGATTGCAACGGAACTTGGTATGTCGGCGTTAGTTGAGGCACACGATGAGCAGGAAGTGGAGATGGCACTTCGTGCAGAGGCATCGATTATCGGTGTGAACAACCGGGATCTGAAGACATTTACGGTGGATATCAACAATTCCGCAAGGTATCGGAAGATGGTGCCAAAGGAAGTCTCATTTGTCTCAGAGAGCGGAATCAAGACGGCAGAGGACATTGCGAAGCTTCTGGAAAATGGCACGGATGCGGTGCTGATCGGTGAGACGCTGATGCGCAGTGAGAACAAGAAGCAGGCGTTGGATGAACTGCGGGGAATGTAAGCATGTGTCATGGAATCAAATTGGTGTGCAAAGCAGGATAAAGATGAACAGGCTGGAAGGAAAGTAAAATGCAGAAGATAAAATTATGCGGCATGATGAAGCCGTGCGATATCGAATATGCAAATCGGGTCAAACCGGATTTGGTCGGATTCATATTTGCGAATACGAGACGGAAGATCAGTCCCGCGCAGGCAAAGCAATTCCGGGAAGCATTGGATGCGGAGATTCCGGCAGTTGGTGTGTTCGTGAATGAAGATATTTCCGTGATCACATCGCTCGTGCAGAATGGATGTATCGACATGATCCAGCTGCATGGTGAGGAAGATGCGGATTATATCAGACGTCTGCGTGAGATATGTGATGTGCCGGTTATAAAGGCGGTCAAGGTACAGATGGTCGAGCAGATACGGCAGGCGGCGGCACTTCCGGTTGATTACCTGCTGTTAGATACCTACCGCAAGGGTGTACTTGGCGGAACCGGAGAGGCGTTTGACTGGGAACTGCTGCGGGAGGCAAAGATAGTAGCCGGAGATACCGCAGAAGGAGAGTTGTTCGGAAAGCCGTATTTCTTAGCGGGCGGACTTCATGCGGGGAACCTGCGGGAGGCAGCAGCACTTGGAAGCTACGGGCTGGATGTAAGCTCCGGAATCGAGACAGACGGAAGCAAGGACTTTACCAAGATGGTCGAAGTTATGGAACTGGTGAGAAAATTTTAGATGTGAAGGAAATATAGTAATAACAAAAGTGTAGATATGAATATGTTCTATGTATGATATATCCAACGCTTATACATCTATATGCATATGTTTGAAACTTTTAGAAATGCTTGATGTTTCAGAAATATTAGCAATGTTTGAACACGATGTTCAAACAAGCCGCCACTGAGCCACGGATGGCGAATTGGCGGCGGTTGCGTAAAATTTGAATAATGTATATTGGAACATCTAGCATTTCTTAGTTTCAAAGCATCGCATATAGATGTATAAGCGTTGGATATGGACTGCATACATGGAACATATTGATAGTCATATTTCTAAGGAGGATAAGACATGTCGAAAGGAAGATTTGGAATTCATGGCGGTCAGTATGTGCCGGAAACGATCATGAACGCCGTCAATGAATTGGAAGCAACCTATAATAAATACAAGGATGATCCGGAATTTAACCGGGAACTGACCGAGCTGTATAATGAGTACGCAGGCAGACCGAGCAGACTTTATTATGCAGAGCGCATGAGCAAGGACCTGGGTGGAGCTAAGATCTACCTGAAGCGTGAGGACTTAAACCACACCGGTTCCCACAAAATCAACAATGTACTTGGACAGATGCTTCTGGCAAAGCGTATGGGTAAGACACGTGTGATCGCAGAGACCGGTGCCGGTCAGCATGGCGTTGCAACAGCGACCGTTGCAGCCATGATGGGCATGGAGTGTGAAATCTTCATGGGTAAGGAAGATACGATCCGTCAGGCATTGAATGTATACCGGATGCGTCTGCTTGGCGCGAAGGTACATGCAGTGGAAAGCGGAACCGGTACTCTGAAAGATGCGGTCTCCGAGACATTCCGTGAGTGGACAAGCCGGATTGACGATACGCATTATGTGCTTGGTTCGGTTATGGGACCATATCCATTTCCGACGATCGTGCGTGATTTCCAGTCGGTAATCAGCCGCGAGATTAAGCAGCAGATCATGGAGAAGGAAGGCAGACTTCCGGATGCCGTGCTTGCCTGTGTCGGTGGTGGTTCCAATGCGATCGGTGCATTCTACCATTTTATTGAGGATAAGAGCGTGCGTCTGATCGGTTGTGAGGCAGCCGGACGAGGCATAGATACATTCGAGACAGCAGCAACCTTAAATACCGGACGTCTTGGAATCTTCCACGGCATGAAATCTTATTTCTGTCAGGATGAATACGGACAGATTGCCCCGGTTTATTCGATTTCCGCAGGTCTAGACTATCCGGGCATCGGACCGGAGCATGCATACCTGCATGACATCGGCAGAGCGGAATATGTGGCAATCACAGACGATGAGGCGGTTGATGCATTTGAATATCTCTCGAAAATCGAGGGAATTATCCCAGCCATTGAGAGTGCGCATGCGGTTGCTTACGCAATGAAGCTTGCACCACAGATGGACAAGGATCAGATTATGGTTATCAATATTTCCGGACGCGGCGATAAGGACGTAGCAGCGATCGCCCGTTACAGAGGGGAGGATCTTCATGAGTAATATAGCAAAAGCATTTGAGCATGGAAAAGCGTTTATTCCGTTTATCACGTGTGGATATCCGGATTTGGAAACAACAGAGAAAATCGTGTATGCAATGGTTGATGCAGGGGCAGACCTGATCGAGCTTGGAATCCCATTTTCAGACCCGACGGCAGAAGGCCCGGTTATTCAGGAGGCAAATATCCGTGCGTTGGCCGGTGCGGATAAGGTGACGACAGACAAGGTGTTCGATCTGGTGCGCAGGCTGCGCCAGAAGGTCACGATTCCGATGGTATTTATGACTTACGCGAATGTTGTATTCTCTTATGGTTCAGAGAGATTTATCTCGACCTGTAAGGAAATCGGCATCGATGGATTGATCCTGCCGGATATCCCATACGAGGAAAAAGAAGAGTTTGATCCGATCTGCAAGCAGTATGGTCTGGATCTTGTATCCTTGATCGCGCCGACTTCACACGAACGGATCAGCATGATCGCGAAGGAAGCAAATGGATTCGTCTACTGTGTTTCTTCGCTCGGTGTAACCGGAACAAGAACCGAGATTACAACCAATGTCGGCGAGATGGTAGCCCTTGTGAAGAAAGCGAAGGACATTCCTTGCGCAATCGGATTCGGAATCTCAACGCCGGAGCAGGCAAAGAAGATGGCTACCTCCGCAGATGGCGTCATTGTCGGAAGTGCGATCGTGAAGATCATCGCAAAATACGGACGCGAGGCTGCACAGCCGGTGTTTGAGTATGTAAAGAGCATGAAGGATGCGATCTCGTAGAGGGGAATTATTGATGCATCTCGGAGGAATTATTGATAGTTTCCGGGATGGTTGATGTTGGAGAAATTATTGATTTGGGTGTGAATCCGGAAATTGAATTGTAAAAACCCACAGGATGGGCGTAATCTACTGAAAAAAGAGGATTGCGCCCATTTTTGCATGTTGAAAATGAATTCATGAGCCAGATATGGGTGTAAGGAGGAGAAATCCGGATGCTACGCCCACGTGGTGGGTTTTCGGACGAAAATGTGGTTGAAAAAGCCCAGGTTAAAAATCTGATAACAAATGGGAATCTGGTAACAACATATAAGAATTTATGGAAATGGCTGTTGGAACTGGATGGAATTATGGTGATTTATGTGCAAATTACAAGTTATGTGCAATCCGCCTATAATACATAAAATATGAATGTAATTTTATATGTATGCGTGATAAAATAGAGAGCGAGAACTTTAATTTTCTGTTACTTATAAAGATGTGAGAAATTTAGTTTTAGCAGACGGACAAAATTGAATTCTAAATGGCAAGAAATATTCCTTTAAGAGGCGTATCATTTAACCATACAGAAGAAAGGAAGTGAATGCATGGAATGGCTGACTGCAATCAGAAAATCTATTGATTATATAGAGGAACATTTGAATGATAACATCAGTGCGCAGGATGTGGCAGAGCAAGTGTATGTATCCCCTCTGCATTTTCAAAGAGGTTTTTTGATTATGACCGGATATTCTATATCAGAGTATATTCGTAATCGTAAGCTATACATGGCGGCGCTTGAGCTGAAAAAGGCGAATAGGAAAGTAATAGACGTGGCATTTGATTATGGATATGACACACCGGACAGCTTTACGAAAGCGTTTACCAGATTTCATGGGATTTCCCCTGTGCAGGTAAAACAGGGCGGTGATATAAGAACCTTTCTTCCGTTGAGTGTTAAAATTACAGTTCAAGGAGGAGATAAAATGGACTACAAGATTACAAAAATGTTTGGATTTAAGGTGATAGGCTTTGCGAAAGAGTTTTCCTTTGATACGGCATATGAGGAAATTCCGAAATATTGGGATGAAATCTGTGAAAAATATGCGGCTAATGTATATGCAGGTAATCCACCTGCAAATCCATATGAAAAGGCATTCGTGGAAAATTGTATAGGAGAATATGGCATTTGTATTGATGACGGAAAAGCAGCTGATAAGGGAAAATTTACATATCTGGTTGCAGGTAAATATGCCGGTGGAGAAGTTCCGGAAGGAATGATGCTATATGAGTTTGAACAGGGGGAATGGGCGGTGTTTGACTGCGTAGGAGCAATCCCGGAGGCACTTCAATCACTAAATACCAGAATATTTAAAGAATGGTTACCGGGTAACGCTGATTATGAGATAAGCGGAAATGCGAATGTGGAATGGTATGACTGTGTAAATGGAGAAAACACAGATGCTGATTACCACAGTGCTATCTGGATTCCGGTAAAAAGAAAATAATTCAGAATCTAACACAAAAGCGAGGAAAAACATGAACATCACAGTATATTTAGGAGCCTTTGAAGGAAAGGATGCGAGCCTGAAGCAGGCAGTGCGGGAGCTTGGAACGTGGATTGGTGCGAGCGGAAATGCGCTGGTATATGGCGGATCAAAATCCGGATTGATGGGGGAAATTGCAGAGAGCGTCCTACAGGCTGGCGGCACGGTGACAGGCGTGGAACCGAAATTTTTCATGGATGCGGAATTGCAATATGACAACTTGACGGAACTTATAGTCACAAAGGATATGACGGAGCGGAAAACGAAGATGATCGAACTGGGGGATGCATTTATCGCATTTCCGGGCGGCACAGGAACGCTTGAAGAGATTTCGGAAGTGATGTCGAAGGTGTCGCTGAAGCAGTTGGACGCGCCATGCATCTTGTATAATCTGAATGGATATTATGACAGCTTGAAAGCACTGCTTGCGCATATGATCGAGATGGGACTCTCGACACCAGAGCGGCAGCAGGGTATCTATTTTGCAGATTCTCTGGAGGAAATCAAGCAGATAATAAACAGAGATTGAGATGTTGGGTCAGATAATAAAGATGCCATAGGATAGATGCTATACGCTATGTACATGTATATCTGCTTGTTAATACTTGAAAAAATATAGTTTTATATAGGGTTTCCTGTGGGATTTCGAGCATTCTTAGGTTTGCTATAATTTGTTAAATATGTTACAATTATTCTTGCGATTAAGCAATTTGTTATACAAATTTCACATAATATTTGAATTTTGTATACGAGCAGGAATTGTGTGATTGAAAGGAGAATGAATTATGGCAGTGAATCGTTTTGTATTGAATGGAATTTCTTATCATGGACATGGCGCGATTAATGAGATTCCGGGTATTGTGAAGTCAAAGGGATTTAAGAAGGCGTTTGTAGCGTCTGATCCGGATCTGGTGAAGTTTGGCGTGACGGCGAAGGTGACCGATCTGCTGAAGGAAAATGGCATAGAATATGAGTTATATTCTGATATCAAGCCGAACCCGACGATTGAGAATGTATTGCATGGTGTCGATGCGTATAAGGCTTCGGAAGCTGATTTTATGATTACCATTGGCGGTGGTTCATCCATGGATACAGGAAAAGCAATCGGCATTATTATCAACAATCCGGAATTCGCAGATGTTCGTTCTCTGGAGGGCGTTGCACCGACGAAGAAGCGGACGGTATTTACGATTGCGGTACCTACAACCGGTGGTACGGGTGCAGAGTCAACGATCAATTACGTAATTACGGATGTAGAGAAGAAGCGTAAGTTTGTATGTGTGGATCCGAACGATATCCCGGATGTTGCAGTGGTAGACCCGGATATGATGGCATCGATGCCGAAGGGACTGACTGCATCAACCGGAATGGATGCACTTACACATGCAATTGAAGGTTATACAACCGCAGGCGCATGGGAGCTGTCAGATTGTCTGGATTTAGAGGCAATCAAACTGATTGCAGCGAACTTGAGAAAAGCCGTAGAGAACGATCCGGATGGTCGTGAGGGCATGGCACTTGCACAGTATGTAACAGCGATGGCATATTCGAATGTAGGACTTGGAATCGCACATTCCATGGCACATACACTTGGTGCGGTATATGATACACCACATGGTGTCGCTTGTGCGATGATGCTTCCAATCGTCATGGAGTTCAACAAAGAATATACAGGAGAAAAGTACAAATCCATAGCAGAAGCATTTGGAATTGATACGACAGGCATGGATCAGGCAACTTACAGACAGGCTGCAATCGATGCGGTTCAGCAGTTGTCTATCGATGTTGGAATTCCGACAAAGCTGGAGAAGCTGAAGGAAGAAGATCTTCCGTTCTTGTGTGAATCTGCTGCAGCGGATGCGTGTGCACCGAGCAACCCTAGACCGGCAAGCTTAGAGCAGTTTGAGGAGATGTTCCGTAAGCTGATGTAAGTAGAGCAGTTTGAGGAGCTATTCTGTAAGCGGATATAAATGGTTGTGTGATGATTGCTAATTAAATTAAAACATAGCTACACAACGAAACTATAAAAATGAATTTCTAAATCATAAGAGGAGTCTTCATCTTGGTGATGTTATTTATCACAAGATGTTGGCTCCTTTTTGCGCAAAAAGTATTCCCATTTTTACAATGCTATGATAAAATAAGTTAGATGAAACTAACTTAAAAGAAAAACAAAATTACAACCACCAGACGGGCACAAATAAAAGTAGTATATGAAGCAGAATAGAAGGGGAGAGAAACCATGAAGGTAACAACGTTAGATACACAGGTGGCAGAGCAGATCGGGCACGCGTTTGGATATTATGACTATGGAGAGGAAGTCGGAATGGGCGCATTTTACCGCAGCAAGGATGCGGTCGCAACGTATATTGCCGGGTATGTTCGGATGGCATTTGAAGGCGGTATGCTCTATGCGACAAGCGAGCGGGGCGAGGGTTATATTGCTTATAAGGTGCCGGGACAGAAATTGAAGCTTAGAGCAGGCATGCAGCTTGTAAAAGCATTGTTTCATTCAATGAGCCTAAAAGAATTGATTCGGATGGGACAGGGAGTTTCCAAGGGAGGAACGTCGCTGCAGGATCGGATGAAAAAAGAGAAGAAACCTTATATATTTGTCGGCATGGTCTGTGTGCCGGAACAATATCAGGGACAGGGTTACATGCGGAAGGTGATGGAGCTTGCCTACGCAGAAGGCAACCGGCTGCAGGTTCCGGTGCTTCTGGAGACAGATGCGAAGTCGAAATGCGACAAATACATGCACCTTGGCATGCAGCTTGATGGTGTACGTAATTTAGGAAAATATGGAAAATTATATGATCTGGTCAAATATCCGGATTGATTTATCCAAGATGACCGTGGTATTTCCTGAGATAGTATACGCCGGAAATACCACCCGGAATCCCAATCCAGAGTATCATAGCACCAGATGTCACAAGCCCAAAATCTGGAACTGTCAACGTGCAGGCGACATACAGCAGGACAATGGGAAGTGAGATATGCCCCAAAATGTTATGTGCAATTTTCCATGTCTCTTCGTCCCGTATGGTCCAAGGCAGTCGCAGCCCTGTGTACCGGTTGTATGGAATTCTTGGACATAGAATACCGGATGCAAGCATGATACAGCTTATAAAAGACATTGCAAATATTTTCTCGCCATTTTCAGAAAACGTTATAACATCAAGTGCTGTCAGACAGGCAACAAGAATCCCGATTATCAAAAATCCAATATTGATAAGTGTGGTCACGCGAAGGGTGCCAATACGCAGATCATCTGTAGTTTCATTTGTCAATAGAGCAAGATTACGATACAAAATGATGGCTGCGCTGATCATGCACATACCGGTTAACAGGAGAGACACCAGTTCGTTTTTTACAATCAATGCAACCAGCATGGCTAAGAATGTAAGAAATAAAATAGTACCTCTTTTTCTGCCTGCCTGAAGACGATTTCTTTCCTGCTGATTTTTCAGAGCCAGTTGTTCATTCAGGTCCGCTAATTGATCGGCAAGTGCCTGATGCTTGTTTGGTTCTGTTTCTATACCGAGTAGCTGGCTGACCGATACGTCAAGCACATTTGCGAGACGAATCAGCACATCGGCATCCGGAACAGATAAACCGTTTTCCCATTTGGACACAGTCTGGCGGACAACGTGTAGCTTCACAGCCAGCTCTTCTTGACTGAGTCCTTTTGCTTTTCGGAAATGTTTGATATTTTCGTGGATCATTGTTTTACGTCCTTTCTTATGTGGTAAGCATAGCATTATTATACGAAGCGTTTATGGCGGATGCAAGCAATGAAAATTAACATTGGCAAAAAGACGGTGAAAACCAAAAAACAGACTTGACAAGAGGGTTAGTCCAAACTAACATAACAGGTGCTGTGGAGCTCATTTTTTATAACATAACAAATCGTAACAACTGTTATGTTGAGAAACAATAAAAGCTTACCAGAATCAGGTAGAAGCAAGACTAATAAAAGGAAGCGAGGCAATCACATGAACGAAAAAACAAAAGTACAGGTACAGGGAGTTCCGGAGACAATGCTGCAGACATTATATGCGAGAGCGCAGGAGTCAAAGAAGCCGAACCATCATATCTACGACGAGCGGGCAATCGAAGTGGTATCCCGTCTGGATTATGATTTCTCCAAGGCGGAAAGCGACAAGGCGATGAGCTTGGGAGTAATCGCGCGGACGATCGTGCTTGATAAGCTGGTCGGAGATTTTCTGTCTCATTATCCACACGCGGTTGTCTTGAACATTGCATGCGGTATGGATACGCGCTGCTATCGGATGGAAGGAAAATACGACCGTTGGTATAACATTGATCTGCCGGAGACGATGGCAGTTCGGAGTCGTTTCTTCGAGGAGCAGGGGCCGATCTTCCAGATTGCAAAATCTGCTATGGACGCAAGCTATATGGATGATATTGAGTATCATGGCGAGCCGGTGCTGGTGATCATTGAGGGCTTGACGATGTATCTGTCCGAGGCGGATGTCAAGCAGATATTCGATATTCTGGACAAGCGGTTTTCGAAAGCAGTCGTGCTTGTAGAGACGATGTCACCGTTTGTAGTAAAGCATATCAAGGAGAAATCCATCGAGAAGAGTGCGGCGAAGTTTGCATGGGGCGTGAAAAATGGTGCCGCATTGGAACAGGTAATTCCTCGTTTTAAGAATAAGCGTGATGTAAGTCTGGTTGAGGGGATGAAAGTATTGATGCCGATTTACAAGGTGATCGGGAAAATCCCGGCAGTACGAAATTTCTCAAATAAAATCTGTGTGATGAAGAAATAGTGATATAATAATTTTGTCATGCAAATAAGCAATAAGGAGAATCGATAAATGGAGCTTCGGGTATTACGCTATTTTCTGATCGTGGCGAAGGAGCAGAGCTTCACGAAGGCTGCGGAACAATTACATATCACACAGCCAACGCTGTCAAGACAGCTTGCAGCATTGGAGGAAGAGCTTGGAACCGTGCTGTTCAACCGTGGCGGACGGAATGTTACGTTGACCGACGAGGGAATCCTGCTCAAGCGGCGAGCCCTTGAAATCATCGATCTCGAAGATAAGATCCGGGAGGAATTCAAGGAAAGTCAGGTCGTCGATGGAACAATCACGATTGGATGCGGTGAGTTCGCAGCAGTGGAGCTGCTGGCACAGATCTGCGAGCGGTACCGGGCGAAATATCCGATGGTTCAGATCCGGGTGCATACCGGAACAGCAGATACGATCTATGAGATGATGAATAAAGGACTGGTAGACATCGGGCTTTACATGGAGCCGGTGAATCTGGAAGGACTGGATTATATCCGTTTTCCGGAGAGTGACCACTGGGTTGTAGGCATGCGACCGGACGATCCGCTGGCAGAAAAATCATATATTACGAAAGAGGACTTATTGCCGTTACCGCTGATATTGCCGGAACGGTCGGGCGTACAAAGTGAGCTTGCGAATTGGTTTGGCAAGGACTTTGCGAAGCTGAACATAGCATTTACAAGTAATCTCGGTACAAATGCAGCAATCCTGGCGATGCAGGGGCTTGGTTATCCAATCTCCATTGAAGGCGCCGGCAGATACTGGCGATCTGATTTGCTTGTGCAGAAAAAGCTGTATCCGGAGATCACGGCAAGTACTGTGATCGCATGGCGCAGGAACATTCCGTACGCGCAGGCTGTCCTCAAATTCATTGACGAGATCAATGCCTTTCAGGCATAATAAAGCATTCAATGTAAGTATTAGACATAATACAATACAATAATTATAATCAAGGTGTAGGAAGAAAGAGACTACACCTTTTTTAGTAAGTGTTAGTAGTATTGCGGAGCATATAGTGATTAGTGTATGTGTCTGTATTTCATTTCAGAAATATGAATATGTTTGGAACTTAGAAGAACTCGATGTTCTGTAATTATCCAGCAATGTTTGAACACGATGTTCAAACAAGCCGCCACTGAGCCACGGATGGCGAATTGGCGGCGGTTGCGTTCGGTATCTATTTGTATATCAGAACATTTAGTTCTTCTTAGTTACAATACATCTGATATTTCTGAAATGAAATATAGGCAGTACGTAATCACTATATGCCCGCCCAATAGAATTAGGAGGACAAAAAATGAGTAAGAAATTAGTCGCATATTTTAGTGCAAGTGGAATTACAAGAAACGTCGCAAAGATGGTAGCAGAGGCAGCGGGCGCGGACCTGTACGAGATCACGCCGAAGGAAGCCTACACAAAGGCAGACTTAAACTGGATGGATAAGAAATCAAGAAGCAGCGTAGAGATGACAGACAAGAAGATTCGACCGGAAATCACAGACACTGACGCGAAGATTTCAGAGTATGACGAGATATTCCTTGGATTCCCAATCTGGTGGTACGTAGCACCAACGATCATCAACACATTTCTGGAGAAATATGATTTCACAGGCAAGAAGATCGTGCTGTTCGCAACATCCGGCGGAAGCGGATTTGGAAATACCATAAAGGAATTGCAGCCATCCGCACCGGGCGCACAGTTTGTCGAGGGCAAGCTGCTCAACCATGCAAATAAGAAGGAAATCGAAGAACTGGTAAAAGAATTTTAGGAGAGGGGTAAGAACATGGCAAAGATTACACAGACAGCAGGCAGAAATGCACTCGGAAAATTTGCTCCGCAGTTTGCACATTTTAACGATGATGTATTATTTGGAGAGAACTGGAACAACGAGGATATTGATGTCAAGACACGAAGCATCATTACCGTAGTCGCACTTATGGCACAGGGGATCACGGATTCTTCTCTGAAATTTCATTTACAGAATGCGAAAGCACATGGTGTGACACAGAAGGAAATCGCTGCGATCATCACCCATGTAGCATTTTATGCCGGATGGCCAAATGGATGGACCGTATTCAATCTGGCAAAGGAAGTCTGGGATGTGGATGAAGGCGACCTGCCTTATGAAGATCCGGCGATGCGTGCGCATGCAAAGAAAATGGTATTTCCAATCGGACAGCCAAACGATGCATTTGCACAGTATTTTATCGGACAGAGTTATCTGGCACCGGTATCCACCAGTCAGGTTGGAATCTTCAATGTCACATTTGAGCCGGGCTGCAGGAACAACTGGCATATCCATCATGCAAAGAGCGGTGGCGGACAGATTCTTGTATGCGTAGCCGGACGTGGATATTATCAGGAAGAGGGCAAAGAAGCCATCGAGCTGAAACCGGGCGACTGCATCAACATTCCGGCAGAGGTTAAGCATTGGCATGGCGCTGCACCGGATAGCTGGTTCAGCCATCTGGCAGTGGAAGTACCGGGCGAGGAGACATCCAATGAGTGGTGCGAGCCGGTAACAGATGAGGAATATGGTAAGTTGAAATAAAAACATTTGGGATTGCAGGAGGGTTTATACATGGAGTACGCAAAACTTGGAAATACCGATATTGAAGTATCGAAGCTTTGCATCGGATGCATGAGCTTCGGAAAAGCAGGTACAATGCATGACTGGACACTGGATGCGCAGGAAAGCGAGAAGGTGATCAAGCATGCGTTGAAGCTTGGTATCAATTTCTTTGATACTGCAAACTGTTATTCCGCAGGAACCAGTGAAGAATATCTGGGACAGGCACTGAAAAAGAATGTGGCACGTGATAAGGTTGTGATCGCATCGAAGGTGTATTTCAATGAGGGTAGACTGTCAAAGGCAGCGATTGAGCGGGAAATCGACGGTTCCCTAAAAAGGCTTGGAACCGACTATCTGGATTTGTATATCATTCACCGGTTTGATTTTGATACTCCGATCGAGGAGACGATGGAAGCACTGGATGGTCTTGTAAAGGCTGGAAAGGTGCGTGCAATCGGTGCATCTGCGATGTATGGATATCAGTTTTATAATATGCAGCTTGCCGCAAAAGAGCGGGGACTGACACCGTTTGCTACGATGGAGAATCATTACAATCTTCTTTACCGGGAGGATGAGCGCGAGTTGATTCCAATCTGTAAGCAGATGAATGTTGCGCTGATGCCGTACAGTCCGCTTGCTGCCGGGCATCTGTCAAGACCTGTGTGGAATACAGATTCTCTGCGGAGTCAGACCGACCGTGTTGCACATGGAAAGTATGACCGGATGGAAGAACAGGATATGAAGGTGGTTGCCAGAGTGCATGAGCTCTCAGAAAAACACAATTGCAAGATGTCACAGATTGCTCTTGCATGGCAGTGGGCAAAGGGCGTGACAGCACCAATCGTCGGAGTAACGAAGACTGCATACTTGGATGATGCAGCAGGTGCGCTCGATGTGAAGCTTTCCGCAGAGGACGTGGCTTACCTGGAAGAGATGTATGTGCCACATCCAGTCGTTGGAGCTATCAAAGAAAATCCGGCACAGGGCGTTGTGCTGTTGGATGAGAAAAAGTAATTATTTCCCAACCACCAGCGCAAAATATCCCCAATCCCAGATCGGGGATGCAAAACTATTTTCCAGATATTCGCGGATATCCGCATCTTCATAACCGGTCATGCGCGACAGGATTACGATATAGTCACGGACGGTTTCGTAAGAAAGATGATTTGCTCCTTCGGCAGAGCAGAGAAGAAAAAGGCTCTGCCGGATGGATGCATATTCCATGGCAATCCATTCGAGATGTAACAACATATCGTCGATCGTATCCTCCGGCATAAGCAGGTCGGAGAATATTTCGTTTGCCACATAGTTCCGAAACAGAATATCGTAGGTATGTAATTGCTTATTAAAATCGATAAGTCTCTCATCGTCTGGTACAGTGAATTGTTCTGCGAGCGTAATCAGTGGATTCAAGTACGGCGCGTACAAGCCTTCTTCGATATAATTCACAGACAAATCCTGCAACAGCTCATTGCATTCCATCCATGTGTCCGCAGCCGGAAGTTCTACGTCGTGGATAGCTGCACGAAGCTCTGCCAGCGAAGCAGGGGAGAAGTACTCAGTTACCTTTGCTATGGTAATCGGTGCGTTTTTTGCCAGCTCAGACAGAATATAAAAGCTTTCTAATAAAGCTTCTTCGATAGAAATATTCGTATCCTGAATCAGATCCATGATCGAAGCGCGGATCAAAAAGAGTGCATCCGGATCAGACACCTGTGGGAAATCCAGCAGCGTATCTCTCCACAGATCAATCACTGCCGGACAGCATGGCATGAGCATCCCTTCCTTGTGGTCGTGAAAGGTATGATATTCCCGCGGGAAGGTTGTACACGTTTCTGAGAGCACAGAATCTCCGTAGGCAGAGACTAAGCGGCACAGCTTTGCCTCGTCTAGGAAAGGACAGCGATGCATCGCGTCTAATCCGATTACGCGCTGCCCGTCTTTCTTCGTCGTGTAGGCACTTAAATTCTTGCGGCACTCCGGTATGTTATCCGGCGGAAGAAGCTTCTTCCAGCGGCGGTTTGTGTCTGCATCGACTGCGATTTTCCACTCTTTACAACAGGTGATCGGACATTTGTCCGCAATACAGGTAAATTTGTTATAATAATCCGGCGTTAACATGTGTGATTTTAATTCTCCGTTTCTGTATTCAAAGCCAATATCGGCTGATCGTCTAACATAGCGAAATCATTATAAATGAAAAATGAATATAGGACAATATGCGGTTGACAATTCCGGAAAGCAGCCATATATTATAATCGATTTTGTATGTGTCTTATATGCATTTTCGTGGAAATTTGGTGGTATGCATGATTCTATATGTGTAAAATTGTGCTAAAATAGAAGACACGTATAGAGAATGGAGGAAATAGCATGAACGAGAATATGAAAAAAAGAAATGAGGTTCTGGCACAGACCGTTATCAAAGGATTGGAATCCCGGAACATGACCGGTTACTATGCAGCAGATAAGGGAGAAGCTTTGAAGCTGGCACTGGAGATAATCGGCGAGGGCAGCTCCGTTGCGATGGGTGGTTGTCAGAGCGCACACGAGATTGGTCTGGTGGATGCCTTGCAGGCAGGAAATTATAATTACATAGATCGTTCGCAGATGACGCCGCGTGAGGGATTGCTGGCAGCATATGATGCAGATGTATTCTTATCGAGCGCCAATGCGATGACGAACGATGGCATCATCGTAAATATCGATGGAAATTCCAACCGTGTGTCCTGTATCGCACAGGGACCGAAGCGGGTGTTATTTATCGTGGGAATGAACAAGGTCTGTTCCGATCTTGATGAGGCGATGAAGCGTGCCAGAAATGTGGCAGCTCCGGTGAACGCCCAGCGGTTTGATGTGAAGACACCGTGCAAGGTCACAGGCAGATGTTCGGATTGTAAGTCTCCGGATACACTCTGCTGTCAGTTCCTGATTACAAGGTTCTCACGTCATGAGGGAAGAATTCATGTGATTTTAGTAAACGATACACTTGGATATTAATGCATTTGCCAGGAATTTATGAGAGGAAATTATTATGCAGAAAAATACGTTAGAAGGGAAAGCCAAAACAAAAAACGGGATTAAACGGTTATGTTTTTGTGCCGTGTGTATTTTGCTTGAAGTTATATTTATAGTCTCCATGATAACAAGACTGAACGAATATGCAGAGATTGTAAATCTTCTGACACGTTTGCTTGGAACAATCCTTGTATTGGCATTATATGCGTCAGATCAGACCTCATCCATGAAGATGCCGTGGATTATTCTGATACTGATATTCCCGATCATGGGTGTTGCGTTATATCTGCTGATTGGTTTAAATGGTGGCACACGGAAGATGCGCAAACGGTATGAGAAAATCGACAGCCGCCTTTTCCCATTGATTCCGGCTAACAGAGATAATCTGGAAAGATTACGTTTGCAACTCCCCAAAGCCGGAAGTATCTCCACGTATATACAGAGAAATTCAAGCTATCCGGTGTACCGGAATACAGATATCACATATTATGATGAAGCAATCAAGGGGCTTCATGCGCAGCTTGCAGATCTGGCGAAGGCAGAACATTTTATCTTTATGGAATATCATGCAATCGAGGATGCGGAAGCGTGGCATATGGTACAGGAAGTATTGGAAGACCGCGTAAAGGCGGGAGTGGAAGTCCGCGTATTCTATGATGATATGGGGTCAATTGGATTTATCAATACAGATTTTATTAAAAAGATGGAAAAAGTCGGTATCCGGTGCAGAGTGTTTAATCCATTTACCCCTGGATTAAATATGTTTTTAAATAACCGGGATCATCGTAAGATTACGGTGATTGACGGTAAGGTAGGATTTACCGGAGGGTATAATCTCGCAAATGAGTATTTTAATATGACCCAGCCATACGGTATGTGGAAGGATACAGGTATTCGTTTGGAAGGAGATGCGGTAAAATCCCTGACCGTGACGTTTCTGGAGATGTGGAACGCCGTGAGTGACAAGGATGCGGATGATGTGGATGTTGAGAAATACCTTACACCGTCCGGCTACCGGGCAAGACAGGCTGGCTTCGTGCAGCCGTATGCAGATATTCCAACCGATGATGAACAGGTTGGAGAGGAAGTCTATATCAGTATCATAAATAAAGCAGAGAAATACTGCTGGTTTATCACACCTTATCTCATTATCACGGATGAGATGACACATGCATTATGTCTGGCAGCAAAGCGGGGCGTGGATGTACGGATTGTCACGCCGGGAATTCCGGATAAGAAGCTGATTTACAACGTTACGCGTTCGTTTTATCACGGATTGGTTAAGCATGGAGTGCGGATCTATGAGTGGACACCGGGATTTTGCCATGCGAAAATGAGTGTGGCAGATGATTGTATGGCAACCTGCGGAACAATCAATCTGGATTACAGGAGCCTGTATCATCATTTTGAGAACGGCTGTTTCATAGTTGACAATCCTGCTATATTATCTATCCGGCATGATCTGGAGAAAACGATGCAGGAGAGCAGGGAAGTGACAGAAAAATATTGTTCCGGACGCAGTGCGTATCTGCGTCTGGGACAATTATTCATGCGGTTATTTGCAGGACTGTTGTAGAAGTATTTTACAGGAATTTATCCAGTTCTGCTTCCACCTGTTTTTTCTTTTTAATCTTCGGATGGTCGATGATCGTGCCTCTGGCAACCACCATATCTACGTTGCGGAGTGCACGCAGATCATCTAAAGGATTCTTCGCAGTGACAATCAGATCGGCTGCTTTCCCCTTTTCAATCGATCCCGTGATATCGCCGATTCCGGCAAGCTCGGCGCTTCGCGCGGTTGCCGTATAAAGTGCAAATGCATTCGAGGCACCTGCGTATTTGTGAAAGTAATAAAGCTCACGCCAGAAATCGTACTGCGTGATCCATGGGCAGCCGACATCATTGCCAAGTACAACCGGAATATCGTTTGCCAGTGCCTTCTTGGAGCAATCCACGATTCCTTCGAATACGACATTGCCGTTATATTGCTCGACTTCGGTCGCATTTGTGATAGAGCGGTCGAAGAGCGCATATGGCAGAGCCGGTGAGATCGTTGTGCAGAGGAATGCACCGCGTTCCTTGAATAATTCGATCATCGCATCATCCATCTTCGCACCGTGCTCGATCGAGTCGACACCATTTTCCAGAGCCACGCGGACACCCTCCGGAGATTCCACATGGGCGGAAACGATATAGCCGTCGGCATGTGCTTTGTCGCAGACGGCACGCACCATATCCGGCGACATCTTCAGCTCGCCCGGGACACCCTTTTCTTTGGCGTCTAACACACCGCCGGTAATCATGAGCTTCACTAAGTCAACTTTTTCCTTCTTTGTTTCCATTTGTAAATGCGTAATTCATAAGCAGCCCTCCGTTCTTAATTCTATGTCCACTATACAATAGTTGGAGATGATCTGGCAATATTCGGAATCGCAGGAATGTCATGCAAATTGACAATTCTGAAACGGGTATCTGTCGCGGATTCCGGCTGTGGCATGAGTGAACATGTATATTTACATTTTGAATGCACCTGTGCTATACTGTGCGCAGAAAATTTGTGTGAATTTTTCTAATGAATATTTTCGTCACACCCATTTGTTTGGGTGTGACTTTTTTATTTTGGAAAGGAGCTGGTACTATGGAAACGGATAACAAAATGGGACAGGAACCGATAAATAAGCTGATTTTGCAGATGTCCATGCCGCCGTTATTCTCTATGTTTTTGCAGTATTCATACAATCTGGTGGATAGTATGTTTGTTGCAAAAATCAACGAGCAGGCGTTGGCTGCAGTTTCGTTGTCTTTCCCGATTACAACTTTGATGAATGCGTTGTCTATCTGGCTTGGCGTCGGTGTGAATGTACGCATAGCCAGTTATCTCGGACAGAAAAGGCAGGAGAAGGCAGACCGCGTAGCAACACTTGGATTGATTGTCTCTGTGATTCTTGGAATATGCGTGAACCTGTTCGTGCTTGCAATCATGAAGCCGTACTATCGTGCCTTTACAAATGATGCGCAGATATTCTCCTATGGCATGACCTATATGCAGATATGTGCATTTATGCAGATCCCGAATATGGTGCATATTCTAATTCAGAAAGAGTTGCAGGCGACCGGAAATATGCTTGCTCCAATGTGGTTTCAGATTGCGGGAGTTGTATTTAATTTTATATTTGATCCGTTGTTGATCTTCGGGATTGGACCATTCCCGAAAATGGGAATCGCAGGAGCGGCACTTGCCACGGTGCTTGGATATACTTTATCCATGTTGATCGCATTGGTTATGATTCTGTTTACGAAGCAGAAGGTGCGTCTGCAGTTCCAGGGATTCCGCTTTGAGGGGAAGATGTTAGGTGAAGTGTTTGCCAGCGGACTGCCGTCCTTTATCATGAATGCGCTGGGATCATTTATGGTGACCTTTGTAAATATATTTCTGGTAGCATATTCAGACACTGCAGTGGCGTTCTTCGGCGCGTATTTCAAGGTGCAGCAGCTGATTGTTATGACAGTAAATGGTCTGATTCAGGGATGCCTGCCGATTATGAGCTTCAATTATGGCGCGGGAAAGAAAGATCGGTTACAGCAGTCGTATCGCAGTGGAAGAAAGATTGCGACATGCATGATGGCAGTTGGAACATTGTTGGTGTTGGTTTTCCCCAATCAGATATTAGCACTGTTTTCTGCATCAAAAGCTATGCGGGAGTTCGGCATTCCGGCTATGCGGATTATGGCAATCGGATTTATATTCAGTGGGATTTCAACGATGGCTGCTACCTATGCGCAGGCGACGAACAAACTGATACAGAGTATTGTGATTCAATTGCTTCGGCAGGCAGTTCTGCTTCTTCCGGTTATGTGGGTCTGCAATTTGTTGTTCCATATATGGGGAATCTGGATTGCGTTTCCAATTACCGAGATAGTCGTTATGATTGTATCCATACTGATTGTAAAAAGTGATAAAATATCGCGATAAGCAAAATTTATTTTGGTACTTGATTCATAAAAATTAATCTGTTAGAATACACATATAAAAAGGGAGTAGCTTGCCGGTCGCGGTTCACTTCTTCGTCAAGACAGTTATTGAAACATATAACTCGGAAAGTGATGAAATAGCGAGACTTTTACTGTTTACGCAGTAGGAGTCTCTTTTTTTATACCTACTGCAAAATAAAACAAAGAAAGAGAGGTAGAAAGGATGTTCTTGAAGGTTGTTATTTTGTTGGTAGGTTTTTTGTTTCTTGTGAAGGGGGCAGACTGGTTTGTGGAGGGGGCGGCGAGTATCGCGAAGAAGCTCGGGATTCCGCAGCTTATCATCGGTCTGACGATTGTAGCGATGGGAACGAGTATGCCGGAGGCGGCGGTTAGTATCACGGCGGCGCTGCAGAAGAATGCGGGAATCACGATTGGAAATATCGTGGGAAGTAATATCTTGAATGTTCTGATCATTCTTGGTGTGACAGCGGTGATCACGAATGTAGCGATCCAGACGTCAACGTTTCGTTATGAGATACCATTTATGATGGTAGTAACGATTATACTACTGGTATTTGGAATAACCGGTGGGGAAGTGACATTCGTAGAAGGTATTATTTTCTGGGTTTTGTTCCTGTTATATCTTGGTTATCTGTTTGTGATGGCGAAGAAAGGAACCAATGAGGAAGAAGGCGAAACAAAGGATTACCCGGTATGGAAATGCATTCTTTTCATGGTGATCGGCGGTGTGCTCGTTGTAAAGGGAAGCGATTTCGCAGTCAGCGGAGCATCTGCAATCGCACGATATTTCGGTATGAGCGAGCGGTTTATCGGACTTACGATTGTAGCACTGGGTACCTCACTTCCGGAGCTTGTGACATCTGTCACAGCAGCGCGGAAAGGAAATGCGGGAATCGCAATCGGAAATATCGTGGGTAGCAATATTTTCAATATCCTGTTCGTAATCGGTACAACTGCACTCATCTGTACAGTGCCATTTGAGAGCAAATTCATCATAGATACGATCATTGCGGTTGTGGTTGGTGCGATCTTGTGGATCGGAACATATAAGCATAAGGAGCTGCGGCGTCCATGCGGCATCTTCATGCTGCTATGTTATGTGGCGTATTTCGTGTATCTGTGTATGATGTAAAGGATGTGTGTTGGGGAAATTCTTTTTCTTTGACTTTTTCTCCCCAATAAAAGTATGTATATAGCAAGCTGGTTGGGGGGATTTTTCGTAATTCGAAAAATCCCCCCAATGATAATTGTTAATCTGGTAATTTCACTGGGTGAAAAAATCTAATTTCAAAAAATTTCCCCAAACCCACCAATAAAGATGAGAGATAGTTGGGTAAAAAAGTAGCAATCAGAAAAAGTCACCCAACAGCAGTCAACAATATCCCCAAATTCATGCAAAAACCACACTGCAACAGTCATCTATATCAACCAATTTATACAAAAACGTACACTATGCGAATAAAAAACAAAAAACATTCGCAAAACCTCTTGACAAATAAGTTAGTTAGAACTAACATATATGCGAATAAAATAACAAAAATGTTCGCATATAGCAGGGAGGACGCAGAATGTTTATAGAAGGAAAAAATCTGGTAAAGAAATACGGAAAGGGAGAAGCAACGATGTTCGCGCTCGATCATGCCGAGTTTGGGGTAGAGAAGGGCGAGATCGTCGTGATCTTAGGTCCGAGTGGAAGTGGTAAAAGTACATTGCTGAATATCCTTGGCGGTCTGGATAAGGTGACAGAGGGAAGCATGCTGGTAGATGGAACGGACTTGGAGAAGATGTCTGCCAAAGAGCTGGAACTGTATCGGAGGGAGAAGCTTGGATTCGTATTCCAGTCCTACAATCTGACACCGGATCTGACCGTGCGTGAGAATATTGAGATGACAGCAGAGCTTGTGCAGGAGCCGCTCAGTACCGACACACTGATCGAAGAACTGGGACTGAAGAAGTATGAGACACATTTTCCAAAGGAGCTTTCCGGTGGTCAGCAGCAGCGTGTTGCAATCGCGCGGGCAATGGTGAAGAAGCCGGATATCCTTCTCTGTGACGAGTTAACCGGTGCGCTTGATACAAAGTCATCAAAGGATGTATTGCAGCGTGTACAGAAAATGAATGATACATATAAGACGACAGTCGTGATTATTACACACAACCTGAACATCGCCGGAATGGCAGACCGGATCATCAAGATCACGGATGGCAAAGTTGTATCCAATCAGAAGAATGCAGATAAGAAACGAGTAGAGGAGATGGAGCTGTAATATGACGATCAATAAGAGAGCTGGGCGCAGCATAAAGAAAAACATCGCGTTTTATATTATCAGTATCATTCTTACGATGCTGACATCTATGGTGATTGTCGCCGCGGTGTCAACCGGACACACACTGACAAAGGTTGTGGATGATTTTGTGAAGGACTATAAGGCGGAGGATGCGGAGTTTGTCACTTATCAGCCGTTGTCCGATGCAGATATGGAGAAGCTCGAACAGGAATATGATGTGATACTGGAACACAGCCGGTATAAGGATGTAAATGTGGAAAGTGGGGATTTAAAAGGAGCTACGATCCGTGTATTCCCGATGCCGGAGAAGCTGAACCTCTGTGAGGTGCGGGACGGACACGAACCGGGTGACGGGGAAGCACTTCTGACACAGGATTTTGCGGATATGCATGACATCCGGGTTGGAGATACGATTTCTCTTGGGGCGTATGATTATAAAGTATCTGCCTACACGACGAAAGCAGATTATATCTATATGCTTGATAAGCTGTCCGGCTATATTGACAGTGAGAAATTCGCACTTGTCGTGGTCGATCGCAAGGAATATGACAAGATTGAGGCGGATGAGGCAAGCTATTATTCTATCAAATACAACAAGGATAATTCCAAGGAGGTGCGGGAGAAGTTAAATGCGGATTACGTGATTGCAAGCTATATGGCGGCAACCACGAACACGCGAATCTCCATGCCGGTCAACGAGGGAGATGCCGTTACGAATATGGCGACCATGTATGCGCCGGTTATGTTCATCATTATTATCACACTTGTCGTTATGGTACTTGGAAGAAATATCAGACAGGAACAGTATCTGCTTGGAACATTTCAGGCACTTGGATTTTCCAAGAAGCAGATCATAAGACATTATATGCGGTATGGTGTACTGCCGGGCGTCGTCGGAAGTGTGCTTGGAGTGATTGTGTCCGTTCCGCTGACAGGAGTACTGTGCAGATTCTATATCGAATATGATTTTGAAAAGCTTACTTATACACCGGCCTACAATGTACCATCGATCGTTATAGCACTGGTTGTACCAACCGTCCTTTACTGTGCGGCTATCGCAATCCAGGCGGCAGAGCTCTTGAAGAAGTCACCGGTCGATCTCTTAAGAAACACAGGAAAAGATACGAAGACAGTTGGCGTGATGAAGAAGAGTCATGCAAAGACACAGACAAAGATGCGGGTGCGGAGCGTGATCGGACATCTGGGAAGAAGCATTGTAACGGCATTTGGTGTGGCTGTCGCTGCATTCTGTATTCTGACAGGATTTATTATGAAAGACAGTCTGGATACGCTGATGCATGGAGGACTTACAAGCTCTATCAAGTACGAATATCTGTACCGGCTGAATTCGTTAGAGGAAGGCACGCCGGAGCAGGGCGAGGCGTTGTTCCAGAATTACTATGAGGTAGAGGGAAACACCATACAGCTTTCTGCACAGGGAATCAGCAAGGATTCGAAATATTTCCCGGACAAGACGGACGGTGGTGACGCGCTTGATCTGAACAAATATTATCTGACAAGTGCGGCTGCACAGACCTATGGTATAAAGACAGGTGATACGCTTACCTTCAGCAATATTGCAGATCTGAAAGAACATAAGGTAACAATCAGTGGTATCGTGACGGACAACACGCATTGCTATCTGTACACAGGAAGAGAAAATGCAACGGCGCTGGCAGGTGTAGACAGTGACGCCTATAACTGCATTATAAGCAAGGATGCATTGTCACTTGACAAAGACCGCGTGGCAAGTGAGACAACCATGACTGTCACGGCAGACACGATGGAAAATATGATGGGACCGATGCATGCAATCATGGTTATATTTGAGATCGTAGGTGTTGTGCTTGGTGTATTTGTGCTGTATCTGATTATCAACATGATCGTGGCAGAAACAGCAACCAATATCTCGGTTATGAAGGTACTTGGTTTCAGCCAGAAAGAGATTTCAAACCGGGTACTGAATGTCAACCATATTCTGGTATGCATCGGATATTTGATTGGAATCCCGGCTGCATATATGTTTGTCAAGGTCGGTTATTCAGATACAATCGAGAATTATGGTATGCTGTTGTCACCGGTTCTCACAGCCAGAACGTTGGTGATCGGTTTCGTACTTACATGGGTAGTCTATGAGATTTCCCTTCTTCTCCAGAAGAAAAAAATATCAAGGATTGACATGGTGGAAGCTTTGAAGGAAAATAACAGAAACGAGTAGATTTCTTCAGAAGCTTTTTGGGAGGATACAGATGGCAAAACGGGTATTTACGGAGGAAGAACGGGTAGAGTATAGAGAGAAAATGCTGGATGCAGGGTTTGATTTGTTGAAGCAGTATGGAATGACACATATGTCGGTTGCCAAGATCACCGAGGCAGCCGGCATCGGTGTAAGTACGTTTTATAATTTCTTCTCGTCGAAGGAAGAATATGTGTATGAGGTTCTGCAATACCGGAGAAGAAAGATTCCGGAGCTGATCCGGATTGCATTAAATGGCAAGGAAAAGGCTGGTCCGGCAGAGACGCGCACGTATCTGAAGATGATGATTGATGAGCGGTACAGTGTATTTCCAAGTCTGACACCGGAGGATGAGAAGCGGCTGCTGGAGATGCTTCCAGAACAGGTAAGACCGGATCTGCTGAAAGAGACCGAGACAAGTATTCAATTCTTCCGGCATATGGAAGGCATCCGACCGGATGTGAATATTCCGCTTGTGGCGAATCTGATCAAGGTCTATGTGCTTGCCGCAGAAGGAAAAGAGATGCTGCATCAGGCGGTTTATGAAGTGACGATGGAACGCATGCGGGATCTGATCTTGTATGAGATATTCGGAAGAACGGAATAAAGTTATGAAAAAGGAGCGATGAGCTCCTTTTTTTATGCCCTGAAAATAAGACTGACTTTTCCAGTTTCCCGGTTGTTATATATGAATGACAAAGGAATGAAAGGAAAGGTGCAGTATGAAGAAACAGGCAAGACACAAAAAGAAACAGAGCTACAAAGCGGTAGCGCGTGTACTCGTGACTTTGCTAATATTGATCACCGGTCTGATCGCATACTATTCAATCCGTGGTGGAGATCGCACATTGCTCATGGTATTTCATTCGGAAAAGCAGGTGGAAGATACTTCAGGCGCATGGAATCTAATTCTTGTTGATCGGGATCATTACATTCCTGCCAATTATCAGGTGGAACTGACCGAATTATCCAATGGGGAAAAGGTGGATTCAAGGATCTATCCGGAGCTACAGCAGATGTTTGATGATGCAAGAGCGGCGGGACTTGCGCTGTTTGTGCGGGAAGGGTATCGGACAACAAAGGAGCAGCAACAGATCATGGACGATCGAATCAAAGAATATGAAAATCAGGGCTGCTCGAAGAAAGAGGCGAAGAAGAAAGCGGAGGAGTATGTTGCGATTCCGGGGACGAGCGAGCATCAGTTAGGACTCAGTGTGGATATCAACGCGGATACATCCAAATGTTCATCGGATGCTGTCTATCAGTGGCTGGATGAAAATGCATATAAGTACGGATTTGTGAAACGCTATCCAGAAGATAAGACAGACATTACATCCATCAACAACGAACCGTGGCATTACCGGTATGTGGGAAAGGATGCAGCAAGAACGATGAAGCAGGAAAATCTATGTCTGGAAGAATATCTGATAAAATATAAATAAAACTGACTTTTCTGACGCGTATGTTGTTATAGTAAGTGGGGATAGAAAAGAGGTGAGAGCGAGAATGGAGTCTACAAGCGATTTCCTGCTGGTGCACCGGGCGAGAGCCGGGGATGAGGAAGCATGTGAGAGACTGGTCAGGAAATATTATCCAAGCATTTATCAGTACTGTTTGTTGCATATATATGATACGTATGAAGCGGAGGATCTGACACAGGAAGTGTTTGCCAGAGCCTTTGCAAGCTTAGATCGATACAGGGAATATGGCAAAGTAAAAAATTATCTGTACACAATCGCCGGAAATGTAGTGAAAAATTATTATAAGAAGAAAAAGGATATTCCGCTAGAAGAACTGCCAGAGGCGGAATCCGAAAATCGTGTGGACACGGTTGGTATCCGGCTGGATATCGAACAGGCGGTGCGGAAGCTGCCGGAGGAGCTACGGGAAGTTGCGATTTTGTCGTTCTTTCAGGAGCTGAAGCAAAGAGAAATCGCAGGATTGCTCCAGATCAAGCTCTCACTGGTGAAATACCGGATTGGACGGGCGAAGGAGCTTTTGATCAAAGAATTGGAGGTGGAAGAATGAAAGCTTACAGACAACGGATACAGGAATATAGAGATTTCGTACAGCAGACATGTATACGGGAAGAAGCGGGGGCATGCACGATAAAGGTGTGTCAGGATATTCTGACAGAACAGGCACTCCAGATGGAATCAAAGAAGACATCGTATTTTGAATTCTTATATGAGCAGTCACGGTTCATCAAAAAAAGATGGTGGGTGTTGCAGGGCGGAGTGCTTCTGTATCTATGGCTGTGGCTGAGCAACAATGCCAACGACATGAAAGAGACAATGCGACTTATGGGAATTTTCGCAACGATGTTTGTGATTTTGATCGTTCCGGAAGTCTGGAAAAACCGAAGAAACGGTGCCGTCGAGGTGGAACAGGCATCGTATTATACGCTTCGCCGGATCTGTGCGGCGAGAGTCCTGTTGTTTGCAGCAGTGGACTTCTTGATTGTCATGATATTTTTGGCGGTAGCATATCGGACAACGGCACTTACCCTGAACAATCTGGTTGTGAACTTCTTACTTCCGGTCAATGTGTCCTGTTGCATCTGCTTCCGCGTGTTGTATAGCAGATGGGAACGGTCAGAATATGTTGCCGTGATGCTATGTCTGCTATGGGTGGCAGTCTGGACGATGATTGTTGTAAATGATGCGGTCTATCAGAGGATTGCATCTCCGGTCTGGAAAGCGATGCTGTTGCTGACATTTGTATATGTTGTGTATTGTGTTCGGAAGTCATTGACTTTCGATGAGAAAATGTTGGAGGATTACACCAATGAAATTAGAGTTTAAGCATGTAACAAAACGATATAGCGAGGTAGCCGCCGTCCGGGAAGTAAACTGTGTTATGGAACAGGGCATCTACGGATTGCTCGGAGTCAATGGCGCAGGGAAAACAACATTGATGCGGATGCTGTGTACGATCATCCAGCCATCGGAAGGAGAGATTCTATGGAATGGCAAGGAAATCTGGAAGCTTGGTAGTGCTTATCGGGAGGTGCTTGGATATCTGCCACAGGAGTTTGGGTATTATCCCGATCTGAATGTGTATGATTATATGATGTACATTTCTTCGATAAAGGGACTAAAGCAAGCATTTGCCAACAGGAGAATAAAACAGCTTTTGGAACAGGTAGATATGTGGAAGTTCAGAAAACGGAAGATGAAGCATCTGTCTGGCGGTATGGTCCGGCGCGTGGGGATTGCGCAGGCAATGTTGAACGATCCAAAGATTTTAGTGTTAGATGAGCCGACAGCAGGACTTGATCCGAACGAGCGGATACGGTTCCGCAACCTGATCAGTGAGCTGTCCGAGAACCGTCTTGTATTGTTATCTACCCATATCGTGTCGGACATTGAATATATTGCAAATGAAATCATGCTGATGAAGGATGGAATGCTTTGCTATACAGGAACCGCGGAAGAGTTGCTTGCATCCATGCAGGAACGTGTATGGCTGTGTCAGGTGCCGAGAAATATGGTCGAGAACTATATGCGGAAATATCTGGTCGGAAATATCAAAACATCCGAAAATGGTGCAGAGCTTCGGATCATATCGAAGGAGAAGCCGATGGCGGAAGCTGTGCTGACAGAGAAGAATCTGGAAGATGCATTTTTGCTTTATTTCGGGGAAAAATCGGAGGAACGATAGGATGCTTAAATTAGAGTTGAAACGGATTTTTTCAAAGAAGTTAAATGTGCTTGCCGTTGGACTGATGGTGATATTGGCAGCAGTGTTTAGTGGATTTGCTGCGACTAGCAACCGGTATGTAGATGCGCATGGAACGGTCAGCACAGGAATGCTGGCAACGAGAAAGCTTGTAGAAAATAAGAATGGGTATGCAGGGGCTCTGACGGAAGCAGAACTTACGAAGATTGTTGTACAGTATAAAGCGGTGATGGCACAATCCCAAGAGGAGCAGGATGCAAATTATGGGACACTATATCAGCCAATCGATGATATCCTAAATTTCATGATATCTGTGCTGACACCGGATGCGGGATACGATGAGACAGTTTTGGATTCGGTGACGGAGGATTCCGTACAGGATTTCTATACGTGGTATCGGGGAAATATGAAATGGATGGCAGATCAGTATGGAAAGACTCCTGAACAGAAAGATTATCTGGAGAAGAAATACAGTGAGATTATATTGCCGCTCCAATACGAATCCTATGGTGCATGGGATACGATGATTATGTATGCGGAGACATATTCAATCGTGCTGGCAATTCTGGTTGGATTTATCTGTGCAGGAATATTTGCAGATGATTTTCAGACAAAGGCGGATGCGGTATTTTTTGCTTCGAAGTATGGAAGATCCAAAGCAATTAAAAACAAGATACTGGCAGGCGTCGTTGCGACAACGATGATCTACTGGACAGGAATTGTCCTGTTAAGTGCAATCAGCTTTGGCATTATGGGAACCAGTGGCATGCATACACCGTACCAGATGTCGGAAGCATATAGCATCTACATCATGACATATGGACAATATTACGCACTGACAGTAGCATGCGGTTACATTGCAAGTCTGCTTGCAGCGTCTTTAGCCATGCTGGTAGCGGCGAAGATGCATACGATCAGTGTTGCTGTCTGCATTCCATTTTTTCTGTATTGCTTACTACCGTTTATTGGGCGGGTATTGTCCAGCTATACAAAGGTGTTCAACCTGATTCCGACGATTTTGACCAATGTAGAAGCTAGTGTCAGAGTGCCGTTGTTATATCAGATCGGAACGCGTGTGATCCGGCAGGTTCCGCTTGTGATGGTGATGTATACCGTTCTTTCCATCGTGCTATTGCCGCTTATTTACCGGAGTTTCCGGCGATATGGGAGAGCGTAGTTGATTTTTATCAAATTACTCTGTATTGCAAGTGATGAGAGGATAAGCATGGGCTTTTCCGGAGATAAATGATGTGGCGGATTGATAAATTTTCGTTTGACATTTTCAAAATCAGCAAATATAATATTCAAACGAACGAGTAGCAAATCTGCGTAAATCCAGTTTTGCTGCTCGTTTTTATTTTTATATGCCATTAAAAAGTGTGTAGCTGATCAGCGTAAGTCCAACTTAGAATGATTAGTACACACTTTTTTTATGAGGAAAAAAGGAGGATTTAGAAAAATGGCAGAAAGTAACAAGATGAAGGATATGCCAGTGAATAAGCTCATGATCCGGATGGGTATTCCGATGATCTTATCCATGGCATTGCAGGCAGTCTATAATATTGTAGACAGTGCGTTTGTCGGAAATATGAAGGTGGGAAGCGAAGCTGCGCTGAACGCGTTAACGCTGGTGTTCCCGGTTCAGATGCTCATGGTAGCAGTCGCAATCGGCACCGGTGTTGGCACGAATGCACTTCTGGCGAGGACGCTTGGACAGGAGAATCCACAGAAAGCGGCGAAGGTAGCGGGAAACAGCTTATTCCTTGGAGTGATTATCTATGCAGTCTGTCTGTTGTTCGGCGTGTTCGGTGTGAAAGCATATATTTCCTCACAGACCGGTGATCCGCAGGTCATCTCTATGGGAATTAGCTATCTGCGTATCTGCTGTGTGCTTTCGTTTGGAATTATTTTCTTTTCGTTATTTGAGAAGCTGCTGCAGGCAACGGGACGTTCCCTTTACTCTATGATTGGTCAGGTCGTAGGTGCTGTGGTAAATATCATTCTTGATCCGATCATGATCTATGGAATCGGACCGGTTCCGGAAATGGGAGTCGAGGGTGCAGCTTATGCAACGGTGATCGGACAGATTGCATCGGCAGTGCTATTATTCATCTTCCATAAGAAATTCAACAAGGAATTTGAACAAGGAATTACCTATATGAAACCGGATGGCACGATTATATGCGGGATATATTCCATCGGACTTCCGGCAATCATTGCACAGGCACTTATGTCAATCATGGTGTATGTGATGAACCTGATCCTGAAATTCAACGCAGCCGCCCAGACGGCATACGGACTTTTCTATAAAGTACAGCAGTTTGTGCTTTTCTTAGCGTTCGGACTGCGTGATGCAATTACACCGATCATTGCGTTTGCCTATGGAAGGGGGAGCAAGAAGCGGATCAACGATGGAATCAGATATGGCCTGATGTATACAATTGTTTTGATGGCTGTCGGAATTTTGATTACGGAGCTTTTCCCGGAATCATTTGCCGGATTATTCAATGCAGGGCAGTCGAGAGAATATTTTATTCAGGCGATGCGTATTATCTCGATCAGCTTCCTTTTCGCAGGCGTCAACGTCGCGTATCAGGGAATCTATCAGGCGTTAAACGGTGGTATCGAGTCGCTCGTGATTTCGCTGCTTCGGCAGCTTGTAATCATCCTTCCGCTCGGGGGTGTATTCTCCATCTTCGTTCGTAACGGGCAGATGGGCGTGTCACTCATCTGGTGGGCATTTCCGATTACAGAGTTTCTTTCGTGTCTGGTCGGCTATGTGCTTTTGAAGAGAATTAAGAAATACAGGGTTGGAGAGATAACTGACGAGAAAAAAGGGTAAAATTCTGGAAAAATAAAAAGTTACTCTCTTAACTTGATGTAAACGTAATTACATAGTATAGTTATGTCCAAATACAAATGACAGCTATGGTAATGGGAGATAGTTTTGGTCGCGATGGAAGCAGATATTTTATTATGGATTCAAAATAATATACGGAATGATGTGTTGACACCCATCTTCAAGTTTATTACGACACTTGGAAATGCAGGCGTGATCTGGATTGTCGTTTCCGTGGGATTGCTGATTCCGAAAAAGACAAGAAGCGTCGGTGTGCTGGCGCTTATTTCTCTTGCCTTTTCCGCATTGATCGACAATGTGATCTTAAAGAATGTAGTCGCGCGGACAAGACCATATGAGGTGATCGAAGGACTGACCAGTCTGGTCGGTGTACAGAAGGATTATTCCTTTCCGTCCGGACATACCGGTAGTGCCTTTGCAGCGGCTGTGGTGATGTTCCTGGGATTGCCGAAGAAGTATGGGATACCGATTTTAGTCTTTGCCTGTCTGATGGGCTTATCCCGGTTGTATGTCGGCGTGCATTATCCATCGGATGTGCTGGGCGGAGCATTGATTGGGACTGGCATCGCGCTGTTCACATATTGGTTCGGCACAGTCCGGATAGAACAAAAGGCATAAAACGAAAGAAGGAATAACGATGTGGATTGCATTTGCATTTGGCTCTGCGCTGTTCGCAGGACTGACCGCAATCTTGGCAAAATGTGGAATTAAAAATACTGATTCCAACGTTGCAACGGCACTCCGGACAATTGTAGTCCTGATTTTTTCATGGATTATGGTATTCGTTGTAGGGGCACAAAAAGGGCTTGCAGATATATCCGGGAAGACGTTACTTTTCCTGATCTTCTCCGGTCTGTCGACGGGCGCTTCGTGGCTTTGCTATTTTAAGGCACTGCAGCTTGGTGATGTGAATAAGGTAACACCGATTGATAAATCGAGCACGATTCTTACGATGCTTCTGGCATTTATCCTGTTACGGGAAGCATTGTCTCCACTCAAGGTGGCTGCGATGATTGCGATTGGTGTGGGAACATATCTTATGATTCAGAAGAAGGAAACCGAAGAAAAAAAACAGGATGGCAAATGGCTGATCTATGCGATTGGTTCCGCGGTATTCGCCAGTCTGACTTCGATCCTTGGAAAGGTTGGAATCCAGGATGTCAACTCGAATCTTGGAACGGCGATCCGGACGATTGTGGTACTCATCATGGCATGGGTGGTTGTGTTTGTGACCGGAAAGCAGCATACCGTAAAGCAAATCGACAAATCAAGCTGGATATTCTTAGTATTATCCGGAATTGCAACCGGTGCTTCGTGGCTTTGTTATTACCGGGCATTACAGACCGGACCGGCAAGCGTGGTTGTACCAATCGATAAGCTTAGTATCTTAGTTACGATTGCATTTTCCTATGTCGTATTTCATGAGAAATTAACGGCAAAGGCGGGTATCGGTCTAGTGTTGATTGTTGCCGGAACGCTGCTGTTGTTGCTCTGGCGAGCTTAATCTTCAGGATATGAAGAAGGCTGCCGAGTTCAGGGGAGGAACCTGCGATTCTGAAGCTATGGACAAAGGAGACTGGAACACACCATTAGAGTTTACATGTCAGTTTGGACATAAGTTTAAGGGGGGAGTCCAAGACTTATTCTTGATAAAAAGGTAGAATCTGTTTCCATGCGGGGGATAATCTGTCGGTTGCAGGTAGTTTGTCAGTTTAAATATTTTTTGCGATAGTCACTCGGCGACATGGAGACGTATTTCCGGAAAACACGGGAAAAATGCCCCGGGGAAGAAAAACCGAGATGCAGACTGATGGCAGTCAAAGGTTGATCTGTGTAGCGGAGGAGGTGTTTTGCCTCCTCTGTTTTTCGGTTAAGTATAAAATCTGTGAGCGTGATATTACTTTCTGCCTTAAAACGTTTTGAGAGATATGATCTGCTCATATAAAATTCTTTTGCCATGGCTTCCACCGTAATCGTTTCTGACATATGATGGTCAATATAGTTTGCTACATCTGTAACAAGCTGTGATTTTGCCCCTGCTTCCTGTAACTGGTTTACATGCCTGGCAAAGTCTATGAGCATACGATAACGAAGATTGATAATCCTTGAATAATCATTTGATGATTCGCATTTCTGTATGTAGCTGTCACTCAGTGTGAATGCATCATCGGGATTCATGCCACCGTGGATAGCCGAACGTGAAACAAGCGTAGTTGTAGCGATAAAGGTATCTTTTAATTGACGAAGCTGATTGTCGGACATCGTACCAATCTTCAGAGCTGTAGATTTCTCAATCACTCCTGTTAAGGCCATATAATCGCCTTTTCGAACCATATTCATCACATTCTGTTCGAGATCATAAGTGTTATGGAGCACTATGCTTTGATTTGTGTCATTGGAGAAAAACATTTCAGCATCATGCTTGTTCATTGATTCTATAAACTGCTTTTGTATGGCATCGTCAATGAAAACATCATGAAGGAAGCGTTTTTCATCGTTCAGTATATAATTTAAAAGACACAGAATCTGCATAAGACTTTCTAATGGTATATGGGTGATATTCTGCATGGCGATTATAAAATCATCGGTATCGTCTCCCGGTACGTCTAATTGCATGGCAAGATCCCGTAGTGTTGGCGTGGAGTTGGGAACCTGGCTTGCCGGTCCGATTACAATTTTATAATTATCGGAATTAACAATGCCATAGTAACAAAAATGTGCAGTCATAAAATAACTGATCCGGTCAGTGATTTTTAAAATGTCCGCCTGGTAGATGGACACAGGATCCTTAATTAGATTGACCGTGGAGTAATAAAAAATAAGTGTATTGTTTTTATAAATACGTGTCGGAATCCCGAACACACTGCCGATTATAGTACCAATATAATTGTAATCAATGGATTGCATGGCGAGTTCCTCCTCATGAATATGACACAATTATACTATTGTGAACACATATGTGCAAGAAATACGAAAAAAATAGTGCTAAAATCCCGAAGGATAAAAAATATAAGAAAGGAACCTATGAATTATGTACACAAAAAATACAAAAAAGAAAATTGAAAACATGCCATTACAGGAACGAATAGCCTATGGCTACAAAAAAGTAATTATGCTGATGCTTATTTCAGGGCTGCTTTCCATAATAGCGATAGGCGTATTGCTTGCCGGCCTTTTGAATTATGTGCAGAAAATCAATGCTTCAGACATAGCAGTGAAAATGTGCAGAGTGAATGTAAATGCTGCTGCAAGAAATATAAGGGAAATGGCATTGGATGACGATGAAGCTTCTTATGATGACTATGAAAAGACAATAACAAAGCTGCTTGCAGATGTTGATGCCCAGCTAAAAATAATAAAAGAAACCGGGGTTGTCTCAGAAGAAAATTATACAGAATATGCTACAGCATTATCGGATTGGGAAGACATAAGCACATCCATTATAGAGGAAATACGACAGGGACAAAACCAAAAAGGAGTAGAGGATATCCTTACCCAATGTACACCTGCGCTGAACAAATTAGTAGATATTGCTTTGAAATTAGATGATATTACAGACATAGCCAGTGATAAGGCGGTCAGAAATACCGTATTATGTGCTATTTTCGGTGTTGCTTTTATTATATTCTTTATAAGTCTGGCGTGGATAAATTCAAGAAAAACCAGCAAAAAAGTACTTTCGAGCATTTTGGAGCCATTGCATGCCATCGAAGATGTTGCAAAGGAGCTGACAGAAGGAAACTTACACAGCATGTTGGAGTATCGTTCGGAAGATGAGATTGGACGATTGGCACATAGCATGCGTAAATCTATCCGGATCCTGGGCTCTTATGTAGATGATATAGACCGCGCAATGAAGCTGTTTTCAGAGGGAAATTTTGATGTGCAGCCGAATGTGGAGTGGAAGGGAGATTTTGTTGGAATCCTGAATTCCTTTATGGCATTTGAAGAAAGTATGGCGGCTATGGTAAAGGGAATACAGACGGTTTCGGATCAAGTGTCTGGTGGTGCAGAACAGGTGTCATCCGGGGCAACTGAGCTGGCAGATGGAGCAACGAACCAGGCAGCAGCGGTAGAGGAACTGACGGCAACGGTAGAGAATGTTTCGGAACAGGTTCAACAAAACTCACAGGCTGCAAGTAAGATAAGTACAAAGGTAGTGGCACTTGGAGACGATATTTTGGAAAACAATGCCAAGATGCGTGAGATGGTAAAGTCTATGCTTGAAATTAAAGACGCATCCATACAGATAGAAAAAATTATTGAAACCATCAATGATATTGCATCACAGACAAATCTTCTTGCATTAAATGCGTCTATTGAGGCAGCGAGAGCCGGAGAAGCGGGGAAAGGATTTGCGGTTGTTGCCAATCAGGTAAACCAGCTTGCAGATCAGAGTGCACAGGCAGTAAAGGAATCGGCTGCTTTGATCAAAACATCCGTGAATGCGGTTGGAAAAGGGGTTTCATTTGCCGAGGAGACTGCACAGCAGCTGGAGATAATTGCACAAAACTCTAAGATTATTACCGGAGAGGTATCCGATATTGCGGATACGCTTGCAAATCAGACAGTCGAAATACAGCAGATCAATGAAGGAATAGAGCAGATCAATGATGTTGTACAGAGTAATTCTGCAACGTCGGAAGAGTGCGCTGCGGCGAGCATGGAGATGAACGACGAAGCAGATCATTTACGGAATATGATACAGGAAATCAAAGTGGCTGAGTTTAATAAATAGGTAGAAGCATGAGTAATATTATATTTAAAGGATAGTTATGCTATGAAAGAACATAAAGATGGAATGCTTTCAAAAGTTGATTTTAATAATATAATAGAAATAATCGAAGCATCTAGCTATTCCTTTTGTTTCGTGATAGAATAAGACATTCAATGAAATCGGAGGAATAGATATGAGTAACGAAAGCAAGCGCTGTAAGGTGCACTATACAGGAACATTCAATGATGGAACAAAGTTTGATTCATCTTATGATCGCGGCGAGCCACTCGAGTTTGTATGTGGTGCAGGCATGATGATCAAAGGATTTGATGAAGCGGTGAAGAATATGAATATCGGTGAGATCATCGATATTCATCTGATGCCGGAAGAAGCTTACGGTATGCCGGATCCGGCAAATATCATCACAGTTGCATTTGAAGATATGCCGGGGTCTGAGAATTTGGAGATCGGCAATCAGGTTTATCTGACAACTCCATACGGACAGCAGTTTCCGGTGAAGGTTGTGGATAAAGACAAGGAGACTATCACCTTTGATGCCAACCATGAGATGGCAGGCAAGGAACTGAATTTCAAGATTGAGCTGCTTTCTGCAGAATAAAGATCATAAAAAGCGTGGACACGAAATGTATCCACGCTTTTTTAATGAAATAACGGGAAAGGTGACGCAAAACGATTGAAAAAGCACGGAAAATATGTTACTGTCATTTCGTTCGCTTTTGCGTTTACTGTGTGGCCTGACTCGATAGCAGCGTGATATTTACGATGCCGCCATGTATATTTGCAAAAAGGAAAACGACTATCGAAACAAATATGGAAAGGGTAGAGGGTAGGTTACATGAATAGAAAACATCCAGAGAAGCGGGGGGCTTTTTCCGGCAAGCTTGGCTATGTGTTATCGGCGGCGGGCGCGTCAGTCGGTCTTGGAAATATATGGAGATTTCCGTATCTGGCTGCAAAATATGGCGGAGGTATCTTCCTGCTTGTCTATATTCTGCTGGCACTGACGTTTGGATATACGATGATCGTTGCGGAGTCCGCACTCGGACGTATGACGCAGAAAAGCCCGGTTGGCGCATTCCGTTCCTTCGGTAAGAAGAAATGGATTTCCTTCGGCGGCTGGATCAACGCGATCATTCCAATCCTGATCGTACCGTATTATTCGGTCATCGGCGGCTGGGTAATCAAATACTTGGCAGAATATATCCGTGGAAATGGAACGAAGCTTGCAGAGGACGGATATTTCGGATCATTTATATCAAATGGTGTTTCAACGGAGCTTTGTTTTGTCATCTTCTGCCTTGTGACACTTGCAATTATCTATGCCGGTGTACAAAACGGAATTGAACGTGTATCGAAGCTGATGATGCCGGTTCTCGTATTACTTTCCGTGGTGATTGCCATCTATTCTGTGACAAGACCGGGAGCCATTGCGGGTGTGAAATATTTCCTGGTTCCGAATGTAAAGAACTTTTCGTGGATGACAGTCGTAGCTGCGATGGGGCAGATGTTTTATTCGCTGTCGATTGCCATGGGTATCCTGATCACATTTGGTTCCTATATGAAGAAGGATACGTCCATCGAGGGTGCGACGCGAAATGTAGAAGTGTTTGATACGGCGATTGCAATCATGGCAGGACTTATGATTATTCCGGCGGTGTTTGCATTTTCCGGCGGAGATCCGGATACGCTGCAGGCAGGACCTTCGCTCATGTTTATCACGATTCCGAAGGTGTTTGCGAATATGGGACTTGGAACAGGCGTCGGGATTTTGTTCTTCCTGCTTGTGTTATTTGCAGCCCTGACAAGCTCAATCGCCCTGACGGAAAGTGCTGTTGCGACATTCGAGGATGAGCTTGGCTGGGGACGTAAGAAGTCAACGGTTGTGATCGGATTGATTATGATTGGACTTGGAACGTTATCAAGTCTTGGATATGGTCCACTTGGATTCGTGAAGATACTCGGAATGCAGTTTTTGGACCTGTTTGATTTCCTGACGAATTCCGTGATGATGCCGATTGCTGCGTTTGTGACAAGTCTGCTTGTATCGCGCGTGGTTGGAATCGACAAGATCGAAGAGGAAATCTGCCACGGAGAAAGTAAGTTCCGGAGAAAGAAGATATTCGTCGTGATGATAAAATATCTGTGCCCGATCTTCGCGCTGATCATTCTGCTTAGTTCCGTGGCGAATGCGTTTGGCTGGATATCAATGTAAAAAGAAAATATGATGATGAACGTAGCCAAACAGATGATTGCGGAACATGTTTTCGGGTAAATCAGAGGTAATTGGATATGGAACCAAAACAGGAACATAAATTGATATCCCGTGCAGATATCCTGCTGATCGTCGGAATTATGATTCTGACGATCGCAGGACTTTTTGTGTGGAAGAAGCTGAAAACGCCCGGAGCGTACGTTGATATCATGATCGATGGTGATTCTGTGAAGACATTGCGGCTTGACCAGGATGCAAGCTATGAGGTAAAGCAGCAGGTGGGTGTTAATACGGTTGTTGTGCAGGATGGCAGTGTGACTGTGCAAGATGCAGACTGTCCGGATAAGATCTGTGAGAAGCACCAGGCAATCAGCCAGACTGGGGAGACGATCATCTGTCTGCCACACAAACTTGTAGTGGAGATTAAAGAGTAGATGGACATAGACTAGACATGGAAGACGAAAAGAGACAGAGCACAGTGAAGGACGCACACGGACAAAAAAATAACCAATCACAATTAAATAATAATCATAAGATTGCGCTCTGCGGAGTCCTGATCGCACTTGCTATGATCTTATCGTATCTGGAAAGCCTTGTACCGATCCACATGGCAGTGCCGGGGGTGAAGCTTGGACTGGCGAATCTTGTTACGATCATCGCCTTGCAGAGATTGGATCTGAAATCGACGATTGTGATCTCGGTCGGTCGTATCATCCTGTCGAACATTTTGTTTGGAAATATGGCAGTGTTACTGTACAGTCTGGCAGGTGCGGCATGCAGTATCCTGATCATGACACTGCTCAAAAAATGCCGGGTATTCGGACTGGTTGGAATCAGCGTTGCCGGCGCGGTATTCCACAATCTGGGACAGATTCTTGTCGCGGTTTGTGTGATGGAAAACGTGCGCATTTTTTATTATATGTTTATCCTTTTGATTGCGGGAACGATTGCAGGCGTGGCAATCGGACTGCTTGCATCCTTTTTGCTCAAAAATATACGTTTTTAGGCATAAAAGTTGTGAAATTACGGACACATTTGTTGATAAAAATTCCTACTTGTATTAAAATAATAGCAAATATTTTTTAGAGTGGGGTCAGTACGATGAAACTAACTTTTAAAGGAGGCATCCATCCATACGAAGGGAAAGAACTTACGATGGATAAGGATGTAATTGAATATGTCCCTAAGGGAGATATGGTATATCCACTGAGTCAGCATATCGGCGCACCTGCGAAGGCGGTTGTCAAAAAAGGTGACCGTGTTTTGGTGGGGCAGCTGATTGCAGAAACCGGTGGATTTGTTTCTGCCAACATTCATTCTTCTGTATCCGGAACAGTCAAGGCCGTGGAACCAAGACTGACAGCATCCGGTTCTAAGGTCAATTCGATCGTGATCGAAAATGACAATCAGTTTGAAGAAATTGAATATGTGAAAAATGACAAACCGCTTGCGGAGCTTACAAAGGAAGAGATTTTGGAAGCAATCAAGAACGCAGGTGTTGTCGGCATGGGTGGCGCCGGATTCCCGACGAATGTTAAGCTCTCACCGAAGAATGCAGATGAGATCGAGTATATTATCGTGAATGCATCTGAGTGTGAGCCATATCTGACATCGGATTACCGTCGTCTGCTCGATGAGACGGACAAGGTGATCGAGGGCTTGCGTCTCGCACTTGCAATCTTCCCGAAGGCAAAGGGAATCATCGCGGTCGAGGATAACAAGCCAAAGGCAATCCAGAAACTGAAGGAAGTGCTTGGGAATGATCCGGACATCAAGGTCAATTCCATGAAGACGAAATATCCAGAGGGTGCAGAGCGCCAGCTCATCTATGCGAATACCGGACGATATATCAACTCGAAAATGCTTCCGGCAGATGCCGGCTGTATCGTACATAATGTAGACACGGTGTATTCCATCTGTGAAGCTGTACGGCAGGGCAAACCATTGATTCAGAGACTGGTGACTGTGACCGGCGATGCAATCACAGAACCATGCAACTATCTTGTACGGACAGGTACAAGCTTTGCAGAGCTGATTGAGGCAGCCGGTGGATTCCTGCAGGATCCGGAGAAGATCATTGCCGGTGGACCAATGATGGGAAAAGCCATCTACGATCTGAATATTCCGGTTACAAAGTCCTCATCGGCAATTCTCTGTATGACGAAGGATGAGGTCTCAGAGTATGAGCCGAGTAATTGCATCCGCTGTGGCAGATGTGTGGAGGTTTGTCCGGGCAGAGTGATGCCGAACAAGCTTGCGACACTGGCAGAACAGGGAGATCTGGAGGAGTTCCAGAAGTTAAATGGTATGGAATGCTGTGAGTGTGGCTGTTGTTCGTATGTATGTCCGGCGAAGCGTCATCTGACACAGACGATTGCAGGCACAAGAAAAGCCATCTTGGCTAATCGCAAGAAATAGGAGGTGCGAGAAAGTGGAACAGGAAAATTTGAAATTAAAGGTCTCTGCTTCCCCGCATGTGAGAAGTAAGGCAACGACATCAGATATTATGTTTGATGTTGTGATTGCGCTAGTCCCGGCAACGGCATTCGGTCTGTACATATTTGGCTGGTATGCGGCATTGCTGGTTGCAGTCTGTATCGGAAGCTGTGTTGGATTTGAGGCACTGTATCAGAAGTGTATGGGCAAGAAGGTAACTGTTGGAGATTTCTCCGCCGTGGTAACCGGATTGCTGCTTGCGCTGAACCTGCCACCAAACCTTCCAATCTGGATGGCGGTTGCCGGTTCCGCATTTGCAATCATCATTGTTAAACAGCTTTTTGGCGGACTGGGACAGAATTTTATGAACCCGGCACTTGGAGCAAGATGCTTCCTGTTGCTGTCGTTCTCTCGTTATATGACAAACTTCGTATATGACGGTGTGGCAACTGCAACACCACTTGCAACATTGAAGCTTACCGGCATGGTGAACTTAAGAAGTATGTTCCTTGGATATACGGCAGGTACCATTGGTGAGACATCCGTGGTTGCACTGTTGATCGGTGCAATCTATCTGCTTTGCAAGAGGGTAATCAGCCCAAAGATTCCTTTGATCTACATTGGAACTTTTACAATCGCAGTTGCAATCTATGCAGCAACGAAGGATTACAATGTACCGGTTTATGTGGCTGCACATTTGTGTGGTGGCGGTCTGATGCTTGGTGCATGGTTCATGGCAACCGATTATGTGACAAGCCCGATCACTTCCTCAGGAAAAGTAATCTACGCGATCGGACTTGGACTTTTAACATTTGTACTTCGTATCTTCGGAAGCAGTACCGAGGGTGTTTCTTATTCCATCATTATCATGAACCTGTTAGTACCTCTGATCGAGCGTGCAACCGTACCGAAGGCATTTGGTGAGGGCGCTGAGATCAAGGATAAGAAACAGGCGAAGCTTGCTGCGAAGGAAGCGAAGATGGAAGCAAAGAAAGCTGCGAAGAAAGAGGATACTTCGGACGGTGATGACAAGGAACCAAAGAAGAAAGACAAGATGGATGTCAAGGGTATCGTGGTTGCAATCGTTGCAATCTGTGTGATTACAGTTGTGATGGGAGCAGCACTTGGCGGTGTCTACAGTGTGACGAAGGATCCGATCGAGAAGGCGCAGGAACAGGCAAAGAACGATGCCTATGCGGAGGTGCTTCCGGAAGCAACCCGTATTATCAGTGTGGAAGAAGATGGTGACGTTATAAAGCAGATCAACCCATTACTTGAAACATATGGATTTGAGGATGTTCATATCGACGATATCTGCGTCGGCGGTGATGATGAGAAGAATGAACTGGTTGGTTATGTAATTCTCATCACAAGTACGGCAGGGTATGGCGGAGATATCCAGATGGCAATCGGAATCAATACAGAGTATCAGATCACAGGTATTTCCTTCCTGACATTGAACGAGACAGCGGGTCTTGGCATGGAAGCAGATACGGATGAATTCAAGGCACAGTTTATAGGTAAGCAGGTAAATAAGTTTGAGTATACAAAGACCGGTTCGACAAAGGACAGTGAAATTGATGCATTGTCCGGTGCGACGATTACCACATCGGCAGTGACAAATGCAGTCAATGCGGCACTTCGTACAATTCGATTCCTGACAACAGGAGGTGCACAGTAATATGGGAAAGATAGCAGAACGTTTAAAGAATGGTATTATTACCGAGAATCCGACCTTTGTCCAGATGCTCGGAATGTGCCCGACACTTGCGGTTACATCTTCAGCAATTAACGGACTTGGCATGGGACTTACAACGATGGTAATCCTGACGATGAGTAACTTCATGATCTCCCTGCTCCGGAAACTGATCCCGGACAAGGTGCGTATTCCGGCATACATCGTTATCATTGCTTCGTTCGTAACAATCGTACAGTTTTTATTGCAGGCATATATTCCAAGCCTGAATGACAGTCTGGGAATCTTCATTCCACTGATCGTTGTAAACTGTATTATCTTAGGTAGAGCGGAAAGCTATGCATCAAAGAATCCGGTAATCCCATCGATTTTTGATGGTATCGGTATGGGACTTGGATTTACAGTCGGACTTACGACAATCGGTATCATCCGTGAGATCCTTGGTTCAGGCAGTATCTTCGGATTCGGCTTTGTAAAGGCTGTTGAGAATTTCGCTGAGGGTCATGCAAGTGAGAAGGTCTTCCAGATCTTATCCGATCAGGGATTGTTCCAGCCGGCAAGCATTTTTGTATCGGCACCAGGTGCATTCCTTGTACTGGCATTTATCATTGCATTTATCAACCGTCGTCATATCAAGAAGGCAAAGAAGACTGGCGGGAAGGCAGAGACATGCAGACTGGCAGATTGTGCAAGCTGTGCGAATGCCATGTGTGCAGGCAAAGGAAAGGAGGAGTAGGATATGAATATTATTTTATTAGCGATATCCGCTGCTCTTGTGAATAATGTTATCCTGAGCCAGTTCATGGGTATCTGTCCATTTTTAGGAGTATCAAAGAAAGTAAGCACAGCAGCCGGTATGGGCGGTGCGGTTATCTTCGTTATGACGATTGCTTCGGCGGTGACAAGTGTGATTTATCATTTCGTGCTTGTGCCACTTAAGCTTTCTTATCTGAACACGATTGTGTTTATCTTAGTGATTGCGGCACTGGTACAGTTTGTGGAGATGTTCTTAAAGAAGACGATTCCATCGCTGTATGAAGCGCTGGGCGTGTACCTGCCACTGATCACAACAAACTGTGCAGTGCTTGGTATCGCACTCAAAAATGTGCAGGATGATTTAAACATTGGAGAGTCTATCATCAACGGTATGTTCTCTGCAGTCGGATTTGCGATTGCGATTATCGTAATGGCAGGCATCCGGGAGAAGATTGATAAAAATGATATACCGGAAAGCTTCAAAGGAGCGCCAATCGTGCTGATCACAGCTGGTCTTATGGCAATCGCTTTCCTTGGATTGAACGGATTGATTTAGAGGAGGCGAAGAAATGGGAGCATCGATTTTGTACGCGGCTGCGGTCATCGGAATTGTCGGAATTTTAGCCGGAATCCTTCTGGGTGTAGCGAGCGAGAAGTTTAAAGTCAAAGTAGACGAAAAAGAAATTAAAGTACGTGAGGCATTGCCGGGTAATAACTGTGGAGGTTGTGGATATCCGGGGTGTGATGGTCTTGCGGCAGCAATCGCAAAAGGCGAAGCGAAGCCGGATGCCTGTCCGGTCGGTGGCGAGGCCGTAGCAAAGAAGATTGTAGAGATCGTCGGTGGGGAGATCGACAGTGTCAGACATGTAGCACATGTGAAATGTGCCGGAACCTGCGAGAAAGCAAAGGATGCGTACGATTATGTCGGACCAGAGGATTGCCAGATTGCGGCGAATGCACCAGGCGGCGGACCAAAGGGTTGTAGCTTCGGTTGTCTTGGTTATGGTTCATGTAAGCGTGCCTGCCAGTTTGATGCAATTTCCATCGTAGATGGTGTGGCAGTTGTGGACAAAGACAAATGTAAGTCCTGCGGACAGTGTGTACTTGCCTGTCCGAGACATATCATCGAGATGGTACCGGAAGATGCCGGTGCAATCGTCGAGTGTAATTCGAAGGAATTCGGTAAAGACGTAAAGGCGGTCTGCAGCGCAGGCTGTATCGGATGTGGTCTGTGTCAGAGAAACTGTCCACAGGGCGCAATCACCGTGAAAGATCACCTCGCAGTTGTCGATTACGAGAAATGTACCGGCTGTGGGACATGTAAAGAGAAGTGCCCGGTTAAAATAATAAAGTAGACGATATGTGTTAATATAATAAAGTGTATCAAGTTGTACATAATTACAATTCTGACACAGACCGTTGAAGCACGCTGGTACTTAATGAATGGCAAACTTGTTTGCCGTGAATTTAGTACCACTGCGTGATGAACCGAGCGAGAGCGTGTCTGTGTGGAATTCGTAATTATGTACGACTTGTATATCACGATATTAATACATAAGATGGGAGAGAGTATGGGAAGAGATTACGTTATTATCACTGATTCATCGAACGATTTACCAGTCGGCTATGCCGAGGAACAGGGCGTCGTGATTATTCCAATCAGCTTTGAAATCGGCGATGAAGTATTTGATGGAAGAGAAAAAACACTGACAAAGAAAGAGTTCTATGACCGCATGCGTGCGGGACAGGGAACAAAGACAGCAGCGCCGAACATCAACGATATTGAAGAGGAGTTTGAGAAGGCACTGTCCGAAGGAAAAGACGTATTATTTACCTGTCTTTCCTCCGGTATCAGCAGTACGATCAACAACGCGTTTGTATGTAAGGAAGAGATGCAGGAGAAATATCCGGATGCGGAAATCTGTGTGTTTGATTCCATCTGCGCGAGTGGTGGACATGGACTGCTGATCTATCATGCGATTGAGAACAAGAAAAAAGGCATGTCCGTCAAAGAGAACATGCAGGCACTCGAAGAGCTGAAGCATCGTATCGTGCACAAATTCACGGTGGATGATCTGACCTATTTGCAGAGAGGTGGACGTATCTCCAAGACGGCAGCCGTTATCGGTGGCATGATCCAGTTGAAGCCGGTTCTGCATGTGGATACAGAGGGAAGACTTGCAGCTGAGAGTAAAGTGCGTGGACGTAAGAAAGCGTTAAACCAGCTGCTTGCAGAGATGGATATCTGTACAGGAAGCTATGCAGACAAGCAGGATGTAGTACTGATCTGTCACGCGGATTGTCCGGAGGATGCGGAGTATGTCCGGGCAAAGGTAGAGGAGAAATATCATCCAAATAAGATCATCATGAGCGAGGTCGGACCAATCGTCGGAGCACACGTTGGACCGGGAACGATGGTACTTATTTTTGAAGGTGACAAGCGATAAGCTTTCGCATATACTAACTATAAAAAGCGAAGGTATGCGATGCGCTTTTTAGAATTAAAAGAAAAAGAAGTTATAAACTGCAAAGATTGCAGGCGGCTCGGCTATGTTGCCGATGTCGAGTTTGATTGTGAGACAGGGAAGATACTTGCAATCATCGTACCGGGACCGGGCAAATTATTTTCCTGCTTTGGTTCGGGAACGGAATATTACATCCGGTATTGCAACATTGTGCGTATCGGACCGGACATTGTTCTGGTCGATATTGATGCCTGCGATATACGGAAAATTCAGGGAGGAAAGGAATAAACATATGAAGTGCCCATTTTGCGGAGATGATAATACGCGTGTGATTGACTCAAGACCAGCAGATGACAACGAGGCAATCCGTAGAAGAAGACAGTGTGATGAGTGTGGAAAGCGTTTTACTACGTATGAGAAGGTAGAGACGATTCCTCTGATTGTAATCAAGAAGGATAAGAATCGTGAGACATATGACCGTTCCAAGATTGAGTCAGGAGTGGTACGTTCCTGTCACAAACGTCCGGTATCTGTGGATCAGATCGAGGCATGTGTGGATGAGATCGAGAACAAGATTTTCAATCTCGGCGTGCGTGAAATCGAAAGCGAGAAGATTGGTGAGATTGTAATGGATCAGATTCGTGATCTGGATCAGGTTGCATATGTGCGTTTCGCATCCGTCTACCGTCAGTTCAAGGATGCGGATACGTTTATGAGTGAGTTGAAGAAGCTTCTGGATACAAAGTAGACGGAACTGAAAGGGACGTTATGGATTATATCAAACTGATCGAAGGTGCAGAGGGCGAGATTGTTGAGAAGAAATCCCGTTTTATTGCGCAGATTGCCCCGGTTGAGACAGAAGAAGAGGCGTATGCATTTATCGAGAAGATTAAGAAGAAGCATTACGATGCACGGCATAACTGCTTTGCATTTTCCGTGGGCGCTGAGATGCCGCTGCTCCGGTTCTCGGATGATGGAGAACCACAGGGCACTGCAGGAAAGCCGATGCTGGAGTTGATTCAGAATTCTGGAATCCATGATATCTGTGTGGTTGTGACACGGTATTTTGGCGGTACACTGCTTGGTACGGGCGGACTTGTCCGTGCATATACGCAGGCAACAAAGGAAGCCCTAGAAGCGTGTACGACGAAGTTAATGCAACAGTTGCTTCCTGTTTTGATCCGGACGAATTATACGGATATGGGGAAAATACAATATATCCTGAATACGAGACAGGTTGCGATCATCAACACGGAATTCGCAGAGGATGTGGTCTTTACGGTACATATTCCGGTTGGCGATGCGAAAGCAATCTTAAAAGAGATAACCGATGCGACGAATGCAAGAGCGCAGATCGAAGAACAGGACGAGATCTTTGGATGATCTCGTCCTGTTTTTGTATCATATTAAATGTATGTTCCAATAATTAAAAAATATGAAATCATAGAATATAATTCACGAAGAAATATACGATGGTAATCAGTAAAAGCACCGGGATCCACTTGGCAAGTGTCCGGCTTTTTTTGATAAACACCGAAAGTACAAGCGACAGAAGATAGGCAAGCAGACTGACAAGTGTTACCTGTAACAGAGTTGCAGTTCCGTAGGTGATGCCGTTGCATAGCATGCCGATTCCGTAGATTGGAAGGATGCCAGCCAGAAGTCCCGTGCATAAAATACCATATCTGCGTTTGCCAGAAAGTGCGATGTAGATGCCACGTTCCTGATCCTGTAAGAACAACATCAGGCTGAACAGAGAAGCAAACAGGACGAGCAGACAGGTGCATTCGTAGATTGGAAGCTGGATACGATAGGTATTTTCCTTATAATCGTAGGCACCGTCTGTGACAGAGGAAATACGGAAGATTGTGTCACTGTTCATATATGCTTGCATGCGGCTTTTTAACTCTTCAGATAACGCTGCATCGTCGATCGTGTCAACCAGAATCTGTGGGGATGCAACCTTGAAGATATAATGGAAGAATGTCTCGCAGATGGCAGAGGAAAGTGTACTTGCACTTGTCTCATACAAGGAAACCTTTGGTTCCCCGGAGCCTGCAATGTAGCCGGAGAAAAATCCATCTGGCAGGACAAAACCGCATTCTGCATCACCCGCCTGTACATCCCGGATTACATCTGTGGACGCATCTACATAATAAAACTGATAGAGCGAGGCACTGGCATCTAATTCCTCTTTGAACTGTGTCGTATACGCACTGGTATCTTCCAGATATACGGCAACACGGATTTCTGTGGACTGGCTTTTCGCTGGAAGCAATGCATAGATTCCAGTTAAGATGAGCAGGACGCCCAGCATGCACCAATATAGCTTTCGATGTAAAATTCGTTTCCATGCGACAATCAGTCGGTTCATAACAAAACTCCCAAATGTTTAATAAAGTGCGTGGCAGAAAATCTGCATTACATACGTTCCCGGCAGATACGGACGGATCTGCTGTATCACCTTTGGCAGCAGAACATCCGGTAGAAGTCCGCCACCGCAGTAGGCAAGCACCAGCACAACAAATAACAGACAGATATTTGCGGAAAAGGTACTTCTGGAAAAGGTTGCGATTCCGGCGATCAGCAGTGCAATCAAAAGCAGTGCAGGGATGATCGTCAGAAGTCCGTTCAGGTTTGCGTGCCCCATCCAGATGGAGATTCCGATATAGCACGGCAGGAACAGGATATACAGAGCAAGAAACGTGTGGAGCGTGTTTGCTGCCAGTATATGTCCGCGGTTTAGGTGATACAGCTTCATGCATTCGCAGATGCCATTTCCGGTTCCCTGTAAATATGGAATCAGCAGGAATGCAAGAAAACAGAGACTTAATATAATCGCAAATGCGGCATAGTGCTGTGTGAATGTCACACTTCCTGCATCCTCTGCCTGTATCGTCTTCATATAATTTGTCTTGTTCATGACACGGTCTAGGTATACGAAGTTCACACGGTTGGAAAGCTCACGTATCTGTTCCGGTGTAAATTCGTGGGCACGTGTCGTGTCAAGGCCGCTGTAAATACCAGCCTGAGCAGTTCCGAGCAGTCCGGCGTAGGACATGAACAATTCGTTGATGATATAAGAGGATATGGAGCTGTTGTCGTAAACAACGATATCAAGCGGTACATTTGTACTGTCCATAATTCCAGAGAAAAACTGCTCCGGGACGATGATCAGATACAGGATTTCATGCGAAGCAAGCATGTTATAGCCTTCCTCGACGCTGTTTACCTGTACGAGCTGGACGGTTTCCTCCATTCCTTCTAAATCCTGTAACATACCAATGCCAAGCTGGTTTAGGTCCAGGTTGTCGTCCTGTGGCAGATAGTATCCGATGGAAATCGCAGAAAATACATTTTCCTTATATAGATGTCTGGATAGATAAAATCCTGCGGTTCCAGTCAGGAGAAGCAACAGTAACAATGAGACAAACATCGATGGCAGATAGTGTAACAGCCGTTTGCAGTTGGCGCGGATGAAATTGAAAAACATATGGATGTGAGACATAAGTTCCTCTTAAATTTAATTTCTTAGCAGATCAATATAATTAGTGCCCTCTGGCAGATGCGACGCATCGAAGAGTGTGCCATTTTTCAGAAGATAGACTGTGTGGCAGAACTGAAAAACGGCTTCCTCATGGGAGGCAATCACAATGGAATTTCCAAGACTTAAATAATAACGCATAAACTGCATGGCATCCTGTTTGGCTGGAAGATCCAGTGCTGCAAATGGCTCATCCATCAGCAGAATCTGTGGTGCATCGAGCAGGGCACACGCGAGACTGAGCCGCTTTTTCATACCACCGGACATATTTTTGACCGGAGTATCCAGAAATGTCTGGATTCCAAGCTGGGCGAGCGGTGGTGCCTGCAATGCCTGCAGGATTTCGGATTTGCGTTTGTTCGTCCACATACGCAGATTATCCACAGGCTTTAGCTCATCATAGAGCGGATTTTCCTGTGGGACATAGCCGATTCTTACATCTGGTGTTCCGGCATATTTTTTTGCAATGCAGGAAAGCAACGTGGATTTCCCGGAGCCGTTGACGCCTAAAATCCCGATGGCACAGCCTTCCGGGACGGGAAAAGACACATCGTTCAACACCTGTTTTTTTCCGTATGATTTTGAGATATGTTCAATCTGAAACATAATAACTCCTTTGATTGGTTTTCGATTGCGATTTTTGCATCCGTTCAAGTCTTTGGTTCTTTGAATTAAGATAGCATTTTTAGGTAGAATATACAAGTAGAAAGCGCGGATAAGTGGATTTTGTCTATGGACTTTATATTACAAATTTGCTATAATTTTAAACATATATGACATGGCGTATATTTATGCGCAACGGAAACTTGTTAGAACGAAAGACATGGGGTACATACATTATGAATGGAACGAGATTAGCGAAGAAAAATGATCTGGCGATGAAGGTGATGGTTGCTTTTGCAATCGCGAAAATCGTAGTATTGATTATCAATCATAAGACACAGGAGGGATTTGTGCCGCTGCTGGTATTATTTGCATTGTTTGCGGTTGGAAATGTTGTGTTCCAGCTGATCAATGACCGCAGTGAACTGATGAAATTCACATCGGTCACAGCATTTTCTGTGCTGGTACTTGTGTCTGTATTTGTATCCGGCTCGGTGATGGAGGCACTTCCGATCTTTATCGCGATGGGCATGTGTATCATCTATATGGATACGTTCCATATCCGTGTGACATGTGGCGTATCAACACTCGGCATTCTGGTTGAGACGATCATTCAGATCGCAAAGCATGGATTTGCACTATCAGCTACATGGATAGAGATTCTGCTTTTAGCAGCTATTTTCACATTTGGAATTCTGATGGCTTGTAACATTACTTTGCGCGAGCAGGAGACAGACCGTCAGGAAATTGAGTACCATGTTGCATATCAGGAAGAAATCACAGAGAACATGGTCAAGGTCGTTGATAACGGAAATGCGCATATCGAGCAGCTGCAGTCAAAGCTGGATAACTTCCAGGCAGCGACAGCAGAAGTAACGAAGTCTGTTGATGCCATTTCAACCGGCGTTACCGATACGGCAGAGAATATGGAAGTGTCAACAACGATGACACAGCAGATTCAGGATATTATTGATAACCTGATCGACGTCAAGGACAATACCGTACAGTCGACACAGCGGGCAATCGAATCTGTAAAGTCTGGTTTGGATATTATTGAAAGTCTGAAAGATAAGTCCGACGATATCAATGTTGCAAATGAGGATGTAACACGCGTATCCGAGGAACTCTGCGAGAAGATTCAGTCCGCAGAGGAAATCACACAAATCATCTATCAGATCTCCAGCCAGACAAACCTGCTTGCGTTAAATGCAAGTATTGAGGCCGCACGTGCAGGAGAGCAGGGACGCGGATTTGCCGTGGTTGCAGATGAAATTCGTAAATTAGCGGATGATACAAGAAGTTCGATTGACAGTATTACACAGTTGTTGAAGGGTGTGACGGATCTTGCCAATCATACATCGGATCTGGTTCGCCGAAGCGTTGATGCCGTATCAGAACAGGCGAAATATATCGAGGCGGCAGATGGAAGCTTCCAGACAATTGCTGGGGCAGTGGAAGAATTATCCGGCGATATGAAGCAACTTGATAAGCTGTCTGGAAATCTGGATGCATCGAACAATTCCATCATTGACGGTCTGGCAAATCAGCAGGCTGCCAGTGAAGAAATCGCAGCAAATGCACAGTCCTCCGCAGATCTGTGCGAGACAAACTTAAATGAATTAAATGGTGTCATTGATGAGTTAAATGAGATTGCAAAGATCATCGGAAGTCTGCGCGCAGCCGATTTGGACGAGATCAACCAGATTTTAGAGGAAACAACGGTACAGGCTGCAAATGCTGATACAACTGATTATTCTGATTACTTCTCAGAAGATGACGGACAGGTGGCAGAGGATTTGGTGATTGCATCCGAAGAAGAGGCAGAATCAGAGGAGACTGATCCAACGGAAGAGACAGAACCGGTGGAGACAGATTCGACCGAAGGTGTGTCGGAGGAAACTGGCGAAGATTTCGGTGATTCACAGGCTGGGATAGATGAAGCATATGAATCCTGGGAAGATGCGGAAGACAGCGGAGAAAACAGTGGAATAGAAGAAAACCGGGATGAAGAATCAGAAGATGAAGAAATAAGCGATGATTACGAACCAGAAGATGATACAGCATATGATGCGGAGACAGACGAAGAGGACTCTGATCAGGAATAATCAGTAGTCCTCCTCGATGACCTGAAAGTCAAGATAATCAAAATCAATGGATTCAATGAAATTATCCTGCGTGAACCGGGTTCTTGCATGGCGGATAAAATCCTGCTGGTTGGATTTCAACCAGATAGGCTTTGCCAGATCAAAGGTGTAGCATAGCTCGTCAAGGGCGGCATACACCTTTTTTGTACGCGTCATGGTGTAGTCCTCAATGCAGACGGTATGGTCTTTGACGAGACGGTTATCTTTCATTATTTTTCCCCAGATACGAAACATAGTATCACCTGCCTTGGTAGTATAGAATATGTCACAGAGAATGAAATCATGCCCGGTGTGACAGAATTATTATATCGGGCATAAGACAAAAAAACAAGTTAAGATATCAAGTGATTTAAAATAAAGGAGCAACAATATGAGTTACAAATTGATTACCAAAGATGGAAGTGCCAAGCGTGGCGAATTTACGACACCGCATGGCGTGATCCAGACACCGGTCTTTATGAATGTCGGTACAGCCGCCGCCATCAAGGGTGCGGTATCGACGGAGGATCTGCAGACGATCGGAACGCAGGTGGAACTGTCAAACACCTATCATTTGCATGTGAGACCAGGCGACGAGGTTGTAAAGAAACTCGGCGGTTTGCATAAGTTTATGGTATGGGACAAGCCAATTCTGACCGATTCCGGCGGATTTCAGGTGTTTTCTCTTGCTGGACTCAGAAAGATTAAAGAAGAGGGTGTAACATTCCATTCGCATGTTGATGGACGTCTCATATTTATGGGACCGGAGGAGAGTATGCAGATTCAGTCAAACCTTGCATCTACGATTGCAATGGCATTCGATGAATGTGCACCGGCAAAGGCAGACCGTTCCTACATCCAGCCATCGGTAGACCGTACAACACGCTGGTTAGAGCGGTGCAAGCGGGAGATGCAGAGGCTGAATAGCCTGGAGGATACAATCAACAAACAACAGATGCTCTTTGGTATCAATCAGGGAGGCGTTATAGATGATATCCGTATCGAGCATGCGAAGCGGATTGCAGACATGGATTTAGACGGTTATGCAATCGGCGGGCTGGCAGTTGGAGAGACACATGCGGAGATGTATCGGATTATCGAGTCAGTCATTCCGTATCTGCCGGAGAACAAACCAACTTATCTGATGGGGGTTGGTACACCGGCGAATATATTGGAAGCTGTAGAACGCGGAGTTGATTTCTTTGATTGTGTATATCCATCCCGGAATGGCAGACATGGTCATGTCTATACAAACCATGGTAAGCTGAATCTGTTCAATGCAAAATATGAACTGGATGAGCGTCCAATCGAGGAAGGTTGTGGATGCCCGGCGTGCAGGAAGTATTCGAGAGCCTATATCCGCCATCTGCTCAAAGCAAAGGAAATGCTTGGAATGAGATTTTGTGTCTTGCATAATTTATATTTTTATAATAATATGATGAGTGAGATTCGGGAGGCAATCGAGGAACATCGTTATAGTGAATATAAACGACAGAAATTAGAAGGCTTTCAAAATCAAGAATAAATAAAAGGAGTTTTAAGACATGTTATTAACATTACTGGAATCAACAGCAACAACAGCAAAACAGCCAAGTGGATTGTTCTGGGTTATCTACATTGTAATCTTAGTCGGATTCATGTGGTTACTGATCATCCGTCCACAGAAGAAGCAGAAGAAGCAGATGGAAGATCTGCACAAGGCAATGGAACCGGGCGATAACATCATGACCACCGGTGGTTTCTATGGTACAATCCTTGATATCGTAGATGATACAACAGTTATCGTAGAGTTCGGTAACAACAAGAACTGCCGTATCCCAATGCACAAGAACGCAATCGCAGAGATTGAAAAAGCAGGTTCCGCAGTCGTAAAGGATGAGGAAGAGGATACACCTGTAAAGGAAGAGAAAAAGGAAGACAAGAAAGCAGATAAGAAGCTTGGAAAGACAAAGGAATAATCCGGATTTGTTATGAGAAATGCAGATACTAGCCATGTTTGCATATTCTACAAAAAATGACAAAAAAGGTGTAGACGAAATTATGACTTTGTGAGAAAATGTAGTTGATGGTGTTTTGTATGCAAGAAACATCTCTCTATAAAATTTTAATATTGAAAGGAGTTCCACAATGATTTACACGAAGGAAGTTGAAAACATGTGCCCAGTAGCCAAGGGCGCAAAGCATGAGCCAGCTCCTATTCCTGAAGAAGGAAAGTGGGTACACTCAAAGAAGATTGAAGATATCTCTGGTTTTACACATGGTGTTGGCTGGTGCGCACCACAGCAGGGTGCTTGTAAACTTTCACTGAACGTTAAGGATGGCGTAATTGAAGAGGCTTTGGTTGAGACAATCGGTTGTTCCGGTATGACACATTCTGCAGCTATGGCAGCAGAGATTCTGCAGGGTAAGACAATCCTTGAGGCTCTGAACACAGACCTTGTATGTGATGCTATCAATACAGCTATGAGAGAGCTGTTCCTTCAGATTGTTTATGGTCGTACACAGAGTGCTTTCTCTGATGACGGTCTTGCAGTTGGAGCAGGTCTTGAGGATCTTGGTAAGGGTCTTCGTTCTCAGGTTGGTACAATGTACGCAACTAAGGAGAAGGGTGTTCGTTACCTTGAGATGGCTGAGGGCTATGTAACAGGTATCGCACTTGATGCAGATAACGAAGTTATCGGATACCAGTTCGTTTCTCTTGGAAAGATGACAGACTTCATTAAGAAGGGTGATGATCCTAACACAGCATGGGAGAAGGCAAAGGGTCAGTATGGCCGTGTTGCAGATGCAGTGAAGATTATCGATCCTAGACAGGAATAAGAGGAAAGGAGAAACGACAATGGCTTTATTTGAATCATATGAAAGAAGAATTGACCAGATTAACGCTGTATTGAACAGCTATGGTATCAGCTCTATCGAAGAAGCTGAGAAGATTACAAAGGACGCTGGACTTGATGTTTACGATCAGGTTAAGAAGATTCAGCCAATTTGTTTTGAGAATGCTTGCTGGGCTTACACAGTTGGTGCAGCTATCGCAATTAAGAAGGGTTGCAGAAGAGCAGCAGATGCTGCAGCAGCAATCGGTGAAGGACTTCAGTCTTTCTGTATCCCAGGTTCTGTTGCTGATCACCGTAAGGTAGGTCTTGGACATGGTAACCTTGGTAAGATGCTCCTTGAGGAAGAGACAGAGTGCTTCTGTTTCCTTGCAGGACATGAGTCATTCGCAGCTGCTGAGGGTGCAATCGGTATCGCAGAGAAGGCTAACAAGGTACGTCAGAAGCCACTTCGTGTTATCTTGAATGGTCTTGGTAAGGATGCAGCTCAGATTATCTCACGTATCAATGGATTTACATTTGTTGAGACAAAGTACGATTATAAGGCAGCTAAGCTGAACGTAGTATATGAGAAGCCATACTCAACAGGTCTTCGTGCAACTGTTAAGTGTTATGGTGCTGATGATGTTCAGGAAGGTGTTGCAATCATGCATCATGAGAATGTTGGTGTATCTATCACAGGTAACTCAACAAACCCAACACGTTTCCAGCATCCGGTAGCAGGTACATACAAGAAGGAATGTATCGAGCAGGGTAAGAAGTACTTCTCCGTAGCATCTGGTGGTGGTACAGGTCGTACACTTCACCCAGATAACATGGCAGCAGGTCCTGCTTCTTATGGTATGACAGATACTATGGGACGTATGCACAGTGATGCACAGTTCGCAGGTTCTTCATCTGTACCAGCTCACGTAGAGATGATGGGTCTGATCGGTATGGGTAACAACCCAATGGTTGGTGCTACTGTTGCAGTTGCAGTTTCTGTTGAGGAAGCAGCAAAGGCTGGAAAGTTCTAGAGACAATGAGCCGTGCATAACGGATAAAAAAATGGCTGGTCAAGCTTGCTTGAAACCAGTCATTTTTTTATCCGTTTATATAGGGCGAATGCCCGAGACCGACTCGAAGCGAAGCGCAGAGGAGGTTGCACGGCGAATGATTTCCTGTTTATTTTTTATTCTAAGTATTCTCTAAGCCATTCCACAACGTTTGCCGTGTATGTGGATTCGGTTATATCTTGTATATTATTTTCCACAAAATGTAAATCTGGGCTCGCGGGAGAGAAATTAAGCGGAAAAACCCACGACGTGGGCGTAGGCGGAGAAAAGCAAGCAGAAAAACCCAAACCGGAAGCTAATCGGAAAGATACGGAGATGAAGCTGGGTGTGAGGGAGAGAAATTAAGCAGAAACCCCCACGATATGGGCGTAGGTGGAGAAAAGCAAGCAGAAAAACCCAAACCGGAAACTGATCGGAAAGATACGGAGATGAAACTGGGTGTGAGGGAGAGAAATTAAGCAGAAAAACCCACGGCGTGGGCGTAGGCAGAGAAAAGCAAGCAAGAAAACCCAAACAGGAAATTAATATAGTAAATATCTGGAAATCAGGGTTGAAATCATATCCATGACAGAAGAAAATTACACATTGTTATTTCCATATATGTATGATAGTGTTAATATGAATGAAAGAATATTGCAACAATCCTTTGTATATTTGGGAGGAGGAAAAATATGTCATTAAAGTTAAAAGATGAAGATTCCACAAAACGCATGAAAGATATGCAGGAAGAATTAAAAGATCCTTCACTGGGGGAGTTCAGCGATTTAGAACAGGATCCATATGTCATTGAATCCAAAAGGACAACTCCAATCGATAAGCCTGTTTATCAACCGGATGGAAAGCTTTCATCTGCAACAGATAGAAATCCATATATTTTGTCAGAGGAAAAACAAGCACGAATCTTTGGAGAAGATTTAGGTGACAAAGAAATAAGAAAAAAGTCCGTCCGTAAGGAAGTGATGATAGTTATGTTTGTCGGGCTGGCTTTGTTGTTCGCGGGACTTGCGGCATATGTACATAATGATCTGTTTTTAAGAAAAGCTGAGACCGTACCAGGTATTGTAACAGAAAAACGTATGCATAGAAATCATGCAACTTGCACCATCTTTGTGGATTATGAAGTAGATGGAAAAACATATAATGAGATATATGTGGGTGATGGACATGATATGCAGATAGGGCAGAAGGTAACGGTATATTATGATCCGGAGAAACCAACCAAAATAACGGATGGAAGGAAAATCCCGACAATGTCTGTCTATCTTGTTATAATAGGAGGGGCTTTGTTCCTGATTGGCGGCTATCTCGTATTCTGGATGAACCAGAATCCTGACAAGGGAATTGAGATTTATAACAGGATATTCAAGAAGCGTGACAAATAAACAGAATCTGTGTGTAATAGAAGAAGTTTTGTAAAACTTTAAACTATAAGTACATAGATAATTAATCGATTCCTTAATGAAAAATGCATTATTGTACAGAAAATGTACGAAAAATGCAGAAAAATGTAATAGTGATTTTCACACATACATGGTACAATATTGAATAGATGCAGGAATGTGAATTTTGCACCAAAGAAAATATGCGATCTGAGTCGCATAGCAATCAATTAACTTGTTGTTAGGGAGGGTTTTTGTATGTCAGGTTCAACAATTGCTATTATTATCATTATCGTGGCATTGCTGGTCATTTTATTTACCAGTTATGTCAAATCACCACCGGATAAGGCGTATATCATTTCCGGTTTAAGAAAGACACCGAAGATTCTGATTGGTAAAGCAGGCTTGAAGCTTCCGTTCTTCGAGCGGAAGGATGAACTGTTGATCAAGCAGATCAGTATCGATATCAAGACGGACGATTATGTTCCGACACTGGATTTCATCGGTGTTAACATTGATGCAGTTGCGAAAGTTAAGATCCGTACGGATGAAGAAGGTATGCAACTTGCCATGAAGAATTTCCTGAATATGAAGGAACCGCAGATTATGGAAGCACTGGTGGATTCTCTGCAGGGTAATATGCGTGAGATTATCGGTACGATCAGTCTGAAGGAGTTGTGTAACGATCGTAAGTCCTTCGGTGATCAGGTGCAGGAGAAGGCGCAGGTGGATATGAATCGTCTGGGTATTGAGATTATTTCCTGCAACATCCAGCATGTAGAGGATCAGAATGACCTGATTATCGCGCTTGGTCAGGATAACATGGCAGCAATCCAGAAGAATGCAAGTATCGCCAAGGCAAACGCAGACCGTGATGTAGCGATCGCACAGGCACAGGCGAGAAAAGAAGCGAACGATGCAAAGGTATTATCCGATACGGAAATTGCCGTGAAGCAGAATGAGCTTTCTATCAAGAAGGCAGAATTAAAGACAATCGAAGATACGAAGAATGCGGAAGCAGATGCGGCTTACGAGATTCAGAAGGAAGCACAGCGTAAGACAATCGAGGTTACAAAGACCGAGGCAGATATCGCACGTCAGGAGAAGGAAGTTGACCTGAAGAAGAAGGAAGCCGAGGTTATGGAGCAGTCCCTCGATGCGGATATTCGTAAGAAAGCGGAGGCGGACAAGTTCGCAAGACAGCAGCAGGCAGATGCGGAGCTTTACAAGCGTCAGAGAAATGCCGAGGCAGATAAGTTTGAGAAGCAGCAGGAAGCTGAGGCGAAGAAGGCACAGGCAGAGGCAGAGCTTTTCGCAAAGCAGCAGGAGGCAGCAGGTATCCGTGCAGTCGGCGAGGCAGAGGCGAAGGCAATCGAAGCCAAAGGTCTTGCAGAGGCAGAAGCCTTAGAGAAGAAAGCCGAAGCGATGAAGAAGTATGGTCAGGCAGCGATGGTGGAAATGATCGTGAAGGCATTGCCGGAGATGGCAAAGGCAATCGCAGAGCCACTCTCTACAATCGACAAGGTTACGATCATCGACGGCAACGGCGAAGGTTCCGGTGTCGGTTCGATGGGGTCGTATGTGCCACAAGTCCTTGCAAAGACAATGGAGTCTGTGAAGGAAGTAACAGGTATCGATATCGCGGATATTATGCGTGCAAATACATACGATGCAAAGGTTAACAAGAATGTGAACATCACAGGCCTGGATGGAATCAAGGTAGAAGCTCCTGCAGAGGCGGGAACTTCCGTAGATACAACTGTGGAGTAAGATAATGTGTAAAACAGAAAACTTTTAAGATAAAAGAGGAAAGGTACTTTAACTGGTACCTTTCCTCTTTTATCGATACTATTTCTTTCACTGTGAAAGTGAATGAAACTTGATTCACGAAATCTTGCAGTTCTATCACGTAAAAAAGCAGGTAACGGGAATCGAACCCGCCTATCCAGCTTGGGAAGCTGGTGTTCTACCAATGAACTATACCTGCAATAAAACAAATATAGTACAGACAGGCACGAAAGTCAAGCATCGGATTGCCCGGAAGAATGCAGCCAAAAAGGGTTATTGTAAATCGCGGATTCCTATATTATAATATTTTATTATGCTGAAATCAGATCTGGAAGGAGTAAGGTAAGAAATGCCTTTTAACAATAATACAAAGACAGACATTCAGATAAGAAGATTCACATTTCGGATCGTCATTGTGTTTTTGCTTGCCATCACAGTTGCAACAGGAACCATCACTTTGATCCTGACAAGAAAATCCTCCCAGGAAATGAAATCAAAGGTTGTAAACCTGATACAGGCAAACACCCAATTGCAGATATCAAATCTCAATCAGTATCTGGGAAGAATTGAAGATACCGCAGCATTGCTGTTCTCGGATGATATCTATTGTGAGTATGATGCAACGAAAGAGGGGCAGGATGCATTCGAGAAGATACAGCAGGAGACAGCGATTGAAAAACGTTTGCAGGATATTAATATTCTTCAGAACTTCTCTGATTTTGGAATTGTATACGCAGATGATTCATCGCTTGGTTCAATATCGAATACGACGCTCGAGTTGTTCCCGGATGGTGGACTATATGCGTATCTGGAAGGGCATATTACGGACGAGAGGAAAGAGTCCGGCTGGTTTTTCGATTATGAGCGGTGCTATGACAGGCTGTATTACGTAAAAAGACTGAATGAGCATGCAATCATTGTGGCAGCATTTTATAGCCGGGAACTGAGCCAGTCTTTTACAGATATGGAGGATGTGCCGGGGATGCAGAGCTATCTTGTGGATTCGGCACATTCGATTGTCTATGCTGAATCAGGAGAGATACTTGGACGGAATGCAGAAGAAGTCTGGAACGATCTGCCGGATGGATATAGCAATTACTGGATTATAGGCGACAAGGAAGTTGTAGTAGTTGGAACCTGCAAGAACGACTGGCAGGTAATATGTGTGGCTCCGGAGAACGTGCTATTTGCGGAACAGCTTGGAATCACCCGGTTTGCTATAATTGTATATATTATTATGCTTGTGGTTGCTATGACGGCGGCAGGAATCCTGTATTCACAGGTGGCAGTAAAGGATGGCGTGCTTTCGCAGATCAGGCAGAAAGCAGATTACGATCAGCTGACAAATGTGTTGAATAAGCAATCATTCCGTGATCTGGTAGATACAAAGCTTGCACATGCAGGAGAAGGAACAAAGCATATCTGCATGATGCTGGATATGGATAATTTTAAGCTGGTAAATGATACATATGGGCATCAGGAAGGGGATAAATTTCTTAAGAAATCCGTAGTAATCTTCCGGGAAACTCTTGGAACACAGGCAATCATCGGGCGTATGGGCGGAGATGAGTTTGCGGTGTACATTCCATTTGAGCATGAGGAAGAGACCGTTATACGGGAGGAGGTTGCCCGGAGGCTGGATGCACTTTTGGATGCATTTCATAAGCAGTTTGATACACACTATGAATCGTGCAAAGTCTCACTTTCAGCAGGAATCTGTCTGAGAATTACGGTAGATGGAATAAAACTTGGATTCGAGGAATCTTATCAGATGGCGGACCGTGCGTTATATGTATCAAAAGAAAACGGAAAACATCAATACAATTGGTATGAGGATTGATTGGCAGATATGAGGTACATGGGAAAAATGAAAAATAAATATCGTGGAATCAGCATCTGTCTCATTGTATGTCTGATTTTCTTATCCGGGTGTTCCGGAAATAGCAAACCGGTAGTCTATGAATCCACGACGGAGATTTCCTACTCCTGGTGGGGAAATGATGACCGGCATCGGTACACACTACAGGCATTGGATATATTTACAGAACAAAACCAGGGACAGATAGAGGTGCAGGCAAACTATGGAAGCTGGGGCGGATACGAGAACAAAATGCATATTTATATGCGCTCCCACAATGCACCGGATGTGATGCAGATTAATTATGCGTGGCTGTCGGAATATGCAGACGAAGAAAATGGCTTTTATAACTTGTATGATCTGAAAGACATCATTCATCTGGAGAATTACACTCCGGAGGAGCTTGCTTATGGGGAAATGGACGGAAAACTGTATGCCGTTCCGATTTCATTTAATACACCAATGTTTTATTATAACAAGACGATTTACGCATCGTATGGCCTGGAGATCCCGAAGACGTGGGATGATCTTTTTGCAGCGGCTAAGGTTATGAGCCGGGATGGAATCTACCCGCTTGGAACGACAAAAAAACAACTCTTTCTGATGCTGGTTGCATATCTTGAACAGATAAAGGGAAAGGAGTCCGTGAAAGCAGATGGGTCATTGCAGCTGACAAAAGCAGATATTGCATTTATGCTTGATTTCTATAAGCGTCTGATTGATGAAGATGTGCTGATGCCGATCGACTCCTTTGATCGAAATGCTTTTTCGACAGGAAAGGCAGCGGGAACGCTTGCGTGGATCAGTGATGCAGCAAATTATTGTACACCATTGGAAGAGAACGGTGCGGAGGTTATTGTAGGCGATTATCTGCAGGATGCAGCTGCGAGGAAATTCGGGTGGTGTGTAAAACCAGCTACGATGTATGCCATCAGTGCAACAACGGAGTATCCGGAAGAAGCGGCAAAGCTTCTGGAGTTTCTGCTTAATAGCAGGGATATGGCACAGCTGCAGGGAACCGAAAAAGGTATTCCAATCAGTGACGCGGCAAAGGCAGCGCTGCAGGAAACTCAAAAGCTCAGCGGTTATGAGAAACAGGCAGATGACATGCGTGAAAATTACGCAGACCGGCTGGAGATATTGCAGCCGGTATTGGAGAACGAAAGCGTCTATGATGGTTTTAAGGTCAATGCGGACTATTATATCTATGATAAGCTTTCCGAAGATGAAGTTGTAGAAAAATTATATGAAGCAATTTACTGATATCGGGAAAACAATATAGTGTGATTGCATAGGTCATTACAGAAGAATACATAGAAGGAAGGATGAACAAAGTGGCATATAAAAGTGTAGATGAATTAGAGCATTTCCGGTTTGACGACTGTCAGATCGATACATTTGCAGTGACAGAAAATGGTGTGGAGCTTATGGTAGAAGCACTGATTGTGAGAGCGGACAACAGCCAGAATACAAATTATACAGAAAGCTATGCCGGTACGACGAAGATCCGGATAACAGATGGAAAACTGATCCGGTGTGTGCGTGATGGCTACAAGTATTATGATGCAAATGATGTGCTGCAGTCCGAGGTTCCGGATTATGAACTGTCTGTTGCGGAAACGACAGATTTTCCAAAAACCTGTGAAGGGGCATATCTCTTTGAGATGAAGCGGGATGCGGATGGATACGTGCTTGGAATCGAATTTGTGGATCCGGAAGATCAGACGGTAGGTGATTCATATCAGGTCTATGTGACAGGAACGCAGGTGGCTATGCTGTGGGAGCAGTATATGAACCGGGTGCAGTCATAATGCAGGCGCGAATGCCGGCAGGATGAATATTATGGATAAAAATATTGTGTAGGTAAGTCGTTTCGGGTATTGAAAATGTAGAAATTTTTGCGGCTATTTTTGAAAAATGTAGCAAAATTCATAATTGACAATTAAAAAAGTATAAGTATAATATTGGTAGTACCAAAGTGGTGCTACCAATTTGCTTTTTATAGGAGTTAGGGAGTCATTATGAAATACTTACGACAGTTTCTGTTAATCTTGTTTATCTCCTTTTTAGGAGAGTTGTTAAAATACTTCCTGCCATTGCCGATACCGGCAAGCATCTATGGCATGGTGATTTTATTTATCGGGTTGCTCAGTGGAATCATTAAGCTCGATGCAGTGAAGGATGTCGGGAAATTCCTGATCGAGATCATGCCGGTCATGTTCATCCCCGCAGGGGTTGGTCTGATGGCATCATGGGGTACATTGAAACCGGTGTTAGTACCGGTCAGTGTGATCACGGTTGTAGCACTCGTTGCGGTTATGGGTGCAACCGGACGTGTATCCCAATGTGTGATCAAGAAATCCAAAGCAAAAGAAAAGGCAAAGGAGCAGGAGATATGAAAGATTTATTTCAGACATCCATGTTCGCAGGTGTGACACTCAGTCTGCTTGCGTATCTGGCAGGTTTATTATTAAAGAAAAAGTTTAAGCTTGGAATCTTCAATCCATTGCTCATCTCGATAATCCTTACGATCATCGTGCTTGTATGTGCGCATATTGATTACGATACGTACAACAAGGGTGCCGTGTACTTAAGCTGGTTTCTGACACCGGCTACGGTCTGCCTGGCGATTCCGCTGTATGAGCAGTGGCAGTTACTAAAGCGGAATGTCAAAGCGGTGATGCTTGGAATCACAGCAGGTGTACTTACGAGTCTGACGACGGTATTTGTACTGTCGAAGCTCATGGGACTTACCCATCAGGAATATGTCACGATGCTTCCGAAGTCCATTACGACAGCTATTGGTATGGGAGTATCGGAAGAACTTGGCGGTTATGTGACAATCACGGTTGCCGTCATCGTAGTAACAGGTGTGATTGGCAACATCTTAGGCGAGTTCATATGTAAGCTCTTCCGTATTACGGAACCAATCTCCAAGGGACTTGCACTTGGGTCTTCATCCCATGCAATCGGTACAGCCAAGGCAATCGAGATGGGCGAAGTGGAAGGCGCGATGAGCAGTCTGGCAATCGCTGTCACCGGAATCCTGACCGTTGTACTCGCATCCGTCTACGCAAATTTCATGTAAGGAAGGGAAAAGGATATAATTGATAGTTGGACATGGTTAAGAATATGTATATGCATTTGTATGTGACTAACAATTCACAAGCAGACCGTTGAAGCACGCTGGTACTTAATGAACGGCAAACTTGTTTGACGTGAATTTAGTACCACTGCGTGATGAACCGAGCGAGAGCGTGTCTGCGTTGAAATGTTAGTCACATACAAATGTAGTAGAATTTAACCATATGCAATTAGGAATTAGGAGGTGTTCGTTATGATTATTACAATTGGTAGAAAATGTGGCTGCTGCGGAGACGAGATCGGTCATGCGTTGGAACAGATCTATCATATTCCATTTTATGATCGGTCGGTCATCTCAGAGCTTGCAAAAGGATATGGAATGTATGACCGGTATCCGGATTTCTATGGGGAAACCCCGATGGATACATTGATGTACACGATATCCCAGACAGAGAGTGAAAACGTGTTTTATGAGACACCGAAGAAAGCATTGTCCGAAATCTTAGACGGAAAAAACTGTATTATTTTAGGTCGATGTGGTAATTATGTATTCAAGGACCGGAAGGATAAGCTTGCAATCTTCCTGACCGGGGATGATGCGATGCGGATCGAGTCGATTGCGAAGAAGCATGGAATCCCGGAGCGCCAGGCGAAGAAGCTTGTACAGGCAACCGATGAACGCCGGGCGGCATACCACAAATATTATACCGGGGAGACATGGGGCATGGCAGAAAATTATGACCTGTGCCTGAATGTCTCGAAGCTTGGAACGGCAGGTACGATCGCAATGATTGAGCAATATATCAGACAGACTGGATTAGAGTAGGTGATGAGAAAATGGAGAAACAGACAACACAGGAATATGAAAAAGCAATCGCCTATATCATAGACCGGATCAAAGAAGGGTCACTGCAATTAGGCAGCAAGCTTCCACCGGAACGAAGGATTGCCGAGGAACTTGGCATCGGCAGAAATTCCATCCGGGAGGCAATCAGCATCCTGCATGGCATGGGACTGATCGAACGGGTACAGGGTTCCGGCAATTATGTGTCAAAGCATGTCGGCGAGTCTATCCGTCAGTCGCTTACGGTGATGCTGGCACTCGGAACGATTACGAAAGAGGAAATATTTGAATTCCGGCGGGTGATGGAGAAGGCAGTCTGCTCGAATCTGATTGCGAAAGGACTGTCCTATGAATATGAGTCAATCTTAGAGACAAAGCTGGAAGAGATGAAATTGTTCGATGGCAAAGATCTGACCGATGTGGACAAGGAGTTTCACGATACCCTGATTCAGGCAACCGGAAATCATCTGTGGGCAGTCTTGATGGAGGCTGTGACCGACGCATACCGGGATTGGATTAACTACGTGATTGAGCTTGCCGATGAATCGGTGCGGGTGAAGCTGCTGCAATGCCATGCGGACATTTACCAAAATCTCGAACAGAAAAATGAGCCAGCCATGCTTTTGGCGATTGACAGGCATTATGATTTGATAGAACAGATGGTTTAATTATGTTAAAAATGCTAAAATAACAATCTGTTTGGGTTGTTTTTTTATAGAAAAATACGTTTTACTTTCGACAAAAAAAGGTATACACTTTTCCTTGGGTAGAAAGGATAAAACGAGAAAAGGAGATGGTTTTTTTGGAAGATCTTGCAAAAGACCTGATGGAAGAACTGAACTGTGAGACCGTCTTTACGATTCCAATCTTCGGTGGTATCGACGTATCGGAATCTGTGGTCGTAACATGGATTATCATGGCAGTGCTAGTTCTTGTGGCAATCATCCTGACAAGAAACATGAAGATTGATCACATCAGCAAACGTCAGGCAATCGCAGAGACGATTGTTACAAAGCTGACCGGTATGGTGGAGGATATGATCGGACCGGAAGGAAAAGCGTATGTCCCATATCTGACAACTGTATTGCTGTATATTGGTGTATCAAACATCATTGGATTGTTTGGATTCAAGTCCCCAACCAAAGATTTAAATGTCACGATCGCACTTGCGGTTATGAGCATCGTCTTAGTTGAGGCGGCAGGTATTTACCATCTGGGTGTGAAGAAGTGGCTGCATAAGTTCGTAGAACCGATTGCAATCGTTACTCCGATCAATATCTTAGAGGTATTTACACGTCCATTGTCGCTGTGCATGCGACTTTTTGGTAACGTGCTTGGTGCATTTGTAATTATGGAACTGATCAAGATGGTTGTTCCGGTTGTTCTGCCGGCAGTCTTTTCTTTGTATTTTGATCTGTTTGATGGATTGCTGCAGGCATATGTATTTGTATTTTTGACATCACTGTATATCAGTGAAGAGATTGAACAATAAACGAAAAGGAGATAATTAGTATGGGTACAATAATCGCAATTGGTGCAGGTATTGCAGTTTTAGGAGCGCTTGGCGCAGGTATTGGTATCGGTATTGCAACCGGTAAGGCAGCAGAGGCAATCGCAAGACAGCCGGAGGCAGAAGGTAAGATCAACAAGACATTGATTCTTGGTTGTGCACTTGCAGAGGCAACCGCTATTTACGGTTTCGTTATCGCGCTTATGATCATAGTAATGTTGAAGTAATCACAGGAAAGGCAGGGTGGTAACATGCTCCGGGTAGATTGGAATTTATTACTTACCATAATCAATCTGCTGCTTTTGTTCGTGTTGATGCGGATTTTCCTGTTTAAGCCTGTACAGAAGATCATTGCAGCGCGTCAGGAGGAAGCGGACAGACAGTTCAAGGAAGCGGGCGAGAGCAAGCAGGCAGCAGAGGAAGCAAGAAAGCAGTATGAAGCAAGTCTTGCAAATGCGGAGGAAGCCAAGAAGCAGGTGCTTCAGGAGGCAAGACAGACCGCAGATGCAGAATATAAGCGGATTGTATCAGATGCTGAAAAGACCGCAAAGCAGGTAAAGGAAGATGCAATCACAGATGCAGAGAACCAGAAGGCACAGATACTTAAAAAAGCAGAAAAAGATATTGCAGATATGGTTGTTGATGCAACGGTCAAGATTGTTGGAGAGAAAAAAGGTGCAGACGTGGATAACGCGCTGTACGACAAATTTTTAGATAAAGCAGGTGATGAAACGTGATTCGAGCAGCGAAGGACTATGCAGCGGATTTGAAGCTCGTTGAAAACGCGAAGTCAAATCTGCAGAGCGTAAAGGATATTTTAGAGGCAGTTCCACAGATCGGTGTGGAGTTTGAAGATCCAACCGTGTCGTTAGAGAAGAAGCATCTGGTAATCGACCGGGTGTTCCCGAAGGAGATCCGGAACTTCTTAAAGGTGTTGTGTGACAATGGCGATTTCGGATTGTTAGATGAGATCGAGCAGGCATACATGGAGCTGACGAAGACACCGGAGAAGGTGGAGGCACAGGCAGAACTCACATATGTGACACCACCGACACCGGAGCAGATGGAACGGATCCGGTTGTTCCTTGCGAAGGAATACAACAATCCGGATATCAAGATCGTTGGCAAGGAAGATGCATCCATCAAGAGTGGATTCATCATCCGTGTTGGAAACAAAGAGTACGACTGGAGCGAACAGGGACGTATCGACCAGCTGCAGAAGCATATCAATCAGTCGTTGGCAGGCAAGAAGCTGGCAACCGTCAGTGAGGAGAGCATCATTTCCATCCTGCGTGCCGATATCGCAGATTTTGAGCTGGCAGCAAAGGATAAGGAGATCGGTGTTGTCAACTGGGTTGGTGATGGTATCGCGAACGTCGATGGTATCGACCATGCATTTTACGGAGAGATCGTTCTCTTTGATTGTGGTGTCAAGGGTATGGTACAGGATGTAAGACGGGATGAGATCGGTGTTATTCTGTTTGGCCGTGATACAGAGATCAAGGAAGGCAGCCGTGTCGTTCGTACCGGTAAGATGGCCGGTATCCCGGTTGGAGATGCATTCCTTGGAAGAATCGTAGATGCACTTGGTGCGCCGATTGACGGACAGGGTGACATCGCGCAGGATGGTTACCGTCCAATCGAGAACCCTGCACCAAGTATTGTAGATCGTAAATCCGTATCGGTTCCTATGGAGACCGGTATTTTGTCAATCGATTCGATGTTCCCGATCGGTCGAGGACAGCGTGAGCTGATCATCGGTGACAGACAGACCGGTAAGACTTCGATTGCGATGGATACGATCTTAAACCAGAAGGGTAAAGATGTTGTCTGTGTCTATGTAGCAATCGGACAGAAGGCATCGACAATTGCGAAGTTAGTGAATACATTGAAGAAAAATGATGCGCTGGATTATACGATCGTCGTTGCGGCAACAGCATCCGATCCGGCACCGTTGCAGTATATCGCACCATATGCAGGTACAGCACTTGCAGAGTATTTTATGTATCAGGGCAAGGATGTTCTGATCGTCTATGATGATCTGTCCAAGCATGCGGTTGCCTACCGTGCAATCTCACTTTTGCTGGAGCGTTCACCGGGACGTGAGGCATATCCGGGTGATGTATTCTATCTGCACTCAAGATTGCTGGAGCGTTCTTCCCGTGTGACAGCTGAGGCTGGCGGCGGAAGTATTACCGCACTTCCAATCATTGAGACACAGGCAGGCGATGTGTCTGCATACATCCCGACAAACGTTATTTCTATCACAGATGGACAGATCTATCTGGAAAGTGAGCTGTTCTTCGCAGGTCAGCGTCCAGCCGTCAATGTCGGACTTTCCGTATCCCGTGTCGGTGGTGCGGCGCAGACAAAGGCGATGAAGAAGGCAGCCGGAAGTATCCGTATCGATCTGGCACAGTATCGTGAGATGGAAGTGTTCACACAGTTTTCTTCCGATTTGGATGAGAACACGAAGAAACAGCTGGCACATGGACGTGCGTTGATGGAGCTTTTGAAGCAGCCGCTTGGCCGTCCTTTTACAATGGCAGAGCAGGTTATCACATTGGTTGCTGCCAATGCACATGTATTCAGTGATCTTCCGGTTGAGAAGATCAAGGCATTCCGTCTTGGGCTGCTGGATGATTTTGCAAAGAATCATGCAGATATTATCGGACGTCTGGATTCGTCGAAGGATCTGGCAGACGATGTGAAGGATGCCATTATACAGGCGGCGAATGAATATAAGCAGAGGAGTCTGGAAGACGAAAACGGAGGGAATTAAATGGCGAATGCAAGAGAAATTTCCACACGTATCAAAAGTATCCAGGACACGATGAAAATCACGAAGGCGATGTATATGATGTCTTCTATGAAGCTTCGGAAAGCAAGACAGAAGCTGGAGAATACAGAACCATACTTCTATGGATTGCAGGAGCAGATTGCAGATATTCTGTTACATTTCCCGGATATGAAGCATCTTTACTTCGATAATCGCGGCAAGGATCTGCATGAGACGTCAAAACGACGTGCATTTATCGTCATAACAGGTGATAAGGGTATGGCAGGTGCATACAACCACAATGTGTTAAAAGAGGCACAGAAGATGGTCGATGAGTCGGATTCCTACCGCTTGTTTGTAGTCGGTGAGCTGGGACGACATTTCTTTTCTTCGCAGGGATATACGCTCGAAGAGGGATTCTGCTATTCGGCGAACAACCCTTCTATCCATCGTGCGCGTATGATTACAGAGCGCATCGTGGAGTTATATAAAGAGGAAGAATTTGACGAGGTATATGTTGTCTATACGAAGATGGTAAACAGCATGAAGGAAGAGGTTGAAGTGCAGGAGATTCTGCCACTCAAGACGCATGAGTTTATCAAGAAGGAATTGCTTGAAGATTCCCAGAAGGGATTAGGAAACAGTGACCGTGAGGCTGCGGAGCAATCCGATGACTGGTTTTTGATCTATCCATCTCCGAAGAAGGTTTTGGAGAAATTGGTGTATAACTATGTAACAGGTTTTATGTATGGTGTTCTTGTTGAGGGCTCGGCAAGTGAGGAAAACGCCAGAATGATGGCCATGCAGGCGGCAACGGACAATGCACAGGCAATGTTGCATGAACTTTCAATCGAGTTTAACCGTGTGCGCCAGGCAGCAATCACACAGGAAATCACCGAGGTGATCGGTGGAGCCAAGGCACTCAAGAAGAAAAAGAAGAAACAAGCGAGGTGAACGATCGCATGATGGAAAATAAAGGTAAGATCGTACAGGTATCCGGACCGGTTGTCGATGTCGAGTTTGCAGATGGGAACCTTCCGCGGATTAAGGATGCCTTGTATGTGATGAACAATGGAAAGAAATGCGTCATGGAAGTATCCCAGCATATCGGTGACAATGTTGTGCGCTGTATTATGCTTGCGGCGAGTGAGGGCTTGTGCAGAGATATGGAAGTGACAGCAACCGGATCCGGTATTCAGGTTCCGGTCGGAGAGCAGACATTAGGACGGCTGTTCAATGTACTTGGTGAGACATTGGATGGAAAGGAAAGTCTGGAGAATGGTGAGCATTGGTGTATCCACCGTGAGCCGCCAACATTTGAAGACCAGAGCCCGGTTGTTGAGATGCTGGAAACCGGTATCAAGGTTATTGATCTGCTTGCCCCATATGCAAAGGGTGGTAAGATCGGTCTGTTCGGTGGTGCCGGTGTTGGTAAGACCGTCCTGATTCAGGAGCTGATCCACAATATCGCAACGGAGAGTGGTGGTTATTCCATCTTCACCGGAGTTGGAGAGCGTTCCCGTGAAGGTAACGACCTGTGGAATGAGATGAAGGAATCCGGCGTTCTTGATAAGACAGCGCTGGTGTTTGGACAGATGAATGAGTCACCGGGTGCCCGTATGCGTGTGGCAGAGACGGGACTTACGATGGCGGAATATTTCCGTGATGTAAAGAAGCAGGATGTGTTGTTATTCATTGATAACATCTTCCGTTTTGTACAGGCAGGTTCAGAGGTGTCCGCATTGCTTGGACGTATGCCTTCTGCCGTTGGATACCAGCCAACTCTGGCAAATGATCTGGGTGAACTGCAGGAGCGTATCGCTTCCACAAAGGATGGTTCTGTAACATCGGTACAGGCGGTCTATGTACCAGCCGATGACCTGACAGACCCGGCACCTGCTACAACATTCTCTCACTTGGATGCAACGACTGTATTGTCACGTAAGATCGTAGAGCAGGGTATCTATCCGGCTGTTGATCCATTGGAATCAACCTCCCGTATTCTGGAGGCAGATGTCGTCGGAGAAGAACATTACCGTGTTGCACGTGAGGTGCAGGAGACTTTGCAGAAGTATAAGGAACTGCAGGATATCATCGCCATTCTTGGTATGGAGGAGCTTTCCGACGAGGATAAGCAGACTGTCTACCGTGCGAGAAAGGTACAGCGTTTCCTGTCACAGCCATTCCATGTAGCTGAGAATTTTACGAACGTCAAAGGTGTATTTGTACCGGTCAAGGAGACAATCCGTGGATTCAAGGCAATCTTAGATGGTGAGATGGATGCGTATCCGGAGGCAGCCTTCTTCAATGTCGGTACGATTGAGGATGTAAAGAAGAAAGCAGAAACCCTGTAAAGGATAGAAAGGGGACGGCGTATGAATACATTTTCACTCAAGATCATAGCCTGTGACCGGGTGTTTTATGATGGACCATGTGAAATATTGAAATTCCCCGGCTATGATGGACAGATGGCGATTCTGGCACATCACGAGAAGATGACGACGAATATTGAAGTCGGTGAGCTGCATTTCCGGACACCGGATGGAGAAGAGCATGTGGCAATCTGTTCCGACGGACTTCTGAAGGTAAAGAATAACGAGGTTGTTGTACTTGTCTATTCGGCAGAAAAACCGGAGGAAATCGACGAGTTCCGTGCACAGGCTGCGAAGGAACGTGCCATCGAGCAGATGCAGCAGAAACAGAGTATCATGGAATACCACGTATCCCGTGCTTCGCTTGCGAGAGCAATGGCGAGACTGCAGGGACATGACCGTTACGAAGTGAAGTAAATAAAAGGATGAAAAAACACCCAACTGTTTAGAAGCAGTTGGGTGTTTTTGTCTGTATATTTTTCGTGAAGTGGCATTACTCCCGGTTCTTCAGTGCCTCTTCCATAGGAATCTTCTGAATCTTCTTATACTGCAGGAAACTTAATAACCCGTAACATACAATATCCCAGATCACAACCTGAACATAGATAGATGTTCCGATATGAACATTTTCCAGCCAGATATCAAAAGTCCGGAAGAGATAGACAATCATTGTCTTCAGGATGACTGTTGATAGTGGCAGACTGATTGCTACACTGACAAGGACAGCTATCGCGGTTGAAATAATATAGATTTTCCCGATTTCTCTGTTGTTGTAACCGAGAATCTTCGTCAGGGAAATCGATTCCGCATTTTTCTCCAACACAATCTTAGAGAGCAGGTAGATAACGATGACGAAGATAATAAGGGAAAGATATTTCATCAGAGGCATCATACGTCCCATCGAATCATTCATCTGGTCGCTTAACTTCGAATAGTCCGAAGGCCCCATCGTACTGTAGATGAAACTGTCATCTAAATCATCCAGCGCTTTGTCAGAGAAATATCCTGTGAAATAATCCGCATCTTTCCCGAATGTGTCATTGTAATTATCAATGCTCATAAATACGGAGAAGGCTGCCGGGTAATTGAAGCTGCCGGCAATCCGGAAAGAATATTCTTTATCGCCGTATTTTTCCGTTATTTTAATTGTATCGCCCACTTTGTAATCGTTCAGTTTCATGAACGATTTTGAGATGATTATATCCCCTTTTTCTACAGGCATAGAAACCTGTGTCAGGTACTTTGAATTGTCTGCGATTCCATATACAAGCACTTCCTTTCCGTCATTATCCGCAAGCGCAGTCAGACAGTATTTTTCAGCAGATGAATCGTCAAGCTCTACCGGTGCTTTGAGTGTATATTGATAGTTTGCAATCAGATGGTCAAGCACATTGTCTGTCTGGTCATTTAAGATTGGAAGCATGCTGGCGGAGAAGATAAACAGGATATTTGCCATCAGGATACCAATCGCCATCGTGATATAGTTGGAGCGGTTCTGCAGGATTGTACGAATCCGGAATCTTGTCAAAAACTTGAAGTCCGGAAGCTTTGTCACATGCTTTTTCTTACGTTTTGACAGGTCGTGCCGCAGGAAGTTAAGCGGTGACAATCCAAGCATTGATCGAAGCGCAAGGTAGTTGATTACTAACAGGATTGCAATCGGAATCACAGTCGTAAGCAGAAAGGCGTTTGCATTCCAGACAACCTTGAATACAGGCAGAGAGTAGGAATGGTAATACATGTCCTCCATGAATTTACGAAAACAAGTGTAACCGCCGATATTTCCGATCACTGCGGCTGCAAGGAATACGTACGTTGACGCAGCCATGTAATGCCGGATGATTTCGCCTTTTGTATATCCGGAAGCTCGCAGGGTTCCGATGGCACCGGCTTCTGCTTCAATCGTGCTGAAAGTCATAAGTGCGAAGATGAATGCAAGCAGTGCTATCATGATATAGAGCATCATGACCGTGCTGTTTGTATCGCCATCCATATCTTCCCTTGTAAATGTGATCGCTTTATTGTTCTGCCGCATCAAAAAATCGGTCAGATAATTTCCCTGTGGAGCGAGCTGTTCGGACAATGTGTTCATCAGGTCTGTGCTTACGTCATAAGAAGCCCGGTCATCAAGACTTCTGTCCGAGAAACGATAAGCAAAGCTGTAGGTAAGCTTGCTTTCGGAGAATTCCTTGAAATAATCTGCCGTGACAAACCCCATGGTAAATGTCGTTGCGCTGAACATCGAATCAGAGTTTTTCTCGAACAGACAGCTATAATCCGGGACAGCAACTGTTCCGCAGATTGTTAAATCCTTTCCGTCAAAGGTGAGGGTGTCACCGATTTTGAGATTGTTGTTTTCTGCAAAGAGGCGGTCGATGGCAAGTTCTCCGTCCTTCTCCGGTGCGTGCCCTTCAAAGACTGAATATGTATTCAACGCCTCACGGTTTTCGTAGAGACGGATGGAATAATTGCTGTTACCTTCAAAGGTGTAATCAAAATTATAGAAGTACTGTTTGTAGATGGTTGCTTTTGCTGTGCCTGAATCTGTCTGGTCAGCGATTTTCTGCAGGTCAGCGACAGAGATTTCACTGTTTGTAGAGAAATGTCCATCCTCCAATTTATATGTCTCGATACCATCGTCGTAGGTGTGCATCATGCTCAGGGAAGTAACCAGCATACCACTGACGATTGAAATCATAAATGTCAGAAACAAAAAGATGGATATGTATTTTCCTTTTTCTTTTCTGATATCCCGAAGGATGCGTTTACGCAGTGGATTTTTGATTGTTTTATCAGCCATATGCATTCACCTACCAATCTAATTCCATCGCCGGTGTCTTTGTTTCGTTTGTATATTCTTTCCGGATCATACCGTCGCGGAGCTTGATCACACGGTCTGCCATGAGTTTGATGGCATCGTTGTGCGTAACGATGATGATGGTATTTCCGTATTTCCGGTTGACGTCTTCAATCAATTTCAGAATATCCTTGGAGGTATTGTAATCAAGGGCGCCGGTTGGCTCATCACAGAGTAGCAGATCCGGATTCTTGACGATGGCACGACCGATGGATGTACGCTGTTGCTGACCGCCGGAAAGCTGACTTGGAATCTTATCCTTATGCTCCCACAGACCAAGTGTATGAAGCAGGTCGTCGACATCAAGTGGGTTGCTTCCGAGGTAAGCGCCGACCTCGATATTCTCCTTGACGGTCAGGTTCGGAATCAGGTTATAGAACTGGAATACGTAACCTAAGTGTTCACGTCGGTAGAGAGTCGTCTGCTTTTCGTTCATGGCAGACATGGCAGCACCGTTGATGATGATCTCTCCCTTATCATAGCTTTCGATGCCACCGATGATGTTCAACAGGGTAGACTTACCGGAACCGGATGGCCCGAGCAGGACGCAGATCTCGCCTTTCTCAATACCGGTAGAAAGTCCTTTTAAGACTTGTACACGGTTGTCTTTTTCACCATAGAACTTTTCAAGATTGTTGATTTGTAAGAACATGATTTTCCTCCTTTTATGTGACTGCGAATCGTGAAGCAAAACACGAATGCAGGTGATGGTAGCGAGTTGCAGATTATCACATTTCTACGCAGACTCGCTCGCGCTCACTTCCGCACATAGCAGACACTAAACTCACAAAGCACCAATTCTGCGAATTGTTACTCCGTTCGTTAAGTGCTGATGTGCTACAATGGTCTGCTTAAGATCATGTGATAATTTACAACTCTTACCTACCATAATGCTCGTGTTTTGCGATTACGTGATAGGCAGTGAATATAAAACTCCCAAATGCATTAACCTTTTTCTATTCTCATACGTGAAAACATATGAATATATGTTCATATATAAAATAAACGTGTAATACAGGTTTGTCAAGCGTATTTTCGCTTGCTTTGATGGATGTTTTATATATTTGGTTAATTGCCGTGGTTATTATAACGCAAAAAGTTAGTCAAAACAAACCGTTTATGCAGGATTTTTGAGCTGTTGGGAAATTTTCTCATTTGTGGGTGGCTGGTTGGGTAAAAAAGTTTAGAATAGGGAAAAAACTCTAATGGGAGGAGGTAGAGAAGAGAGCTAGTTGGGTAAAAAAGTCCGGAAACAGGAAATTACTCCAATAGGAAGCAGATAGAGAAAAAGAAAGTATGGATTGAGAAACAAATCACTCTGTGATACCATAGGAAAGAAATAGAAACAACCAAGAAAACAACCAAGGTACATATGAAATACATGAAAACGATAATCGATAATTCTTGGAATAAAATCAGGAGGAAATACAAGTGGAACCGAAAGCAGTCGTGAATTTGCGAAAGGGAGAAGGTCGTACCATCAAGGCAGGTGGACTCTGGATCTTCGACAACGAGATAGAGAGTGTGATGGGAAGTGTGGAAGATGGCGATATTGTCATCGTACGTGATTTTGATGGATATCCGATGGGACGCGGATTCATCAACCGGAAATCAAAAATTACCGTTCGGATGCTGACCCGAGATGCAGAGCAGGACATCAACGAAGCATTTCTCCGTATGCGGGTGAAGAATGCATGGGAATACAGAAAAGCTGTGATGCAGGGCGATGATCTTACCTGCTGTCGTGTAATCTTCGGCGAAGCGGATTTCCTGCCGGGACTCGTGATTGATCGGTTCTCGGATGTGCTGGTGGTGGAATCCCTCGCACTTGGCATTGATTTATATAAGGAACAAATCGTGGATTTGCTGAAAGAGATCATGGCGCAGGATGGTGTCAAGATCCGCGGCGTATACGAGCGGAGTGACGCGAAGGTGCGTAAGAAGGAAGGACTTGCTCCATATAAAGGATGCATCGGTGCGGAGTTTGAGCCGGTTGTTGAGATTGTGGAGAATGGCGTGCACTATAAGGTCGATGTGGCAAATGGACAGAAGACAGGATTCTTCCTTGACCAGAAATACAACCGGCTTGCGATGCAGAGACTGATCAAAGGTCTGACCAGAGGCATGCAGGAGACACCATTGCGTGTGCTTGACTGCTTTACACATATGGGAACCTTTGCATTAAATTGCGGTTATGCCGGAGCGAGTGATGTGTTAGGACTTGATATTTCAGAGTTTGCTGTGGAGCAGGCAAGAGAAAATGCGAAGCTCAATCATTTGGAGAAGACTGTACATTTTAAAGAGGCAAATGTATTGGACGAGCTTCCAAAGCTTGCTGAAGCAGGTGAGCAGTTTGATGTTGTAATCTTAGATCCACCGGCGTTTACCAAGTCACGCGAAGCAACCAAGAATGCAATCAAGGGCTACCGTGAGATCAACCGGAAAGGCTTGCAGCTTGTGAAAAACGGCGGGTATTTTGCAACCTGTTCCTGCTCCCATTTCATGACGCAGGAATTGTTCACGAAAGTAATTGGTCAGGCGGCAGCCAGTGTGCACAGGCGCCTTCGTCAGGTGGAATTCCGGCAGCAGGCACCGGATCATCCGATTTTGTGGGCGGCGGATGAAAGTTATTATTTGAAGTTTTACATTTTTCAGGTTGTTGAGGAAAAGTAAGAGGTGTAGTAACAAGATGGGAAAGCTGAATGTGTTTTAAGAAGATAAGAGAGTAGATAATCATTATATAAGTGGCTATCTACTCTTTTCGTTTATAGGGTTTCTTTTCATCTGTTTGGTTCAGAAGATAATCAATGCTTGTTTTATAAATCTTGGATAGTTTAATCAGAATATTTGTGGGGATATCATTTTCTCCGGTTTCATATTTCGAATATCCTGTCTGGCTCATATCCAGAAGTTTGGCCAGATATGTTTGTGATATATCATTATCTTCCCTAAGCTCTCTCAACCTGTTTTTAGTAGAAAATTTACGCACAAAATCACCTCGGATGTATTGTACTTTAATCTAAAACAGGTTAAAACGATTTGTAATAAGATTTTAATATGCAATACAAAAGTATAAGAGGAGAGGATAAGTTATTATGAAGAAGAAAATGTTATTGCAACTACATTTGTAACAGTTGTTCTTGTTGCGGGTATAGCATTTATTGTTAATGGCTGTGCGGATAAAAATACGGATAGTTCCCAGACTGCAAACACAGAGACAAGTGCGACTATTACAGATGCAGATACAGCAGAGAAAGAATCCGTTGATATAGTAGATGCTGACACAGCCAAAGCAGATTTTGATACCGTCAAGACGGGGTCTGAAACTGTCAAGGTAGATGATGCTAAGTCTGAGGATAACAACTCAGGCAAAGAGCCAGCAACACAGGCACCTGCTACCATTGAGACACCAACGACTCAGGTTCCTACCACACAGGAACCAAGAACGGAAGAGCCTACAATTGCTCACTAGCACATATGGAAGACAGTTGTAGATAAAAAAGCTTATGATGAACCTATTTATGAGGAGCAGGATGTGTATGAGTGGCACTCTATGTGGACTGATGGCAGTTATGCTGATGAATTCAGAGATAAGGAGGTTATGTTTGTGTGCACTTACAATGATGAAACATGAAATTTTCTTGCAGAGCGATGTTAGGGTATGTCGGATAAGATATTTACATAGAGCGAATGACTTGCCTATTAACAAGGGCGGATCGAATTAGGGAAAAGATGAAATCTTGGTTAGTGTTAAATTTTTTAATATTATATGTATGTTTTTTTTTAATATACATATAATATTAAAGGAATATAAATATACAAAATGTATTTACTTTTACCATGATTGTGTTAAAATGTGTATAAAGGAGGTAAAAAAATGAATAGACATTTTTATCTTTTAACACTTGATATATATGGTATAAAAAATATTGCAAATCCAATTCATTTAGATTTTTATAAGAAGACAATTAAAAGGGATTTTAATCCCGAAAAATATAAGATTAAAGCAATTTATGGGGAAAATGGATCTGGAAAAACGGCAATAATTACTGCAGTTAAACTTCTTAGAAATTTATTGATTGATAAAAATTATTTATCTGACCATGAGACACAAAAATCACTAGTTGAAATTATAAATAAAAAGACAAGGAATGGATATATTGAATGTGAAATATACGTAGATATAGATGAAGATAGAGAAATTTTGGATTATTATATCTCTTTTGAAATAAAAGATGATGGCAGAATTTATATAACAGAAGAAAGATTAAGTCGCAAAAACGGAAATTATTCAAAAAATTCATATTTATGTGTGTTTGAGTCAAAAGATGGGGCATTAGAGAAGTTTGGAAATGATAAGGTGTACGAATTTGTAAAAGAAAAAACTTTGAATTTATTAGATAAACAGTCATTTGCTTCTAGTATACTTACAATGATGAATGATTTTCCGCATGATAAAGATTTAAATAATGATTTTGTAACTGTAATAGAATTGTTCGCATTTGCAATTTCATTAAATGTTTGCATTGACAATGCAGATATTCATACAAATAATCGGTTATATCAAAAAATACAAAGTATAGAAGAAAATAAAAAAGATTCTTTTACAAAGGAAACATTTAATCAACTAAAGAGGGAAATACTTGAAGCTTCTGGAAGAGATATTTTGGTGCCTAAAAATTTATATAGTTCATATGAAGAACAAATCGCAAAACTTAGTATGTTTATTCAGATATTTAAACCAGAGCTCGTAAATATTGAAGTAGATAAAAAAGATTTTGATCAATTTTATAAATGCAATCTGAAAATGATATATGAAAATTATACTTTGGATCAAGAGTTTGAAAGTCGTGGAATAAAAAAAATGATGGATTTATTTTATTATCTTGAAGATGCATGTATGGGAATGATCACATTTATCGATGAATTGGACTCTAATATAAATGATGTATATCTAGATAAAATAATTGAATATTTTATATTATATGGAAAGGGGCAGCTTTGCTTCACTTCTCACAATCTCTCTCCAATGTCTGTGTTGAAGAAGAATAAAAATGCTATAACATTTATTTCCAGTGTTAACACAGTTCATACTTGGGCTAATAACGGTAATTTGAGTCCTGAGAATGCATATAAGAATGGTTTTATTGAGGATTCGCCATTCAATGTTGATGCATCGGATTTTCTTGGAATATTAGGAGGTACTGATGAGTAGGCAAATATTATTTTGCGTGGAATCCAATAATAAGGCTAGAACTGATTATCAGTATATTGAGGAGACATTGAAAAGATTTTATAAAGTGGATAGAAAGATTAGATATAGAGCAATATATTTAGGATCAAAAACGAAATACAATGCGAAAGATAAAGTAAGAGAGATAAATAAAAATATTAAAACATTTATAGGTGAGACAACTGTTATTTATTTTATTGATGTTGATGATTATGATACTTCTTATGACACAAAGAAATTATATGATGATATAGAAATCTATTGTAAAAAACATGGTTATGAGTTCGTTTTTTTTCATAAGGATGTCGAGGATGTTTATTTGGGGAATTCAGTTAAAGATAAGGAAAAAGTAAGTAAGGTTGCTGAGTTTAAAAGAAAAAAAATGATAGAAAATGTAGATGAGTTTATGTTGAGAATGGACTATCATAAAAGACATTGTAGTAATATACTTAAAGTATTGGATAAGTATTGGCAGAGAAAGTAGACAGTAAAACTACATATACAAGAAATGTTCATTTAAACAAATTATCTGATGATACAAGAAGCATCTAAAGGAGAATCGTTATGAATAAACATATAGAAAAAGCAATGGAGCTTCGAAACGAAACTCCAATGGTAAGCAACTGTTCCCAGACGATTATGCGTTGTTATGCTGAGGATATGGGAATTTCAGAAGAAATGGCAGCAGGGCTTGGCTGTAATTTCGGTGGTGGTATGAAATGCGGCGGTGTCTGTGGCGCAATCACAGGTGGTTTGATGGTGCTTGGTGCCAAGGGTGTTGAGAATCCGGCGAAGGTAAATGAATTCCGCAGGAAGATTGCGGAGAATCATGATGGCATGGTGAACTGTGTGGATCTGCTTCGTGCAAATGCGGCGAGGGGTGGCAACAAGAAAGAACACTGTGATAAGATGATTCAAGAGGCAATCACGCTCATAGATGAAATGGTATAAAAATACATAGATGAAATGGTTCATACATAGACGAAATGGTGTAAAAATTCCTTGACAGATTTTGTTATGTAACATAGAATAAAACCAATACGATAAAAAGGAAGCAATCAATGTTCTGGAAGATGACGACATTGCAATTGAAAAAAGGTTACATTTTCGCTCCTTACGGGGATAGTGCGCCTTTTTTCAGGAATAAAGTCTGATTATCAGAACCATTCTATGTAAATCAAGGTACATTATCTCCTTAACGATCAAATATAAGTTAAGGAGATTTTTTATGTTTAAAATTAAAAAACAAATATCGAAGTTGTACATGGCGTCCATTTTAGGCAATCTGTCATTGACGGGCGCGTGGGTCGCAATTCTTGCTGCGAGAGGATACAGTCTGGTCGAAATCGGAATTGCAGAGACGGTGTTTCATATTTTCAGTTTGACGTTTGAGATACCATCTGGTGTTTTTGCGGATGTATTTGGACGAAAGCAGATGCTTGTTGTGAGCAGTATTATGCGAGTGATTGGAAGCATCTGCATGATTTGCTCAAAGAATCTGACGATGGTGTGTGCAGCAATCGCATGTTTTGCAGTCAGCTATAATTTTTCTTCGGGATCTGGGGATGCGCTTGCGTATGATTCACTGAAACTGGTTGGTGAGGAGGCACGATATGAGCGCTACGCAGCCAATCAGTTGATTCTGTATCGGCTTTGCAATGGTATTTCTACATTGTGTGCGGGCTTTGCACTTTTTGTCGGATATAAGATTGCGTATGCATCGGATGTCCTGGTGACTTGCATTCAGATTGGAGTGTTGTTGTCGCTACGAGAGATTCGTTTGGATCACACAGGTACAGATCGAAAACAGGAGGTGTTACAGTCGGTATGGAAGGAACTCAGAGGTTGTTTCGTGGAGAGTCTGCGTTTTCTGAAAGAGTCGAAGCGGGCAGTGTTTCTGATGACATGTAATTCCTTTGTCGGTGCGGTTGATATTGTATTGCTGTTTTTCTTACAGGCGAAGCTGCCGCAGACGGGTATGCCGGATTCAGCACTTGGAATAGCCTTGTTCATTATGGAGATGGGAGGAATCCTTGGAGCCAAGCTGATCTTGCAGTGTAAGAAGTTACGGTATCGCTGGGTGTTTGTGATAACGTCTGTGCTCGTTTTATGTGGCGTTTTGATTGAACATACAGGCGTCGCGGTACTTATGACGCTGGGCGGATTTGTAGCGGCATGCAGTGATGATGCATTGCAGGTTCGCACAGATGCAATCTTACAGGAAATGTTTCCGTCTGAGCAGCGGGCAACGCTGATATCAATGGAATCTTTTACATTTTCCATGATTATGATTGTGTTGTCGCCGCTTGCAGGAATTGTATTTTCCGTGTGGTAAAAAGAATTGCCGTCGATTCCTATTCGGAGTCGGCGGCAATGTATTGTGAAAATTCAGAAATATAACATAGATGAAAGACATTAAATAGAAGTTGTTAATTCCGAAACTGCACGCGGCGAAGCTTGGGGAACAAGCAGAGCGGGAACCCGCATTTGACCTTTGGGAAAAAGGGAGAATAAGCGGCAGTTTCGGTCTTTTTGATTTCGTGGGATGTGTGTGTTGGTGCCGTTGAAATCTGGATGTAGTATACAATAGATATTATAAAAAAGGGGGATTATTGACTGAACATGCGAAATTCCTGACTGAACTTCATTTTTAAGATATTTATATGATAAAAAAGACAGCATAATAACAAAAATGAATTTGGGAGAGAAGGGGGATTTTGAGTCAAAAAGTGCTATTAAGAATGTTATAATACAGATTGACGATTAGAAAATAAATGGATATACTAAAAATAAGAATGGGGGTGAGTATATGCCGAACAAGATTAAGGATTTATTAGAGTTATATAAAGAAGAGATTGATAAACTAGGACGAGAGCATTTGGTAAAAATAATTTTGTATGGATCATATGCTCGTGGAGATTTTCGTCAGGATTCGGATATAGACATTATGATTCTTGTGAATGACTTGGATGATAGCTTGGTTGAATATGAAAATAAGGTGGATGATCTAACCTATGATTTTAATTGTAAATATGGAACAGAAATTATGCCAATTGTAAAAAATATAGACCAGTTTGAATATTGGAAAAACGCATATATGTTTTACAAGAATGTGGATCAGGAGGGGGTCATACTTTAATGGAAAAAGATACAGGAAGTTTTGAAGATATAGCACGGAATAAATTGGCACAGGCTATTGATGATTTGGAATCAGCAGACATTTTATTGGGAGCAGATAAATATAGAGCTGCAAATAATAGAGCATATTATGCAGTATTTCATGCAATTGATGCAGTATTATCTATGGAACCAGTTGCGTTCAAAAAGCACAAGGATGTGATTGCCTATTTTAATAAGAATTATGTAAATAAAGATGTTTTTTCGAGAGATATGGGAAGAAAAATATCCAAGTTAGAAATTATTCGTCATAAAAGTGATTATGATGATTTCTACATTGCCAGCAAATTAGATACAGTAAATCAAGTTACTATTGCAAAAGAGATTATTGGTGAAATAAAAACGTATTTGAATATGGAGTAGTGTTTGAAATACATTTTCTATGTGGTAAAAAGAATTGCCGCCGGTTCTCATCCGGAGCCGGTGGCAATGTATTATGAAAACTCAGAAATGTCATTCAGAAGAAAGAAACAAAATAGAAATTGTTAATTCCGAAACTGCACGCGGCGAAGCTTGGGGAACAAGCAGAGCGGGAACCCGCATTTGACCTTTGGGAAAAAGGGAGAATAAGCGGCAGTTTCGGTCTTTTTGATTTCGTGGGATGTGTGTGTTGGTGCCGTTGAAATCTGGATGTAGTATACAATAGATATTATAAAAAAGGGGGATTATTGACTGAACATGCGAAATTCCTGACTGAACTTCATTTTTAAGATATTTATATGATAAAAAAGACAAATAAATAATAAAGACGAAATGAAAATACCACCTTCACGGTGGCATTTTTTATGTTCAAAACATGATATTCTATATCCGGCAAGTTATGAATTCGGACAAAACGATTGCACGATCGCCATGACGACGATCAATCCGAATACAACGAGGATGTCTAACACAACCACACCAAATATGCGCAGCGATTTTTTTTCGTGTTGGCACAGAGGCATAAGCTGTCGTACATGGAGATAGTCGAAGATCGAAGCTACGATAAAAAGCATCATAACGAGTGCAAATACACGTTCCACCCACAGTGCCGCTCCGAAGGTATTGTTTACTTTCATGGATAAGCAAAACCATGCCAGAAATATATAGGTAAGCAGTGCAACCGCCATCTTCCAAGGTGTTTTGGAATGGAAACCGGGAGGGGCAAACTGTATACGTTTTGTGGAAGTACCGGGATCGTTCTGTGTTTGAGCATTTGAACGATTGGAAGATGAACCGGATAAATCTCCGGTGAAGGCTTGACCAGCGTGGGTATAAGGAAAGATTCCCCCATTTGCTAACAACGCCTGACGTAATTCCCCGATGCTTTGATACCGTTCCGCCGGGTTCATCTGTGTACATTTGGCAGTAACAGCATCAATATATGGATTCTGGCAATGCGATGCTTCTGCCATTTCCTTCAGAAGAATCCCCATAGAATAAATATCTGTCTGCGGGGAGGATTGTCCAAATCCGTATTGTTCCGGGGCGGCATAGCCCTGTGTACCAAGCAGGATTGTATCAGAATCTTTTGCAGCTGTATGGTATTTGGCAGCGTTGAAGTCGAGCAGCACGGCTCGGTTATAACTGGTGATGATAACATTCGATGGTTTCACATCCCGGTGGATGATAGCCGGATTATGCTGATGTAACTGTTCGAGGATTGCGCACAGGTCAAGCATATATTGAAGCATCTCGTTCGGCGATATATCTGCGTGGCGGATCTTATCCTGCAGGGATGTTCCGGAGATATATTCTTCGATGACAGTAAGCTGTCCTGTTTCTTCGCAATAGTTTATGATCCGCGGTGTACCTGCGACAGGATTGCGGTATAACTCGGCATAGACAGCACAGTTATAGACATCAAGCACCTTTTTGATGGCAATCTTTTTTGTCTCCTGGTGCTGAACTAAGTATACATGATGCGGTTCATTTATGGCGGCTATTGGTTTATAATACGAAATAGCGAGACGCTGATCGAGATCCATATGCGTATATCCTTTCTAGAGCAGGGGTACTGATTATACTTCGTCAATCAATTATCCGGGCTGTTTGGTGCAGCTTTGGTAATCGGTAGACTGATGGATTTATTATAACAGATTGGAGGATGAAATGAAGGAGAAAAATACAAAGGAATTAAATGAAGTCTTAGGGAAGACACATCTTTCGGACTTTGAGAAATATTGCGCGGAGAATAAAGAAAGTGTAAGCGATAATGCGGAAGCATTTTCTATCTATGTGAAGAACCTGCTACAGGAAAAGAAGCTCACCCAGCAGTATGTGTTCCTGCAGGCAGATATTCCAGAGCGGTATGGCTATAAGCTGCTGTCCGGGGAGAAGCGTACGCGGCAGAGAGATGTGATCCTGCGGATCTGCTATGCGGCGAAATTCAGTCTGGCGGAGACGCAACGTGCACTTAAAAAATACGAGATGCCGGAATTATATGCGAAGGTCCCGAGAGATGCACTCCTGATGATCGCGTTCAATGAGCGGCCGGGAAGCATTCTGGACGTAAATGATCTGCTTAATCAAAAAGGCTTGCAGCCGCTTCGGACAAGCGGAGTGCAGGATTAGAGGATAAATTTGCCACTGCTGCGGGGGCAACGGAACGCTTCTTAATATGAGATAATTGCAAACAGGAGGTGCCAAAGAAAAGAAACATCATACTGACAAGAAATCTACATATTGAGGAGGAAGAAAAACATGAAAACATGGAAGTTGGTATCAGGCATTTTGTCTATGATTTTATTTGTGATCGTGACATTTCAGTCATGCGCGGCAGGCGTTGCAAACTCACTAGAGGCAAATGGGGAGACGTCCGGCTCGGCAGGTGTATTCGTAGCGATTCTGATGCTTGCGGGAGGTATCGTATCCGTGGCAACGAGAAATTCGGAGAAGAAGGGCGGAAACATCGCCTTGATCGTGCTGTTTGGCTTGGCAGCGCTGGTTGGCTTCACCGGTTTCGGAAGCTTCTCAGATCTTGCAATCTGGTCAGGCTGGTGCCTGATCAATGCGGCTTGGGCAGTTGCGGCGATGATAAAGAGCAAATAAAAATCATTTATATATAACAGTTACGGGAGAAATGGTGTTTCAAAGCATCCGCATTTGCGGGTGCTTTTTTATAGCGTAAATGATTGGAAATGTTGGAATCCAGATTGACGATTTTTGAATAAATGTCTATACTGAAAGCAAGTTTTTTACTACAAATAATAGAAAAGAGATACGAACATGACACGACAAACAGGCAGACCGGCCGATGAGACAGGCAGGCTGGCAAAGGAAATACGAACCTATGATTTTTTGGATGCAAACCATGTATGGTATGAGCGGATCGACCACGAAGCAGCGATGACGATGGAGGTTTGCGAGGAGATTGACAAGGCGTTGGAGGCGACAATCTGCAAGAACCTGTTCCTGTGCAATCGCCAGGAGACGAACTTTTATCTGCTGATGCTGCCGGGACATAAGAAGTTCAAGACGAAGGATATCTCGAAGCAGTTAGGCGTGGCGAGACTTTCCTTCGCGAAGGATGCTTATATGGAAGAATACCTGGATATCACGCCGGGCTCCGTGAGTGTGCTTGGGCTGATGAATGATACGGAAAATCATGTACAGCTTCTGATGGATAAGGATCTGGTGCAGGATGAATATGTAGGCTGTCATCCATGTATCAATACAAGCAGTCTGCGCCTGAAGATGGACGATCTGTTACATGTGTTGCTTCCGGCGACGCACCACGAGCCGATTTTCGTGACAGTGGAGGATGAGGAAAGTCGAATCAGTTAAAAATTGTAAAATATATAGCTATTTTTGTAGATTCATGATACACTCAATTTAACTTGACAGAGGGGGTGAACGCGTGGATACGATGCAGATTGTGAATCAGCTCGATGGTTTGCATAAGAAGTACAGACAGGCGATGTATTTATTCGCAGCTCCAGTTGTATTGCTGGTGATAGCCTATATAGGGGCACCGGGAATGGGGGCGATGGCGGGCACAGTAGTTGCGGTATTGATGTTTGCGGTACCCGTTGGAACCATTTATGCATCCGGCAGGATGTCAAAGATCAACAAGGAATATCAGATGATCTACAAGAATGCATTTGTTGTTTCAATATTGAACAAGACATTCTCGGATGTTCAGGTGAACTGGGAGTGCGGATTTACGAGACAGAATGTCGAGCAGATGGGACTGTTGAAGCTTGGAAATCGTTTTGATTCCGAAGATCTGATCCACGGAGCATATGAAGGTGTCTCCTTTGATCAGGCGGATGTCACGATCAAGAATGTGACGGGAAGCGGAAAGAACCGGCATACAACGACGTATTTCAAAGGACGGGTATTCGTGTTTGATTTGCAGAAATCCGATATACGTTCTGTTGGTATCCGGTCGAAAAATTTCCAGTATTATGGAAATCTGAATGGATTTCATCACGAGAATGTGAAGCTGGAGAGCGAAGCGTTCAACCGGGAGTTCAAGGTGATGGCAGCCTATCCGGTCGATGCGTTTTATGTGCTTACTCCACAGACGATGGAATGTGTGACAGACCTGTACCGGCGTGCAGGAAATGTAGCCCTGCGGTATCTGGGTAACAAGCTATATGTGGCAGTCAATACAACTGGAAATGCATTTGATGGTGATATCAAGAAGCCATTCGTCTATGTGGATGAAATCAATAAGATTAAAAATGATTGTGCTGTGATTATGGATATCGTACACCGGTTGCGGATTGGAGATGCACAGTAGCATTTTTATAATCAAGTAATATAATTTCTATGAAAAAGAGAGGAGAACAAATTATGGAAGCGATTATTACAGTGATTATTGTACTTTTGGTCTGTATCGTGATCTGGTACATATCAACATCGAATGGAATCAAGCGGTCACAGCTTAAGGTGGAGGAAGCAGAGTCCGGAATCGATGTGGCACTCACGAAGCGTTACGATGTGCTTACGAAGATGCTCGATGTCGTAAAGGGATATCAGGCACATGAGAAGACAGTTCTGACCGAGCTTGTCAAGCTTCGAAGCGGCATGACGATGGCAGAGAAGAATGCAGCCAATCAGAAGATGGAACAGCTTACAAAGGATATCAACATTCTCGCAGAGAATTATCCGGAGTTAAAATCCAGCAACAACTTCATGGAGTTGCAGAAGACGATTGCAGATGTGGAAGAGCATTTGCAGGCAGCCCGCAGATTGTACAATGCGAATGTCAACACGTACAATACGAAGCTTGTTGTATTTCCGAGCAGCATCGTAGCAAACAACATGCATGCGGTAAAGAAACCATTCTTCGAGGCAGAGGAAGCAAAGCGTCAGGATGTGAAGATGAGCTTCTAATTAAAATAAAAATCTTAAAACAAAAATCCGGAGCGTTCATGCAAATGAATTCTCCGGATTTTTTATGGCAACGATTGTCAAATGCACGCATTATGCGGTGCATTTGACAATCGTTAATCGAAACGCAGCTTGTCTCTGCGGGACTGTATATGTACTAGGCTGCATCTTGTATCTGACTGACTCTAAGGTGCCCGTGTTTTTTCATCCATATAAATGCGCATACACAGATAATAACCGAAAGCATGGATCCGGCAGGGGCTGCAAGTCCCATCGGGAACAGGGTATCTGCGAAGAACTTCGAGGCCAGATACGAACCCGGTACACGCAGACAGATGATCGCAATCATATTGTGGATGAATCCGATGTAGGATTTGCCGTATGCACAGAAGTATCCGCTGAAGCAGAAATGGATACCGGCTAATGCACAGTCGACGATATAGCCACGCAGGTATTGTGAACCAAGCACGACAACCGCGGCGTCCTTCGTGAAGATGCCGACGATACCTGCGGTAATCAGTTCCCCGATGATTGCAACGATTATCCCATAGGTAAATGTAATCAGAATGGCATATTTCAGCGTCTTCGATGCACGGTCATGCTTGCCGGCACCGATATTTTGTGCGGCAAGTGCAGAGACGGTTGCAAGCATCGAAGATGGCACGATGAAGAGTGCGCTGATCACTTTTTCGACGATACCGACGGCGGCAGCATCATTTAAGCCACGGCTGTTTGCTATAACTGTGATAATGATAAATGCAATCTGGATACAGCCATCCTGAATCGCAACCGGAATACCGATCTTTAAGATCTCGCCGAGCACAGCACGACTTGGGATGAAATCCTGTTTGCAAAGTTTGATGCCAAGCTTCTGTTTCTTTGTCATGAGCAATGAGATAATAACACTTAACGTCTGGGCGAGTGTCGTGCCAAGTGCGGCTCCGGCGGCACCCAGATGGAGAACTCCCATAAATACATAGTCGAGCGCGATATTTGCTGCGCAGGCAATCGCGATAAAATACATCGGACTTTTCGAGTCACCCATACCACGGCAGATGGAAGCGATGATATTATAAGCTGTAATAAACGGAATTCCGATAAAGCAGATCGTCAGGTACCGGATCGAACCCTCGATTGCTTCGGCCGGTGTCTGAATCAGTAACACGATCGGTCTTACAAGCAGCAACAGAACAATCGTCAATACGATGGAAAGTCCCATGAATAAGGTTACGGAGTTTCCGACTGTTTTTGCAATTTCATCCTTATGCCTGGCACCGACGGCACGCCCGATCATGACGGTAGAACCCATCGCCAGACCGACGATCATGACGGTTAGCATGTGCATGACCTGACTGCCATTTGCAACGGCGGTCGTACTTTCGGTTCCGTTAAACTGTCCGATAATGAACAGATCCGCCATACCATATAATGTCTGTAAAAAATAAGAAAAAAGATATGGAAGCGCAAAATATAAAATCGTCTTGAATACGCTTCCGGTTGTCAGATTTTTTTCCATAGTAAATAAAGCCTCCTACGAAGTCTTTTTCAACCCCGCATCCTATATTAAACCTTACAACAATTGTAAGGTCAATGCCAGTTATGCATAAAATTATAAAAAAATAAGCTTTTTATACATAAAAATGTATTGTATTGCAAAAAAAACGCGTCTTTCGTTGCATTTTTTGTCGCAGGATGCTATATTAAATCGTAAATGTGAAGAAAGGAAGTAAAATATTATGAAACTTAAGAAGTTAGTAGCAATTACATTGTCTGCAGTTATGTGCATGGCAGCACTGACAGGATGTGGCGGAAAGAGCGATTCTGCAAAGAAAACCGCCAAGGTTATCGAGGTAGATCTGACCGATGAGCAGTATGCATTCGGTGTAGATAAGGACCAGCCGGATTTATTAAAGGAAGTAAATCAGTTCGTTAAAGACATGAAGTCTGATGGAACATTTGACGAGATCTGCAACCGTTATTTTGGTGATGGTACTCCGGTTCCTGTGAAGTCAGCAGCTTATGACGAGAGCAAGGATCAGTTAGTAGTAGCAACAAACGCAGCATTCGAGCCATTTGAGTACATGGATGGTGAGAACTATGTTGGTATTGATATGGAGATCGCAAAGGCACTTGCAGATAAGCTTGGCAAGGAGCTTGTAATCCAGAACATGGATTTCGATGCCGTATGTCTCTCTGTTGGTCAGCACAAGTGTGACGTTGCCATGGCAGGTCTTACAATCAAGCCGGACCGCGAGGAGTATGTAGCATTCTCTGATCCATATTACAGTGCATCACAGAAGCTTATCACATTGTCTACAGATACAGAGTTCGATGCCTGCAAGACAGCCGATGATGTAAACAAGATTCTTGAGGCAAAGGGCTCAGACTTAAAGATCGGTTTCCAGAATGGTACAACCGGTCAGTTCTACTGTGAAGGTGATGACGACTGGGGATTCCCAGGACTGAAGATGGAGTCTAAGGGTTACAAGAATGGTTCCCTTGCAGTACAGGATCTGTTAAATGGAAACATCAATTACGTAATCATCGATTCCGCTCCTGCTGAGAGCATTACATCATCTATCAATAAGATGCAGTAATTTAAGGAACGAAAGGATATTTCATGGGAGATATAGGAACTAAAATAGACAAATTCATAGAAATATTCATCAATAACCGTGGGTATGTAAAAGTATTAGAGGGCTTGAAGAATACGCTGATTATCGCTGTGATCGGTCTCGTCATCGGTGTTGTGATCGGTACTTTGATCGCGATGGTGCGTGTGATTCCGAAGTATAAGCGTCTGCCGCGTGTCTTAGATGCCATCTGCCGGTTTTACGTCGGATTGTTCCGTGGAACTCCTATGGTTGTACAGTTGTTGGTATTTTATTATGTATTGCTGCCTCTGATGGATGCACATATGACAGGCGTACAGGTATCTATTATGGTATTTGGCTTAAACAGTGGTGCATACATCTCCGAGATCATGAGAAGTGGTATCCTCTCCGTAGATCCGGGACAGATGGAAGGTGGGCGTGCGATGGGCTTGAGCTTTGCGACAACTATGCGCAAGATCGTCATTCCACAGGCAGTCAAGAATATCCTGCCAACACTTGGAAATGAATTTATATCGTTGATCAAGGAAACTTCCGTAGTCAGCTTTGTCGGTGCTTCAGATCTGTATGTGGCATTCAACTTCATCGGAAGCAACAGCTACGAGTTCATGATTCCATATCTGGTTATGGCAATCATCTACATCGTGCTTGTCCTGCTGATCAGCTTTGGAATTAAAATGATGGAAAGGAGCCTGAGAAAGAGTGATAGAAGTCATTGATCTTGAAAAACATTTTGGTGACAATGAAGTCTTGAAAGGCATCAACGTCACTGTGGACAAGGGCGACATTATGGTTGTCATCGGTCCTTCCGGCTCCGGTAAGAGTACATTTTTGCGCTGCCTGAACTGTATGGAAGATCCAACAGGCGGACAGATCATCTTCAATGGTGTTGATATTGCAGATCCAAAGGTTGATATCAATATCCACCGCCGCCGTATGGGAATGGTGTTCCAGCATTTTAATCTGTACAATAACAAGACCGTCATCCAGAACATCATGCTTGCACCGGTCTATGTACAGTGCCAGGATCTGAAGAAGGCGAAACGCCACAACCGGTTCCTTCCGCTTACAAACCTGTTCCGCAAGGAGAAGCAGGAGAAAATCGAAATCACAACGACCAAGGCAAAGATCGTAGCGGAAGCGAAAGAAAAAGCAGAAGATCTGCTGAAGAGAATCGGACTGTTAGACAAGGCAGACGTATATCCGTCTACACTTTCCGGCGGACAGAAGCAGCGTGTGGCAATCGTGCGTGCACTTGCAATGAACCCGGATGTGATCCTGTTCGATGAGCCAACCTCTGCGCTTGATCCGGAGATGGTAGGCGAGGTATTGGATTTGATGAAGGCAGTTGCGAAGGAAGGCATGACGATGATCATCGTTACCCACGAGATGGGATTTGCAAAGGAAGTTGCAAACAAAGTCCTCTTTATCGACGATGGTCAGATCTTGGAATCCGGCACACCGGAAGAGTTCTTCGGGAATCCAAAGAATCCGAGACTCAAAGAATTCCTGTCGAAGGTGTTGTCATAGTCTAATTAGATTATAGTAAATGCATCAACATTCGAAAAATTCGGATGTTGGTGCATTTTTTTGTTATAGTATATACAGAAGACATATGTATTTTGTAAGATACAGTAAACAGCAATTATGCAACTATTAAAGACATATCATATATTTCAGTATTCATTCATGTAGATATACGATATGTATGGAGCTTAGAAGTTCTTAATGTTCTGTAATTATATTAGCCATGTTTGAACACGATGTTCAAACAAGCCGCCACTGAGCCATGGATGGCGAGCGGAGGGCGCATAGGAATCGCAGATTCCTATTTAGGATGCGCCCGACAACCTGCCAACGAGCAAAGCGAGTGGGCGATTCCCGTGCGGCGGTGGCGTATATTACAAAATGTAGATCAGAACATATAGAACTTCTTAGCTTCAATACATTGTATATCGTATGAATCAATCTGGAACTATATATAGAATACTAACCAGTTTCATAATGAAGTAAAGGGGAGAACAGTATGTACCAGATTCTGTTGGTGGAGGACGACAAATCCATCCGGGAAGTCATCGCAGATTACATGGACGAGAAAGGAAAAGACACGATGCGGCTGACGCTTGCTGAGGACGGAAGAGCCTGCGAGGGCGCACTCGAACGCCGGACATTTGACCTGATCCTGCTTGATGTGATGCTTCCGGATATCGATGGATTCACACTTTGCCGGACGATACGGAAAAAAGATATGGTTCCAATCGTATTCCTGACTGCGAAAGGAAGCGAGGAGGATATACTCTGGGGCTACGGACTTGGCTGCGACGATTATATCGTGAAACCATTTTCGCTGGCGACACTGTATGCGAAGATACTTGCCATCCTGCGGCGAACAAAGCAGGAGAACCAGAAAGAGACGATTACCTGTGGCGCGATCCGGATGGACAAGCAGAGCTGTCAGGTATTTGTGAAGGAACGGGAAGTACAGCTACAGAACAAGCAGTATGAGATCCTGCGATTCCTGATGGAGCATAAAAATATCGTGTGGTCGCGGGACGCCCTGTTAAACCACATCTGGGGATATGATTACATCGGCGTCGACCGTGTGGTGGATAACCAGATCAAGAAGCTGCGGAGTGCGCTTGGAGAGGAAGGAAAACGGATTCAGACGGTGGTAGGCAGGGGGTATAAAATATCGGATGCGTAGCAATGTGTGAAAACGGAAAAATTATAGTTAGTATTTTATCTGATGTGTGTTCGGGCAAAACAGGCGCAGATAAGAAAGTGGAGAGATGCTTATGAAGTTTACGATTTTACCGGATTTTGAAGCAAATAAAAAAAGACTGGCAGTCCGAAGACAAAAACGTGCAGAGCGAAAAGATGCGCGGCAAAGTCGGAAGAATTACTGGTATCTGAAACGGAAGAAGTTCTGGCAGGTGTGGCTGGAGCGGTTTGTCCTTGTGTTTCTGATTCTTGGGATGGGTGGTGCATGGTATTTTAGAACCGTGGTGCAGGATACGGAGGACAATGCGGAATTTGAGATGGATCAAAGTCAGGAAATCATACAGACTTATATTGAGAGGTGGTATGATGAACTGACTGCGATGGGAATGAGGCCCGGGAAAGAACTGGATGATCAGATGGGTGCGTATATGTACCGTATGATTCCGAGCAGATTGATGGGCGCGTATGGCGTATCTGCAGCGGCAGCGGCAATCTATAATGAAAATGGAGAACTCATAATTGACAGCAATCCACGGTTTTATCTGTACTGTGACCGGTATGAGCCGGTGGGAGACGAGAAAGACCATACGATAAATCTATACCAGTCTTATTATACATGTGCACAGGAACTGTCGGATGAATTCCTTCAGGATTATAACGACTATTTTATCTATGGCGACATCGAAAATGGAGAACGAATGGAATTCGGAGATCTATATGTAGATGAAGAGAAACAGCAGTTTTATTTTAGTACCGTTTCCTGTTTAGAGCATGGGAAAGTGGTGAAAACCTATGATTTTAAGCCAGAGCATGTAGAAGGCATGGAAACGGTACAGGAAACCTATGACAGCTGGACGAGAGAAGGAACACGCTGGTACCCGGTTCTTGGAATGCGGTCGGCGGAAATTACAGAGCTTCTGCAGTTTGCATATGATGTGTATGATGATTACAAGGATGACAAACAGTTAAAAGGTGCAGGTGTGACAGCAGAACGGGGATACTTCGCAAAGACATATGCACAATATAACGTGATAGAAGTGAGCAATCTGAATAATAGCAATCCGGAATATACGGTTGTGTTCGCGTATAACTATGATTTCCTTCAGGCAAATCGTGGCTTTGTACAGAAGTTCGTAATCTGCCTGATCCTTGCAATCCTGCTCATCAGTTTCCTATGGGCCCGGTTTACCTACGTGCGGCTTAAGGCAAGGTATGAGCTTGAAGATTATCAGCGGAGTCTCACGAATGCAATGGCGCATGATCTGAAAAGTCCGCTGATGATATTATCCGGTATGGCTGAGAATCTGAAAGAAAATGTACATACGGAGAAACGGGAATATTATGCGGAGGAGATGCTTAAAAATATCGCGGACATGAATCGTATGATCGAGCAGTCGCTTGGATTCTCGAAGCTCAGCCAGACAGGCAGGGTTGGCAGAAAGACAGAGGTCGATATGCGCGCACAGACGGATGCATTGATCGGAAAATATAAGGAGCTTGCGGAGGCACAGGGACAGCATATTTCCGTGACAGGCGAGGGGCAGATGCGCGGAAATGAGGCGATGCTCCGGCAGATGGTAGACAATCTGCTGCAAAATGCGATTCTGCACGGAGAAGAAGACGGACAGATTGAAATCAATATTGGAAATGGTACATACCAGATCCGGAATACTTACACGGGAACGCTTACGACAGAGGCGGCAAGAAAGCTTTTGACCCCTTATGTCAAGGAGGAAAACCGCAAGCGGACAGGCGGACATGGACTGGGGCTTTCCATTGTGCATGAGATCGTGAAGCTGCACGGCGGTAAGCTTCATTTGAAGGTGGAAGAAGAAATGTTTTGCGTAGAAATTAAAATATGATACCCCCTATTAAAAGGTTTCCATAATTTATTTCAAAAATCGGGTTGTCAAACAAAAATCCTGTGGTATAATACCCATGTATATAGGAAAAAGCGTTGACGGAAAGAGTAGTGCATGGGCACCATCCAGAGAGAACGACAGATGCTGGAAGCCGTTTATGGAAGAAATGTATGAAAACCATTCCCGAGCTGTGCGTAGAAGATGACCGGATAACCGGTTGTTGAAGCGTCACCGTAAGGCATGCGTTAAAGCCAAATGAAGTGAAACACTAAGGTGGAACCGTGTGAAAGCACCCTTAGATACAAGGTTAAGGCATTGTATCTCAAGGTGTTTTTTTGTTGGTGATTTAATCATTAATCATTTGACAAACAAAATTACAAATGTGCAAGCATATATTTCGGTAATCATTCATGAAATATACAATATGTTTGAAATCTAGAAGTTCTTGATGTTCTGTAGAATATCAGTAATGTTTGAACACGATGTTCAAACAAGCCGCCACTGAGCCATGGATGGCGAATTGGCGGCGGTTACGTACGATATGAATAAGTGCATCAGAACATCTTAGAACTTCTTGGTTTCAATACATCGTATATGGAATGAATTATTATCGAAATATATGGATGTAGAATGTGAATGTTTGGCAAATGATAGAAATAAAAAAGGAGAACAATAATGGTAAATTTCAAAGAAGACGAGCAGTTAAAAACATTGAACCACTCCTGTGCCCACTTAATGGCGCAGGCAATCAAGCACCTGTACCCACAGGCAAAGTTCTGGGTAGGACCGGTTGTTGCAGAAGGCTTCTACTATGATGTAGACCTTGGCGATGATGTAATCCGTGATGAGGATATCGCAGCCATCGAGAAGGAAATGAAGAAGGTTGCAAAGTCAGGCAAGAAGATCATCCGTAAGGAGATTTCCAAGGAAGAGGCTCTGGAGATGTTCAAGGATGATGAGTACAAGCTGGATCTGATCTCCAATTTGGAAGATGGAACAATTTCCTGCTATGAGCAGGGCGACTTTACAGACCTCTGCCGTGGTCCTCACGTAGACAATGTAAAGCTCTGCCGTAACTTCAAGCTGCTCCGTCACTCAGGCGCTTACTGGAAGGGCGACAACAACAATAAGGTATTGCAGAGAATTTACGGTGTTTGCTTCCCAACAGCAGAAGAGCTGGAGGCACATCTGAAGCTTCTCGAAGAGGCAAAGGAGAGAGACCACAGAAAGATCGGTAAGGATATGCAGCTGTTCATGGTAGACGATCTCGTTGGACGTGGACTTCCGATGTTCCTTCCGAAGGGGTATACGATCTGGCAGGAGCTGGAAAACTACATCAAGGACAAGGAGCGTAAGCTTGGTTACCTGCACGTTATGACACCATGTGTTGGTACGGTGAATCTGTACAAGACATCCGGTCACTGGGATCACTACAAGGAAAACATGTTCCCGGCCATGGACGTAGAGGGTGAGTCTTTCGTTCTTCGTCCAATGAACTGCCCACATCATATGATGATTTATGCAAACCGTATGCATTCTTATAAAGACCTCCCAATCCGTATTGGTGAGATCGCACATGACTTCCGTTTCGAGGCGAGTGGTACTTTGAAGGGTATCGAGCGAGGCAGACATTTCTGTCAGAACGATGCGCATTTGTTCGTGACACCGGAGCAGATCGAGGATGAGTTCTCAAAGGTTGTAGACCTGATCTTCAGCACATACAAGGATTTCGGTATCACAGATTATCGTTGCGTGCTGTCTCTGCGTGATCCGGAGAACAAGGTAAAATACCACGATGATGATGAGATGTGGAACACAGCCGAGGATGCACTTCGTAAGGTATTGAATGACCTTGGCATCGAGTATACAGAGGAAATCGGCGAGGCAGCATTCTACGGACCGAAGCTTGATGTAAATGTAAAGCCGGCTGTCGGAAATGAATATACACTTTCTACCTGTCAGCTTGACTTCTGTCTGCCTGCGAAGTTCCAGCTTACTTATATTGACAAAGATGGCGAGAAGAAGACACCGGTTGTATTGCACAGAGCAATCCTTGGTTCGCTGGATCGTTTCATGGCATACATTCTGGAGGAGACAAAGGGTAACCTTCCAACATGGTTAGCACCGGTTCAGGTAAAGGTTATGCCGGTTAAGACAGACAACGAAGAACTGATGGCATACGCACACAAGGTTGTGGATGCGCTGGATGCGAAGAATGTCCGTGTAGAATTAGACGACAGAGCAGAGAAGCTTGGCTACCGTATGCGTGAAGGTCAGGTGGAGAAGGTTCCATATCTTCTGGTTCTTGGATTCAATGAGGTAGAGAATAACACGGTATCTTACAGACTGCATGGTCAGGCAGATACAACTGTTGTTGGTCTGGATGAATTTGTTACGAAGATTGAGGAAGAGATCAAGACAAAGGCGAAAAACAGATAATCAATGAGGAAACATCGAGTGCTTAGAGTGATCGGTTGCGTCGTTGGCGCAATCGTGATCATTCTGCTATATGAAATGATTGGAATATTTGCTGCATACAAGAAGCAGCCGGAGCTCTCGGAAGAGACGAAGCAGGGCCTGCATCCCGAAGAAATCTATACAGATGCAACAGTTGAAGAACGCGCCTGTATCATTGAAGAAAATGGAGATGCGTTATTGCAGCGTGTCCGCCTGATCGAACAGGCGAAGGAAGATATCGTCTTATCTACGTTTGCATTTCACGATGATGACAGCGGACAGATTATGATGGGCGCTTTGCTTCGGGCAGCGGAGCGGAATGTGCACATCCGTATCTTAGTAGATGGATTCGAGAGCTGGACGGCGATGGAAGGAAATGCATATTTCTATGCGATGTCATCCCATCCGAATATCGAGATCAAGGTGTATAACCGCGCGAATCCGTTAAAACCTTGGGATATGATGGGGCGGATGCATGACAAATATCTGATCGCAGATGGGAAAACATACATCCTTGGCGGACGAAACACGTACAATTATTTCCTTGGTGAATTCCCGGGACATAAGAATTACGACCGAGATGTGCTGGTCGTCTGTGAGAATCCGCAGGCAGATAGTTCCGTGAACCAGTTGCTTGTTTATTTTGAGACGATCTGGAGTCAGAAGGATTGTAAATATTTCCATGACAAAGAGAAACTTGCCGACCGGAAATCCGTCAAGCAGGCGAAGGAAGATGTGCAGACGGCATTTGCCACTTATTACGATGCACAAAAAGATACAATCACAGACACGGACTTTGAGAAGGATACGGTTGTAACTGACAAGATCATGTTGATCTCGAATCCAATCCATACCGGGGCGAAGGAGCCGACAGCATGGTATGAGATGGGCGTCCTGATGAAGCAGGCGAAGAAGCGTGTAAAGATACACACACCGTACATCATCTGCAATGACATGATGTATGACACATGGTCGGATGTTGCCGCAAATGTACCGGAATTTACGGTTATGACAAACTCTGTCGCGAATAACGGCAACCCGTTTGGTTCCGCAGATTACCAGAAAAACCGGGACAGGATCAGTAGTACCGGTGTTACAATCTGGGAGTATGAAGGAGGATATTCGTATCATGGAAAGAGCATTTTGATCGACGATGATATATCCATCATCGGTTCGTTCAATATGGATATGCGCAGTGTCTATCTGGACACAGAACTGATGCTCGTAATTCGAAGCAAGGAGATCAACGCCCAGTTGGAATCAGCCATGATGAAATATGAACAGGGCGCACGACAGGTGCTTGCTGACGGACAGTATGCGAATCCATATCATGTGGAGCCAATTGCACTCACACCGAAACGCCGCCGTAGAGTATTTGTTGTACGGTATCTGCTTGGATGGCTGCGGTTTTTGTTTTAGAGATATAATAGATATGAGATAGAAAAAGAAAGGTTTATCCGAGGAAAATCGGATAGACCTTTTTTTTTATTACCAGTTTTTATCAACGAGTTCTTTTGCATTATCATATGAGAGATCGCAAGCGGCAACAAGATTTTTCACAGCATCTTCTTTGGATTTGTTGTTCTCTTTCATTTGTTCAATCAGCAGGGTACATAGATTATCAATCTTTCCCTGTTGTTCCTTTACAAGTGCCATATGCTGATCAGCCATATATTGATACATGTTATCATCCATCATTTTTAGTGCTTCTGAAAACATTCTTACCACCTCCTCCGGGTTGTGGATGTACTCAGATATTTCTTCAAAGATTTCATTCATCCACGGATATTTCTGACATAGAAGAGAAGCATCTTCGTATGTATTTGTTGCAAGTAATGATAGCCAAGCGGTAAGCTCTTTATCATCTTTAGCATATCCAACTTCTCGAAAAACGTCAAGAGATATCAGGTAGAATTCTTGGAGAAATTCAAGGTTTAATCCCGTATCAAAAGTGATTTTTCCATGATGTAGATATTTGTCAGCCACAGGTTCAGCGTGAAATGCCTGATAGACAGGGACGTTCGTTGTTTCTGAATCTGTATTTTCAAATATCACGATAGTATAGACTTTATTGATTGATGAATAATTAAAATGTTTCTTTAATCGATTTTTAACCTGTTCATACTGACGTAACAATAAATCAGCAGAATAACAAGACATTCGTTCGGCTGGAAATGCTGCTGACAGTTTTTGTATTTCCACTGTGGTAATAGAACCATTTGCGAGACGAACAACAATATCCATAATGAGTAATGAACTTCCTTTGAGCAATGTGTCTTCGTTCGAAAGGATTTCTGTTACGGTAACCTCTTGACCGAGTATTGAAGAAATCAATCGGGAGAGACGGTCTGGGTGAGTATCTGCATTGAAGATGCGTTTAAAAAACGGATCATAAGTTAATGGCAGAGTACGTTTACTCAAGAAAAAGTCCTGCACGAGAATCTTCCAGTCTGGGCGGAAGGAATTGTATAGTGCGTTTGCAACTGGGTAGGTAGCAATATATTGTTCTACAGACGCAACGTCAGAAAATAAATTAGTTTTAACCATATGAGAATCCTCCTAAGTGATATGATTTGGGTATAAATGTACGGGTGACTGGGTAATCAAAAATAATAGAATTATAAGATTAAAAATAAATAGACTGTTACCGAACTACGCCAGAACAACGATTCTCGACAACATAATTACCATATCATGGAAAAGCATATCCTGTAAACAAGGGAAAGAAAAATATCATAGAAAATTCACACGTTATTACAACCTATAAAATCGACACATTCCCCTATAAAAATCCCCTATTATCCGCTATAATAATATGTAAAAATAATAGTAGTTAATTGTGCGATACAGGAAACATGTTTACACGTGTGAAGTCACCGGGCGGTGTCCGGTGACTTTCCTGTAAATGAGCATAAATGCGAAGGAGAATAATCTATGATTCGAATGGAGATTGCGCTGATATTGATTCTGGCGTTTGTGGCAGGAATCTATTTCTCGGCGAGGCGGAGACAGACCGCGTTACATAAGACATTTTCGGTACTTTTGATCGTGGTGATCGTGCATCTGATGTTCGATGCGGCGACGATCTATACGGTAAACCATCTTGCTCAGGTACCGCTTGTTCTGAACGATGTTTTACACCGGCTGTTTGTCGGTACGATGGCGTTAGTTCTGTTCTTTTTCTATCAGTATATTGCGATACTGGTGGAAGAAGAGACCGGGAAGAAGCGGACACTGGATCTGCCGGCACGGATATTTCTTGTGATTTCAGAAGTCGGGGCGATGATACTCCCGATTACTTACACCGAGACACCGGATGGAAATTATTCGGCGGGACTTTATGCATATGTAAGCTATGTCAGTGTGGCGGTGTATCTTATACTTTGTTCATGGCTGCTGCTTGCAAACTGGAAGCGGATGGACAATAAGAAGAAATTCGCCATCGGAATGGCACTTATATTTGAGTTCACAATCTGCTTCCTGCAGGGATTGCACCATACATGGCTGATCAGTGGAATGGGAATCACGCTTATGACGCTCGCATTCTATCTGACCTTGGAGAATCCGGATGCGCTGCGTGCGGAGCTTACGGAACAGAAGATGTCGATGCTCTATCTGAAAAGTCAGGTGAATCCGCATTTCTTGTATAATACGCTTGATACGATTCGAATTCAGGCGGAGTTGGACGGGGATAAGAAGGTTGCAAAGCTTCTGATGCGGCTTGTGGATTTCTTCCGGCTGAGCGTCAAGGTCGACCGTTCGATGGTCACGCTTGATGATGAGCTCGAACTTGTGGAAGCATATATGGAGCTGATGTGCTACCGGTATCCGGAGCTCTTCTGCGATTATGATATCGATCCGGACTTAGGGGCAGTGCAGGTACCGAACTTTATCTTACAGCCGCTGGTGGAGAACAGTCTGCTGCATGGAATGAAGAACCGCGGATACCGGGGCGAAATCGAGATATCCGTAAAACGCGCAGGCGCAGATATGGAGATCTGCATCAAAGACAGTGGCAGCGGATTTGAAGAGGGTATGAAAGCGCAGATTGACAAGATGTTACTGCACTACAACAAGCAGGAGGCGAAGCTGGATGGAAACAGTATCGGGATCCTGAATGTGCAGAAGCGGATCAAATATCTGTGCGGCAGAAAATATGGACTATCCTATGAGGAAAACAGCGCGGGAGGTGTGACAGCGCGGTTGCTATTGCCGATAAATAAGGAGGAAGCATCATGAGGAAATTACGCGTCGTATTAGTCGACGACGAGATTATGATACGTGAGGGATTCAAGAAATTATTTGACTGGGGCGCACATGACTGTGAAGTCGTGGGCGAGGCAGCGGATGGCGTCGAGGCGCTTGGGGTAATCGACAGCATGGTACCGGATATCGTGATCATGGATATCAACATCCCGATTATGAACGGCCTGAAGGTCATCCAGACCAGCCGCCTGAAATACCCGGATATGGCATTCATCGTTGTATCGGGATACGATGATTTTTCTTATTGCAGGGAAGCATTGCGGCTGCAGATCACGGACTACATCCTGAAACCGGTCGACTATGAAGAATTCGGGAACACGATCGATCATTTGAAGATATCGATATTCGAGAAACAGACGAAGAATGTGACACCCGGCAGTGAAGCGTCAACGATTGTTGGAATTGTACGGTATATGCAGGAGCATCTGGCAGAAGAGATCAGCTTGAATGTTCTCGCGGAAACATTTCATCTGAGCGCACAGTATATCAGCCAGCTCTTCAAGAATGAGATCGGTGTGAATTTCCTTGCTTATCTGACGACAATCCGTATGGAGCGTGCGAAGAAGCTGCTCGTCTCGACACAGTTATCCATTGCGGAGATTTCTGAGCGGTGCGGCTATGCCGATTACCGGGTGTTTACCAAGGTATTCAAGAAGACGGAGGGCAGTACACCGTCGCAGTATCGTAGAGATTTTTTGTAGGAGCTTCAGTATAAGATTCAGTATGGGACCGATAAGTTATAAGGCGTGGATGAAAGGTGCACTTTCTTATAACTTACCAGTTCACGATAAAATAAGATTGACAAATGGGTGCAGATAAAAGACAATTGATATAAAGATAGGAAATGCATATCGATAGGGAGTCTGATATATGGATTTAACAAAAAAATGGCATCGGAGTGAATTTGTCAGTCATGAGATGCTGGAGGTACATCGTGGAATCGAATGTGAACTGGATTTCTATTCAGCAATTGCAAATGGCGAAATAGAATTAGTTCAGGAAAATTGTAACGAACAGGCATTTACAAACCCGGAGGGCATGGGCGTGTTGTCTACGGATGCGCTTCGCAATATCCGATATCATTATGTTGTAACCGTAGCGCTTATTACACGTTTTTGTGTGCACGAAGGGCTGGAACAGGAAAAAGCATATAATTTAAGTGATTTCTATATTTTGGAGATGGATAAATGCAAGACAATCGAACAGATATCGAAGCTGCATGATGTGATGTGTCTGGATTTTTGTAAACATATGCATGAAATAAAAAACAGTCAGGTACTTTCCAAGCAGGTGGTTTTATGTCTGGATTATATTTACAGTCATACTCATTACCGGATTACAATTCGTGAAGTGGCTGAATATCTCAGATTATCTGAAAGCTATCTTTCAAGATTGTTTAAAAAAGAAATGGGAATCTCGTTCAGTCAGTATATTTTGAACCTGAAAATTGACAAGGCAAAGAATCTGCTTCGTTTTTCGGAATATTCAATTGGAGAAATAACCTATTATCTTGGTTTTTCAAATGAGAGCCATTTTATTCAGACATTTCAAAAACGGGTTGGAGAGACGCCGAACCGCTATCGTAGGAGGTGTTTCCGCACGGAGTGGGAATTAAAACAGAATTAGTAAAAATGTACAAATAATTCAGAAAGAATAAATGAATAACAGACAAAATCAATAAGATGTCATGAATATAACACTTATGACATTATTTAAACATAATCTTCCTTTGCTTTTGAGTATGATTAACATATCAAAAAATGAAGGGAGATTTTTTTATGAGAAAGCTGAGAAAAGCAATTCCTCTTGCACTGGCAATGAGTGTAGCTCTTACGATGACTCCAATTCGGGCATCAGCGGAAGAACCGACTCAGGTACAGGCAGAACAAAGTGATCTTGTAGAAGAAAACGAAAGTCTGAGTGATGAAGCAGACAAAGACAATGAAGGGTACAAACTGGTATTTGAGGATGATTTTAACGGCGATCAATTGGATCGTAAGGTTTGGAATGTCGAAAAGCATGAGAAAGGCTGGGTAAACGGGGAGCTTCAGGAGTATGTAGATTCTGATGAAAACATCAAGGTACAAGATGGTTATCTGAATATCATTCCTGTTGAAAAAGTTGAGACAACATCTACAACTGATGGACAGAATTTGTTGTCAAACGCTGATTTCAGTTCCGGTATGGACGATTGGACTGAAACAATTGCAAACTGGGGAAGTAATGGTTTTGACGCATCTGCGCAGAGCTCTGTTGCTGATGGGGCTATTACTTATACGATTACCAATCCTGGTAATGACTTATGGCATGTACAACTTAAACAAACTGTTAAGTTGGCAGCAAAAAAGCATTACACATTAAGCTACAAAGTAAAATCGGATGTTGCTCGTACAATTGAAACGGGTGTGCAGGGTGATGAAGAAAATAATTATATCTCATATGGAGCAAAAACACAATCATTGCAAGCGGAAAAAGAAGAATCAGTATCTATCGACGTATACGCAGAAGAGGGATATGATACAGCAACTTTATATTTCTCTTTAGGGCGTAAGACTGGAGATACATCGATTCCAGATGCATCTGTAGTAACAATTTCCGATATTAGTTTGGTGGAAACAACTGCAAACATGCTTCCGGCAAATGCATTTGGTGACAATGCAACTGCTGGAACAAAGGTCAAGAAATCTTATACATCTGGTCGTATCTCTACACAGAACTTAAAGACATTTACCTATGGTAGGTTTGAAGTAAGGGCAAAGGTTCCAAATGGACAGGGATACCTTCCGGCATTCTGGTTAATGGCTAACGATGAGAATGTATATGGTCAGTGGCCAAGATGCGGTGAGATTGATTGTATGGAAGTTATGGGGCAGGATACAAATAAGTTGTACGGAACCATACATTACGGAAATCCACATGCAGAAAGTCAGGGAACCTATACAATCAAAGATGGTGAGAAGTCGTTCTCCGATGATTTCCACACATTTACATGTGATTGGGAACCAGGCAAGATTACATGGTATGTAGATGGAATAAAGTATCATGAGGAAAGCAACTGGCATTCCACAACAGAAGGACAGGGAACACTTACATATCCAGCACCTTTCGATCAACCTTTTTACATTATTTTGAACCTCGCAGTTGGTGGTTCATGGGTAGGAAATCCAAACGAGGAAACAAGTTTTGTTAACAATCCGTTTGTTGTTGATTATGTAAGAGTCTATCAGAAAGATTCTTATGATGAGAATGTAACACGTCCAGAAGTTAAGTTTGAGCCTACAAACGAGCCAGACGAAAGCGGAAACTATATTAAGAACAGCACATTTGCAGAGGCAGAGGATTTGACAGATGATACAAATTGGAAATTCATAACTGCTTTGGATGGTGCTGCAACAGCAGAAATCAAAGATAACTCTATGGTTATCAAGACAGAAAAAGCAGGTACTGTTGATTACAGTGTACAGTTAGTACAGGCAAATGTTCCTTTTGAAAAGGGTGCAACTTATGAAGTAAGTTTTGATGCACAAGCATCTGAGAATCGTAAGATGAATGTAGATGTTAAGGCTCCAGACCGTGGATACCAGTCATATATGAAAACCATGGTTCCAGAGCTTACAACGGAGATGAAGCACTTCAGCACACAGTTCGTAATGAAGGCAGATTCCGATGTGAATGGACGTTTAGAGTTTAATATGGGTAATGCAGGTTCAGGCGATATCGTTCTTAAGAACGTAGTTGTTAGGAAGACTGCGGAGCCAGATCCGAATGCAAAGGAAGAAAAGACAATTCTTGCAAATGGAAGTTGTATCTATAATGGATCTTTCCAGGAAGGTAAAAACCATCTTGGATATTGGGATATAACACCAGAAGGTGCAGATATTAAGGTAACAGGTCTTTCAGATGGAAGAAGATTGGTCACAGAAGGAAAAAGTGTAACAATCAGTCAGTCAGATCTTGCATTTAAGGAAGGAACAGCATATGCATTGAGCTTTGATGCGTATGCGCAAAATGGAGCAACTGTCGTTGCAACTGTTGGCGGAAACACATATAAAGTAAATGTTGAAGCAGGAAATGAAAAGAAAGATTATGTTGTAAAGATTCCTGCAACAGCAAAGTTTACAGACAAGACAGTTTCATTGAAAATCGAAGGTGCAATCTCTCTCGATAATGTAAAAATGGTAGAAGATGCAAAGATTAAGAACGGATCATTCAATGATAGTCTTTCAGGATATGAAGTATATGTAGACAGCGCAGCAAAAGCAACTGTTGTTGTTGACAGTTTAAAAGAAAATAATGCATTGGATGTGACTGTAGATGATACAGGTGCGGATGACTGGAGAATACAGATTAAACAGAACAATGTATTGCTGGAAAAAGGAAAGAAGTATAAATTATCATATGAGGCTAAGTCAACCATTGATAGAAAAATCAGAGTTGTAATGCAGGGTGGAGCGGCTCTTGGATGGCCGGTATACTCTGAGCACAGCGATGATCAAGATGCAAATGATGGAATTGTAACACTTACAAGTGAATATCAGAAGTTTACTGAAGAATTTATAATGACAGAAGAGACAGACGCAAAGGCATTCCTCAGCATCTGTTTGGGAAATGTAGATGGTCAGATTACTGATCAGCACAGAATTGTAATTGACAATATTTCTTTGGTTGAGGTAGAGAATCCGACACCGGAGAATCCGACACCGGAGAATCCGACACCGGAGAATCCGACACCAGAGAATCCGACACCGGAGAATCCGACACCACAAAACCCAATTGTGAAGCCTGTAACAGTATCTTATTCTACACATATACAGAGTTATGGATGGAATAAAAGTGCAGCGAAGAATGGAGCAGTGGCAGGAACAACAGGAAAGGCAAAGAGATTAGAAGCGATTAAAATTTCTGTAGAGGGAAATGAAGATCTTGGCATTCAGTATACAACACACTGTCAAGGATATGGTTGGTTAAACTGGTCATCAAATGGTGAAATCAGCGGAACAACAGGTGAAGCGAAGAGACTTGAGGCAATCAAGATTCAGTTGACAGGTGCAGACAGGGATAAATACGATGTATATTACCGCGTTCATGCACAGGGCTATGGCTGGATGAATTGGGCAAAAAATGGTGAGGCTGCCGGTACAGCAGGACTCGCGAAGAGACTTGAAGCAATCCAGGTAGTAGTTGTCAAGAAGGGTGAAAGCGTACCAGACAAGTTCGAAGGTGTAACAGCATCAGAAAAGAAAGCTTATATGGCAAGTGCAGCTGCAACAGCTGCAACAGTTGAAGGCTCAGATCGGGCACATGTCCAGTATCGTTCACATCTTCAGACATATGGATGGCAGAACTGGAAGAATGACGGAGATATTTCCGGAACAACAGGTAAAGCAAAGCGATTAGAGTCTTTGAAACTTGAACTTAAAAACAAAGATTATACAGGCGGTATCTGTTACAATGCACATGTGCAGACAATCGGATGGCAGGCCGATCCAAATAAATCTGCAACATGGAAGAAAGATGGTGAGTTTTGCGGGACAACAGGAAATGCAAAGAGATTAGAGGCAATTCAGATTGAGCTTTATGGTGAGATGGCAGAGCATTATGATATTTATTATCGTGTGCATTCACAGACATACGGCTGGATGAAGTGGGCCAAAAATGGAGAGATGTCTGGCACAACTGGTCAGCATAAAAGAATCGAAGGAATTCAGGTTGTGCTTGTGAAAAAAGGTGAACAGGCACCTTCGGATAATTACAAGGGAGCTGTTACAAATACAACAAAAACATTTCTCTCAAAATAGAAACTATCGATAGTCAAAATGGCGTTATCCATTACTTTGGATAACGTCATTTTTTAGTGCGTCTTGCGGCGCACGTTTCTGGATGGAACCTGGTTATGAAAAGAAATAAAATTGTAACAGTATTGATGCAGAAATGATGCATGCCGGATGTATGATGCAGGTTATAAAAAGAAAATCGGAAAATATCTGAAGAATTGACACATTTAGATAGAAAAAAAGCCTATTTTCTTTTTATATCAATCGTTATAATACAACCGAAAGAAGGAAAGAACTATGAGAAAGAAAGCATGGATTTTATGTACGGCAATGGTAGTGGCTTTGGCGGGATGCAGCAATGTGAGTGATAATAATACGACCGATATCATCCAGGTGAGCAGCGAGACGGTGACTACAACGGAAGCAGCAACGGAAGTTACGACAACCACCGAAAATGAAACTACGACCGAATCTGTTACGGAGAGCAATACCCCGGACAGCACATTACAGTCAGAAGGTTCGAATACAGGGAAGACGGAACCCGCTGCGACAGAAGCTAAGACGACGGAATCCCAGTCACAGGAAGGCGAGCCATCCGATGATTCGTGGAAGGAAGAGTTCGAGAAGACGCTGTATGAGGAGTATGGTGTGGTGCCGGATCATTACGAATATATCGGAAATGATGTCTATCAGGTCTATGTGAAAATCGACGGGAAGATCGTGCCATATGTGGCAGTGAATTGGAAGACGGGAGATTTCCACGGATAGAAGAAAGGATAAAGACGGGTGAAAGAAATGGGCGATGCAAACAAAATCACAGGATATGGAGAACATAGAGAATTATATCGGATTTCAACGGATGAAATCCTGTATTTTGAGGCGGTAGGAGAGAAAGTGTTTGCCTATACGGAACAGGAAATTTATGAGATAAAGAATCGCCTTTACCAGATTGAAGAGAAGGTGAATTCGTATGATTTTACCCGGGCATCCAAATCCATGCTTGTAAATACAGACAGAATCTCAAGTATTGCTTCGATTTCAGGCAGTCGCGGGAAGATTATGATGGACAATGGTGAGGCCGTTATTGCGAGCCGCATGTACTACAAACCATTGCTTTCATCCATGAAATGGAAGAAAATCAGTTGATTTTTTTTGTGTTTTTTTCTGACAAAAAATATGCTATGATGAAATGCGAATTGGCATAAAGGTTAGAAAAAGGAGACACAAAATGAGCAAGAAATTACTTTTGATCAACGATATGGCTGGCTATGGAAAGGTTGCGTTATCTGCGATGATTCCAGTGCTTTCCCATATGAAATACGAGGTATTTAACCTGCCGACAGCAATCGTATCGAACACACTTGATTATGGCAAGTTCGACATCCTGGATACAACTGATTACATGAAAAATGCAATCGCTGTCTGGGAACAGCTTGGATTTGAATTCGATGCAATCTCAACCGGATTTATCGTGTCGAAGGAGCAGACCGAGCTTGTGACCGAGTTCTGTAAGGCACGGGCGGAAAAAGGTGTGACGATCTTCACAGATCCGATTATGGGAGATGAGGGAAAGCTCTATAACGGAATCACAGAGGAGACGATTGATTTGATGCGTGAGCTGATTTCGGCTGCGGACTATATCGTACCGAACTATACTGAGGCGGCATATCTGACCGAGCTTCCATATAAGGAAGATGGCGTGACAGAGGAAGAGTATCATACGATGATCGACAAGCTTCGTGCATTCGGTGCGAAATCGATTGTGATCACAAGTGCGAAGATCGCGGGCACAGATTGCAGATCGGTTGTCGGATATGACCACAAGAAGGAAGAATATTTTAAGGTTGATTTCGAGGAAATTCCGGTACATTTCCCGGGAACCGGAGATATATTCTCGGCTGTATTTATCGGAAAGCTTATGAGCGGTAAGGATCTGCAGACGGCAACCGCAGAGGCGATGGATGCCGTGAAGAGTATGATTAGCAAAAATGCAGATAACGTGGATAAATATAAGGGAATTCCGCTTGAAACCTGTATGGAGGTGCTTGACTGATGGCAAGACCGAGGATTCGGATCACACTGATTGATCAGAAGGGTGAAAAGGGATGTCACAGAGGTCATAAGATCGGTGATTCCTATGATTTTGATACGGAGCGGGGGAAGCTGTGTCCGATGGCAATGCACGTTGCATTTCCGTACGTGGATATCCTGCGGTATGGCGGCGAGATACCGGGACAGGAGAAGGGCACCGCTGTTTTCGCATGCCCGGATGTCGATACGCTGAATGTCTTTAAAATTGAGCGGATAGACGGCTGAATGTACGAAAAGAAAAACAATAAAAATGATAGGGATTATTGATTTTATTTGAAACATTTTGTATAATACAGTCAGAGTTTATATTACATCTAATATAAAACATAATATAAATAATTTGAAAGGAGAAACTATTATGTTACAGAACCAGGAATGGGAATCATTCACAGGTAGACTCTGGAAGGAAGAGTGCAACGTAAGAGACTTCATCCAGAACAACTACACACCTTATGATGGAGACGAGAGCTTCCTTGCAGGACCAACAGATGCTACGAACAAGCTCTGGGATAAGCTTCAGGCTCTTCAGAAGGCAGAGAGAGACAACGGTGGTGTATTGAAGGAGGACGCAGATGTTGTATCCAGCATTACAGCATATGGTCCTGGTTACATTGATCCAGAGACAAAGGATCTTGAGCAGATCGTAGGTCTTCAGACAGACGAGCCACTTAAGAGAGCATTTATGCCTTATGGTGGTATCAAGATGGCTGAGGAAGCACTCGAGATGTACGGATACAAGCCAAACGAGAACTTCCACAAGATCTTTACAGATTATCACAAGACACACAATCAGGCAGTATTTGATGCTTATACACCAGAGATGATGGCAGCTCGTCATACACATATCGTAACAGGTTTGCCAGATACTTATGGTCGTGGTCGTATCGTTGGTGATTACAGAAGAATCGCTCTTTACGGTATTGATCAGCTGATCGCTTGGAAGCAGGAAGATAAGGCTAACTGCGGCGATGGTAATATGTACGATGACGTTATCCGTCAGAGAGAAGAGTTGACAGAGCAGATCAGACGTCTTCAGGAGATGAAGGTTATGGCTCAGTCATACGGCTATGATATTTCTAAGCCAGCTTCAAATGCGAAGGAAGCTGTTCAGTGGTTATACTTCGGATACCTTGCAGCTATCAAGACACAGAATGGTGCTGCTATGTCCGTAGGACGTGTATCTACATTCCTTGATATCTATATCGAGAGAGATATTAAGGCTGGTAAGCTTACAGAGGCTCAGGCTCAGGAGCTTATCGATCACTTCACAATGAAGCTTCGTATGGTTAAGTTCGCAAGAATTAAGTCATACAACGAGCTGTTCTCAGGTGACCCTGTATGGGCTACACTTGAAGTCGGTGGTATTGGTATGGACGGACGTTCAATGGTTACAAAGAACGACTACAGATTCCTTCATACTCTTGAGGATATGGGACCTGCTCCAGAGCCAAACCTTACAGTACTTTACTCTTCAGCATTGCCTAACAACTTCAAGACATATGCTGCTAAGATCTCTGTAAGAACAAGCTCAATCCAGTACGAGAACGATGATGTAATGAAGCCAATCTGGGGTGATGATTACTCAATCTGCTGTTGTGTATCTGCTACACAGACAGGTAAGGAAATGCAGTTCTTCGGAGCTCGTGCAAACCTTGCTAAGTGTCTCCTGTACGCTATCAACGGTGGTAAGGATGAGAAGTTCCTTGACAAGAAGACAGGTAAGCCAATGCAGGTAGGTCCTGACTACTCTCCTATTACTTCTGAGTACCTTGACTATGATGAAGTACTTGCTAAGTACAAGCAGATGCTTGACTGGTTAGCAGGACTTTATGTAAATATCCTGAACCTGATTCAGTACATGCATGACAAGTACTACTATGAATCAGCAGAGATGGCATTGATCGATACAGATGTACGTCGTACATTTGCTACAGGTATTGCCGGATTCTCACACGTTATCGATTCCCTTTCAGCTATCAAGTATGCTAAGGTTAAGGTTATCCGTAACGCAGAGACAGGACTTGCAGAAGACTTCGAGATCGAAGGCGAGTTCCCTAAGTATGGTAATGATGATGACAGAGCAGATAATATCGGTGTATGGCTGCTTCATGAGTTCCTTACAGACATCAAGAAGAGACACACATACCGTAATTCAGAGCCTACAACATCTATCCTTACAATCACATCTAACGTAGTATATGGTAAGTTCACAGGTAACCTTCCAGATGGTAGACGTGCTTGGACACCATTTGCTCCAGGTGCTAACCCAAGCTACGGTGCTGAGACATCAGGACTTCTTGCATCTCTGAACTCAGTTGCTAAGATTCCTTATGAGTGGTCTTTGGATGGTATCTCAAATACTCAGACAATGAACCCATCTGCACTTGGTCATGATGAGGCTGAGAGAGCTGAGAAGCTTGTAAGTGCTATGGATGGTTACTTCGATCAGGGCGCTCACCACTTGAACGTAAACGTATTCGGTAAGGATAAGCTCCTGGATGCTATGGAGAACCCAGATAAGCCAGAGTACGCTAACTTCACAATCCGTGTATCTGGATACGCTGTTAAGTTTATCTCTCTTACACGTGAGCAGCAGCTCGATGTTATCAACAGAACATTCCATGACTCACTTTAATTAGAAGTTTGTCAAAAATGTTTTTGATAGATAAGTAATTCACTGGAGTCCCGGAGATACTATCTCCGGGACTTTTTATAAAAATAAAATTGTTAGAGGTGGAACATGCCGGAGAAGAAACAGATTTTAGGTTATATTCATTCAACAGAAAGCTTTGGAGCCGTAGATGGACCAGGTATCCGATTTGTAGTATTTTTGCAAGGCTGTAAGATGCGTTGTAAATACTGTCATAACCCGGAGACGTGGAATCTGGTAACCGATTACACAAAGCTCTATGCTGACACAACGGATGATAAAGAACGAGAAGAACTCGAAAAGAAAATTGAAGAGAACACAAAACTGCTGCTAGATAAAGGCGTCAAGGTTGAAGCGAGAACTCCGGAAGATCTGCTCAAGCAGGCACTTCGTTATAAGCCTTATTGGAAGGGCGATGGAGGAATAACCGTCAGCGGAGGCGAAGCGCTTCTGCAGATGGACTTTTTGATTGAATTCTTCAAGCTTGCAAAAGCACAGGGGATTCACACAACGATTGATACAGCGGGCAATCCATTTACAAGAGAGGAGCCTTTCTTCTCGAAGTTCAATGAACTGATGGCACTCACTGATTTGTTCCTGCTTGATATCAAGCAGATTGAGGACGACAAACACCGGGAGCTGACAGGGTTCTCGAATAAGAATATATTAGACTTGGCACAGTATCTCTCCGATCAGGGAAAGCATATGTGGATTCGACATGTCCTTGTGCCGGGCATAACAACCGACGAAGCAGATCTGAAGAAGACGGCTGAGTTTATCAGGACTTTGAAGACGGTTGACCGGGTGGAGGTATTGCCATACCATAAGCTTGGAATTCAGGAGTGGGAGCGCCTTGGAATCCCTTATAAGCTGGAAGGAATCGATCCTCCAACGGACGAACAGCAAAAAATTGCAAGAGAGATTCTGGATGCAAAGTAAGAGTTGCACATAAGGGTCGCAAAAACAATATAAAAAAACAAATGAGACTGCGCAATATTCAGGAATATGAGTATTGCGTAGTTTTTTTGATATAGTTGATATAGGAAAATATTATAACAAACAATCATTTTTATGTATGGCTGTCTGTATTGACATAACAGAGGAAGCACGTTATAATCTGAAACCATGAAAGGGAAATAAATAGTTTATCAGATAGGAAAAGTAGGGTATAAAACCTGCGAGGGAAAGGAAGTACGTCTATGGCAATTATCCAGATACAAGATGTATCCAAAAAATTTCAGACAAAAGACGGTGAGATTGACGCGTTGAAGCATGTGACGCTCGACATCGAAGCCGGAGACATATATGGTATCATCGGTATGTCCGGTGCAGGAAAGAGTACACTCGTACGATGCATCAACCATATCGAAGTTCCGACTGAGGGAATGGTGATCGTGCAGGATAAGAATCTGAGCAAGCTTTCCGAGAAAGAGCTTCGCAAGCAGCGGGAACATATCGGCATGATCTTCCAGCATTTCAATCTGCTGATGCAGAAGTCCGTATTGGAGAATGTATGCTTCCCATTGTTCATTCAGGAGAAGTCGAAGGCAGAGGCAAAGAAGAAAGCGTATGAGCTTCTGGATATCGTAGGTCTGAAGGATCGTGCGAAAGCGTATCCATCCCAGTTATCCGGCGGACAGAAACAGCGTGTGGCAATTGCAAGAGCTTTAGCTTCTGATCCACAGATTCTTCTGTGTGATGAGGCAACGAGTGCGTTAGACCCACAGACAACTTCTTCGATTCTCGCATTGCTGCGTGATATCAACAAACGGTTTGGTATTACGATCGTCGTAATCACACACCAGATGGCAGTTGTTCGGGAGATCTGTAACCGGGTAGCAATCATGAAGGATGGACAGGTGGTCGAGAACGGAAGTACCGTGGAGATCTTCAATCATCCAAAGTCAGAGGTGGCAAGAGAGCTGCTCAGAAAGGATGACGGCGGAGATACCGCTGGTGACGATCAGCAGACAGCAAGTCAGATTCAGGACGGAACGAAGATACGAATCGTATTTACAGAGAACTCCGCATTTGAACCGGTCATTGCAAATATGATCTTGACGTTTAAGGAGCCAATCAACATCCTGAAAGCAGCGACCAAGAATGTCGGTGGCGTGGCAAAGGGAGAGATGATATTGGAGATTCCGAATGGCTCCACGAATGTGAAAGCAATGGAACAGTATCTGATCGACCGGGGACTTGAGCTAGAAGAGTTGTCGGAGACAAAGACAGGAGGTGCGTTCTAATGTGGACAGAACAGGTTCGTTCCATGATTGGAACAGGTATTCTAGAGACGTTATACATGACAGTTGTTTCAACTGTATTTGGATATTTGTTTGGACTGCCGATGGGAATTCTCCTCTGTATCACAGATAAAGAGGGATTGAAGCCAAACAAGGTGGTATATAAGATTCTGGATGTGATCGCGAATATTGTACGAAGCATACCGTTTTTGATCTTATTGATTCTGTTGATTCCATTTACAAGACTGTTGCTTGGAAAAAGCTATGGTTCTACCGCAACGATCGTCCCACTGACGGCAGCGGCGATTCCGTTTATCGCAAGAATGGTAGAGTCTTCGTTGAAGGAAGTCGATTACGGCGTTATCGAAGCAGCAAAAGCAATGGGCGCAAGCAACAGCAGGATCATCTTCAAGGTATTGCTTGTTGAGGCAAGAACTTCCCTGATCACAGGCGCGACGATTGCAATCGGAACAATCCTTGGATATTCCGCAATGGCAGGTGCAGTCGGCGGTGGCGGACTTGGAGATATCGCAGTCCGTTACGGATATTACCGGTATCAGACAGACATCATGCTTGTTACGGTGGCGTTGCTGATCGTGATCGTACAGGTATTTCAGTCGGTTGGTATGTTCGTTGCAAACCGTCTGGATCGCAGAAAATAATTTGCAATATATGCGGGTATCGGAATGTGCACACCGGAACCTGCTTATATATAAAGTAATGGATCATTTTATAAAAGTTTTCAATGATTACAAAAACAGGAAAGAGAGGACATGAATTATGAAGAAATCAATTAAGAAATTACTCGCACTGACACTGACAGGTGCATTTTTGGTAGGAGCACTCACAGGCTGCGGAAAGAGCGGCGAGGACGATAAGACAATCACAGTTGCAGCATCTGCAACACCACACGCTGAGATTCTGGAGTATGCAAAGGATAAGCTTAAGGAGCAGGGCTATGATCTGCAGGTGACTGTCTTTGATGACTATGTAAAGCCAAACGAAGTGGTAGAAAGCGGAGACTTCGATGCCAACTACTTCCAGCATGTACCATATCTTGACAGTTTCAATGAGGAGAAGGGCACACACCTTGCTGTTGCAGGTAAGATCCACTATGAGCCATTCGGTATCTATCCGGGAACAAAGAAGAGCTTGGATGAGATCGCAGACGGCGATTCTATCGCAGTACCAAACGATACAACAAACGAGGCAAGAGCATTGCTTCTTCTGCAGGATAATGGCATCATCACATTGAAGGATGGCGCAGGTATCAACGCAACGGTCAATGACATCGCTGAGAATCCACATAATGTAAAGATTGTTGAGCTTGAGGCTGCACAGGTAGCCAGAGTTGTCGATGAGACAGCATTTGTCGTATTGAATGGTAACTATGCACTTGCTGCCGGTTTCTCTGTAGGAAAGGATGCACTTGCTTACGAGAAGAGCGATTCTGAAGCTGCTAAGACATATGTAAATGTAATCGCGGTGAAGGAAGGCAACGAGAACAGCGCAAAGATCAAAGCATTGGTAGATGTATTGAAGTCTGATGATGTGAAGAAGTACATCAACGATACCTACGATGGAGCAGTTCTTCCTTACGAAGAGTAATCGGATAGAATACAAATCAAAACAACATATAAACCACATACAGACGCTCTGCGATGGGATATATTTCCTGTGGCAGAGCGTTTTGTCATTGGCGGGCGTAAAAAGAGCATATGAACACATGAAAATTGCTAAAAACATAAAAATCCAAAGTAAATATCCTGAATATAGAGAAAAAATATAGAGAATTATCTATTTAACTCTTGTTTTTTTAGAGAAATGTCTATAAAATAGAAAACAAACGGTTTAAATGCATAATTTATACGATGCAAATAAATGTGAAAGGTATAAGGTAGCTGAAATGAAGAAATACAAGGATATGAGTAAAGACGAGTTATTGACATTAAAAGCCGCTCTTATGGAGGAATACAAGGAAGAGCAGGCAAAGGGCCTCAGCCTCAATATGGCAAGAGGAAAGCCTGGATTCTCCCAGCTGGCACTTTCCATGCAGATGTTAGATGAGATTAATAGCAAATCTGATATGCGTACCTTGCTTGGAAATGATACAAGAAACTATGGAGATCTGGATGGTATCGGAGAGTGTCGTCAGCTTATGGCAGACATGATGGAAGTCAAGAAGGAGAATATCATTGTATATGGTAACTCCAGTCTGAACGTTATGTACGATACAGTTTCCCGTTCGATGACACACGGTGTCAATGGTTCGACTCCTTGGTGCAAGCTGGATAAGGTCAAGTTCCTCTGCCCGGTACCTGGATATGACAGACATTTTAAGATCACAGAGTTTTTCGGCATTGAGATGATCAACATCCCGATGAATTCCGATGGACCGGATATGGATCTGGTTGAGAAATACGTAAATAACGATGCCGCAGTGAAGGGTATCTGGTGCGTGCCAAAGTATTCAAACCCAACCGGAATCGTGTATTCCGATGAGGTGGTAAGAAGATTTGCAACATTAAAGCCGGCAGCTGAAGACTTCCGTATCTTCTGGGATAATGCATATTGCATCCATCATCTGTATAAGGATCAGCAGGCAGAAATCCCGAATATCTTAGAGGAGTGTGCGAAGGCCGGGAATCCGGATATGGCATATATGTTTGCTTCGACATCAAAGATCACATTCCCTGGTTCCGGTGTTTCTGCAATCGCAACTTCTACAACAAATGTAGAATTTATCAAGCAGCAGTTAACCGTACAGACAATCGGTCACGATAAGATCAATCAGCTCCGTCATACAAGATTCTTCAAGAATATTGATGGACTGAAGGCACATATGGAGAAACATGCGGATATCTTACGTCCGAAGTTCGAGGCAGTTTTAAATGCATTTGATCAGGAGCTTACAGGGCTGGAGATTGGTTCGTGGGTAAAGCCACTCGGTGGATATTTCATTTCCTTTGATGCACTCGAGGGCTGTGCAAAGAAGATCGTTGCAATGTGTAAGGATGCAGGTGTGGTACTGACAGGCGCCGGTGCAACCTATCCGTATGGCAAAGATCCAAAAGACAGCAATATCCGTATTGCTCCATCGTTCCCATCTGTGGAAGAGATGGAAGCAGCATCGAAGATTTTCGTGCTTTGCGTGAAGCTTGCAAGTATCGATAAGTATCTGGAAGCATAAGCTTGCCAGGGCAATTAGAGAGAGAGTATTCAAATCCCGGTGTGAAAGCACCGGGATTTTTTGCATAGATTTAACAGTATTATGATGGTTTTATGATAGAACCGGGTGATAGTATCTGATAGGATCATTCATAATTGGGAAGTATATGCGATCGTGAACAGCTTTCCGGATATTGGTGATTGTTGTTTGGTAATTGGTGTATCAGGATACGGAGAATGAGATATGTATGATGATGAAAGAAAAATTTTGACAGACCGGTTAGATAAACCGGTGATCCATAACCGGAAAAAAATCAGAGATAAATACAGACAGGATATACAGACGATGGGGCAAAAACAGCATATCAGTACTGCGGAAGACATGAAACTTCGCGAGATGTTACTCAGTCCGCAGAATAAGGTGGAGGACACACGAAATGAAAAAAATGGATGTGCGCTCTTATTGTTCCTTGAAATATTTTTTACCATTGCGGTATTGATTGCCAGTCTTGCTGTGACGGTTATGCCGCAGGCACCTTCCGGACGGACGATGGCGGATGCGATATCAACGTTCTTCTTTATAGAGATCCCTTTGTGGTTACCATTTTTGATCATCATGAACAATCACGGTAAAATAAAAAAGGCAGTTGAAAAGGGAAATTTTGAGAAATATAATTTTCAGATTCGGGAAAAGGTATATCAGTTGTTTTCGGGGGAAGATTATGTAGTAACAAATCATTATATTGAGATTGCAGGCATGTATGTACCGATCCGTGAAAACCTGATTACAGGTCTTACTTGTTGGCAGACAATCTCTGTTGTGCTGGTCGAATATAAGGGAACGTATTATTTTTCATATCTTAATGAAAATGTGTTTTACAATGATAACGAAGAAGATCTTTGGTGGAATGATTTATCACGAAAAAAGACATACTAATTCCACAAATAAATGGAGGAATTCGTATGAAGGATCGAATCGAGACATTGAAGGAATATTTGAAGCGGCTTGGAAATGGAGAACCGCTGGAAGCAGTAAGAAAAGATTTTGTGGAAGTATTTAAGGATGTTGATCCTGCGGAGATCATGAAGGCAGAACAGGAGATGCTTGCGGAGGGAACACCGCTTTTGGAGGTGCAGAAGCTGTGTGATGTACATGCCGCACTCTTTCATGGAAAGACGCGGGAGGAACAGATTGCGAATGCAGAAAGGGCAGTGCATGCGTCGGTGTTACGGGAAGAACGGGAGTCAAAGACGCGGGAGCTAGCACAGGTCAAAGGACATCCGCTGTGGCTGTTTGCAAATGAGAATGGTGCTTTTGCTATGCTGTTAGAACAGGCAGAGGAGAAAATCAAAGATGGCAGTGCAAATAAGAAGACGTTGGAATCATTGCGAGGCATCTCCACTCACTATGCGAAGAAGGGAGATCTCCTGTACCCGGTTTTGAATGTGCGGTATGGAATATCCGGACCGGCAAGTGTGATGTGGACGGTTGATGATGAGATCCGGGATGAAATCTCATTTCTTGCGAAGATGAACGATAAGGAACCTGAATGGCAGGAGCGGTTTGCAACGGTGGTAGCACGGGCACAGGAGATGATCTACAAAGAGGCAAATATTTTGTTCCCAAACTGTGCGGCAAATTTCACGGAGGAAGAGTGGATCGGCATCTACCAAGACCAGAAGGATTATGCGGTTTGTTTCGGCGTGGAGCCGGAGATCTGGCAGAAGGCAGAGGATAACCAATATGTGCAGGAGACGTCGCTCACAGAGACGGAAATCCGTATGCCGGGCGGGCATCTGACGATTGCGCAGTTGATCGCACTTCTGAATACGATTCCGATGGAAATCACATTTGTGGATGTGGACAATATCAATCGATTCTTCAATGAGGGACCGAAGGATTTTAAACGTCCGGGGATGGCAATCGACCGGGAGGTATTTTCCTGTCACCCACCGAAGATTGAATCGACCGTGCGAAGAATTATTGGAGAGTTCCGTGCAGGGGCATTGGACGAGGTTCCAATCTGGATGGACAAAAATGGAAAATGCATGCTTGTCAGATACATGGCGGTACGGGATAAAGAGGGTAAGTATCTCGGCACACTGGAGCTAGTGCAGGATATGGGATTTGCAAAGGAACATTTTCAGCCGGAAAAGCGCCAGGAGGAGATATGGTAAGCGGAGAAATGGCTTGTATATGCGGCACGTAAATGATAAAATCTGATGTATATGCCAGAAATAAATGTACGACTTAAAATAGGAGAAATCAGATGAAAATTACAATCATTGCAGTGTCCGTATCTGCACTTTCACAGATCCAGATATTTCAAAAAGAATATGCAAAAAAATACCCGGAGGATGCAATTGATTTTGCAGTCTTTTATGTGGCAGGAATGGAAAACAAATATCTGATGCATCCGGAGATTCTGGAGAATGCAGTCCGCGAGGCGGATGTTGCAGTAATCGACCTGATGGGTGTTTCAGAGGCGCTGCGGGAGATTGTCAGACGTGGGCTGGAGAATTGCCGGGGACAACGGATTGTGATTGGTAACGAATTGCGAGAATATCTGCGCCTCGGAACATTTTCCATGGAAGCAATGGGTAAAATGATGAAGTCCTCCCAGAAGAAACCGCAGACAGGAGATGTGTCAGAGGAGGAAGCTAAGCAAGCGGATACGAAGGAAAACAAAAAACCGACAGCCAGTGCGTTAGAGAAGATGCGCCGGATACGAAGAATGGCGATGATCCTTGGCAATGTCCTTCCATTTGGCATGACAAAGGATATGAAGCAGGTGTTTTTACTGATGGACTATTGGCAGCAGGCAACCTACACGGATATTGAATCGTTTTTCTATCTGATTTTACGAAGATATTGTGGCAGGAGCTTTCTGCCGAAGGAAAAGCCTTGTACGATGCGGTACGGAATCTATCTGAAAGATCCATTTTCGCTTGTTTGCGAGGACGTACTGGATAAATATTGGAAGAAAAATCCGTATGACAAAGGCAGGGATACGATAGCATTTTTGTTTTACGGACATGCATATCCGAACGATTATCTGCCAATCGTGCGTATCATTTGTGAAAAATTAAGAGAAAAATATAACATACTTCCGATTGCATTCTCACAGAATGAGGATCGTGATCAGGAGAAATTAAAGAGTTATCTCTGCCAGAAGAAGTACCCGGTATCCGCGGTGATCAATACGATGCCATTCCGGCTTGGGGCAGGTCCGATGGGCGGAAACGCAGACGGTGCAGTGCAGATTCTGAAGGAACTGCAGGTGCCGTATATCAAGCCATTCTGCCTGACGAAAATCACAGAGCAAAGATGGCAGGAAGCATCCGCGGTCAATCCGGGCGAGTTCCTGATCAGTATGTTGCTGCCGGAATTAGATGGGGGAATCCTGACATTTCCGGTTGGTGTGATGGGGGAAGCGACGGTATCCGAATTGCAGCCAATCACAGAACGGATTGATACACTTGTGGCACGGCTGGAAGGATATCTGAGGTTACAGAAGCTGGCAAATCAGGATAAGAAGCTGGCGTTCGTGTTCTACAATTACCCGCCGGGCGAAAGCAATGTTGCATCCGCGGCATTTCTTGATACCTTTGCATCGGCGGCAGAAGCTTTGAAGCAGTTAAAACAGGCGGGATATCAGGTGGAAGCCCTGACGGCTGAACAGCTTCGGGAGGCGTTCGTTATGGATGGTAATTGCAATGCGCCACAGTGGAGCGACGAGGCCGAGGCTGCGATTACATACAGGCTGGATGGAGAGGACTATCCAGTGAAGGGGATTCGATGTGGAAATGTATTTCTTGGGTTACAGCCGTTGCGGCAGGACGGAGACAGTAAAGCGGATATCATCGAGAACTACCATGACCGGAATCAGGAACCACCGAAGGCATATCAGACATTTTACCATTATATAGGGGAAGAATTTGGCGCGGATGCAGTGATTCATTTCGGTACACACGGAACTTTGGAATTTCTGCCTGGTAAGGACAATGGCATGATGGGACAATGCTGGCCGGACCGTCTGATCGGGACAGCTCCTCATTTTTATTATTACTATATCGGGAATCCTTCGGAAGCGATGATAGCCAAGCGGAGAACGCATGCTACGATTATCAGTTATCAGGCACCTGCTTTGAAAAAAAGCGGAATATATGGTGAATTGCAGGAATTAAAAGAGACAATCGCTGAGTATAGGGAGAGTATGCAGAGTGCACCGGAACGCTGCGATGATCTGATGAACCAGATTGACCATCTGGCAGAGGCATGTGGATGTACAGGGGATCTTGAGCAGATCGAGGAATATTTGTATGAATATGAAAATAGTCTGATCACGGATGGCTTGCATGTGATGAATGCGGAGGAGGCACAGGGACTTCTGCATGCCTTAGATGGGGAATATGTCCCTGTTGGAACTGCGGGAGACGTGGTGAAAAATCCGGATATCCTTCCATCCGGGCGGAATCTTGTGCAGTTTGATCCGCGGTTGGTTCCGACTAAAACGGCATATGAGCGGGGCGCAAGAGCCGCACAGCTTGCCGTGGAACAATATAAAAAGCAGACAGGCAGTTATCCCGATACAACCGCTGTGATTCTCTGGGGATTAGAGACATCCAGAAGCCAGGGCGAGACAGTCGGGCAGATCTTATATTATCTGGGACTCCGTCTAAGGACGGATCGTGCGAGCTTTGATGACCGTCTGGAGATTATCCCGCGGGAGGAACTTGGAAGACCGCGTATGGATGTGGTGATCCATATGTGTGGATTCTTCCGGGATATGTATCCGAATCTGGTAGATAACCTGAATGAAATGCTACAACAGATTCTTGCGTTGGATGAGCCGGATGAGGCAAATTATTTTGCGGCAAATACGAGAAAACTGGCGCATACACTGATGAAAGAGCAGGGAATGGACGAGACACGGGCATGGGAGATGGCGTCCTGCCGGATCTTCGGCCCGAAGGAGGGCGAATATGCGACGCGTCTTACGGATGTTGTGAAAAAAGGAAGCTGGAAAGCAGCGGAGGAGCTTGGAACAGGCTTTACAGCGGATCTTTCGTATGCGTATTCGTACCGGCACAGAGGCGAGGCAGCAGCCAGCGTACTGAAACATCAATATGAAAATGTAGACTACATCTCGCAGATACGGAACAACGTGGAATATGAACTCACCGATCTCGATCATTATTATGAGTTTTATGGTGGACTTTCAAAGGCGGTGGAAAACCAGAAGGGCGAAAAGCCGGTGATGCTTGTCGCAGATACCGTCGGGGAAGACGTCAAGGTACAGGATATCCAGGAAGCGCTGAACCGGGGAATAAGAACGCGCCTGTTGAATCCTGCATGGATCGAGGGCATGATGCGGCATACCTATCATGGCGTGCAGCAGATTGAAAAGCGGTTTGAAAATGTGATGGGATTTGCGGCATCGACGGATGCAGTGGACAGCCAGACATTTTCGGAGATGACGCGTTGTTATGTGGCGGATGAAGAACTGCGCAGGCAGATGACAAAGAGTAACAAATGGGCGTATATGAAGATGATGGAACGCCTTATGGAAGCAAATCATCGAGGGTATTATCAGGCAACCGAGGAAGAGTTAGAATCGATCCGGGAGGCTTATATCGAGGCAGAAGGAGAGGCAGAGGAGTAAGATGCAAAGGAAAAAGATAGACAATGTATATCCGTTCACGGCGATTGTCGGTCAGGAGAAGATGAAGGAAGCAATCGTGCTGAATCTCATTAATCCCGCACTTGGCGGTGTACTAATCCGGGGACAGAAGGGAACTGCCAAGACGACTGTCGTCCGTGCAATCCCGAACCTGATGCGGAAGCTGAAAATCGTGGAGATTCCTGCAAATGCAACCGAGGATCGTGTTGCAGGAACGATCAATATTGAGGCGGCATTGAAGGATGGAGAAAAGAAATTTGAACCGGGACTTCTGAAAGAAGCAGACGGAAATATCCTGTATGTCGATGAGGTAAATCTGCTCGATGACCATATCGTGGATCTGTTGTTAGATGCAGCGGCAACGGGCAGAAATACAGTGGAGCGGGAAGGAATCTCTTGTACGCATGCGTCAAAGTTCATATTGATCGGTTCGATGAACCCAGAGGAGGGAAATCTTCGACCACAGCTGCTTGACCGGTTTGGAATGGTTGTGGATGTGACAGCAGAGGAGGATGTAGACAAGCGAATCCGGATTGTCAAAAACCGGCTTGCCTACGAACAGGATGCATCGGTATTTTGTAAGAGATTCGAGGAACGTCAGGCGCATCTGCGCACGAAGATCGACAAAGCCAGAGCACTTTTGCCAGAGGTGACAATGAGCCGGGAACTTCTGCGCCTGTCCGCAGAGATCTGTATTGCCTATGGTACAGACGGACATCGTGCAGATATCGGAATCGTGAAAACAGCGAAGACGATCGCTGCATATGAAGGAAGAAAACGGGTCAAAAAGGAAGATATCTCCAGAGCGGCACAGTATGTACTGCCGCACCGTATGCATAAAAATCCGTTGGATAACGGGCAGATGAATCCGGAGATGATGGAACAGATATTGTCCCGAAAAGGAGAAAAACGTGAACCGGAGACATCCGGGGAGGGAGACTAGACTCTGCGAAGCAGAAAAATGTGGATATGCAGGAGGAAATATTTCTCCCGGTTGAGCAAAGTGGAAGGGAACGCTCGATTATAGAAGTACTAGATGAGATGATGGCATCTCTGGAGCTTCCGTTTTCACAGAAACGTGCGGCACAATTAAAGATAAAAAAAGGAAAGCACAGTGGATCTGTGGTGCCATCCGAAGCAGAAAGGAAAATGTGCGGCCTTTCGGATGTTGATATCCCGGCGACGATCCGGACATGTGTGGAACGTGGAAGCCACATGGAGAAAGACGGACTTCAGGGACAGATCATGCCAGAAGATCTGCGTATGAAACGATATCGCAACAAGAAGCACAGTACCGTACTTTTTGTTGTGGATGCCAGCCGGTCGCAAGGTGCGAACAAACGCCTTGCATTTGCAAAAAGCGCAGTGATGGCAATGCTTGAAAAAGCCTATTGTGACCGCGACCGGGTGGGACTAATCTTATTTGGAGATAAGCATGCTACGGTGAAGCTGCCATTTACAAAGAGCGTGGATGTCGCGGCAGAGAACATGCGGGAGCTGAAAGCAAAGGGCAATACACCACTTGCGATGGGGCTGCGTTTGGCAGAACAGGTACAGTTGACGGATCGCCGCAAATATCCGGAGGATATCCATCTCACTGTGCTGATTACGGATGGCAAGTCCAACTATGATATAGAGCCCGGAAATCCCGTAAAGCTGGTGTATCGGGCAGCGGAGGATTTGAGGAAAAATGAGTTGCCGCTTCTGGTGATTGATACCGAAGACAGTATATTCGGAATGGGAATCGGAGCGAGGATCGCAGAGCTTGCAGATGGTGCATATGTGAAATGTGCAGAGTAACCAGATGGATCCAGGCGATAAGAAGGTTAAAAAAATGAACAAGATCGAAGAATATTACAATAAATTCAATGAGGAAAAAAGACTAAATTCCAGGCATGGGCAGATTGAGTACCGCATCACGATGAAATATATTCATGATTATCTGGATGTGCGGATGCAGGAATTGAAGGTCACGAACCGGGAAAATATTAAGATTCTTGATATCGGTGCCGGAACCGGACGTTACAGTGTGTCGCTCTGTGAGGAAGGCTACGATGTGACGGCTGTGGAGCTGGTGAAGCATAACTTAGGTATATTGAAGCAGAAAAACAGCAACGTGCATGCGATGCAGGGAAATGCGCTGCATCTGAAGAAATTGGAAGATAATACCTATGATCTGACACTCCTCTTCGGTCCGATGTATCATCTGATGACGAAGGAGGAGAAGATTCAGGCACTTTCCGAAGCGAAGCGTGTGACGAAGCCGGGCGGAATTATATTGGTCGCCTATGTGATGAACGAGTATGCCGTGGTCGTATATGGCATACAGGAGAACCATCTGGAAGAAAGTGTGAAGAATGGAACACTGGATGCGTCATATCATACGGTACCTGCGGAGGATAGTCTGTATGCATTTGAACGGATCGAAGATATTAACGGCTACAACGAAGCGGTTGGATTGAAGCGGGAGAAGATTTTATCACCGGATGGACCAGCCAATTATATCCGTCCGTTTGTGAATCAGTTAAGTGAGGAGAGCTACGAGCTTTTCGTGGCATATCAGTTGAAGGTGTGTGAACGGCCGGATCTGATCGGAGCAGGAGCACATACGGTGGATATACTGAGGAAGTAGAGGAGAAGAAAGAATGGAACAAGGAAGCCTGCCGGAGCGCTATCTGTCGCGTTCGGTGATTAAACATATACGAAGATTGAATCCGAAGCTTTCGGTATCGGCAGCAGTCGGAAATGATTATGCGAATTTGCACGGAAGCGTAAGTGCAGATGGTATCGGAGATACGCCGTGGATCGCGTGGGTGAAAGCGATGAATAATTTTGCGTGCTCCGGTGGACAGATCGAGGGTGCACGTCTTACGATGCTTCTTCCACAGAATGTAAAGGAGTCATGGATCAAAGGTTATATGGCAGATTTTAATTCCTATGCAGAAGCAAAGGGCATACAGATCTTAGGTGGTCACACCCAGGTGTCTGAAGTGTTTGCGCGGGCGCAGTTTGTTGTGACAATGCTTGGAACAGCAGGCGATTACTGTGCAAATAAAAAGAAGATCAAGCCGGGCTATGATATCGTAATGGTCGGACAGGCAGGTTTGATGGGCGCGGATATAATACTGAAGGAAAAGCGGGAAGAACTGCATACGCGGTTCCCGGATTTTTATCTGGATATGGCAAGTGTCAAGGAAGATGCGTATAGCATTGCGGACGTGGCACGTAGGATTGCGGATTCCGACATGGATATCTGCTATATGCACGATGGCTCATCCGGTGGTGTCTATGGTGCCCTGTGGCAGATGGGCGTCTGGATGGATAAGGGCTTTGAGGTACAGCATGTGGATATACCAATCCGGCAGGAGACGATTGAAATCTGCGAGTTCTTCAATATCAATCCGTACCTGCTTGATGCAACCGGCTGCCTGTTTGTAGTCGTGGAAGATGGAGAGAAGCTGGTGGAATATCTGACAGAGCAGGAAACGGAAGCCGCCGTGATCGGTGTTGTGACAGAGAAAAAAGAGAAGATGATCGTGGTAAATGAACTGGAACACCGGTGCCTGTCTCCGGTGAATGGGGATGAGATACATAAAGTGTTGTAAATGAGAACAAGTGGACTTACAAATGAGTAACAAAAGAGGAAAACAATTAAATAAATATGTACCGGACTATGTGTTATATGATCTGGAGACAACCGGAATCTCTGCAAACTATGATGAGGTAATTGAGATCTCTGCCGTGAAGGTGCGCGGCGGTAAAATCATCGATGAATTCAGCACACTTGTAAATCCGGGACGAACAATTCCGTATGGTGCGAGTGCGGTTAATCACATCTATGATGAGATGGTGGCAGATGCACCGGAGTTTGAAGAAGTGTTACCATTGTTCCTTGCATTTATCGGAAACGATATTCTGGTTGGACATAATATTGCCTCGTTTGATATGAAATTTCTGTATCGGGACTTCGAGAAGTATATGGGTGTGGTACTTCCAAATGATTTCGTGGATACATTGCGCCTTGCAAAAATCGTATTCCCGGATTGGAAGCATCGGAGACTGGGTGATCTTGCGAACTATTATGGCATCTCTACGGTGGGCGCACACCGCGCATTGACAGACTGTAAGATGAACCAGAAGGTATTTGAATTACTTGGAAAAGAGTTGTCTGGGGAAGGAACGGCGGACGCGCGGCAGAATGTTAAGACTTGTCCAAAATGTGGAATGACGATGGTTAAAAGAAAAGGAAAGTTCGGCGAGTTCTGGGGGTGCAAGGGATTCCCGGATTGCCGGTATACGGAGAACATCTAAGGGGAAACAGCAGGTTGCTTTTATCGTAAGCGGTTGTCTGTTAAGATAGCATCATGTTGGACAACCGAGAAGACTGATCTGTCAGTGCTGTGGCATGCCGCTCGAGGATGAGATCATCGGGCATGACCGGGATGGGGCAATGAATGAATCGTATTGCAAATGGTGCTATGCAGATGGCATGTATACATACAGCAATATGGATGATCTGATCGATGTTGCAGTCAAGCATATGGTGACGGATGAATTCTCGGAGGAACAGGCACGGGAATATATGAAGGATCTGCTTCCGAAGTTAGATTATTGGAAGCGGTACGATGAACTGAGCGATGGCGGACAGTTCGATGAATTCAAACATCAGTTGATAAAAGAGATAAATGATCTTCACATCGAAGGATTGCCGAAGGTGGAGAAGCTGAATGCACTCGTCGGTCAGTATGTGAATCTGGCGTATCCACTTCCAAGTGGGGAGACAGTAAAATTCTTAGATGACAAAAAAACCTATCTTGGCAATCAGTTGGAATGTGAGTTCGGTGGAGACCGGTATTTTGGTGTGCTTGCAGGCATGGATTTCATTTTGGTGAGTACCTATGATGCGAGTGGCGAGAATCCGGAGCTAGTCGTATATAAGAAACGGTAATGATGAATAGAAGCGTTAGTGAGGAGCCGAGTGATCGGCTCTTTATTGCATTTCGTCTGAAAAAGATAGAATTATGACACAATTCGGTGTATAATTCAAAGATACATAAAATGCAGGGATATGTATGAACATGATACGGGGTAAAAGGCAGATTTCCATGCATCCGATATCAGAGAAGCGAATGAAGAATCAGGGAGGAATTTACAGATGAAGAAATTACTGACCGTAATGATGGCTGTGATGATGGCATTTTCGTTATCCGGCTGTGGTAATGACGTCATCGTGGATGTCGTGACGAACGATGTAGAAAGTGGAAGCAATCAGGCAGATGCTTCTAACTCAGGAACGGCGCAGGGAGAGCAGACTGCGTCGGCAGAGGTAGCAGAGACTAATCCGGCAGGACTTAAGACGATTCCGTTAGAGGATGTCAAGATCGGTGTGTTGTATATCGGCAGTGCATCAGATACATCGGGATATACATATGCACACGAGCTTGGAATTCAGGGTATGGTCTCAAATCTCGGACTTAAGGAAGATCAGGTTGTGCGCAAGGAATCGATAGACGATGGCGATGATGTAGCAATCAAAAAAGCATTGGATGAATGTATGGATGAAGGCTGCAACATTGTATTTACAACGAGCTGGGGTTACATGGAAGAGACCGCGGCATATGCGGAGAAATATCCGGATGTTTATTTTGCACACGGAACCGGATATATGAGCAATGGAAGCAATTTTACAAACTATTTCGGAAGAATCTATCAGGCGAGATATCTGTCCGGTCTGGTAGCGGGCATGAAGACAAAAAGTAATTTGATCGGGTATGTATCTGCGATGGGCAGCGACAACAGTGAGTGTACCGGTGGTATTGATGCATTTGCAATGGGTGTCGAAGAAGTCAATCCGGATGCGAAGGTGCTGGTGGCAGTGACGAACTCCTGGTTTTCTCCGGAAGACGAGCAGGCGGCTTCCGATGCATTGATTGGCAAGGGCTGCGATGTGTTGGCACAGCATGTTGATACGACAGCTCCGCAGACTGCATCCGAGGAAAACGGAACATGGGCGATCGGATATAATTCTGATATGAGTAAAGAGACACCGGATGCAACGCTGACATCGGTTATCTGGAACTGGAGTGCGTATTACACCTCCTATGTAAATAGTATTGTCAATGCGACATATGACGGTTCGAATTATTATGGCGGTATGGACGAAAGTCTGGTCGGACTGACAGGATTATCTTCTCTGTGCGAGGATGGAACACAGGAGAAAGTAAATGAGATGCAGCAGAAGATTTTGTCCGGAGAATTCGGCGTGTTTGACGGAGAAATCCTTACCAACGATGGAACTGTGATCAGAGAAGAGGGTAAGACATTGGATGATGCGACGATTACCGGTAAGATCAACTGGTATTATCACAATGTGGAAGTCGTAGATTGGAAATAGGGGGGATAGCCGTGAAAATATTTCGCAATTTGAAGCTGCAGTACAAGATGCTTATACTGGCTATCATTCCGGTACTCGTCATGGGTATTGTAGCGATTCTCATTAGTAATACAGTCGTGAAAAATAAATTGCTGGATGATGCGAAGCAGAAACTGAAAGCGACATCGAATGCCGTGCTTGCGGCGTATGATCAGAATGCCGGAGATTATTTTGTAAATGCGACCGGGGATGTGTGGAAGGGTGCTTACAACGTATCACTGTCTACACCTTTTATCGATGATATTGCTGCAAAAACCGGGATTGAGATTACATTCTTTTACAACGATACAAGACTTGTTACATCGTTAAAGGATGCGGACGGGAAGCGGATCCTTGGTTCCAAGGCAGGCGATTTCCTTGTGGAAAATGTCCTGAAGGATGGCAATGAGGTGTTTACCAATCGTGTGCTGGTAGATGGTACTTTCTATTTTGGATATTATGTGCCGGTGCACCAGAATAACAGTGATGAGATCATCGGTATGGTTTTCGCCGGAATGCCGGTCAAGGAGATATATGCGAGCCTGAATCTGATTACCATGATTTTTACAGTAGCAATCGTTGTTATACTGGTAATCGCAGTCATCGGATGTCTGCTTGTTTCCAGAGGAATTGCAAAGAGTATCCAAAGCAGTATGGACGTGGTTAAACAGATTTCGGAAGGCAATCTGAATGTTGAGATCGAGCAGAGTATGTTGGATAGAAAAGATGAGGCGGGAGCTTTGTCATGTAATACGCAGACGCTTATCGATAGCTTATCTGCGATGATTGGCAAGATCAGCAACAATACCATGACCTTGAATGCATCTTCCGAGGAGATGAATGCGGCTGCCGGACAGGCAGGCAATGCAGTTGGAAATATCAACAATGATCTGCACAATATGCTGACCGGAGCTGTCGAACAGACCGGCAACGCGCAGAATATCAAGAACAGCATTCACAATATGAATATCCATCTCGAAAAGACACTCGGGGAAGTGGATCACCTTTCCGATGAGACAAAAGCGATGCTTGACGCCAGAAATGACGTGGATAAATCATTGAATCAGCTCGATGCTTCGAACCAGGATGTTATGACCGAGGTTGAGAACATCCAGAAGCAGACGCAGCAGAATAATGAATCCGTGGAAAAAATCATTGCTGCAGTTAGTTACATCTCCGATATTGCAGATCAGACAAACCTTTTATCTCTGAATGCATCGATTGAAGCAGCCAGGGCAGGTGAAACCGGTAAAGGCTTTGCTGTAGTAGCAGAAGAGATTGGCAAGCTGGCAAACCAGAGCAACGAAGCATCGACGGAAATATCCGAGCTGGTGAATCTGTTAAGCTATAATTCCAGCCAGACGATGGAGATTATGGACAGTGTACAGGATGCTATGAATGATCAGACGAAGAAGCTGGTTGAAACTGCCAATATATTCAAGCAGTTACAGGAGCATGTATCCCATGTTGCAGATGGTGTGGATGTCATTCGTGATGCAACCGTACAGTTAGGGAAAGAAACAGACGAGATTGGTAAAGACATCAAGAACTTAAGTGACATCGCACAGAGAAATGAGGATACAGTTAAGGGAACGATTTCCTTTAGTGATGAGGTGCTTGGCACAGTAAACAGTGTGACCGAGATGTCAACGGAAGTCAGTTCATCTGCCAATGATATGGCAGGCGTGGTTTCACATTTCCGTATGTAGGATTTATATAATAGAAAAAATGAAGAAGCGTTGGTTCAAAATGATGAACCAGCGCTTTTTTTGTGTGTTGAGCTGGAATGCAGAAATTGTGCTTGCACAGATTTCTATATGATGGCTGATATTCATTGAGATCATAAGTGAGATGCCGTAATGAGCTGGAAGAAATTTGACTTAGATTTTACATGGTTTCCACAGAAACATGATAGTAGGGTGTTATATTCCAATTTTATAATAGAGCAGAAATTAGAGGGAGCATCAGAAACAATGTGAATGATTCCAAATGCGACCGACACTCTGTCACCGAGTGGTAATATATTCAAAGTGAGGGAAAAAATATGCCATCTACATATGCACATTACCGGATGGGGCAGGAAGTAATCAAACAGGTTTCTTCCCCTGCCCGCAACATCATTATGAAACATAAACAGCTCTATGATATAGGTCTGCACGGACCGGATATTTTGTTTTACTATCATCCGTTGGTGACAAATCCGGTTAATGCAATCGGGTATGGACTGCACGAACGTTCCGGAAAATATTTCTTTGCCAAGGCGGCTGAGATCATAGAGAAGGTATCGAATAAGGAAGCGGCACTTGCCTATATCTATGGATTCATCTGTCATTTTGCCCTGGATTCCACCTGCCACGGATATATCGATGAGAAGATTGCGCGAAGCGGCGTGTCTCATACAGAAATAGAAGTAGAGTTTGACCGGAGCTTAATGATCGAAGATGGGAAAGACCCGGTTCGACAAGACCTGACGAAGCATATCGTCCCATCCATGGAAAATGCCAGCTTGATTGCACCATTCTTCCAAGGGGCAGAACCGAAGCAGGTAAAAAAAGCGTTGAAGGGAATGATTCAGAACAATCATTTACTGCTCGCACCTTCCAGATTAAAAAGAACGTTGATTTATGTCATACTCCGTCTGTCCGGAAATTACAAAGAAATGCATGGATTGCTGGTAAATTTTGAAGCAAATCCAGCATGTGAGGACAGTACAGCGAAGCTGCATCAGTTGTACGCTGTGGCTAAGAGCCAGGCAGTTACGTTGATTGATGAGTACGGAAAGCATCTGTCGAAGAAAGAGGCGTTGAATGCACTCTATAATTACACATTCAGCGGCAAAGACAAGGAGGCGTAGCAACATGAAGACGAAAATGACAAAGGCTGAGAAAAACTGGGTATTATACGATGTGGGGAATTCTGCGTTTGTGCTGCTTGTCTCAACAATCATGCCGATCTATTTTAATTATCTGGCAGGAAATGCAGGACTCTCATCGGTTGATTATCTTGCGTATTGGGGCTATGCGACTTCTGCTGCAACGATGATCGTTGCATTGCTCGGACCGGTATTTGGTACATTAGCAGACACGAAAGGCTTGAAGAAACCAATTTTCACGGCAACGATGCTGATCGGTGGAATCGGATGTCTGGCACTTGGATTCGCCAGACAATGGATGATCTTTCTGCTCATCTATATTATTGCGAAGACTGGATTCTCCGGGAGCCTGATCTTCTATGATTCGATGCTTGGCGATATCACAACCGAAGAGCGGATGGATAACGTATCTTCACAGGGGTATGCGTGGGGCTATATCGGAAGCTGCGTGCCGTTTGTCTTATGTCTGGGAATCGTGCTCGGTGCAGGGAAGATCGGAATCAGTATGGAGCTTGCGATGATGATTTCATTTGCAATCGTTGCGGTCTGGTGGATCGGTGCGACAATTCCGCTTCTTAAGATCTACAAGCAGAAGCATTATGTGGAACGGCAGCCGAGGGCGATTCGGAACAGTTTCAAGCGTCTGGGTGTCACTCTGAAAAATGTAAGAAACGAGAAGAAAATATTCCTGTTCCTGCTGGCATTTTTTTTCTACATTGATGGTGTCTATACGATCATTGATATGGCAACCGCCTATGGAACTGCGCTCGGATTTGACAGTACGAAACTGCTTCTGGCACTGCTTGTCACACAGATCGTAGCATTTCCTTTTGCAATCATATTCGGCAGATTATCTACCCGCTATAAAACAGAACGACTCATTACGATCTGTATTGCCGCGTATCTAGGCATCGCTGTATTCGCAATCTTCCTGAAGGCGCAGTGGCAGTTCTGGATTCTGGCGATTCTGGTTGGCATGTTCCAGGGCGGAATTCAGGCGTTGTCCAGATCATATTTCGCCAAGATCATCCCTCCAGAAAAATCTGGCGAATATTTCGGACTGATGGACATATGCGGAAAGGGCGCATCCTTCCTTGGAACAACCGTGATCAGCCTGATCTCGCAGGTTACCGGCAAGGTAAATATCGGAGTAGGCGCGATCTCCGTGTTCTTTGTCCTTGGAATGATTGTATTTCGGATGGCGACCGCGGAGGAGAAGGGAGAAGTAAGGAAAGCGGAGATGAGATTGGGGGAAGATGGTGTATAGGGATAGATAGACTTATATAGTTGGAACTTTGCAACACCCAGGCTTTGACTTGGGTGTTTTTTGATGGTAGAAATTTGAGTAGTACGATAAAATGTTTATTGTGATTCTTGAAATAAAATGAGAGAGGGGGATTTTATATTGAATCAAAGAAATGCAGGAAGATATGCTTTTCAATAATGCTAAAAAGGCATTGTCAGAAGCACAGGAGCGACTTAATAGCAGATGTGAGCAGATAAAGTCACAGGTATCGGAAGTGAAAGCACAGGTCAAATCTACAGCTAAGAGCATAGTCGATGAGGCAAAAGAAAAGGGAAAATCTGCATTATACAGAGTGTCTGAGTTCTTAGAAATTAAGAAAAGACTTCTTGATATCCGGGAAAATGTAAGAGGTGCAATCAAGACCACGGATAAGGATATAGCAAAGACAGCACTCCTCGCAATAGGATTTCGTGAGGCTGGTCAGACAGTAGCCAATGCATTTCGTACTTTTGCTGACAAGCCAGAGGTGGATTATTCACAGAAAGAGCAGAAACATCCCATTACAAAGACGCTGCTTGCACCTATGAAAGCAGTGAAAAAGATGCTTGTATCAATGGAGCTTCATCTGGATGCTTCGATTGATAAGCTTGATAATCTGGTTATGAATGTGCAGCTTGATAAGGAACATATGGAGAATACGAAAGCGCAGAAACAGACAGAGCCAGAGAGGGTAGAAGCTGAGCGAGTGGAAGCAGAGATTGTATATTCACCGATGGTCGCTGAACCACAGGAGTATCAGTATAATGCAGATGAATTTGAGGCTAGAGGTGTGGATGAGGTGAAGCTGGAAGCGGCACATAAGGAAGTATCGAAGGTAAGAGAAGATTAAGCCAGATAGATGTGAGGACGTGGGAGAAATTCTGCGTCCTTTTTAATGCGGATAAATATGATAGATGGTATAATAAAAAGGATTGGAGGATTAAATATGCTGACTACACCATTGGGAGATATAGAAATATACATAGATGATAAAAAAATAGAATATGGCGAAAGAAATATTAGAATATCAGACAAACTATGTCCAGATATAGATGGTAGATATAGCATAGAAGTTAATTTTATCCCAGATGGTAAAATCCATGCTATTTCTTGCAGAATTAAGGATTATATTTCATCCAAAGAAGACGGAATAGAATCAGGTGAACGATTGGAGTTGAAGTCATTTTACAGAGATAATACTAAATTGTCGATAGGTATGGAAGGTGATGCAGGATATTATCCTGATGGAACACGTGCATCAGATGTGTATGATCGCCACTATCATGGGACTGGACAGAGCAATCCGCTGTGGGAATCAATCTGTGGACTCCGTGTATAACCATCGCGGGATTTTATTCATTTGATTTTGGTTCTGTTCATAAAATAATGCAGAAATTGTGTTATAATATCCTTGCAAAGATAAAAACACGTCCCGGTAGGTAGTCCGGGAGCAACAGAAATGTTGTCAGTAACCTGCCTCCTTTGGTTGTCCGTTCTTTGTAGTATCGCACTTAAAGGAGGGAAACATCATGGATACGGGTGTATCTAAACTAACAGTTCTTTTTGAAGATCCATTTTGGATTGGCTTGTACGAACGTGAATATAACGGACGCTACGAAGTCTGTAAAATTACATTCGGAGCAGAGCCAAAAGATTATGAGGTGTATGATTTTTTATTGAAGAACTGGGACAAACTTAGGTTCAGTCCATCCATAGAAGCGGAGGTTTCTGCTGACAGACATATCAATCCCAAGCGTATGCAGCGTTTGATACGCAAGCAGACTGCTGATACTGGTATTGGTACGAAAGCACAGCAGGCATTGAAACTTCAGCAGGAGCAAGGAAAGCTGGAACGAAAGTCTCGTTCTCGTGAACAGCGAGAGGAAGAAAAGCAATTACAGTTTGAACTGCATCAGAAAAAACGCAGAGAAAAGCATAAAGGACATTGACCTATTTTGTGATTCTTAATGCAAGATTTCGAGAGAGCATCTATCGGAAACGGTAGGTGCTTTTCTTATGCATATTTTTTGAAAGGAGCGTGATTACTATGGGATTATTCAGTGGACTTTTTAGGTCGAGAGATGCCCCTAAGAACAGTACGGCAGGCAGTGCTTACCGATTTTTTCTTGGTGGGAGTACCTCCGGAAAGAATGTAAATGAGCGTTCTGCCATGCAGATGACAGCGGTGTACTCCTGCGTGAGAATTCTGTCAGAAACGGTGGCAGGCCTGCCCCTTCATCTTTAATCAAGCGGTGAGAAGTATTAAGGGACACGATAAATATCAGTTAGAGGTCAGAAAATGCGTATAACTTAAAATAGCGGCGGTATCTTCGAGATTGAGGATACCGCTGTTTTCAGGTTAAGCAGGAAGCTTATTCACCGAAGTAAAGTTTCTTTGCAAGTGCCTGAGCTGCTTTGATGTCGGCGTAGCCCTGCGATTTACCAAGTCCTAATTCATCAAGAATCTGTCCTTTGGTGTAATCCTCGCAGATAAGGTCGAGAATACGACCATACTTCGGATTGATTTCGTGAATCTTTTTTAAGAGATCCTGAATAATTATACGGAGCATAACGGTTTCTTCAAGATTCTCCGGAGAGGCAGGTTCAAAGCCTTTGCTATCTTCTGATGTGGCTTCGTCCATAAACTGGTCAAGAGAGAGAACATCATCTGATTTAAAAGATGCAAAGTGTGCTCTGACATCAGTATTGAACTGCTTAAGGGCAGCAGGCTTGTCCTCAATTTTTACAGGTGCAAATGCTACCAGAACCTTGTTAGGTCCGATATGCCAAGTCTCAAGGTTGTCCTGGCACATATTGAAATGTTTCACCATTTCCCAGTCCACGCGGATTGGTACGAGGCATTCTCCCGGCTGAAGTGGGAGATTGTTGTAACTGCGACGGTTGTCGTAGTTGTGGTTGTCGTTGGTTGACTGATGATTTTCAGTAGTTGTCTGTACATTTGCATTGATTTCCATATCGTGCGGCCTCCAGTGTCCGCGGAATGCGGAACGAAGGCTTCGATATGAAATTCAGATAGGCATCGATTGTCTTATTCATGGCACGTCTCCGTTCCTTAAAATAAGCAATCAGGCTTCTTAGCCCCTGATGCGGTTTGTAAGGTTCACCACAATTCAGCTCTAAGAAGTGCCGCGTCCGACAACTGAATGTGATGGAGCAGTTTAGTGTCATGCTCCGGACGTGATAGCTTTTTGTATAAAGGCACAGCTTTATCTTGAGAAAAAAGTTCTCTTGATGTACAATTAAATATGAATAAGTGGGATTGAGTTTGATTGGAACAATATAGTGATGAGTTTGAATCCCTTCATTTGTACTTTGGCGGTATCGCCTTTACATTGAATATTTTAGTATAGGCGGAGGAAAAGTTCCCGGACAGGAACATGGACATTTCACAATAGTTTGCAGACATTTCACGGACAATACAGACAGAGAAAAGAGGGATTGATAATTGAGAATGAAATTCGATGAATTTTTCTTGAATTTTTATATATCAAGATCCTCTGGCGGATTAACTAACCACAGAGCAAAAAAGAAGATAGTAGAATTTTTTATAATGGCAGCGATCCCAGAAGAAAGCTGGGGAATACTTCCCACATCGGATAGTAGCTATGAAAAATGGTTGAATGGCACCAGAACTTTTGATCCTGCAGTGTGGCATGAAATCGCAGAGAAATACAAGGAAGATAGATTTTTGGAAATTGTTATCAAGGAGTTAAATGATGGTGTCTTGGTAACCGTTATGGACAGATTTGGAATAAAAGTCGCGACTGTCAATGAAATTGATAAGGAACTTTTTATAGTAGCTATAGGACAACAGTTTCATGAAATAGCAAAGGGATCTGGAAGTGCAGAGAACATTGTTAAGAATGTTTATGAAAATACAGAAAGCAAAGAAATATTTCCAGTGTATAAGCAGAAAGCTTTGGCGGAGTATTCAAAGGTAAAGACAAATTTTTCAGATGAGCTATGTGATATGGAAGAAGTCTTTATCTGCAATACACTTAGCACAGTTGATAGTGCGTATTCAAGAAGAGGTTTGCCTGCTAGAGGAACGGTAATACAAGATGCGACTCTTGATAAAATAGCAGAACAATCTAATATGGTTGCCCTCATTGCCAATGGTGGTATGGGCAAATCTATGATGTTGAGGCACTTGTTTGTAGAATCAATGAAAAAATATTCTGAGACGGGTGTAATGCCTATATTGGTTGAATTAAGAGATTACAGATTTGCAGGATGTGATCTGTTTAGCAGTATTATGAAATCTGTAAATTTGTTTGATTCTTCATTCAATGAAGCTGCTGCAGATAAGGTATTAAGGGCAGGAAAATGTCAAATATTACTGGATGGATTAGATGAAGTAGATCCTTCAGATGTTATAGGATTTCAACATAAGCTGAGAGATATGATAAAAACTTATCCATTAAATCAATATGTCATAACATCCAGAGAATGTGATGTGGCAAAGTCAATTGGGTTTAGAAGCAGACTATATCTGATGCCATTTGACGAAAAGCAGACAAGTGATTTGATAGATAAGCTTATTAGAGATGATGACGCAAAGGCAGAAATTATCAGAAATCTTAAAGAGGGATATTTGAACAAGCATGGCGAATTTGCTTCTAACCCAATGCTGCTTACGTTCTGTATTATGAATTATCCATCATATCAGTCGTTTTATGATAATCCACATGAATTCTATCGATCTGCATACGATACGATTTTATCGGACCACGATATGGAAAAAAGCCCTTTAGACAGGGTATTTCGGAGTGCAGACAGTCAGGATGATTTTACAGACGTGTTCAGGGAATTTTGTGCTATATCGTACGTGGAAAGAAAATTTCAGTTCAATAAAATGACTTTTGAAGCCATCTTTAAGAAATTGAAATCAACGAAGCAGGTAGCCAATCCGAGAATCATGAACAAGACGAATTTCCTTCATGATGCGTGTGCTACGGCATGTATGATGTATGAGGCAAAGTCGGATATCTTATACATAGATCCGGGATTTCAACAGTTTTTGTTTGCTGAATATAATTATTTTGCAGAACCGGATGAAGTAGAAGCGATGGGTAGAAAGCTGTGGACGGTGCCGGAATCGGAATTCAATGGCGGTATAGCTTTTGAAATGCTCTATGAACTTTCAGATGAAAAGGTTGAGGTATGTTTGGATCTGCCCTATCTGGATATGATATTCAAGGATAAGGCGGAAGAGGAATCCTTTAATGCATTCTTGGTACATGGATTCCGTGAGATAAAGAGTGCATTGATTGACAGGGCTGTTATAGAAGAATGCAAGCAGAAAAGCGGCATTATCGGGAAATATGCTATTGCAAGCAAAAGTGAGCCAAAGTCAGTCATCTTATCAATGATGCTTAAGCGTTTAAATATGGATATGGATAATCCGTCAGCGATGGCAGCTCCGATGATTGATATGGAAGCTCTTTATCCGGAAGCTGAAAGTAAGGCAATTATTGGAGAGAAGGTCTTTGATCAGAGCACACAGAAATATTCTCTGAATCTCAGAAAAGTTGAAAGGGATAAGGTAGAGAGATTAGAAGGTAGCGATTTTGTACTTACGGATGATGCTGGAAAGGTTATTACTTTTGGATATGAATATAAAGCCGACATGAGTCAGCTGGAAAAGAGACTTGCAAGATATATGGCATTGTTTACCCTTATCAAAAGTGATGAGGTCATCAAGAAAAAATATGAACGGCTCAAAGCATATTATGATGAGCTGGTAGAGAAACATAGAAACAATGAATTTTAATGGAGGTTACTTTATTGGATATTAACATGAGTAATATTAATGATGTGGAAAGATGGCTTAGCCTGGAAGAGATTGCTAAACATGTGGGATGTAGCAAAGATACAATTCGTGCTTGGATAAAAAAAGGAACAGTTCCATATCACAAAGTGGGAAGAATGTATAAATTTAAAATATCAGAAGTGGATGCATGGATTGAAAGCGGCCAGAGTGCCGACGCAGACAAATAATTGGAAAACGGGAGGATTATACAATGGTCGATACTAAAAAAGAACAGGAAAGAGAAGAATTACATCGTGCGATTTGGGCGATTGCCGATGAACTTCGTGGTGCTGTAGATGGATGGGATTTCAAGAACTATGTTCTGGGTACCATGTTTTACAGATATATTTCTGAAAATATTACCGCGTATATAAATAGTGGTGAAGTTGAGGCCGGAAATATAGATTTTGATTATGTGAAGATGGCTGATGAAGAAGCAGAAGAAGCACGTGAAGGATTGGTTCAGGAAAAAGGTTTCTTTATACTTCCAAGTGAACTGTTCTGCAATGTAAGGGCGAGAGCAAGTTTGGATGAAAATCTTAATGAGACTTTAGAACAAGTATTCCGTCATATCGAGGAATCAGCTCAGGGAAGTCAATCCGAAAATAGTTTTGCTGGGTTGTTTGATGATTTTGATGTAAATAGTAATAAGCTTGGAAGTACTGTAGCCAAGCGAAACGAGAGACTTGTAAAATTGTTAGATGGTGTGGCTGCAATGAATCTAGGTTCTGTAAAGGATCATGATATCGATGCCTTTGGAGATGCATATGAGTATCTTATGACAATGTACGCTTCCAACGCTGGTAAGTCTGGTGGAGAATTTTTTACACCAGCAGATGTGTCTGTGCTTCTTACAAAACTTGGAACAGTGGGAAAGACTACTATTAATAAGGTATATGATCCTGCATGTGGTTCTGGTTCTCTCCTTTTGAAGGCAGAGAAACTTCTTGGAAAAGAGGCTGTTACGAGTGGTTTCTATGGACAGGAAATCAACATTACTACATACAATCTTTGCCGTATCAATATGTTCTTGCATGATATTGGTTTTGATAAATTTGATATTGAGTGTGAGGATACGTTAACAAATCCTCAGCACTGGGACGATGAACCATTTGAATTGATTGTTTCAAATCCACCTTACTCCATTAAATGGGCAGGAGATGATAATCCTCTTCTAATCAATGATCCGAGATTTGCACCAGCAGGCGTGTTGGCACCTAAGAGTAAGGCAGACATGGCATTTATTATGCATTCGCTTTCATGGTTAGCACCGAATGGAACTGCGGCAATTGTATGTTTTCCTGGAATTATGTATCGTGGTGGGGCAGAAAAAAAGATTCGTCAGTATCTAGTAGATAACAACTACATTGATTGTATAATCCAGCTTCCAAGCAATCTGTTCTTCGGGACATCTATTGCAACCTGTATTATGGTTATGAAGAAGGGGAAGAAGGATAATAATATTCTGTTCATTGATGCTACAAATGAATGTATAAAAGTGACTAATAACAATAAACTGACAGGTGATAATATCGATAATATTGTTAAGTGGTTTGCTGAGCGTGAGAAAATTGAGCACACGGTTCATCTGGCTACTTATGATGAAGTAGTACAGAATGACTATAACTTGTCTGTAAGCACATATGTAGAGGCTGCGGATAAGCGTGAAAAGATTGATATTACTAAACTGAATGCAGAAATTTCAGATATTGTGGTGAGAGAACAAATTCTTAGGGATAAGATTGATAGAATCATTGCCGAGATTGAGGGGTGATGTAAATGAATAGATTAGAAGAGCTTATTTTCAGATGTTGCCCGAATGGTGTTCCATATTTGAAGCTTGATACTGTGTGTGACATCGGGAAAGGTGTACAGTTCAATAAATCTGATATGCAAGAAGAGGGAAGTTATCCGGTAATAAATGGCGGAGTAAATCCTTCTGGTTATATTGAAAAGTATAATAATGATGAGAATACAATTACAATTTCACAGGGAGGGGCTTCTGCAGGATATGTTAATTGGATAGAAACCAAATTTTGGGCAGGAGCACATTGTTATGTGCTTAAACCAAAGCAGTCGGTTTTAAAACGATTTGTGTATCATTTTATTAAGTCTATGGAATATAAACTCCAAGAATGCCAATATGGAGCAGGTATTCCTGCACTTGCAAAGAAGACAATTGCAAGGTTAATGATTCCTGTGCCTCCAATTGAGGTGCAGAGTGAAGTTGTCCGAATTTTGGACAATTTCACGGAGCTTACAGCGGAGCTTACAGCGGAGCTTACAGCGGAGCTTACGTTTAGAAAAAAGCAATTAGATTATTATCGAGAAAATTTAATTGTAAATAGCGAGGGTGAAATAAAGAAATTAGGCGAAGTAGTAGATATTTATTTGGGACTTACAGCAACACCTAAGTATACAGATTCTGGCGTCAAATTCATTTCAGCGCAGAATACATCTAGTGACTATTTGGATTTGGAAAATGTGAAGTATATTTCTGAAAATGACTATAAAAAGGCTACTTCTAATGCAAAACCTAAACGAGGAGATTTATTATTTACGAGAGTAGGTTCGAATTTAGGACATCCAGTGATTGTTGAAACAGATGAAGAGCTCTGCATATTTGTAAGTCTGGGATTTTTACGAATAAAGAAAAATGAAGAAGTATCCGTACGATATTTAAAGCATTGGATGAATACAGATCTGTTTTGGAGCCAGGTAAGAAAAAATGTACATGGTGCCGCAAAGGTTAATTTAAATACAGGTTGGTTGAGAAAATTTGAAATATCTATTCCGACACTTAGTAAGCAAAATGAAATAGCAGATGTATTAGATCAAATGGATAGAATCTGCTCGGATTTTATAAGTGGCTTGCCTGTAGAAATAGAGGCTCGCCAGAAGCAATATTCATATTATAGAAATAGGTTGTTATATTTTGAAAACAAAGCGTAAAAAGGAGGTGTAACAAGTGCCGTATTTTAATATAGTTGCAGCAACAAGTGAAAATACTGTTGTAACAGAATATGAATCGGTGAAGTCACGTTCTGATTCATATCAGTCAGAAGCGGAACTGGAAAAGGAATTCATACGCCTTCTTTGTGAGCAGGGATATACATATTTACCTATCCATACAGAAAAGGATCTGATTGCAAATTTGCGTGAAAGATTGGAAGAACTGAATAATTATAAGTTCTCAGATTCTGAATGGGACAGGTTCTTCAATGAAGCAATTGCTAATCCGAATGACAAGATAGAAGACAAGACCAGAAAAATACAAGAAGACTTTGTTCAGGTATTAAAGCGTGATGATGCCCTTACTAAGAATATTTTGCTTATTGATAAAAAAAATATTCATAATAACAGACTGCAGGTAATTAATCAGTATGTTATAGGAATTGAACAGGGGGCTAAGCACGATAATAGATATGATGTTACGATTCTAGTGAATGGTCTTCCTTTAGTTCATGTGGAATTGAAGCGTAGAGGTGTTGCCATCCGGGAGGCATTTAATCAGATTAACAGATATCAGAGAGATTCTTTCTGGGCTGGAAGCGGTCTGTTTGAGTATGTTCAGATTTTTGTTATTTCTAACGGAACAAACACAAAGTATTATTCAAACAGTACACGTTTTAATGCGATTAAGGATGCTACTTCTGGAAAGACCAAAAAAGAAAAGACAAGCAACAGTTTTGAATTTACATCATTCTGGGCCGATGCAAATAACAGAGTGATTCCGGATCTGATTGATTTTACGAAGACATTCTTTGCAAAACATACTATTCTGAATATCCTTACAAAGTATTGTGTATTCACATCTGAGAATATGTTGATGGTTATGCGACCATATCAGATTACTGCTACAGAGAGAATACTTAATCGTATAGAGATTGCTCATAATTACAAAAAGTATGGAAATATTGCAGGTGGTGGATACATCTGGCATACAACTGGTTCCGGTAAGACTTTGACATCATTTAAGACAGCAAGGCTTGCGTCTAACTTAAGTTTTATAGATAAGGTCTTGTTTGTTGTAGACCGTAAGGATCTGGATTACCAGACTATGAAGGAATATGACAGATTTGAAAAGGGAGCTGCCAATAGTAACTCTTCTACGGTAATTTTAGAGAGGCAGCTTAGAGATAGTAAATCCCATATCATTATCACAACCATTCAGAAGTTGTCATCTTTTATCAAGAAATATAAGGAGCATGCTGTTTATGATAAGCAGGTTGTAATAATTTTTGACGAATGTCATCGCAGTCAGTTTGGTGATATGCATGCTGCTATTGTGCGTAGCTTTAAGAAATATTATATGTTTGGGTTTACTGGTACTCCGATATTCCCGGCGAATTCTGGTGCAGTAAGAAATCCGAAATTATTTACCACAGAGCAGACATTTGGAGATCAGCTTCATACATATACGATTGTAGATGCCATCAATGATAAGAATGTACTTCCATTCCGTGTTGATTATATAAAGACTATGGATACGGATGCAGATATTGATGATGAACAAGTGTGGGATATTGATCGTAAGAAGGCATTTGAAGCACCTGAACGTATTGCTTTAATCGCAAAATATATATTAGAACATTTTGATCAGAAGACTTACCGTGGAGATAAGACCTATGTTTATAGCACACTGACTAATATAGCTGAGGTTGCATCTTCTGACAGAGGCAAGGTGGAAGAGATAAAACAGAAGCAGAGAGTAAGTGGATTTAATTCTATCTTTGCTGTTTCATCTGTGCCGATGGCAAAGCTTTATTACGATGAGTTCAGAAGACAGATAAAGGCTGATCCGACAAAGAACCTTAAAATTGCGGTTATATACAGCTATGGAGCGAATGAAGAAGAGGCTGATGGGATTCTGGATGAAGAGAACCCAGAAGATACATCTGCGCTTGATCAGACCGCAAGAGATTTTCTTGATTCCGCAATTCTGGATTATAATCAGATGTTCCATACGAATTATGATACTTCCAGTGATAAATTTCAGAATTATTACAAGGATATCTCTCTTCGTATGAAGAATAAGGAGTTGGATCTTCTGATTGTAGTAAACATGTTTCTTACAGGTTTTGATGCCACTACGCTGAATACATTGTGGGTGGATAAGAATCTGAAAATGCATGGCCTGATTCAGGCATTTTCACGTACAAATCGTATTCTGAACAGTATTAAGACTTTTGGTAATATTGTCTGCTTCAGAAATCTGCAGAAGAGAGTGGATGCCGCTATTTCGTTGTTTGGAGATAAAAATGCTGGTGGTATTGTTCTGATGCAGAGTTTCAAGGACTATTACTATGGGTATGAGTCTGTTGATGGAAAGCAGATGCCGGGTTATGTTGATATGATAGAGGACTTGAATAACAAGTTCCCCTTGTCTGAGCCGCAGATAATAGGAGAGCAGAATCAGAAAGATTTCATAGCTTTATTTGGTGCGATTCTTAGAATGAGAAATCTTCTTTCATCATTTGATGAGTTTGCAGGTAAAGAAGGCATTACAGAAAGAGACCTTCAGGATTACCTTGGAAGATATCAGGATCTGAGAGATGAGTGGAAGCGAAAACGTGAAAACGGCGAAATCACAGACATTATCGACGATATTGTTTTTGAAGTTGAACTGATTAAGCAGATTGAAATTAATATTGATTACATCCTTATGCTGGTTAAGAAATATCATGATACACATGGGGAAGATAAGGAACTGCTTATCACTATCAGAAAAGCAGTTGATGCCAGTCCCGAACTGAGAAGTAAAAAGGCTTTGATAGAAACATTTATTGCCGGTATTAACGATGTGGATGATGTTATGCTGGAATGGCAGGATTACATCGTTGCTCAGCGTGAGAAGGATTTAATTATCATTATTGAGCAGGAGAAACTGAAACCGGATGAAACACGTAAGTTCCTAGAGAATTGCTTCCGTGAAGGAGAGGTAAAGACAACCGGAACAGATATAGATAAATTGTTGCCCCCTGTCAGTCGATTTGGTGGAGGCGGTGCCAGAGCTAAAAAGAAAAAGACGGTCATCGAAAAACTCATGGGGTATTTCGAGAAGTATTCCGGGCTTGGCGTTGTTGCATTTAAGGCAAAACAGGAGGAAGATAAGGTTATAACTTATGACTTTGCTAAAACTCCAGTATATATGGTAGCAGAGGAAGCTGCTGAATATGGCAAAAAAGAAGATTAAGGGGTGAAACTATAGAACGTGCCAAAGATAGATGAAAGAATACGTGATATTGACAAAACGATTTGCCAGAATATAGATTTGATAGATTTTGAGACAGTTTCAAGAGCTTTGGTATCGCAGAATCTTCTGAGCCAGTCGAGAAATCTTGTAGAGCATGTTGCTGTAAAGGCATATGCAGATGCAAAGGGTGAAGATTTAGAAGCAGACTGGGAAACTATTCCATCTGCTATCGAATATATCAAGCACCATAACAAGTTTCAGTTCTTGCGAAAGTTTCATGTTTTTTTGCAGGAATCCAAGTCTCATTATACACCTGATGGAGAAGGCGCTGAGAGACTTGTATTGAAATATTATAAGTTTTACATGATATTGAGAAATTTTGTGAAGCACGAATATCAGATGGATATCCTTCACAACCTTGAAAAATTTCCAATTAATACAGATCACGCAGTTCAGGATTATCATGATAAAATTGCAGAACGTTTGGAACTTAGGAGAGAAATTAGAGATTTTGCGCATAATCCTAGAATGTATGTGCACAAAGTAGTACCGTTTGTGTCTGGAAATAATGTGTATTATGAAATAGTGCTCACTCCAGCATATGATACGACAAGTAAGTTTGATAGATTCGTATGTTATTCAAAGATAATGGTTCCATCACATTATTCAGCCAAGATGGATATCTATTATGAAACCATTGAGGTGGATGGACGAAAAATGCCTGTAAATATTCTTACGGATTTCATGGTATCTATTAGACCGTGCGAACTGAATAACTTTGCAAAGATTTTGGGGGATAATATCAAAATGTCACCCAGCCATTCTGAATATATTGGAATGATGCAGTATCTCTCTAATTCTGGTGCAAGCTTGTTGGATGTGGTGACAGCTCCGAGAGATATTTATACTCTGATAAAGCAGACGATGTTTGGAAAGAGCCAGGTACATTATTTTGAATATGTTCTGGATAAATGCAGGAGATTAATCAGAACTAAGAGTGCAGGCTCTACGACAGTAAGATATTTACTTCATACTTTGAATAATAAAGTGATAAAGAATCAGCTGGGTAGCGGTAGTTGTTGGAAGCTATCCGATTTGTATCTTGATTGGGGATGTATACCATTTGATCAGATGCCTTTTGCAACATCATTAAGACAACATAACCCAGAGAGTGCAGAGTTATTTGGCAGTTTGTCAGCAGATAACAGGAAGCATGAGTTTGTTGCCAGATACATTATTTCCAATATGAGTATCAATGCTGTTTTATATACGCCTGTGAAAGAACTAGAAGAATATACAGATAATTTGGATGCTGAAATAACGGCATTCAATAATCGTTTGTATTTCAAGCATACCAATAGACGGATTGAGAAGTTTGGCCAGAGCTTATATATTCAGGGAGCATTTCAAAATACAAAGAAGATTATTGATAAGCTTAAGGAAATGTCGACAGAGGGCATTCCAGAATATCAGGAAGATGTGAGCTTCTGGTTAGATCTGATTGCTGATGTGGACAGTGAAGAGAAGAAACATATACTACAGAATATGTTTGATAAGACCAAAGTATCTTTAATTTACGGTGCAGCCGGTACTGGAAAAACATATTTGATTAACCACATTGCCAATTATATGAGGGAGAAATCCATTCTGTTTTTAGCTAATACCAATCCAGCGGTTGAAAATCTGAGACGTAAAGTTACAGCAATAGATCCACAGAAATGTGAATTTATGACGATTAAGAAATTCCTTATGTCGAGGTATAATTGTACCGATTACGATATTCTTGTAATGGATGAGTGCAGTATGGTTAGTAATTCTGATATGGCAGATATCATTGATAAAATCTCTTGCGAGATCATGATACTGGTAGGCGATACATATCAGATTGAATCCATAACATTTGGTAACTGGTTCTCAATGGCAAAGTACTTTGTTCCGGCATACGCATGGAATGAATTAGAAAAGCCATATAGAACAAAGGATGAACATTTGCTGGAGTTCTGGAGAAAAGTAAGAAATCTGGATGATGATTTGACAGAATATATTGTTAATCATCGTTATTCTACCAGTTTGGATTCATCGGTGTTTGATAAGAAGTCAGCGGATGAGATTATTCTATGTCTAAATTATGATGGCCTTTACGGCATTAATAATATCAATAGATTTTTACAAGAGAATAATAAATCGAAAGCATACCGCTGGGGGCTTTGGACATTTAAGGTTGGAGACCCTATTTTGTTCAATGAGACGGAACGATTTATGCCAGTTCTTTACAATAATTTGAAAGGAAAAATTGTTGATATTTCATTGGATGAAGAAGAGGACTGCATATGGTTTTCTATCAAGGTCGAGAAGGAAATCTCAGAAGATGAGGTATGGCATACAGATTTGAAATTATTGGAATCGGATGAAGAAGGTAAATCAATTGTGAAGTTCCGTGTTACAAGGAAGAAAGATTCTGATGATGACAAGGAATTTGCGGATGATACAGATATTCCATTCCAAATAGCTTATGCTGTTTCTATTCATAAGGCGCAGGGTTTGGAATATGATTCGGTCAAAGTGATTATCACAGAAGAAGTGGATGAAATGATAACTCATAATATTTTCTATACTGCGATAACACGGTCTAAAAAGCATCTGAAAATCTATTGGAGTCCAGAGACTCAGGAGAAGGTTATCGGTGGATTCGAATTGGCTGATGCAAAAAGAGATGCATCAATTTTTAAAGCACAGACAGGAATGAAGATGTATAAAGTGAGGTAGGTGCACTAAAATGTGATTTGCAGTCTGTTTGGACTGCTGATAGATATGAATGAAAGTATAAACAATGGAAGGGGGGATATTGTTGCAGACATTATATATATTCGGCAATGGTTTTGATATAGCACATGGAATAAGAACGCCATATGCAGCTTTTAGAGAATTTTTGAAAGAGAATCATGAGTCTTTTTTAACTACTTTCGAAAGTATGTATAATATTCGACCCTTAGATGATACGGAACCCTGGTATACGAAAGAGGCTCAAGAAAGATGGGATAAGTCGGTTATTAATGATTTGTGGTGGAGTTTTGAAGAAAAAATAGGGCATCCGGATGTTGAGGGAATGTATGATTCTGCTTATTCTATGGTAGATACAATGCCTATGGAGGGCATAATTGATACTATGAATGTATACTGGAGGGAACAATACGGATTTGTAGATAAACTCCAAAAGTACGTATTAGAATGGTTACAAACTATTGATACATCCCAAGCTATGTGTAAAAAAGATAGTCTCATTAATAACAGAAATGATCTGTTTATGAGTTTTAATTACACAGATACTCTTGAAAAGGTTTATGGCATAAAAGACGTACTTCATCTGCATGGAGGTATCCCATCATGTTGCGAAATAGCCCCTATAATGGGACATGGAAATAAGTACATAATTGATTTATATCGCAGGAAAGCAAAAGAGGCGCAGGAGGAATATGTTGAATGGTATGAAAGCATATGTAATGCAATTGCTGATTTTTGTGAGTCGTTGTATAAGGATACTGATGCGATAATAAGTGAGAATGATGATTTTTTTTCAGCTTTGTGGGATGTTAATCAAGTTGTATGTCTGGGAATGTCTTTTGGAGATGTTGATGTTCCATACCTTGATAGAATTGAATATGAAGTTCGTCCAGAAACAAAATGGTTGGTTTACTATCATAGTGATGAGGATCTTAAGCGCCTGAAAAGCGTTTTTGGAATTACGGGTATTTCAAGAAAGTTTGAAGTATACTTTCGTAAAAGTGATAACTTCTGGGACAGGTGAAAGTAGGTGACTTCTTTGGAATTAATAGATGAGATTGAAGAACTAATTATGATGCATCAGGAAGGTCCTTATTGGGATTTCAAGCGGGAGTGGTATGATGATAGTAAGGATGGAGATCTGCTTATTGATATAATTTGTATGGCTAATAATCTGGTGGATAGAGATGCGTATATTATTATTGGTGTCAACGAAGAATGTGATTATGCTATACAGGATGTGTCACAGGATGCAAATCGTAGAAATACTCAGATGCTTACGGATTTTATCAGAGGTAAGAAATTTGCAGGTGATTTTCGCCCGGTTGTTACTGTGGAGCAAGTACACTTGGATGGTGGACTGGTAGACGTTATTGTGGTTCATAATAGTATAAATACACCATATTACTTAAAAGAAAAGTATAAGGGAATATTTGCTAATAATATTTATGTAAGGCTTCAAGATAGTAATACACCCGTTGATAAATCTGCAGATTTTCATCATGTTGAGTATCTTTGGAAGAAAAGGTTTGGAATGCTGCTTTCACCAATTGAAAAAGTGAAGTTGTATTTGAAGCATCCTGAACATTGGGCAAATAGTCCATCAAGCGAAGATAGGAAATACTATAAGTATGCTCCGGAATTTACGATTGATCATACTTATGAGCCGGAGGATGACAGGACTGGTTATGAGTACTATTTGTTTGCACAGACCGATTCAAGACCGTATTGGAGTGAAATAAGAATATGTTATCACCAGACTGTTCTGGCAGAGCTTGGTGGTGTGATTCTTGATGGCGGGAGGTATTTTACAGCAACACCGGATAGAGATGGAATATCGCTTACAGAATATCATAACTGGGATGTGCCGTATCGTTATATGGTAAAAGGAAGGCTAAATTATTTGGTGCATGAATTTTATTATGTAGATGATGGTGATGAAGCGCGGCATTCACATAATGAGTATGAAGGGTGTATTTTAATATTTAAGGATGAAAAAGAGCATCAGCGATTCAGGATATATGTCAGAGAAAATTGGTATAGAAAAGATGCATTTGCAAATGATATATGGATTCCTCATATGGAACAACTACCAGGTTATAATATGGATGCATTTCGCGAAGAGTATCTGAACATGCAGATTCTTAGAAAGATGCTTGAAGAGTTTAGAAAAAATGATAATACAAAGAATTGATGTATTAAGCGGCCTCTGGCAAATACCGGAGACCGCTATCTTTAATCTTTTTTATAAAATTTGGTTTCATACCCATCGCCTCTAAGCAGGATATCTGGCATCCAGTCTGGAGACCTACTCATGATATTGCAGATGGATTTGTAATCAACATCTTGGCTGCATTCGATGATAAGCTCATCATGGACATGACCACAGATAAAGCAGTGGGAGAGGTTACGCATGGCAAAACAGAGAAGGTCTCTGGAGACTGCTTGTACGATGTTCTCTACGAATTTCGGGCCGTAGCTTTCGATTCGTTCCCATTTTTTAGTGGAGCCGATGCCTTCATAGGTTACGGATTCATCGCCAAATCGATTTTCTCCGATACGAGGTTTGACGTAGCTAAGAGTTCTACCGGAAGGAAGTTTGATGAAGAGCATCCCACTTCGACAGAGGAATTTGATTCCGTTTACCTCTGTAGGAATCTTCATTTTGATAGTAGTCTTAACTGCATTATCTACATTCCACCAGAAGGCGGTAATATTTGGATTGGAGGTACGCCAGGAATCAACCAGTGGCTGAAGTTCATCCTCTGTTAATCCCATATCCAAAGCTCCCATAGATATGAGAGCACCGACGGAACCACCATATCCTAAGGCAAGCTCAGCGATTTTACCCTTCTGTCTGAGATGTGAATTGATACCGTGCTTTTCGACCGGTACTCCAAACATCTGACTGGCGGAAGCACAGTAAATATCCTTACCTTCTGCAAATACTTTGGAACGCCAGGATTCACCAGCGAGGTGTGCAAGGACTCTTGCCTCGATAGCAGAGTAGTCAGATGCTACGAATTTGTATCCCGGTCTTGCAATGAAGGCGGTACGAATCAGCTGGCTTAAAGTATCTGGGATATATCATCGTAAAGCAGTTCCAAAGTATCATAATCACCGGTACGGACAAGCTCACGAGCCTCAGCAAGGTCATTCATATGATTTTGCGGTAGGTTCTGTAACTGAATCAATCGTCCGGCCCATCTTCCTGAACGGTTTGCACCGTAGAACTGAAACATACCGTGAGCTCTACCATCTTTACATACTGCATTTTGCATAGCCTGGTATTTCTTCACGGAGGATTTTGCAAGCTGGAGTCTGAGTTTCAATGCGGTAGCTACATCACCATCAGTATTTTTTATCATAGCAGCCACATCCTTCTTACCAAGGGATTCTGCTTTAATACCATGATCAGAGAGCCATTGTTTCATCTGAACTACGGAGTTTGGATTATCGAGGTTCGTGATATTCTGCATGGATATCATAAGCTCTGACTTGGACTTTTCATCGATTGCGATAGCATTTTTTACCACATCCATATCCAGCATAATTCCACGGTCGTTGATTTCCTGGTCGAGGTGATATTCATCCCAAATGAAGTCAGGAACCGGGAATTTTGATAATCTTTGTTTGATAGCCATTTCCACTTCTACATCACGTTTATTGTAGGCTTTGAAGTCTTCCCATTTATCGGGAGCATGTTCTGGGAGATTTCTGGTTCTGCCACCATTTATTTTTGTCGGTTTACAAGGACAGCAGAAGTATTTGATGAGGTCTTTGCCTTCCTTCATTTTTTGATCCTGCAATTTAAGAACTGCACCGATACCTTCAAGCGAGAGTGGTAAGCTTCATGTAAGCATATATTACTTGAAAAATCAAATAATATATGATAAATTATAAATGTGACGTAAAAAGAGTCACGTTTATAAAAAGGTGATTAATATGAAAGAATTTTTGGAAAAAACATTACGGCAAAATGTAATAATGACGGAGAATAAAGAGGTGTATAAAAAGCTCCCGTTAGCATATCGTGGAAGATATGATATTTTTACGGTAGATACGAATGGTGTATTATGGATGGCTATTCATCCCAAAGATAATATCGGACTTGTTATGTTACGTAGAGACAGAGCTGGCGTGGAAAAAATGACAGGATTAAATTGTGCAATATTTCTTGATCGAACAACATTTTATATAAAAGAAAAGATGATGGAAGAAGGAATTCCTTTTGTAATAGAAGGAAAGCAGGCATTTCTTCCATTTATTGGATATTTGTTGAGTAAGGAAAATGAAAGAGAATTGGCACCAGTTTATCTGATTTCATTTTTGACGCAAAAAATGCTTCTGATGGCTATTTATGAACGATGGAATGAAGTGAAAGTATCTGATGCAGCAAAACGAATAGGAGTGTCAACAAAATCTGCAAGCCGGTGTTTTGATGAACTGGAATATTTAAATATTGATGTGTTGGGCATGAAAGGTAAATCAAGAGTATTAAATATTCCGAATGACCGAAAACAAGTATGGCAGCAAATTGAAAATGTATTAAGAAATCCGGTGATTCGAAGATTTGTTCTGAGAGAAGATATGAAACTAGAAAAGAAAGCAGGTATTTCTGCTTTGTGTGAGTATTCTCTTTTGTCAGATAATGTTTATCCTACTTATGCAGTAACAAAGAAAGAGTTGAAAGATAGTGCAGTGAAAGTGGAAAAACAAGTGAGTGAATTGGAAGAAATTGGATGTGTTGTTTTGGAACTGGGATATTTTATTGATTTTTTAGGAAAAGGATTTCAAGATCCATTGAGCGTAGTATTGTCACTTACAGGAGAAGAGCAAGAAGAGGATCGGGTAGATATTTCTATTAATGAGATGTTGGAGGAATATGTATGGTCAAAGGATTAGATACATTTCAGAAGTACTTTGCAGATTATGAAGAACAGTATGTTTTAATAGGTGGCGCAGCCTGTGATATTCTATTGAAAGCAATGAAGTAAATTTCAGGACTACAAGAGATCTGGATATGGTTTTGATTGTTGAAGCACTAACTCCGGAGTTTGGAGAAAAATTTTGGGAGTTTATCGTTGATGGAAAATATAGAAACAAAGCGACAAACGGTAGCAATCCTCAATTTTATAGGTTTGATAAACTAGAAGACGATGAATTTCCGAAAATGATTGAATTGTTTTGTAGAAGTGATTTTAAATTAAAAAATGCAAAAGGAATTACTCCAATTGCGGACAGCCTTATGCGAAAATAAACCAACTTATGCCAGAAGGCAAAAATTTACATAGGCTTACAAAGCCCGAAAAACCAAGAAAAACTAAGAAATGCGAGGTTATACAACAATGATAAAAATCCTATTTATCTGCCACGGCAATACACCGAATTCTTTGAAAAAAGCTTGATTTTAGGGCGTTTTGATAGCTTTTCAAAGGTTGCGTACCACCTTTGAAAAAGATGATTTTGAGAGTCCAAACTCATAATAAAATTTAGGAGAAAATGGATGTACAAAAATTGTCGAGAAGAGCTTTTAGCTGTCATGAGAGCCTATGTAATGGAGATAGGTGAAAATGCATTTACAAGGCAAGAAGCAATTAAAGCCATGGAAAGAAATGGGAGTAAATATACTGCCGGTAGTGTAAGTGCACATCTTTCATATAGATGTTGTGCTAATATTCCAAGGTATTATAAACCAACATATGATGATTATGAAAAATTGGGTGGTGGTTTATATAAAGTTATAAACTGGACCACTGAAATAACAACTGAATAAGACATATCATTTGCTAAAGATAAAGGGATGACATTTTTATGTGTCGTTCCTTTTCTTGACTAGTACAAAATTTTAAAAAAGTTTTGGGGATTTGGTCGAATTTTATCAAGAGAAGAATGGGGATTTGCGTAAAATAATGTTTACTTTAGCGGGGATTTGCGTTATACTGCGTTTGCAGGAGGTAGTTAGAGGAATGAAAGATATTGTATTTAGAAGAAAAATATATGATGAGATTCTTGAATGGAAAGAGAAGTACAGTCATAAATATGCTCTTTTGATAAAAGGTGCAAGGCGTGTAGGTAAGTCAACGATAGCAGAGGAATTTGCAAAGAAGGAATTTAAGTCATATATTCTTATCGATTTTGCTCATACAAGTAAGGAAATTATAGAACTGTTTGATGATACCTACAATTTGGATTTTTTCTTTCTGCAATTACAGCAGCTGACAGGAATCAGGTTGTATGAGAATGAGTCAGTGATTATATTTGATGAAGTTCAGCTATTGCCGAAAGCCAGACAGGCAATTAAGTATCTGGTCGCTGACGGAAGATATAAATATATCGAAACGGGTTCATTGCTATCAATTAAAAAAAATACGCAGGATATATTAATTCCAAGTGAAGAGCGTAAAATATCAATGTATCCTATGGATTTTGAGGAGTTTTTGTGGGCTATTGGTGATGAAATAACTGCTGATACAATAAAGCTTCTTTTAAAAAGCAAAAAGTCGGCAGGAAACGCAATGCACCGAAATCTGATGCGGATATTCAGATTGTATATGCTCGTAGGCGGAATGCCGCAAGCCATAGAAACCTATATTGAAGAGAATAATCTTCAAGTAGTTGATGAGGTAAAAAGAGAAATAGTTGATTTGTATGAGGAGGATTTTGTTAAGATTGATGGAACCGGTTTGGCAGGTGACATATATGATGCGATTCCGGCAAATCTTAGCAGTAATGCTTCAAGGTATGTTCTGGCTAATGCAAGAGAAGGGGTAAGAAGCTCGCAGGTGCGCGAGTTGATACCTGATATGCTAAGTTCATTTACTGTCAATATCGCATACCATGCAAATGATCCGGGAGCAGGGATGTCGTTAGCGAAAGATACCTCGCGTTACAAGCTGTTTGCGTCTGATGTAGGATTGTTTGTAACACTTGCCTTTAAGGATAAGGATTACACTGAAAATGTAATATATAACAAACTTCTCTCAGACAAGCTTGATGCTAATCTTGGGTATGTATATGAAAATGTTGTAGCACAAATTTTATTGGCAAAGGGAAATAATTTGTTCTATTACACAATGGAGAGCGATACCTCACATCATTTGTATGAAATTGATTTTTTGATTTCCAAAGGGGATAAAATAAGTCCGATTGAGGTAAAATCCGGTAATTACCGAAGTCATAAATCGCTGGATGTTTTTTGCGTTAAATTCAGCAGTCGGATTAAAGACAAATATGTGGTACATACCAAGGATTATAAATGGGAAAATGGTATTCATTATATTCCGGTGTATATGTTGCCATTTATATAAAAGGGTATATATGTAAAAGGGGAAGAAAAGGAAAAACCGATGAAACAAAATATGTTCAAGGTGGTATAAGAATAAGAGTATTAAGGCCGACTGGAGCAATCTGGTCGGTCTGTTTTTGTCTGAAAAGTAGTGGGAAAATCAAATAATAAGTTGTATAATTTGAATGAAGATATTATGAAATGGATGGTGGTATAAATTGAATTTTAAATCAAATAAATTGCCTTCAACATCAAAAGAAATAGAATGGTATTGGAGTAAATGCGTAAAAGAAGATGTAGACTTTTCTAAGGTAGTCATTGATGATAAAGTTGTTAATTTTAATAATCCTGTAGACTTTTTTGACATTACAGACAATGGAGCGGATAAAATTTCATATATTGGAAGAAGTGTGGATTTTTTTTCACAAAATACTGCATTAAGAGAGTTTGGCCTAGAGATATTTGGAGATATAACCACCGATACTCAAATTGGAGTATTGCTTAATAATGTAAGTAAGAAACGAGAAGAATCTGAAGCATATGCTTTGTATGCTACATTTAAGATTTTGGGAAAATCGGTTTATTGTGCCTTTTCTGTAGGTCTTGTTGATAAAGATACTGGGATGGAGATGGAAACAGCTGTTGTTGAAATCAGTGAGGATGAAGGATCGTATATACAGCCTATTTGTATCCCGGAGATTGCGTTGCATTACTTTACATTTGATGATATAGCAATGCTGTCATATTGGCTGGGAAATTTTTGGGTAGGTGTTCAGTATGAAATGAATAATAGACCAGAAGAAATTCGTGTAATAAAACAACGAGAATCAGAGGCAGATAATAATGATGAATACAAGGAAGGAAACCATATAGTTTTAGTCAAGAAGGTTATTCCTGTTGATGAAAATGGAAATAGGATTAAATATAGTTCGTCAAATTCAAATCGTCATTATAATATGCCAGCTTGGACAGTTCGAGGGCATGATAGAACATTGCCAGATGGAAGAGTGATACCTGTTCGTTCATATAAAAAGGGAGAGCAGAGAAATAATCCTGAAGCATTAGTAAAAAAAGAATACAGGTTTGTTGATAAAAAAATTGATTCGGACATAGAATAAATGATGTTGTAAAATAGTAAAAAGGAAATTGTATTATGGAGGGCGGAATGGTCTGCTATGATTGAAAAAGAATTATATATAGATGTGTTAGAGTATTTGCAGGATGGGGGAAATTGGTCTCAAAAGTTAGAAATTGTTGAAATTAATAGCTACAAAGAAATTGGTAATTTTATTATCAATGATATGTTAGAAAAAATTCCACACACTGACAATATGAAGATAAAACAAATTGTTTGTATGTACTTAAACTATAGTCAAGAGCAGTATTCGAAACTTCATTATGATGATTTATGTGTATTAATTTGCGAGAAGGTAATTAGATTTAAGACATACCCAACAGATGAGTATCAAAAAATATTACATAATTATTCAGAGATTAAAAATAAGTATTTAGGTGTTATTACCGAGATAGAAAATGAGGAGAATTGTATTAATGAGCTTATAAAAATTGATGAGGCACATCCGCAACTTTGCGGTAGCCTAATAAAAAAACAGAATACAATACGTTCATATAGCAAATCTAATAAAAGCATTTTGAAAGATTTGAAAAAAATAGAAGATGAATATAATGTTTTGTATGATCTGATTCAAGAAAATTATGTTTATTGTGAAATGCTTAAATATGCAAAGTCAAAATTAGTGACACGTTTTCAAGAAACTATTCTAGGAGAATCGGAAGAAAATGTATTGCCTTCTCTAAGAAAAATGGCTGTTGAATTGGCAAAAGAGGATAATGAAGAAATAAAAAATTATAGAAGAGATTTTGTAGATGATAATACTTATCTTGAATCTTGGAAGAATGCAGTCCAATCAATTTACAAACCTTTTTTTATGATAAAAATGAGAAAATTCATTGATGATATAGAGGCTTTTTATTATCAAAAGTGTAATAGTACATATTGGAATAGAGCAGAAGAATTGATAGAATTATGTAAACAAAGAAGAGAAAAAATTTTATCAAGTGACCAATGGATAAGTTTAAAAAATGGAAATCAGCAATGTTATATTCAAGAGTTAAAGAAATGTGTTACAGAATACCAAGTGGTAGATTATATAAAACAAAAAATAGATAGTATGTATTGCCTGCAAAATAGAAAACAAATACTACATACAATAATTGATTTGTTTGAGAATCAAAAATATTTGTTATTTATGAATTTGGTTGTAATTCAAATAGAGGGCTTGTTTAATGATATGTTTTTAGATGCTAATATTCAAAATCGTTTAGATGGGCAATTTGATTTATTCGAAAAAGATGATTTGAGAAGAAAATTAGACAAAAATAGTACAATTATGGAGATTGAGGAAGCCGTACTGTATTTTAAATTCTATTTTAATAATTTGATTCGCAATAAAGTGGCACATGGAAGAAACTGTTTCAAAGAAGACGAATATGAAAAAGTAGCATTTGAGTTGTTATTAGATTTACAGTATGTAATTCATTTGTTTGGTATGTATTCAGATACGAATGAGGCGGTAGAGTATGTTGATAACACGGTAAGGTGGCTTAAATTTTCTTTCAATGGAGAGTGCTCTAAAGAACAAGTTTATGAAAAACTATTAAATACTCTTAATGGAAATGTTATTAAGCATAGAATGAATTTCATTGGTTATGTTAATTCACATCAAGAGTTGTATTGGATATTCAATCCTTATTATGATGAAGCATATATTTATGCGGGGGTTGTGGAGCAACGGAATAAATTGCGAGAATATTTAACTGAAGAGAATTTTTGGAGATTTGTGTTAAACTATGTTCAGACATATAATGAACATGAGATACATCATATAAAACTCAACCAAGAATTTAAATCAAGAATAAGGGCATTACAAGAATATATTGCAAAGAATAAGACAGCATTGTTACCTTTAGTGAATGATGTTAGGATGGCAATAGATAAGGTGCTATAATTCCACACGTGGATGCAGTATCGTTAAATAATGAACACCCCAAATTCAAAATAAACCCGTAGGGGTGTTCATATTTTAACGATGAACCCCCTTGTGGGTAAAAATTGCAGTAGTCTGAACACCCCTAACTGACTACGATTTGACTACTACACAGGGAAATGATGTGCCACGATATGCCAAGATAGGGTATAAAGTGTGACAAATAAACAAAATAATATGAGTGCCGGAAAAGTCGATAAAATCTCGCATTTATGGGCATATCTTGACATTTTAAGATAGGAGAATTTTATGATAAAAATACTTTTTGTTTGCCACGGCAACATCTGTCGTTCCACCATGGCTCAAAGTGTATTCACCCACCTCGTCCGCCAATCCCATCTCGATTCCTATTTCGAGATTGATTCGGCAGCGACGAGTACAGAGGAGATTGGGAATCCGCCACACCATGGGACAAAGCGAAAATTACAACAGGAGCAGATTCCGTTGATTCCACATCGGGCGAGACAGATGACGCACGTGGATTATACATACTATGATTATCTGATCGGAATGGATGGTGCGAATATCCGGAACATGACGCGGATTGCCGGTGGTAGTGATGTGGAAGGGAAGATTTATAAGATGCTGGCATTTGCGGACTATGAGAAGACGCATAAACTGAGCGAAGCACGTGATGTGGCTGATCCGTGGTATACCGGTGATTTTGACCAGACATTTGAGGATGTTCTGGTAGGTTGCAAGGGCTTACTTGCCTACATCAAAGACAAAGAACAACTGCATAAGTAAACAGCATTTACGAGCATTTAACATATGCGAGATAACATATTTAACACCCCCTGTTTATTATGAAGATATGAGGATGACATTGAGAATATCATAACCATAGTGTGGGATGTTGAATTTCGGTATCAATTTTAGGGCAGACCATTGGAGCATGTCGGTACTTAATGAACTGGACAGTAACTTGTTACTGGAACAGTGAGTTTAGTACCGTTACATGCGGAAGTGAGCGAAAGCGCGTCTGCACGTAATTGATACTGAGATTCAACATGGGACATTGGGTAGATGGATATTTACAATTCCCTCCAGTAAATCATAATAAATGGGGGTTTTTACATGAAGAAAACATATGTGATAGATACGAATATCCTGATTCAGGCACCACATGCATTCTTATGCTTCGAAGAGAATGATGTGGTGCTTCCGCTTGTTGTGGTAGAAGAACTTGATGGATTGAAGAAAGCGGAGGGAGAGAAAGGTTCCAATGCGAGAAAAGTGGTGCGCATGCTGGAGCAGTACCGGAATCAGGGAGATCTGTTACAGGGCTTGAAGCTGCCGGATGGCGGAACGCTCCGCATCGAGAAGAATTACAAGGCGGTGGAGCTTCCGGAGGATATGCCGGAAGATAAAGCAGATAACCGGATCTTGAAGGTCTGTAAGGGATTGTCACAGGATTTGGGGAAGAAGTCACAGGTGATTCTGGTTACGAAGGATCTGGTGCTCCGGATCAAGGCGCAGATGCTTGGCGTGCGGGCAGAGGATTTCACGACGGAACAGATTACAGTGGATGACCGGCAATATACAGGCAGGACGGATGCGTATATCCCGGAGGATAAGGTAAAGGAATTCAAGAAACACGGAATTCCCTGCAATGAGGTGTATCAGACAGATGCGGAAGGAAATCGCATACAGCCGGAATTTATCGAGCATGAATTCGTGATTTTAACGCCGGATCAGTCGAATAAGAAAACGATTCTCGGCAAGGTGCAAGCTGATAAAATCTATCCGTTATCCTATAAGAAATCATACCCGTATGGCATCAAGCCGAGAAATGTCGGGCAGTACTTCATGCAGGAGGCATTGATGGCTTCGGCGGACGAGATTCCGCTTGTGATCATCAAAGGAATGGCAGGCACAGCGAAGACATTTTACTCGCTGGCGGTTGGGTTAGAAAAGGTGTTCAACAATCCGACCGGGGAATACCGGCGGATCATCGTCTGCCGGCCGAATGCACAGTTTGACGATGAGATTGGATTTCTGCCGGGAAGTGAGCAGGAGAAGATTGCACCGTTGATGCGCCCGGTGATTGATAACTTAGAGCAGATTCTTGATTCGGATGAAGAGGAGCGATATGCGGATGAGAAGGCATTGGCAGATAAGATTCAGGAGATCTTCGAGCGGGGAATCATTCAGACAGAGGCGCTGAATTTTATCCGTGGACGTTCGATTGCGAAGACCTATTTGATTATTGATGAAGCGCAGAACATGACGCCGAATCAGGTGCGAGGCATCATCACGCGGGCAGGAAAAGGCACAAAGATCATATTGCTTGGAGATCCGTGCCAGATTGACCGGCCGTTTCTTGATGAACGGACGAATGGACTAAGTTATGCGGCGAAATACATGCAGGGAAGTACGTATTGTGCGCAGCTCACATTATCGGCGGAAGAATGCGAGCGGTCGGTACTTGCAATGGATGCGGTGAAACGGTTGTAGAAGACCTACGGACATTGCGTCATATATGCAATATATTTGTATGTGGCAGATCCTGCCGGAACTATTTACATATTACAGAAGAAGGGTTTAGAAAATGGCACAGATATTATACAAAGACATCATCAAGAACAAAGAGATAAACGAATTTATCAAAAAGGGCGATGCGAATTTAGCCACGCTTGGCTATACGGAGCATTCGAAGACACATTGCACGCTGGTGGCAGAACGGGCGGCATATCTGCTGGAGAAGTTCGGACATGCCGACGCGGAGATCGAACTTACGAAGATCGCCGGATATATGCATGATATCGGAAATGCAGTCAATCGTGAACACCATGCCGAGTATGGCGCACTTCTTGCAAATGATATCCTGCGGCGGATGGATATGCCGTTTATAGATCGTGCAACCATCGTTTCAGCGATTGGGCATCACGACGAGTCAACCGGAGGTGCGGTGGATATTGTGTCAGCGGCGATGATTATAGCGGATAAGACGGATGTCCGCAGAAGCCGTGTGCGCTCGCGTGATAAGTCGACCTACGATATTCACGACTGGGTGAATTACGCAGTCACGGAAGCAAACCTGAAGATCAATCGGGAGAAACGCCAGATTGCATTGGAACTCAAAATTGACGAGAAAATCTGTACGATGTATGAGTATTTCGATATTTTTCTTGGACGCATGCAGATGTGCCGGCACGGGGCGGAGTTGTTCGGAGCGAAATTCAAGCTGACCGCCAATGGAAGTAAGGTACTGTAAAATCTTCTGTGGATATTCCTGTAGAAAAATGCTATAATTACAATAATTGTAAACTGATTCCGGAGTGATTGTTTGACAATGCTTCGGTTATTTGGTTAGCAAACTATAGTATAAATATGGGGGAAGCGTATGAAACTAAAATGCACAAATGTCTTGGTTACAATCGCGATGATCTGCAGTGTGCTGGCTATGATTATGAACTGGATTATTTACTTTGGGCCGCAGGACAAATATGTTCAATCTTTTGGCGCGGATGTAAACACCGAAGGAATCTTTGATATCCGCAGTATTATATGTCCTATCCTGACTGTGGGACTGTATATTCTTGCATGTACCATCACACGGAAATCGCAGAAGAAAAGAACCGGATTGGCGATTTCAGTCATTGTTCTTGTGAGCCATATTATTTTAAATGTATTAAATGTTGTATGTGTGGTTGCAGTAAACCGGAAATATGCCTTTTTTTATGGGGCGTCAGTGCTGGCGAAAGCTTCGATTCTGAATAATATGAGGAATTTTATGGAAAAACCATTTCATATATTGGCTATGATATTTCTGGCAATCACGATTGGAACGTTATGCGGAAGGGATAATAACATGCAGCAGACACCATACTATGGTGATCCGATGTACCAAATGCCGAACAATGGGTATAATACGCAGCCTCAATCCGGACAATCGTTGTAAGGCATAAAATCATATACAGACATTTCATAAAAAGGAGTTTATACAGTATGAAAATCGGAAGTCATGTTGGAATGAGCGGCAAAGAGATGATGCTTGGCTCGGTGAAGGAAGCACTCTCTTATGGCGCAAATACATTTATGTTATATACAGGATCGCCGCAGAATACGCGCAGAAAGGACGTGTCAGAGCTGCGCGTGGAAGAAGCGTGGGAGCTGATGCGGGCAAATGATATCACAGAGTTTGTGGTACATGCGCCGTATATCATCAATCTGGCAAATACGGTGAAACCGGAGATCTACCAGCTGGCGGTTGATTTCTTAAAGACAGAGATCGAGCGGACCGCGGCAATGGGAAGCAAGACGCTTGTCCTGCATCCGGGTTCTCATGTGAATGCCGGTGCCGACGCCGGTATCGCGAGCATTATTAAAGGGTTAAACGAAGTGCTGACCAAGGATACGCCGGTGCATATCGCGCTTGAGACAATGGCAGGAAAGGGCAGCGAGATTGGCAGAAGCTTCGAGGAGCTGGCACACATTTATGATGGCGTCACTTACAATGATAAGTTGCGTGTCTGCTTTGATACGTGTCACACGAACGATGCCGGATATGATGTGGCAAATGATTTCGACAGCGTGATCGAAGAATTCGACAAGATCATCGGCAAGGACCAGATTGCGGTATTCCATATCAATGACAGCAAGAATCCACGCGGAGCGGCGAAGGATCGCCATGAGAATATCGGACTTGGTTCGATTGGGTTTGATGCGTTATATAAGGTTGTATGGCATAAGGATTTCTTGGACGTGCCGAAGATTCTGGAGACACCATATGTGAAATCACTTGCAGATGCGAAGAAAGCATTTCCACCATACAAGGAAGAGATTGACATGCTCCGGAGTGGCGCGTATGATGCGGCAAGAATTACAAAGCTTGCGGAGTAAGTCGTCCGAAGAAACTTAGACATATTGCGAACACACACATGGAGCCGTCAGGCGACATGAAAAACAAAGAATCGAGAGTAGGAAATATGGCAGTCAGAGATGAAATCATAAAGACACTGGAAGAAAACAGAGGCACCTATCTGTCTGGCGAGCAACTTGCGAAGAAACTATCTGTCAGCCGGGCAGCAGTGTGGAAAGCCATCCGCAAATTGCAGGAGGATGGATTTGCAATCGAGGGCGTGAACAACAAAGGCTACAAGCTGGCGGAGGATACGGATGTGTTGTCTGTACAGGGAACGGCAAAATATCTGGACGTCGAGTGCCCAGTGCGGTTGGAAGTGTTCCGCTGTATCAACTCCACGAACCTTGCACTCCGTGAGCGGACGCAGGAGGAAGAAGGCCTGGTGCTTGCTGCGATGGAGCAGACGAACGGACTCGGAAGACTGGGACGGTCGTTTATGTCGCCGGCAAATACAGGAATCTATTTCAGTATCCTGTTGAAGCCGCAGATCGCGAATCAGGAAGTGACGCTGCTCACGACAATCGCCGCCGTGGCAGTCTGCGAAGCAATCGAGAAATACACGGACAAGAAACCACAGATCAAATGGGTCAATGATATCTTTATCGATTCGCACAAGGTATGCGGCATCCTGACGCAGGCAGCATTCCAGATGGAAAACTTAGACCCGGAATACGTGATCGTCGGAATCGGAATCAATCTGTATATGCCGACGGAAGGATTCGGCAAAGAACTGGAGAACATCGCCGGTTCTGTCCTGCAGGAGCAAAGCGGTGACATCAAGAATAAGATTCTGGCAGAGACACTGAACCGCTATTTCTATTACTACAAAAACTTTGCGAAGAAGGAATTCATCGCGGAATACAAGAAGCGCAGCCTGGTTCTTGGAAAAGGTATCCGTGTTGTGACAAAGGATGGTGAGCGCAAGGCAACCGCACTTGATATCGACGACATGTGCCATCTCCTTGTCGAGTACGAGGATGGCACCCGCGAAAATCTCTCAACCGGCGAAATCAGTATTCGGCTGCAGTAATACGTGATAACCAAGGAAAAATTGGATATAATATGTGTGTATGATTGATTGTTACAATTAAATAATTACAAATGAAACAATATGTAGATTCGAGTTGCACAGAATACTTATTATTAAGCAGACCATTGGAACACGCTGGTACTTAATGAGCAGGGCAATAAGAAATAAATAATTGATGTATGATATTCCTGCGAATTTAGTACCACTGCGTGTGGAAGTGAGCGAGAGCGCGTCTGCGAAGAATAAGTATTCTGTGCAACTCGGTCAGTATAGTAGGATTCGTAACTGTTTGATTTGTAAAACAACGAAAGGAGACACATATTATGAAGATACTATTTTACGACGCAGCAACCTACGACGTGGAATCCTTCGAGAAAGAACTCAACCATTTCCCGGACATCGAGATCATCTACCACGAAGTTGATATCTCTCCGAAGACTGTATCACTCGCACAGGGCTGCGATGCAATCTGTGCATTTGTAAACTCGGATCTGAGCGCGCCGGTACTGGAGAAGCTTGCTGCAATAAATATCAAACTGGTGCTGCTTCGCTGCGCCGGGTTTAATAATATAGATTTGGAAAAGGCAAATGAACTTGGCATTACGGTGCTTCGTGTGCCGGGATATTCTCCGGAAGCCGTTGCGGAGCTTGCGATTACACTGGCGCTTGCGGTCAACCGCCATGTACACAAAAGCTACATCAAAGTGCGGGAAAATAATTTCAGCTTAGTTGGATTAACCGGAGTGAATATTCATGGGAAGACCGCAGGCATCATCGGGACTGGAAAGATTGGTGCAGCAATGTGCCGGATCTGTCGTGGATTTGGTATGCGCGTGATCGCGTATGATATGTACCCGAATAAAGAGCTGGAATTCGTGAAATATATGTCACTTGCAGACGTGCTGAAACAGAGTGATCTGATTTCCCTGCATTGCCCGCTCACAGACGAGACTTATCACATGATCAACAAGGATACGATTGCACAGATGAAGGACGATGTGATCTTAGTCAATACATCTCGTGGTGCGCTGGTCGATTCAGAGGAACTGATACAGGGTATCCGGCAGGGCAAATTCTTCGGCGTCGGTCTGGATGTCTACGAGGAAGAGGGAGACAATGTATTTGAGAACCGGGAGGACGAGCTGTTACAGCATTCTATCACAGCCAGATTGCTTTCATTCCCCAATGTTATCATTACGTCCCATCAGGGTTTTCTGACGCGGGAAGCACTTGCGGCAATCAGCCGGACAACCTTACAGAATGCGGTTGATTATGAAAATAGAACCATCCATGAAGCCAATCAGGTAAAATAGATTGGACAAAATTATAACAATCATAAGTACGGGCAGATGTGTGTATCACACATATATCTGCCCATTTTTGTTGTTTTTATCAAATAGATGTGGATTTAAAAATAAATCTATGATAAAATGGCTCTTATCTGCTGTTTATAGGACAACAAAATGAAATCAGACAGCAAATAACGGACAAGATGCATGATACAGAATTCTTTATAAGAGGGTATGTGTTGTGAATCGAGAACGAAAAAAGAGAGGGAAAAAGGATGGAAGAAAAGAAGCGACACTCATTTGGTGGATCAATCGGATTCGTACTTGCGGCGGCAGGTAGTGCGGTTGGTCTTGGAAATATCTGGCGGTTTCCGTATCTGGCAGCCAAGGATGGAGGCGGATTATTCTTAGTCGTCTATATCATTCTGGCATTGACATTTGGCTACACGCTGCTGACTACGGAGATTGCGATCGGTCGAAAGACGAAACAGAGCCCGCTCACGGCATATACGAAGCTTCATGATAAATGGGGATTCTTAGGTGCTATTGCGAGTATTATACCGGTTATCATCATGCCGTATTACTGCACAATCGGTGGTTGGGTAGTAAAATATTTCTTCGTATTTTTGACAGGACATGGAGCCGACGCTGCACAGGATGGATTCTTTACCGGATTCATCACGTCACAGTGGGAACCGATTATTACATTTGTGATCTTCCTTGCGGTATCTGCATTTATTGTATTTCGTGGTGTCAATAAAGGAATTGAGTCTACATCGAAGATTATCATGCCGATCCTGCTTGTCATGATTTTGGGAATTGCAATATTCTCATTAACATTGAAAAATACAAATGATGCAGGTGAAGTAGTAACCGGTCTGCAGGGATTTAAAATATATATTGTTCCTAATTTTGAGGGACTGACAATCGGAAAGTTATTTACGGTTCTGATCGATGCACTCGGACAGTTGTTCTTCAGCTTGTCTGTGGCAATGGGTATCATGATTACATATGGTTCGTATGTGAAGGATGATGCAAACCTTGGAAAATCAATTAATCAGATTGAGATTTTTGATACGGTTGTTGCGTTCCTTGCAGGTGCGATGATCATTCCGGCTGTGTATGCATTTATGGGAACAGAGGGTATGTCATCCGGACCTAGTCTGATGTTTGTATCTTTGCCAAAGGTATTTGCTGCAATGGGTGCTGCCGGAAATATAATCGGTACAATCTTTTTTGCAATGGTATTGTTCGCTGCAATTACAAGTGCGGTATCCGTCATGGAGGCAGTTGTATCATGTATTATGGATGCATTCCATACAAGCAGAACAAAGGCCGGCACAATCGAGGGAATCTTCGCACTGATCGTTGGTATCATTGTCTGCCTCGGATACAACAAGCTGTACTTCGAGTTCAAGCTTCCGAACGGCTCAACGGCGCAGATCTTAGATATCATGGATTACATCAGTAACAATCTGCTGATGCCGATCGTAGCACTTGCAACCTGTATTCTCGTTGGATGGGTCATCAAACCAAAGACTGTGATCGAAGAAGTAGAAAAGAGCGGTTGTAAAATGGGAAGAAAGCGGCTTTACACTGCTATGGTAAAGGTCATCGCTCCAATCTTCCTGATCCTGCTTTTGCTGCAGACACTCGGAATCATGAAACTGTAAACATATACAAAAAGGAACCCGGTTTGGGTTCCTTTTTTTCGCGGAGAAAACTTATAAAGTTTTAATTGTATCAAGCAGACTCATTGGAATATTCATATTTCCCCGTCCGATTCCCATCTGTATATTCGGTTTCACAACCCCATGGAAATCCGAGCCGCCGGAGATTGCCAGCCCGTATTTGGCAGCCAGCGAGCGGAGCTTCTCACTTTCAAAGCGGTTGTTCGAAGAGTGGAATGCCTCAAGTCCTTTTAAACCAAGGGACTTCAGATATGCTAACAGCTCATCAATCTGTGCGTAACCAAGATGATAGAGCAGAGGATGTGCCAGAAATGCCGCTTTGCTATAAGTCGTTAAGATGCGCATGGCAGTCTCACAGGTAACCTGTGGTTTTGGAAGGTAATATTTACAGCCGATGCCGATGTATTTGCGGAACGCGGTATCCTTGTCTTTGCAGACACCTTCCTCGACGAGAACTCTTGCGAAATGTGCCCGTGTGATGACACTGTCCGGATTGCCGTGAAGCAGCTTCTCCATCGTGACAGGGAGACCATCTGCCTGCATCATCGCTACCATTTTCTCATTTCTTCCCTCACGTGCTTCCTTTAATACGGCAAGCTCTTTTTGAAGCTCTGGGTTTTCATAGTCCATATAGAAGCCGAGAATATGAATCTCACGATTGTTATAGTAGCAGGACAGTTCGATGCCCGGCACTACCTCCAAAGGCTTGTCCTTTGTATAGTCTAAGATTTCTGCCACGCCATCGACCGTGTCGTGATCGGTCAGGGCAATCGCGGAAAGTCCCATCCGCATCGCTTCGTCGGCAACCTCTGTCGGTGTCAGAGAACCGTCGGACGCATTGGAATGTACATGTAAATCGATTCGTTCCATATTACCAACCTCCTTGTGATCGTGTTTGATGTATTATTTTATATCACAGCTTGTACCATCTGTTTTGTTTAGGTGATGCAAAACTATATCGGATAAGCGGATTATTTATTCTTCAGAATATTCAACAGCTCATCCGGTGAGAATGTATATTTCGTGTGACAGAAGTCGCACACAACTTCAATTGGCTTGTTGTCGGCAATCATAGCGCTAAGCTCTTTTCTGCCAAGACTGATAACTGCCTGCTCGACACGCTCCTTGCTGCAATCACAGACATACGCACAAGGCATGGAATCGGTCAGCTCGACATCATAGCCTTCAAACAATTTTCGTATGATAGCTTCCACAGACATGCCCTGCTTGAGAAGAGCAGTGAAAGAAAATCCTTTCAGCCGTTTCTCCAGCTCGTCAATCAATGCGTCCTCTGCAAATGGCATCAGCTGGATGATAAATCCACCGGCATTCGCTACGGATGTATCGTCGTTGAACAACACGCCCAGAGCCACAGAGCTTGGAATCTGGTCACTTGTTGCAAAATAGTAGGTCAGATCCTCTGCAATCTCGCCGCTTACCAGATGGGTGTCGCCGACATACGGCTCCTTCAGACCGATATCCTTGATGACGCTTAAGACACCGAGGTCCACAGCCTTTGCGACATCGTTTGCAGGAAGCATAACCTCCGGTTCGCTGACATATCCCTTGACATGTCCGTTTGCATCGGCAGTGACAAGCATACCGGAGATCGGTCCCTGACACTGGATACGGAGTGTTAATTTGTCGGTATCATTTTTACACATGGCGCCCATCAGCACGCCTCCGGTCAACAGTCTGCCGAGTGCGTTCGTAACAACCGGACTGGTATGATGTGTAATTCTTGCTTTTTCCACAGTATCGGTAGAGTTGCAGGCGAAGAAACGAACCTGCTTGTTCGCTGCCATGCCACGAATCATTGTATCTGCCATAAATGTATCCTCCTTAAAATGAGTGTTTGGATTTTGTATATATACTTGCATGTGTTGTTATTTATGATTGATGCAGTGGTATACAAAATTACTGTATATATTGTTTCTTAGAATTCTTGTTTCGTGTTTCTTTCGCGATGATATAGATCCGCTCACAGTTCTCGTCTGCCGGATTATGTGTAAATGCATCATAGGCGGCAAGCAGGGTAAGACCGGAATCGGTTACGATCTGTTTCATCTGCTTTAGTGTGTACCCTTTTTGTACATGTAATTCCTCGTATTTGCGAAACAGGTTATCGTCGGTATCCGAAGGCTCCTTTACGAACAGGCTTAAAGCGAGTTCATTAATTGCTTCCTCTTCATCATAATAATTATCCCAGATAAAGCTGATATCATCCCGATCCTCGGCAATTGTCGCTTCGGCTACGACATCCCGGTAATAATGCTCCGTATGGAAGTCGAAGATGAAAAGTCCGTCCGGATCAAGGTAGTTATTGACGAGCGAGAATACATGCGTAAGCTCTTCCGGTTCGGTAATATAATTGACGCTGTCGCAGAGACTTACGATGGCTGCAACGGTTCCGTATAACTCAAACTCGCGCATGTCCTGACACAGGTAGAGCGATGAAGAATGATTTTGTTCCCGCTTTTCGTTTGCAATATCCAGCATGGCAGGGGAGTTGTCGATACCGATCATGTCGTATCCGAAATCTGCCATACGCTCGGTTATATTTCCGGTTCCACAGCCAAGCTCTGCCAGAATGCCGCTTGCAATATCATATTCCACAAGCAGGCCGTGCAGATAGTCTGCCCATGCGTCATAGGGAATGTTGTCCATGAGCGCATCGTAGACAGCAGCAAAATTTGAATATGCTTCAGCCATAGGGTACCTCCTTATTTTTCGTAAACACTGACATTAAATTATAAAATAAAAGATAGTGAAAAACAAGGAAAAATCATATATAATAAAATGCGCGATTGATAGCGCGTATGCGAGATTTGGAGGATTACAATGAAAGATCAGATACAGACAATAAAATTAAAGAAGGAGAAGCGTGCATTTTCATATTGGCGCATCCCGTTTTTTGCGGGCGCGGGCATCTATCTGGAAGTGTTGTTTCATCTGGCGATTTACCATAAACTCGAAAGCACGAGCATCTATCCGATTTTGTTCGGTGCCACGTTGGGGCTTTTCTTAGCGGCACTCACTGTATGGCTGCCGCGCATCGGAAATGAGATCATCGCGTATGTCGGTCTTACGGCATTCTGCGTGTATGATATCGTGCAGCTCATCTATTTCCGGATATTTGGGACATTCTTAAGTCTGGTGTCTGTCGGCGGGGCCGGGAACGCGATGGATTTCAAGGTCGTGATGTTCGAGAAGATTCGCCAGAATGTTGGATGGATGTTGCTGTTTATGTTGCCGGTGATCGCACTTGTTTTGCTGCGTGTATTTCTGATAAAGTTTGACAGACCGAAGATGAAAATAAGGCTTATAAGTGTGGCAAGTGCGGTTTGTCTGTGCGCCATTTCCATCCTTCTGCTGAATGTGCAGGGACGCGCGATGTATTCGCCGTATCAGTTGTTCCACAACCAGTATGTGCTGGAGCTTTCGATGAACAAGCTCGGCGTATGTGTGACGACCGTGCGGGATGCGCAGACGATGCTCACCGGGGGAAAGAAAAATGTGACATTCACTTTGGATGATACAGATATGCAGCCAGATGATGTGACGGCAACCGAAAGTGATGCAATGGAAGCTACGGCAACCGATACGGATGCGGCACCTGTGTATGTAGAACAGGTTGATCCGGCAGTTGATTTTAAGAAGTTATATCAGGCAGCCGAGGATGAGCAGTTGAAGAATCTGTCCGCGTATTGTGCGCAGCAGACGCCGACGATGCAGAACGAATATACGGGTATGTTCGAAGGGTATAATGTTGTCTGCATTACCGCGGAGAGCCTGTGCAAATACGGTATCTACGAGAACTGCACACCGACGCTTTATAAGATCATGAATGACGGTTTTGTATTTGAGAATTACTATAATCCGATCTGGTATCACAGTACGATTGACGGAGAATTTGTAGACTGTCTGGGACAGTATCCGTGTTCCTCAGAGTGGAGCTTTTATAAGTCAGCAGATACATATCAGCCGTATGCACTTGGCAATGCATTGAATGAGAAAGGCTACACAAGCAAAGCATACCACGACTTTGACTTCTATTATTATAACCGGAGTGAGACACATGCGAATATGGGATATGATTTCAAGGCAATCGATTATGGTCTGGATATCCCAAGCTATGTGACATATTCCGATTATGATACGATCGAGGCAGTATACAAGGAGTTTATTAACGAAGAACCGTTTCTGATGTATTTTATGACATTCAGCGGGCATCTTCCATATAATTACGATTACAATGCCATGTGCCTGAAGAACCGTGAGGAAGCAGAAAAATGCACAGAAGGAATGGACTTGCCGGAAGACGCGGTGGCGTATATTGCTGCACAGATGGAGCTCGATAAAGCATTAGAGGATCTGATCGACAAGCTGGATGAAGCCGGAAAGCTGGAGAAGACCGTGTTCATCGTGACACCGGACCATTATCCATATGGACTGACAGACAGCGGCTACGATGCGCTTGCAGGCAAGAATGTATCCGATGATGCATTTGAAAAACATCATTCCTGCCTTGGCATCTGGTCTGCATCTATGGAAGAACCGGTTCATGTCAAGAAGCTCTGCGCAAGCGTAGATGTCCTTCCGACTGTCTTGAATTTACTTGGCGTGACATACGATTCACGCATACTCGCAGGACATGATATCCTGTCCGATTCGGAAGAACTCGTCATCTTTGCCGACCATAGCTTCAAGACAGACAAGATTGGCTATAACACGAAGACCGGAGAAGTGACCTACTATGTGGACGAAAAAACAGTTTCACAATCCTACATCGACGATAAGATCAAGGAAGTCGAAACGAAACTTTACATGTCCGATGAGGTCATCAACACCGATTTTTACGGCTATGTGTACGGCAGGAAATCAACAAACACCACAACAAGCACCACCACATCAACCGAACAACCAAACAAAGAATAACCCCGAAAATCATACGAAAAGGTACAAAAAGATACGATTTAGCGGAATTTTGTTGTGAAAAGCAACGAAGTATGATAAAGTAAATTGGATTATGTAATTTATCTTGCTATTGCAAAATGCGTATGAAATATAATATGTATGTATTGCAATTACAATTCATGAACTATGTATATGTTTGGAACTTAGAAGCACTTAATGTTCTGTCAAAAAATTAGAAATGATTGAACACGATGTTCAATCAAGTCGCCACTGAGCCATGGATGGCGAATTGGCGACGGTTTCGTCCGGGTAAGATACATATATCAGAACATTTAGTGCTTCTTAGTTTCAATACATCGCATAGGAATGAATTCTAATTGCAATACATACACAGTGGAATTACATGCATTTTGCAGCAACAAGATAGAATAAGGAGGAAAACAAAATGACGAGAATCGGAATTTACGGATACGGAAATCTCGGCCGCGGCGTAGAAGCAGCCATCAACCAGAACGATGATATGGAATTAGTTGCCGTATTTACAAGAAGAAATCCTGATGAATTGGTTATTAAGAACCAGACAGCCAAGGTGTGCAACGTAAAGGACATGGCAGACTGGAAAGATAAAATCGATGTTATGATTCTGTGTGGCGGAAGCGCAACCGATCTTCCGGAGCAGACACCGGAATGTGCAAAATATTTCAACGTGATCGACAGCTTCGATACACATGCAAGAATCCCGGAGCATTTTGCGAATGTGGACGCAAGCGCAAAAGCAAGCGGACATATCGGAATTATCTCCGTTGGCTGGGACCCGGGCATGTTCTCACTGAACCGCCTGTACGGAAATGCATTGCTTCCGGAGGGAAATGATTACACATTCTGGGGCAAGGGTGTCAGTCAGGGACATTCCGATGCCATCCGTCGTATCGCAGGTGTCAAGGATGCCAAGCAGTATACGATTCCGGTAGAATCCGCACTTGAGGCAGTTCGTAACGGCGAGAATCCAGAGCTTACAACAAGACAGAAGCATACAAGAGAGTGCTTCGTAGTGCTTGAAGAGGGCGCAGATGCGGCAAAAGTTGAGGAAGAAATCAAGACAATGCCGAACTATTTCGCAGATTACGATACAACGGTTCACTTCATTTCGGAAGAAGAGCTGAAGGCAAACCACAGCGGAATTCCACATGGTGGATTTGTACTCCGCAGCGGTGTGACCGGCTGGAACAAGGAGAACAAGCATATCATCGAGTACAGCCTGAAGCTTGATTCAAACCCTGAGTTTACATCCAGCGTACTGATTGCTTATGCAAGAGCGGCTCACAGACTTGCAAATGAGGGAGCAAGCGGCTGCAAGACCGTATTTGATATTGCACCGGCTTACCTTGTGAATAAAACAGGGGAAGAGCTTCGTGCATCCATGCTGTAAGATGCACCAGATACCATGTCGCCGACTGAATATGGGCGGCAGACAATAAGAAAGAAAACGAGGAGAGAAGATGGAAGAAATCGCAAATTACGTGCCACAGATGTACGCAACATTCTGGGCATTAATCCCGCCGGTCGTGGCAATCGTGCTGGCACTCATTACAAAGGAGGTTTACAGTTCACTCTTTTTAGGAATTGTGATCGGTGGACTGTTCTGGTCTGACTTCAGATTTGAAGCAACCGTAAACCATGTATTCAAAGACGGAATCGTCCGCGTGCTGACCAATTCATATAACATGGGTATTCTGGTATTTCTTGTAATACTCGGTGTTATGGTCTGTATGATGAACAAAGCCGGTGGTTCGGCAGCGTTCGGACGATGGGCAAGCGCCCATATCAAGACGCGGATTGGCGCACAGTTAGCGTCAGTTGCGCTCGGTGTTTTGATCTTTATTGATGATTATTTTAACTGTCTGACAGTTGGAAGCGTGATGCGTCCTGTGACAGACAAGCATCAGGTATCGCGTGCGAAGCTTTCGTATATCATTGATGCGACAGCAGCTCCGGTCTGTATCATTGCTCCGATTTCATCATGGGCAGCAGCAGTAGCCGGATTCGTAGAGGGAGAGGACGGATTCTCCATCTTTATCCGTGCAATTCCGTATAACTATTATGCGCTTTTCACGATTATATTTATGATTGTTTTGATCGTTAGAAAGATTGATTATGGTCCGATGCGGACGCATGAGAAGAACGCTTTGAAGGGCGATATCTACACGACACCGGACCGTCCATATGCAAACGCGGAAAATGAAGTCGTTGAGACAAAGGGGAAAGTGATTGACCTTGTATTCCCAATGATCGTTCTGATTACAGCCTGTGTCATCGGCATGATTTACAGTGGTGGATTTTTCTCAGGCGTTGGATTTGTAGAAGCATTTTCGGGCAGTGATGCATCGGTTGGATTGATGTATGGCAGCTTCTTTGCACTTGTGATTACGATTATCTATTATATGTTCCGCCGCGTATTGAAATTCAGCGAATCCATGTCTTGTATTCCGGAAGGATTTAAAGCGATGGTTCCTGCAATTTTAATTCTGACATTTGCCTGGACATTGAAGGCGATGACAGACAGCCTTGGCGCAAAAGAATTTGTGGCAGAGCTCGTGAAGAGTACGCCGGATGCGTTGCTTAGTTTCCTGCCGGCACTTGTATTTATCATTGCATGCTTCCTTGCGTTTGCAACCGGAACCTCATGGGGAACCTTCGGTATGCTGATTCCAATCGTTGTAAATGCATTCGAGGGAACAAACGCAACGATGATGATCATTTCCATCTCTGCATGTATGGCAGGTGCCGTATGTGGAGACCATTGTTCACCGATTTCGGATACGACAATTATGGCATCCGCAGGTGCACAGTGTAATCACATCAATCATGTAAGCACACAGCTTCCATATGCGATTACAGTCGCACTTGTATCGTTCGTCACTTACATTATTGCCGGATTCTTTGGTAATAGCAAGGGACTTCCGGGAGTAATGAAGAGCCCTGTGATTCCGCTGGTAATCGGTCTGATTTTACTGTATGTTGTGTTGCAGGTGATCAAGGCAGTTGAGAAAAAGAAAGATCCAATTGATGCAGAATAAGAGGCTTGAAATGAAAAAGACTAAAGGAAGTATTATGTTGCTGTTTGCTGCGTTCTTCTGGGGAACGACGTTCGTAGCACAGACAACAGCATCTGATCAGATTGGAACATTTACATTTAACGGAAGCCGCTCCATAGTTGGGGCGGCATTTCTTGCGATTTTGATTCTAGCTCGCACGGGAATGAAGAAGCAGAAAGCAAAGTTAAGTGGAGAACCAGTCGAAAAAGAAAATATAAAACGGACCGTGATTGGTGGTATCCTCTGTGGCTGTGTGTTGTTTTTCGCAACGAATCTGCAACAGAGTGGTATCGCGGCATATCCGGAAGGCGTGGCCAGCTCCGGCAGATCGGGGTTTCTCACCGCAACGTATGTGGTTATGGTTGCAATCGTATCCGGATTACTCGGGAAGAAATTACATAAGATTGTTTATGTGGCAGTTTTTGTCTGCCTTGGTGGTATGTACATGCTGTGCATGTCAGGCGGTATCGACAATCTGTATTTTGGAGATCTGCTTGGGCTTCTGTGCGCAGTCTGCTTCACCGGACATATCCTGGCGGTCGATCATTTTAACGATTGTGACAGCGTGAAGATCTCGTGCATCCAGTTTATTACGAACGGTGTGTTATCTCTGATCTGTATGGCAATCTTTGAACAACCGGCATGGAGTGATCTTGCCGCCGCGTGGTTCCCAATCCTATATGCGGGTATCTTCTCGAGCGGTATCGCGTATACGCTTCAGATCGCAGGACAGAAATATGCAGATCCGGCAGTTGCATCCATCGTGATGAGTCTGGAATCTGTATTTGCAGTGCTCGGTGGATTCGTCGTATTGCATGAGGTGTTAGCACCGCGGGAAATCGTCGGCTGCGTGCTTGTGTTCACCGCAGTGATCTTGGCACAGGTGCCGCAGATGCGAAAGTAGAGGCTATTATTTGATTGTGCTTGCATTTTTATAATAATCTTGTATATTATCTGTATTGAATGAGGTGTATGTTTCCGAACTGCACTGGGGGAGTCACTCTGTGGCTCTCTTTTTTGTTATCAAATAAAAGTGAATAGTCACGCAGTTTCGTGATAATCGGAATCGCAATTGCTTCGAACAACAAAAATCTACTTTAATTCGATATGAACAAATTGCAAATGAACTATTTTGGTGTAAAATGTAATTAGCAAGTAGCGGAGGATAAGTATGAGAGACTATAGTTTTGGAAATTTTATCAGTACACTAAGAGAGAGAAAAGGCCTGTCTCAATATCAGTTGGGTGTACTTGTCGACGTTTCAGATAAAGCGGTGTCAAAATGGGAAAATGGAGAATCAGAACCGTCAATTGATAAGTTAATCAAGTTATCGAAATATTTTGGAGTTAATATTGATGAATCAATGTCATTTAGATAAGGTTTTTTATGATGAAAACAGTATATCATATGCGTTCATGCATTGAAAATACTGTTCAGTTAAGAAATGCTGTATTTTTTAGGTGCACTAATGCGTAGAAAGCAGGTGTATGATGAGTTCAAATCATTTTTTTGTGTATGACAAAAAGACAGATTGCATATCTGCCTCATAATGCAGTATAATGGTAACGAGATTTATGCAACCCGATACATGAAATCCCTATTTCTCTTTGGACGGAGGTGGATAGGATATTTTCGATTGTACCTGACAGGTGTCAGATACTTTTGTATGAGAAGCATGGTCTCTGTTTCGTTACCGCCGTGTTTGAGATATGCCCTGCATATGTTTACTGCGATGGTGTATTTGAGTTCACGGAAGCTTGTTTCCTCGCTCCAGCGCATCCGGTAAAGTTTATTGATTTCTTCCAGAGGAAATTCTTCTTCTGAAAGATTGGTGGCAATACAGATATAGGTTCCATTATCAAGGCGAATACGTACAATACGGAATTCAATATCGTAATACATGCAGTTTTCATCAAGAAAATCAAAATCGGTAGAAGGCTGAAGTATGGTATAGGTGTTAGGATTCCCCCAGTGTTTCTTTCGTATGGCGTTTGGTAAGTGTTGTTCTTATATGAGTATCGAATTCGCTGTCAGGCAAATTCATCGAGTTCTGTGATGCAGCTGTCGAGTGTGGATTTTAAATTAGATAAGAAAAAAACTCATTGACATATTTCAATCTATTTAGGAGGATAAACGATCATGTGTACAGCAGCAACTTATAAAACAAAAGATTTTTACTTTGGACGAACCCTCGATTATGAATGCTCTTATGGTGATCAGATAGTAATTACACCACGTAATTATGCGTTTAATTTTCGCCATGTTGGCGATATGAAAAATCATTATGCAATTATTGGAATGGCTCATGTTGCAGAGGATTATCCTTTGTATTATGATGCTATGAATGAAAAAGGAGTGGCAATGGCAGGACTGAATTTTGTCGGAAATGCTGTTTATGCCGAGATTAAGCCAGATGTGGAAAATATTGCACAGTTTGAATTTATTCCGTGGATTTTAAGTCAGTGTTCTTCTTTAGTTGAAGTTCGCGAGCTTCTTGAACGAATTAATATTGTTAATACTCCTTTCAGCGAGCAATTACCATTAGCACAATTACACTGGATCATTTCTGATGAGAATGAGTCAATTACGGTAGAATCTATGGCAGATGGTTTGCATATTTATGACAATCCAGTAGGAGTGCTTACGAATAATCCGCCATTTCCACAGCAGATGTTTCAACTAAATAATTATATGTATTTATCTCCTAAACAGCCCAGAAATACTTTCAGCGAAACTTTGACTCTTGATGCATATAGTAGAGGTATGGGAGGATTAGGTCTTCCGGGAGATCTCTCATCTTCCTCACGTTTTGTACGTGTAGCTTTTACAAAGGTAAATGCAATTTCAGGTGAATCAGAGGAAGAAAGCGTTAGCCAATTCTTCCACATTCTCGGATCTGTGGATCAGCAACGAGGATGTTGCGAAGTAGCGGATGGAAAATATGAAATCACATTGTATACGTCGTGTTGTAATGTTACAAAAGGTATTTATTATTACAATACTTATGAAAACCATCAGATCAGTGCAGTAGATATGCATGTAGAAAATCTGG